>Ga0182041_10000659_pt1 | contig 16601 bp, 15 predicted proteins | sample flu12Cox44000178_FD_125967 | JGI IMG/M metagenome (GOLD analysis project Ga0182041, IMG submission 125967) | Lab enrichment of tropical soil microbial communities from Luquillo Experimental Forest, Puerto Rico - flux8day.12C.oxic.44.000.178 | ecosystem: Environmental > Terrestrial > Soil >...
ACCGACTGCATGCCCAGCGAAACCCGCGTGAAGCCGGCAGTGCGAATCGCCGCGAAGAAGTCCGGCCAGGCCGACTCCGGGTTGGCCTCTGTGGTCACCTCCGCATCGGGCGCCAGCTCGAAGTGCGCCCGCACCATGTCCAACAGCCTGGCCAGGCGCTCGCCGCCGAGCAGCGATGGTGTCCCACCGCCGACGAACACCGTGCTGACGGTCGGTCCGTCCAACCGCGCGGCCGCCAGTTCCAGCTCCGTCCCCAGCGCGTTAAGCCAGGCGTCCGGGTTGACGCCGCCCAGTTCGGCCGGGGTATAGGTGTTGAAGTCGCAGTACCCGCAACGGGTGATGCAGAACGGAACGTGCAGGTACAACCCGAACGGCCGCCCGGGAACCGGCCGTAGGGCGGGCAGGTCGACCGAGGCCTCGCGAAGGGTCATGCCAAATGATCGCACGATCGGCGAACGCGCCTCTCAGGCTATTCCCTGCTTTGTCAACCGAATCACCCAGGATTGGGTCGTAGTTTTGATCATCGTGAGAGCAAATCTGACCTGGTGGCGTCACCGGCGCCCATCCATGGCAGAATGGCCCCCGTGACCGCCGCCCAGTCCCCTTTAGGCATCGCCTTGGTGGTGCGGCGGCATATCGATCTCAAGCGCGTCTGTAGCTGTTGCTGTCTGTCTTGATGACGTAGACCCGCCCAATTGTTCGTCTAGCTGGCGCCGGATCTGCGCCGCCGAAATAAAACCGGTGAGCTGCGCGTCCATGTCAGCAACGTTCGCGAAGGAGAATCCCGAATGACCACAGCCCGTCCCGCAAAGACCCGAAGTGAGGGTCAGTGGGCGCTGGGAGATCGCGAGGCGCTCAACCCCAACGAAGAGATGAAGCAGGCCGGCGCCCCGCTCGACGTGCGCGAACGCATCGAGAACGTCTACGCGAAGAGCGGGTTCGACAGCATCGAGAAGAGCGACTTGCGTGGGCGCTTCCGCTGGTGGGGGCTTTATACCCAGCGCGAGCAGGGCTACGACGGCTCATTCACCGGCGACGAGAACGCCGACCTACTCGAGGCCAGATACTTCATGATGCGGGTGCGCTGCGACGGCGGGGCGCTCTCGACCGCGGCGCTGCGCACCTTGGGGACGATTTCGACCGAATTCGCCCGAGACACCGCAGACATCTCCGATCGACAGAACCTGCAGATGCACTGGGTCGAGGTGGAAAACGTCCCCGAGATCTGGCGGCGGCTGGACGAGGTCGGGCTGCAGACCGCCGAGGCGTGCGGCGACTGCCCGCGTGTGATTCTGGGCTCACCGCTGGCCGGCGAGTCGGTGGACGAGGTGCTCGACCCCACCTGGGCGATCGACGAGATCGTGCGTCGGTACATCGGCAAGCCCGACTTCGCCGACCTGCCGCGCAAGTACAAGACCGCCATCTCGGGCTTGCAGGACGTCGCGCACGAGATCAACGACATCGCGTTCATCGGCGTCAACCATCATGAGCACGGGCCCGGCCTGGACCTGTGGGTCGGCGGCGGACTGTCGACCAACCCGATGCTGGCCCAGCGGGTCGGCGCCTGGGTTCCGCTGGAAGAGGTACCCGAGGTGTGGGCGGCGGTGACCTCGGTGTTCCGCGATTACGGCTATCGGCGGCTGCGTTCCAAGGCGCGGCTGAAGTTCCTGATCAAGGACTGGGGCATCGAAAAATTCAGGGAAGTCCTCGAAACGGAGTACCTGAAGCGTCCCTTGATCGACGGCCCGGCGCTGGAGCCGGTCAAGCATCCGATCGATCACGTCGGGGTGCAACGGCTGAAGAACGGGCTTAACGCCCTCGGGATTGCGCCGATTGCCGGGCGGGTCTCCGGCACCATTCTCTCGGCGGTGGCCGACCTGGCCGCAGCAGCCGGCTCGGATCGGATCCGGTTCACGCCCTACCAGAAGCTCGTCATCCTCGACATACCCGACGACAAGCTTGACGATCTGATCGCCGGCGTGGAGGCGTTGGGTCTGCAGTCACGGCCCTCGCGTTGGCGCCGAAATCTGATGGCGTGCAGCGGGATTGAGTTCTGCAAGTTATCGTTTGCCGAAACCCGGGGCCGGGCACAGGGTTTGGTGCCCGAGCTGGAGCGTCGGCTGGAGGACATCAACGCTGCGCTTGATGTGCCGATCACGGTCAACATCAACGGCTGCCCGAACTCGTGTGCGCGAATCCAGGTCGCCGACATCGGGTTCAAGGGCCAGATGGTCGACGACGGCCATGGCGGCTCGGTCGAGGGGTTCCAGGTGCACCTGGGCGGCAGCCTCGGGCTCGACAGCGGATTCGGCCGAAAACTCCGCCAGCACAAGGTCACCAGCGACGAGCTGGGCGACTACATCGAGCGGGTGGTGCGCAACTTCGTCAAACACCGCACCGAAGGTGAACGCTTCGCGCAGTGGGCAATTCGTGCCGAGGAGGACGACCTACGATGATCGACCAGGCAACCCGACCGACCGAAGCGGAACTGCGTGAGCTGGCCGCCCGCGGCGCGGTGGAACTCGAAGGCGCCAGCGCCACCGAACTGCTGCGCTGGACCGACGAGAACTTCGGCGGTGTCAACGGGCCGCGCGGCTGGGCGACGTGCAACTACGTGGTGGCCTCCAACATGCAGGACGCGGTGTTGGTGGACATGGCCGCCAAGGTGCGGCCGGGCGTACCGGTGATGTTCCTCGACACCGGTTATCACTTCGTCGAGACCATCGGCACCCGGGACGCGGTCGAATCGGTCTACGACATACGGGTTCTCAACGTCACGCCCGAGCACACGGTGGCCGAACAGGACAAACTGCTGGGCAAGGACCTCTTCGCCCGTGACCCCGGCGAGTGCTGCCGGCTCCGCAAGGTCGCCCCGCTGGGTAAGGCGCTGCGCGGCTACTCCGCCTGGGTGACCGGGCTCCGCCGGGTGGAGGCGCCCACTCGCGCCAACGCTGCGCTGATCAGCTTCGACGAGGCGTTCAAGCTGGTGAAGATCAATCCGCTGGCGGCCTGGACCGACCAGGACATGCAGGACTACATCACCGAGCACGACGTGCTGGTCAATCCCCTGGTCTACGACGGCTATCCGTCGATCGGCTGCGCTCCCTGCACCGCCAAGCCCGCCGAGGGTGCAGACCCGCGGAGCGGCCGCTGGCAGGGGCTGGCCAAGACGGAATGCGGGTTGCACGCGTCGTGACGACACTCGTGCTGACCGCCCACGGAAGTGAGGATCCGCGGTCGGCGGCCAATGCCCGGGCCGTCGCCGGCCGGGTGGCGAGCATGCGCCCCGGCCTGGACGTACGGCTAGCGTTCTGCGACCTGAACACGCCGAGCCTGGTCGACGTGCTCAACGGCCTTCCGGGCACCATCCGTCAGGCGGTGGTCACTCCGTTGCTGCTGGCGAACGCCTACCACGCCCGCATCGACATCCCGCGCAAGATCGCCGGTTGCGACGCCCCCGAGCGGGGAATCGACGTGTGGCAGGCACCCGTGCTCGGCGAAGACGACCGGCTGGTGTCGGTGCTGCGTCAGCGGGTCGTGGAGTCGGGGGCTTCCCGGCTCGACGACGGGCTCGGTGTGCTCGTGGTGGCCATCGGGTCGTCGGACCCGAAGGCCAATGCCCGCACCGCACGGGTAGCGCCGAAACTGACGGCGGGCACCCGGTGGGCGGGTGCGACGACCGCGTTCGTGACGCGTCCGGAACCCTCGCTGGCCGAAGCCGCCGACGAGTTGCGCCGGCGGGGTGCCCGGCGGGTGGTCATCGCGCCGTGGTTCCTGGCGCCGGGCCGGCTGCCCGACCGGGTGCGCCGCTTCGCGCACGACGCCGGGATCGAGATGGCCGAACAGCTCGGGGCACACCGGTTGGTGGCCGAGACGGCGCTGGCTCGGTTCGATCAGGGTCTCGAATCTCAAGTCCACCGCCTCGCGGCCTGAGCCTCGTCAATTCTCTTCTCCCACATTGGAATCACCCGTCTCAGCGGGATGAATTGCTGTCGGCCCCAGGACATAGTATTCGAACATGAATTCGAGTGACCGCGATGGGATCGACGCAGACTTTGTCGCGCTGCATGCCGTCGTATCCCGGATTCTCGGGCACTCCTTCGACGCCCTGACCACGCCGGACCGACTGACGTATCTGCAGCGGCTCGAGCACGAGACGCGCCGGCTCCAAGCGCCCGGCCACGTTCTGATCAACCAACTCGCCGAGCAGGCGGGGCGTGACGAGTTAGGCGCACGACTTCCCGATGCGTTGGCTGACCGGCTACACATCACCCCTGGCGAAGCGGGGCGACGTGTCGCCGAGGCCGCCGACCTTGGGCCGCGCCGCGCGCTCACGGGCGAACCGTTGCCGCCGATTTTGACCGGCACCGCCGCCGCCCAGCGCGCCGGGAAGATAGGCGCCGGCCATGTACGGGTGATCCGGCGGTTCCTGCACCAGTTGCCCAACAGTGTCGACGTCGGGACCCGCGAGAAAGCCGAAGCCCATCTGGCCGAGCTAGCCGGCGAGCATCGCCCCGACGAGTTGGCCAAGCTCGCTGAGCGGCTGTCGGCGTATCTCAACCCCGACGGCACCTACACAGACGAGGACCGCTCCCGTCGCCGCGGCCTGACCCTGGGCAAGCAAGGCCTCGACGGCATGTCAGAACTGCGTGCCTTACTGACTCCCGAGGCCCGCGCCACCGTTGAGGCCGTGTTAGCCAAGACGGCCACTCCCGGGATGTGCAATCCCGACGACGAGACCGCCGTGGTAGACGGCCAACCCGATCAGAAGACGGCGCAAGGGGATTCGCGCACTGCCGCTCAGCGCAACCACGACGGCCTCAACGGGGCTTTACGCGCGCTGCTCGCGTCGGGAAAACTGGGTCAGCACAACGGTTTACCGGCCACGATCGTCGTGACCACCACCCTCGCCGATCTCGAATCCACCACCGGCAAGGGCCTCACCGGCGGCGGCACACTACTGCCCATGAGCGATGTCATCCGCATGGGCCGCCACGCCCACCATTACCTGGCGATCTTCGACAACGGCAAGGCGCTCGCGCTGTATCACACGAAGCGCCTGGCCTCGCCGGGGCAACGAATCGTGTTGTACGCAAAGGACCGTGGCTGCACCCGCCCCGGCTGCGACGCACCCCCGTACTGGTGCGACGTCCACCACGTTGAGGACTGGGCCACCACCAATCGCACCGAGGTCAACACACTGGCGCTGGCTTGCGGCGACGATCACCCCCTGGTCGAACCCGGCGGCTGGGTCACCCGCAAAAACTCCCGCGGCGAAACCGAATGGATCCCGCCACCCCACCTCGACCACGGGCAGCCGCGCGTCAACAAATATCACCACCCAGAAAAAATCCTCTACGACGAAGACGACGACCCCTAGCTCACACTGGCGGCCGTGAGATCTCGAGCCGACCGGATCGCCGCCTGATTCGTCCGATTCGCTTTAGTACACTTCATGTCCTGAACGCGCCCTTCCGAACTGCAGTTTTGCTGGCCGCGCTGGTGCTGTGGCCGGCCGGGTGTAGCGCTGACCACCGGCCTGAGTCGAAGGCGGCGGTTCCGTGCGAGATCGTGCCGAATGGCTCGCCCGTGCCGAACAAACCGTCGACGCCCGCCGCGTCGGCGCCGTCGTCGAGGAACACCGCGACGCACCCCGGGGTCGCGACCGGCTACCGCAGCGACATGACCGTCGTGCGGACCGCTCACTACGCGGTGGCCACGGCCAATCCGCTGTCGACCCAGGCAGCCTGCCGAGTTTTGCATGACGGTGGTACGGCCGCCGACGCCCTGGTGGTCGCCCAGACCGTGTTGGGTTTGGTCGAACCGCAGTCTTCGGGGCTCGGCGGTGGTGGATTCGTGGTGTACTACGACGCGCGTGTCGGCTCGGTGCAGGCCTACGACGGCCGCGAAGTCGCCCCTGCGGGGGCAAACGAGAACTACCTGCGCTGGATCAACGACTTCGATCACGCTGCGCCCCAGCCCAACGCGCGAGCCTCGGGACGCTCAATCGGAGTCCCGGGCCTTCCGCGGCTGCTCGAGCTCGTGCAAAACGACCACGGCCGCGCGCCATGGCGCGACCTCTTCGGCCAGGCGATGGCATTGGCCGATGGCGGTTTCGACATCAGCCCCCGGATGGCCGCGGCCATCTCGGACTCGGCGGCACAATTGCGCGTCGACCCGCAAGCCCGCGGATACTTTCTCAATCCCGACGGCAGCCCGAAGTCGGCGGCAACGCGGCTGACGAACCCCGCATACTCAAAGACCTTGTCCGCCATCGCCTCCTCGGGTGCCAGCGCGTTCTACACCGGCGATGTGGCTCGGGACATCGTCGCGGAGGCAAGCGATTCCTCCGGTGGCCGCACGCCGAGCCTGATGACCAGGGACGACCTGGCGGGCTACATGGCCAATAGACGCGAGCCGGTATGCAAGACCTATCGCGGCCGACAGGTCTGTGGCATGCCCCCACCATCGTCGGGCGGCATCGCGGTGGCAGCCGCGCTGGGAATCCTCGAACACTTCCCCATGGGTGACTACCCACCCACCAACGTCGACCTCAACGGTGGTCACCCCAGCGTGATGGGCGTCCACCTGGTCTCCGAAGCTGAGCGGCTGGCCTACGCGGATCGCGACAAATATGTCGCTGACACCGATTTCGTCGGGCTGCCCGGCGGCTCCCTCAACGCACTGATCGACCCGGGCTATCTGGCCGGACGCGTCGCGCTGATCTCGCCGCAGCACAGCATGGGGACCGCCAAGCCGGGAGACTTCGGCATGCCGACCGGCGTCGGACCACCCGGTCCGGAACACGGCACCAGCCACGTCAGCATCATCGATTCCTATGGCAATGCGGCCTCGTTCACGACGACCGTCGAGTCGCCGTTCGGCTCCTTTCACATGGTCGACGGATTCGTGCTCAACAACCAGCTCACCGATTTCTCCGCTGAGCCCCGCGCGGCCGACGGATCGTTGGTGGCCAACCGTGTCCAGCCCGGGAAACGGCCGCGAAGCTCGATGGCGCCGACGTTGGTCTTCGATTCCTCGCCGACGGGGCGGGGCCCGCTGTACGCGGTCACGGGCTCGCCCGGCGGTTCCACGATCATTCAGTTCGTCGTGAAAACGCTTGTGGCGATGCTTGATTGGGGCCTGAACCCGCAGCAGGCGGTGTCCTTGGCGGATTTCGGTGCCGACAACTCGCCGCAAACCAATGTCGGCGGCGAGGATCCCGAGATCGACACGTCCGACAACGGCGACCACGACCCGCTGGTGCAAGGCCTGCGGGCGCTGGGGCATCAGGTCAACCTGACCAACCAATCCAGCGGGCTGTCGGCGATCATCCGCAGCTCATCGACGTGGACCGGTGGCGCCGACCCGCGCCGCGACGGTCTGGTCATGGGCGACAACCCGTAACAGGTTCGAACTCGACCCGCAGCACTTTGGCGGGTCGGACCTTCCCGTCCGGTGGCGGCGCCGTGGTGCCGCCGTCGGTCGTGACGTAGGCGACGCGGCCGTAATCGTTCGGGCCCCGCCCCCAGGCGGCGCTGGACGGTCCGATCAATTCCTCGTTGAAGGGTTCGCCGGCAACGATGGTGCGCGCGGCGTCTGGCAACAGCGGTATGCGGTCGATGGTGTTTTCCCGGTGCGTGGTGACATAGGCGACCCCGGCGTTCTCGTCGATGCAGAAGTCATCGGCCATGGTGCCACCGGCGACGAACTCCGGCTCGCCCGCCGGTTCGTGGGTGACCGGATCGACCGCGACACGCATGAACAACTTGAGTGTCGTCGAGGTGTAGTAGAGAAAGTTTGTCCTGGAAGCGAACCGGACGCCGTTGACCCCCGGCTGCGGGTTGAGCGGGTTATCCGGATCCCACGCCATCGAGTCGTGCCGCAGCCACACCCGCGCGCTCGCGGCGAGGCCGTCGTCGCTGAGGTCGACGCGCCAGATCAGCCCGCCCACCGAATCGGCGATCAGGATGACGCGCGGGGCGATGAGGCAGCAGCCGTTGAGGAACGCGCCGGACTGATCGAAGGTCAGGACCCGGGTCGTGTTCATCGGCGCGCCGGGCGTCCAGTGGCGCAGGTCGATGCGCTCGAGGGTGGCTATCCCGACGGTGCACACATAGAAGACGTCGGGCTCGGTTTCGACTATCCCCATGACGGTGTGCTCGAAGGTGTGAGCCAGTATCGGCTCGACCGGCAGCTCGGCGCCCGGCGCCGGGACGTACCAGAGTTCCTTGCGGTTCAGCACGGTCACCAGGACCGACCCGTCGCACCGGACCGCGATGTTTTCCAGGAAGAACTTCTCCGGGAACTGGGCAACGGTAACGAGTTTCGCGCCTACGGCGTTGTTGGTTGTCATCGTATATCTCCTTCAGGTTAGCGATTTGATGGTGGATGCGACGGCATCCTCGAGAGGTGTTGGCGACCAACCCAATTCAGCCGTCGCCTTGGCAGCTTCGGGTACATGGTGAGACGTCATGAAGTGGAGCTGACCGGCCGGCAGCAACGGAGGCCTGCCGGTCACTCGTGCCGCGGTCTCGGTGAGTCGGGACGCGATGCGCGCGAGCGGCACCGACAGTTGCGGCGGGCGCCGCGATCCGGCAAAGCGCTTGACCGTTTCGGCCAGCTCAGGGAACGGCACGTAGCGGTCGCAGAGGATGTAGCGAGATCCCACCTGCGTCGCGGCCGCCGCGATCTGACCCCGTGCGACGTCCGGCGCGAAGACCACGGGAACGCCGCCCGGAGGCAAGACCGCAAGCCTGTTGGCGGCGAGCTTGGCAATCACATCGTTGAGTCCGGGTGTGCGGGTCGGCGAGGGACCGAACACCGCAGCCGGATGGATGAATCGCGCCGGTAGTCCACGCGAAATCGCCTCGACGACAACCTGATCAGCCAGCTGCTTGGAACGTTCATATGGGGTTGGCAGCGGCTTCAGCTGCAGCACCGACTCGTCGTAGAAGACCCCCGGTCGCTGCGCGAACACGTCGATGGTGCTGGTGTAAACGAACGCACCTATCCCTTCGGACAGTGCCGCATCCACCAGGGCGCGGGTTCCCTCCACGTTGACCCGGTGGAATTGGCCCGGGTCGCGCAGCCACTGCTCGGGCATCCCAGCCGCGTGAAACACGGTGCTGCAGCCCGCGACCGCAGCCACCAATGAGTCCGGGTCGACCAGATCGCCGGCCACCACGTCGACGCCGGCGGGCAGAAGGTTGCGGGTCCGCTCGACATTGCGGGCCACGGCCCGCACCTCGTGGCCCTGGGCGTAAAGGGCCTCGACGAGGCTCCACCCGACGATTCCGCTCGCTCCGGTGACCAGCACCCGACCCAGCACGGCAGTCTTGCTCATCGGTCGCCTCCCTGCGTAGCGGGCAGCGATGCAAACCCGGCCGCGCTCAGGGCCGCGCCGGTGAGCGCCAGCGCCGTTCCGAGCGCTGCCGCAGGCCGGCCGATCTGCGCGCGATGTCCGCCAGCCGCAAAGACGCTCGCGTCGGCCAGGTCGATCAACGCGTTGACGAGCAAGAAGGGCCCAGAAAGGCGCCGCACCGCCGTCACCTCAGGCCGTAGCAAGCCCGCGGCCAGCGCGATGTTGCGGATGCCGAACAAGCGGCCCATCACGATAGCTGATCCGTCCGCTTCGATGCGGAACATGCGCGCGCCGATTCTCGGCGTAAGTAGCGCGATCACCCCGAGGGCACCGCGGGCGCCGGTGAGGATACGCAACGCCAAGGAACGTTGGCAGGGTTGTGCTGACATGCGTTGTCCTGACTACTAGTTGACGTCTTTGACGATCGGCCCGGGCGCCGGGACGGCGAACATGGTGAGCGTGATGCACACCCCGTGATATACCCCGATCAGGGAGGTTATATCGATCAAACCCAATGTGCCGAAGGCCTTTTCGGCCTCGTTGTACAACTCGTCATCCAGCCTGTGGTCGACGCAGAGTTGCCGGGTCACACGCTGGGCGAGCTGCTCGCGCTCGGTGAGATCACCGGGGACCCCGCCGCCGACCAGCGCCCGGATCGCCGACTCGGACAGGCCGGCCTGTCGGGCGACCGCGGCGTGCGCGTAGAGCTCGTAATCGGCGCCCCAGATTGCCCCGACGGTCAAGACGATGACCTGACGCACCCGCTCGTCCAGCGACGTGTTGAGTTGCTCGGCGAACTGCAGCTCCAGGAATTTCGTCGCGGTCTGCGGGTTGATCAGCGCCGGGTTGAACGGGCCGATGAGACGCCCGTCGGCGGTGGTGCTCTGGAATGGCACCTGCCCGGCCCACGGAACCATGGTGTTCATCATCAGATCGAACAGGCCACGCTGTTCGTCGGTCATGGTTGCGGGATCGGCCAGCGGCAAGCGCCCTCCCAGGGCTTTGGCTTGAGGGGTTGGGACGGTCATGTCGATGTGCTCCTTATCTACTGATTCAAACCCACGGCGTTTGCCGGGACGTCGAAGGCGGCGAGGGTGAACGACACGCCGGTGTACCAGCCCAGCAGCATCGTGAGATCGACGATGCCCGCGTCGCCCAACAGCTCCTTGGCGCGTCGGTAGAGGCCCAGCGGCACCACCCGCGGGGTGATCAACGCGGCGGTGAGTTCGTAGACGACCTGCTCGCGCGGATCGGCAAACGACGTCGGCAAGCCGATGATCAACGCTTGGATCTTCTCCGGCGCAAGGCCACCGGCCCACTGCCCGATCATCTCGTGCTCATAGTTGCCGTAGGCGGCGCACCACTTGCCGTTGATCATGTTGGTGGCGATTTCGATCTCGGCTTTGGTCAATGTGGACTCGGTCTGGAAATACGCGCCGGTCGGCACGATCGTCTGCGACAGCGTCGGGTTCGCCAGCCAGATCTTGTGCGGGCCGGGAAGAAAGCCACGCAGCTTCGTGGTGAAGTCGTAGGCCGCCTTCATTTCCGGAGCCATCTTCTCGACGGGGGTCTCTTCGTACCGACCGAATGTTCCGAAGTCGGGGTTTTCACTCATGTCTGGGCCTTTCTGTGCCTCGTAGCGCGGTGTGCTTGATACGAGTGTTGGCCGACGGCGGGGCCCGACCAACGTCAAAGCGCCCCAGAGTTGGTGCACTCTGCACCACCCTGTAACCCGGGGAATACGCTTCGCCGCATGGAATGGGAGCCTGCGCCCGAACGAATCCGTGACTTGCTACGCCAGGGCGCCACGACGATCCTCAATAACCCTCAGCCGTGGTTGGACGAACTCGACGAGGCGACGCTGTCGGCGGCCAACATGAAGGAGGTCGCCGACGACCCCGTCCTGGCTGCGGGGCTTCGGCGCGTCATCCGCTCGAACATCCTGCACTGGGCCGCGGCCAACATTCGCGATCCGGGCGCACCCGTCGCCGCGAACGTGAGCCCCGAGCCGCTGAGTCTCGCGCAGGATCTGCTGCGCCGCGGGCTAACCCCATCGGCGCTGCGCGCCTACCGCATCGTGCAAAGCGTTTTCTGGCAGCGCTGGATGTCCTTGGCTTTTCGGCTCACCTCCGACAACGGCGAACTACAAGAACTGCTGGTGGTTTCGGCGCGATCGCTCTTTTCGTTCATCGACGACACCAACGCTGCGATCACTGAACACATGCAGAGGGACAGAGCCGAGCTGACCCACGGCACCCAGGCCGAGCGTCGCGAAACCGTCGAGCTGATCTTGGCCGGAGCGTCGATCGGAAAGCAGCGGGCGGCCAGCCGGCTCGGGTACAACCTCGATCAAAATCACACGGCCGCAATCGTTTGGAGCGATCTTCCGGACGCGGACTCGGCCATACTCAACAGAGCCACCGAAGCGCTCTCCCAATTTGCGCACGCGGACCGCACACTCAGCGTCGTCGCCACGGTCGCCACCCGATGGGTGTGGAATCCCGGCGCCGCGCCTTCCAATTTTGACCGGCTGGAAAAGGCCCTCGAGGGCATGCCCGGGATCCGCATCGCGACCGGATCGACAGCACCGGGGGTAGACGGCTTCCGCAGGAGTCATTTCGATGCCATCGCGACACAGCGCCTGCTGGCCCGGTTGCACTCCCCACAACGCGTCGCGAGTTTCGAAACCGTCGAATTGGTGTCGCTCGTAACCCAGGACGCAACCCGGGCGGACCAGTTCATCAAGCGCACACTCGGAAAATTCGAATCGGCCGGCCCCGAGTTGCACACGGCCGTACGTACTTTCGTCAATGAGCAGTGCAACGCCTCGCGCGCCGCGTCGCGGCTCTATACACACCGCAACACGCTGCTTCGCCAACTCACCCGCGCCGATGAACTCCTCCCGCGACCGCTCGCCGAGGACAGCGTCAACGTCGCCGTGGCCCTCGACATCGTCCGTTGGCGTGGCAGCGGTCGCGAATAGTCCTCGCCCGCAACTCAAGCCGACGTCAGCGTGCTCTGATCCTCGTCGGCGCCTCCGGCCCCCCCACGGGGAACCACGACATCGCTCGGAATGGGCGGCACCCGCGTGGCCCGGACGTACACCGTGTCACCCTCGGCCAACGCCAGCGCCTCGGCGTCGCCGCGGGTGATCTGCGCGGTGAACGGGCCGCCGGTGGCCGCGCTGGTCAACTCCACGCGCACCTCGAAACCCAGCGCGACCACCCGGTCAACGGTCGCACGCACGACCCCGATCGACTCCGCGGTGCCGTCCCCGCCCGCGACCGCCATGTCGGGCTTGCGACCGACCCGGATGTCGTGCGGGCGGACGAGGGCGCCGTTCAGCTCGGACACCGCCCCCAGAAAGGACATCACGAACGTGGTCGCCGGCGAGTCGTAGACCTCGGTCGGAGATCCGACCTGCTCGATGCGGCCCTTGTTGAGCACCGCGATCCGATCGGCAACGTCCAGCGCCTCCTGCTGGTCGTGGGTGACCAGCACTGTGGTGACATGCACCTCGTCGTGCAGGCGCCGCAACCAGGCCCGCAGGTCTTCCCGGACCTTGGCGTCCAGCGCGCCGAACGGCTCATCGAGCAGCAGCACCTCCGGGTCGACGGCCAGCGCCCGCGCCAACGCCATCCGCTGACGTTGACCTCCCGAGAGCTGGTTGGGATAGCGGGTCTGAAATCCACTCAGCCCCACCACTTCCAGCAGGTTGTCGACCTTCTGCTTGACCTCGGCCTTGGGCCGCTTGCGGATCTTCAATCCGTATGCCACGTTGTCGCGAACGGTCAGGTGCTTGAACGCCGCATAGTGCTGGAACACGAATCCGATGCCGCGGCGCTGCGGCGGCACCCGGGTGACATCACGACCGTTGATCGTGACGGTTCCGCTATCAGGAAGGTCCAGCCCGGCGATGGCCCGCAACAGAGTCGACTTGCCGGAACCGCTGGGACCCAGCAGCGCCGTCAGCGAGCCGTGGGGCACGACGAAGTCGACATGGTCGAGCGCGACGAAGTCACCGTAGTGCTTGTACGCGTCCCGCACGACGATCGCGTGGTCGCCGCGCTCGGTTTCGTTGTCGGTCATCTACGAGTCTCCTTGTCAGGCATATTTGGTCGCTCGTGCCCGGCGGACGTCCAGAGCCACCTGGAAGATCAGGACCAGCACGGCCACACCCATCAGCAGCGTCGACAGCGCGTAGGCGCCGTACTCGACGCCGCGGTTGTACCGGTCCGAGACGAGCAACGTCAGCGTTTGCGACTTGCCCGGCAGGTTTGACGACACGATGATCACCGCGCCGTACTCGCCGAGGGTGCGCGCGACGGTCAGCACGATGCCGTACGTCAGTCCCCACCGGATGGATGGCAGCGTGATCCGCCAAAACGTCTGCCACCAGCCCGAACCCAGAGTTGCCGCCGCCTCTTCCTGGTCGGTTCCGAGCTCGTGCAGCACCGGTTCCACTTCGCGCACCACAAACGGCAGGGTGACGAAGATGCTGGCCAGGACGATGCCGGGCAGACCGAAAATGATTTTGAGTCCGAGGTCCCGCTCGACGAAGCCGAACGCACCGGACGCCCCCCACAACAGGATCAACGCGACACCCACGATGACGGGCGACACCGCGAACGGCAGATCGATCACCGCCTGTAGCACACCCTTGCCGCGAAAACGGTTGCGCGCCAGCACCAATGCCGTCGGAATTCCGAAAATCACGTTGAGCGGCACCACGATGGCCACCACCAGCAGTGTCAAATTCAGCGCCGATATCGCCGCCGGCGTGCTGACCCAGTCGAAGAACTGCCCGAATCCGGGGCGGAACGTCCGCCACAGGATCAGCGTCACCGGAACGACCAGCAGGACGAAAATGTATGCGAGCGCGACGAATCGGAGCAGGTAGCGGACCCGCGGCGACGTCATGCGGCCAACTCCTCACGTTTGGCAGCGCGCCCACCGACGATCCGCAGGATGAGAAGTACGACGAACGAAATCGCCAGCAGCACGATGGATATCGCGGCGGCGCCGGTGCGGTCGTCGTTCTCGATCAACGTCCGTATCCACTGCGACGACACTTCGGTCTTGCCCGGCACCGCGCCGCCGATCAGTACCACGGACCCGAACTCGCCGATCGCGCGCGAGAATGCCAACCCCGCACCGGATAACAGCGCCGGTGTGAGCGACGGCAACACCACCGAGGTGAAGACCTTCGCGCCGCTGGCGCCCAATGACGCCGCCGCCTCCTCGGTCTCCCGATCGATTTCCAGCAGCACGGGTTGAACGGCGCGGACCACGAAAGGCAGGGTGACAAAGGCCAGCGCCATCGCCACGCCCCACGCGGTGTGCTGCAGATGAAGGCCCACCGGGCTGTTGTTCCCGTAAAGGGCCAACATCACCAGGCTGGCGACGATGGTCGGCAGCGCGAACGGCAGATCGATGATCGCGTCCACGAGCCGCCTGCCGACGAAGTCGTCGCGCACCAGCACCCAGGCGATCAACAGGCCGAAGATCAGGTTGAGCAACGTCACCCCGGCGGCAATGGTCAGTGTCACCCGGAACGACTCCACCGCGGCGTTCGACGTGACCGCGAGCCAGAAGGCGTGCCAGCCACCCCCCGCGGCCTGCCATGCGATGGCGGCCAGCGGCAACAGCACGATCACCGAAAGCCACAGCGTCGCGACACCGAGCCGAAGTGACGTTGTGCCCGACCCGCGCAGGCGCCACGTACCCGGCGGCGGCGGGCCATCATCGTCGAACTCGGGCCGGATCGCCTCCGGGTCCGGCGTTACTGTGGCCGTCATCCGGTGACCTGCGTGTAGATCTTGGTGATGCTGCCGGTGTTCTTGTCGAACAGCTGCGGATCCGCCGTCCCCCAGCCGCCGAGGTCGGCAATCGTCCACAGCTTCGCAGGCGCAGGATATTGGTCCCGGAAATCGGCGGCCACGGCCGGATCGACCGGCCGAAAGCCGGCCTGCGCCCAAACCTTCTGCGCCGCGGCGGTGTACTGGAAGTTCTTGAAAGCGACGGCGGCATCCAGGTGCTGGCTGGCGTTCACCACCGCCAATGGGTTCTCGATCTTGAAAGTCTGTGGCGGGATGACGTGCTCGACCGGCTTACCCGCCCGCTCGGTCGCGATGGCCTCGTTCTCGTAGCTGATCAACACGTCACCGCTGCCCTGGACGAAGACGTCGGTGGCTTCCCTTCCCGATCCGGGACGCAGTTTGACGTGGTCGCTCACCAATTTGTGGATGAAGTCGATGCCGGCCTGACCATTGGTGCCGCCTTCGCTCTTGACGGCGTACGGGGCAAGCAAATTCCACTTGGCCGATCCCGAACTCAGCGGGCTGGGCGTGATGACCTCAATACCGGGCCGCAGCAGGTCGTCCCAGTCCTTGATGTTCTTCGGGTTGCCCTTGCGCACCACCAGCGTCACCACCGACCCGAATGGTATTCCCTTGGTGGCGTCGGCATTCCAGTCTTTGGAAACCTTGCCCGCCTTGACCAACCGGGTGACGTCGGGCTCGACCGAGAAGTTCACGAGATCGGCCGGCTTACCCTCGGCGACGCCGCGTGACTGGTCGCCGGAGGCGCCGTACGAGGTGACCACCTGTACACCCTTGCCCTCGTCCGAGGAGTTGAACGCGGGAATCACCTTGCTCCAACCGGGTTCTGGCGCGGAATAGGCGACCAGGGTGAGACTGGTGTGCGCGTTGGCCGGCCCGCTGCCGCCGACGACGTCGCTGGGACCGCCCTGACACACAGCGACCACACCGACGGTCAGGGCGAGCGCACCGACATACCGGACACGCCGCCGGCGCAGTCCGCCGCCGATGTGGTTGAGCATTGGGGGCCTTTCAGTTCGGGACTTATGGACTTCGGTCCGTGTCCTGAAACGAGCCTGGAAGGTGCCAAATAGTTAAGGAGAATTCACGACTCCATACCAGACCGCGCACGGGTTCGGGAGTCAGCGACAACAGTGCACGAAGACACCGCATTCCAAAACATCGGATGCCACGCGCATGTCGCGAAGCCTAACAGTAATTCGCTGGGCCGCCACCGCACGGCCGGTCGGCGCAGGCCACGAACGGATGCGCCGCAGCATGTCTCAGTGTGTCAGTAGCCACGTGACGATCACCAGAACCACGAGCGTGACCAGAACCAACGTCACGTGTGAGCGAGGCATGCGCGCTACCCGGGCGCCCCATCGGCGCGGCGGATGCGGCGCATCAACTGGATGCTC
>Ga0182041_10000676_pt1 | contig 16410 bp, 10 predicted proteins | sample flu12Cox44000178_FD_125967 | JGI IMG/M metagenome (GOLD analysis project Ga0182041, IMG submission 125967) | Lab enrichment of tropical soil microbial communities from Luquillo Experimental Forest, Puerto Rico - flux8day.12C.oxic.44.000.178 | ecosystem: Environmental > Terrestrial > Soil >...
CGCTGGTCGGCGGCGTGCTCGACCACGTCGCCGACGAGTTCGTCACCATGTCGGGGCGAAAGGTCGCGCTGCGCATCTACGTCGAGCCCGGCAAGCGGGACCGTGCCGGCTTCGCGATGGACGTGCTCAAGCGCGCCATGCGCTGGGACGAGGAAGCGTTCGGCCGCGAATACGACCTCGACATTTTCATGATTGTCGCCGTTTCCGACTTTAACATGGGCGCAATGGAGAACAAAGGTCTCAACGTATTCAACGACAAATACGTGCTGGCGAGCGCCGACACCGCGACCGACGCCGACTTCAGCCATATCGAAGCGGTGATCGCGCACGAGTATTTCCACAACTGGACCGGCAACCGCATCACCTGCCGCGACTGGTTCCAGCTCTGCCTGAAGGAAGGGCTCACCGTTTTCCGCGACCAGGAATTTTCCTCCGACATGCGCTCGCGCCCAGTGAAGCGGATTTCCGACGTGCGTAACTTGCGCGCGGCGCAGTTCATTGAGGACGCCGGACCTTTGGCACATCCAGTCCGCCCGGAAACTTATAAGGAAATCAATAACTTCTACACCAGCACCGTGTACGAAAAGGGCGCCGAGGTCGTGCGTATGGTGCAGACCTTGCTTGGTCCCAAGAAATTCCGCGCCGGCATGGATCTCTATTTCGAGCGCCACGACGGCGAGGCGGCAACCGTCGAGCAATTCATCCAGTGCTTCGCTGACACGTCGGGCCGCGACATGACGCAATTCGTGCGCTGGTACGATCAGGCCGGTACGCCGGAGGTTGCCGTCGCCACCCGTTTCGATCGCACGCGCAAGACCTACACGCTCGAGATCAAACAGAGCGTGCCGCCCACACCAGGCCAGCCGGTCAAGCTGCCGATGGTCATTCCGTTGGCGCTTGGCCTCGTGGGCAAGGATGGCAACGATCAAAAGCTGACAACAAAAGAAGAAAAGATCGAACACGGCATTCTGGTACTGACCGAGCCAGCGCGGACCATTGAGTTCACCGGCGTGAGCGAGCAGCCGGTGCTATCGATCAACCGAGGCTTCTCGGCACCGGTTAAAATCGAGAGCGATCTCGATGCCGGCGACCTTGCTTTCCTGGCAGCCCACGACAGCGATCCGTTCAACCGTTGGCAAGCACTGCAGACGATCTCGATGCGGCTCTTGATCGAAAACGTACGCGCACTGCGCGTCGGCAAGTCGCCACGTGTCGATGAGAAGCTGATCGAGGCGCTCGCCGCCATTCTCGATGACAAGAAGCTCGAGCCGGCCTTCGTAGCGTTGATGCTGGTGCCCCCTGGCGAAGGTGACGTCGCCCGCGAAATCGGCCGCGACATCGATCCTGATGCCATCTTCAACGCGCGGCGCGCCTTGCGCGCTGGTATCGGCGATGAGCTCAGCTCCGCGCTGAAGAACGTCTACGAGCTAATGGCGGTTTCCGGCCCGTACTCGCCGGATGCCGCCAGCGCGGGACGCCGTTCCTTACGCAATGTTGCGCTCGACGTGTTGGCCACGACCGGCGCACCGGATGCCGTTATGCGCGCCGCCAGCCAATACGATGTCGCCGACAACATGACTGATCGCATGGCAGCGCTCGGCACGCTGTCGCTGCACGCTGGACCGGAGCGTGAACGCGCTCTGGGCGATTTCTACACGCGCTATGCAGCCGATGCCCTAGTGGTCGACAAATGGTTCTCGCTGCAGGCGATGATCCCGCAGCCCGAAACTCTGGACAAAGTCCGCGCCCTCACCGCCCATTCTGCCTTCTCGTTTGCCAATCCCAACCGTGTGCGCGCGCTGGTCGGCGTGTTCGCGCACGCCAATGCCACCCAATTCAACCGCGCCGACGGCGCCGGCTATAATTTCGTCGCTGATTCCGTGCTTGCGCTCGATCGGAAAAATCCGCAATTGGCGGCCCGTCTCGCCACCGCCTTCCGCACCTGGCGCACGCTGGAGGAAGGCCGCCGCGGCCTAGCTGAAGCCGCGCTGACGCAGATCAGGGGTACGTCCAACCTTTCGCGCGACCTTGCCGACATCGTCGAACGGGCACTGGCACCAGCTTAGAGATTCGAATTCCGCGTCCGCGGCTCAGGCCCGCTCTAGCCTTTGCCGAGTCTATGCTATTTGTGGATAATAGTTTTTAGATAATTGACTTTGGACTCTCGACAAATCGCCGCGCGTGGATTCAAATCGTAGGCGATTCGGAAAGCGATGCGGGACATCCTTTCCGGCTGGTAGGGGCAATTTCCAAACGGAGGCCATCGATGGCGCGCGCCGGTGTGGCGAGTGCGTCAGTGTGTTCCGATTCGATTCAGGGGCTCGCCCAATCGATCGCCAAGCCAGCGTATCGGCGTCTGTTAACCGCCGAGCCGTTGCTGCGCCGGGCCGTCCCGGTGCTGATCATCGCCTTTCTCGCCACCATGTGCGTTGGCGCCGTGGTGCAGGTGCTCGACCACCGCAGGCAATCGCTCACCGACATGATCGTCGCGCTCGACGCGGTCGCCGATCTTGCCGCCGAGCGGCTGGCCAAGCAGCCGGCCGAAGCGCTGGCGCGCCCGCAGGAAGTGCTGGCGCGCACCTTGCCAGGCTGGGCAACCACATCGGGCCGTCTCTTTTTGTTGACAAACGCGGAAGGCGTGGTGGCGGCGGCAACGCCGGCCGCCGACGCCAGCATCGGCCGCCGCCTGATCGACCTGCTCGGCCCGACGCAACCACTTACCACCTTCGGCGCCAACGCCGGCGTCATGGAAATCATATTGCCCGACGATAGCCGTGCGCTGGCGACCGCGCGCACGCTCAATGCGCCGTTCGGGCAGATCGCAGTGCTGCAATCGCACGACGCGGCCCTGATGACCTGGCGCTCGCTCACCACGCTCACTATCACGCTGTCGGCCACCACCGGTTTCGTGGTGCTGATCCTCGGCTTTGCCTTCCACTGGCAGGCGACGCGGGCGCGTGAAGCCGACCTGATCTATGAAACGGTGCGGAGCCGTATCGATACCGCGCTCAACCGAGGCCGCTGCGGCCTGTGGGATTGGGATCTGGCGCGCGGTCGCATCTTCTGGTCACAATCGATGTTCGAGATCTTGGGGCTGCAGGCCAAGCGCGATCTCCTGTCGTTCGGCGACGTCAGCGCGCTCACTCACCCCGACGATCTGCGCCTTTATGATCTCGCCGCCGAACTGGTCAAAGCGACCACGACCACTATCGACCACGCTTTCCGAATGCGCCACGCCGACGGCCATTGGATCTGGCTGCGCGCGCGCTGTGAGCTGGTGCGCCAAACCGGGGAGCCGGGCCTGCATCTGATTGGCATCGCCGTCGACATTACCGAGCAGAAGAACCTGGTCGAGAAGACGATGGCCGCCGATATACGCCTGCGCGACGCTATCGAGACCATTCCGGAAGCTTTCGTGTTGTGGGATGCCGACAATCGCCTGGTACTATGCAATTCGAAATTCCAGGAACTACATAATCTGCCGGACGGGGCGATCACGGTCGGCGCCTCGTACGAAGCCGTGGTCGCCGCCGGTTGCAAGCCGGTTGTGCGCAGCCGCGCGATCGCCGGCGGTCCAAATATCCCGGGCGCGCGCACCTTCGAGGCGCAGCTCGACGACGGCCGCTGGCTCCACATCAGCGAGCGGCGTACCAAGGACGGCGGCTATGTCTCGGTTGGCACTGACATCACAGCTCTCAAGATTCACGAGGAAAAGCTGATCGACAGCGAGAAGCGGCTGATGACGACCGTCTCCGACGTGCGCGCCTCGCAGCAGCGGCTCGCCGAACTCGCCGAGAAATACGCCGCCGAAAAGACCCGCGCCGAGGAAGCCAACCAGGCCAAGTCGAAATTCCTCGCTAATATGAGTCACGAGCTGCGCACACCGCTCAACGCGATCATCGGCTTTTCCGAGATCATGGAATCCGGAATGTTCGGACCGCTGGGCACTGACAAGTATCGCGAATATTGCAGCGATATCCTCTCCAGCGGGCAATACCTACTCGACGTCATCAACGACATCCTCGACATGGCTAAAATCGAAGCCGGCCGCATCCGCCTCGACTTCGAGGAGCTTGATCTCGACACGCTGCTGTCGGAGGCTACACGCGTCGTTTCGGCGCGCGCTCAAGACAAGCAGCTCGAGGTCGTTACAAAGATCTCCTCGAACCTCAGCTTGCGCGCTGACCGCCGCGCTCTTAAGCAGATCGTGCTCAACCTGCTGTCCAACGCGGTGAAGTTCACGCCGGTCGGTGGCCGCGTTACCGTGCGCGGGCGCGCCGCCGACGGCTGCATCATCCTGGCGATTGCCGACACCGGCATCGGCATTGCCAGCGACGCGCTGGCGCGTCTGGGCCGGCCCTTCGAGCAGGTGGAAAGCCAGCTCACCAAGCGCCATCAAGGCTCGGGCCTGGGGCTCGCGATTTCCAAGTCGCTGGTCGAACTGCACGGCGGCCGCATGCGCATCCGCTCGACCCTCGGAAAGGGCACCCTGGTCATGGTGCGCCTGGCGAAATGTCCGCAGTGCCAGCTGCCGAAAGAGGAAGCGGCCTAGTTAGGCGCCTTGCCCAGGATGCGCACGAAGCTGGCGCGTACTTTGGCCTGCGTCTCGATCAATGTCGCGTCGAGCGTAGCGAAATCCGGCACGCCGGCGTCGCGCGCCAGGAGCCGCAGCAGGCCGGCCCCCGCGGTCTTCGGATCGAACGGGCGGGAGAGGCACAGCCGCAGGATCTGCGTGAGGTCGTGATAAAACTCCACGGCCGGGCGCAAGACTTCCGCATCCTCGACCGGCAGCAGGCGCAATGCCCAGGCCTTGTCGAGCACGCGCGCAGTCGAGGTGTCCAGGATGTCAGGTTGGGCGTGCGCGTGCACCAGCTGCAGATATTGCGCGATGAATTCGATATCGATCAGCCCGCCGGCGCCGTATTTGAGATCCCAGCGGTCGCCCTCACCTTTCTCCTTGGCAATGGCGGCACGCATTTCCACGACGTCGCCAGCGGTCAGCGCCGGGTCGCGCGGCCGCTGCAGGACGTCGCGGATCACCTGCTCGACACGCGTCCCGAAGCCGGGTGAGGCCGAGACCACCCGTGCGCGCGTCAGCGCCATGTGCTCCCAGGTCCAGGCTTCCCTCTCCTGATAGCTAGCGAAGCCGCCGAGCTGCGTCGCCAGCGGCCCGGCGCGACCGGAGGGGCGCAACCGCATGTCAACCTGGTAAAGCGCGCCGTAATTGGTCTGTGCGGTCAGCGCATTGATCAGCCGCTGGGTCAGGCGGGCGAAATATTGCATGCCGTGGAGCGGACGCGCGCCGTCCGATTCCGGCCGCTCGCCGTCGAAATCGTAGATCAGGATCAGATCGAGATCCGAGCTTGCGGTCATCTCGCGGCCGCCGAGCTTGCCCATGGCCAGCACCGCGGACTGCTCGCGACGCATGTGGCCGTGAGCGGTCGCGAAATTGTCGGCCACCGCGCGATGTAGGGCGCAGATCACCGCGTCAGCGAGCCGCGCGAAGGCTTCGCCGGCCTGCCGCGCCGTCACCGTCCCGGAAAGGATGCGCACGCCGATCAGGAACATGTATTCGACCCCGAACATGCGGATTTGCTCGAGCAGGTCCTGGTCGAGGCTCGATTGTGCCAGTGTCGCGCCGAGCCGACGACCGAGTTCCTCGTCGTCTAGCAGCGCGCCGAAGAGGCTCGGATCGACCAACGCGTCCATGGCCTGCGAATTGCGCGCCAGCGTGTCGGCGAGCCTCGGGGCAGTACCTAGTACCAAAGCGGTCAACGCGATTAGATCGGGATTTTGCCGCAACAGCGACAAGAGCCGCGTCGCTTTGTGCAAATTGGCCAGAAAATGATCAAACAGAACAAGCGTAGCGTTGGCATTGTCGGTGCGTACCACCTGCTCGAGCAAAGTCGGCAGCAGCGCTTCGAGATGAGTGCGCGCCGTCTCGCCACGCAGCGAGCGATGCCCGCCCTTAAGCCAGTGGCGGATGATGGTCGAGGCCTCAAGCGGCGCGCGGAAGCCGAGCCTACCGAGTTGGTCGAGTGTCTTACGGTCGTCGACATCGGGCGGAAAGGCTAGCGCCGCCTTTTCGCCAACCGGCGCCTTTTCAAACAGCCGTGAATAGTAGCGTTGCACTTTCTCGAGATGATCGAGCAGCACCGCGGCGAAAGCATCGCGATCGCGGAAGCCGAGGAAGTGCGCGAAACGCTCAAGGTCGGACCGCTCGGCTGGCAGCGTCTGCGTCTGCTCGTCATTGACCATCTGCAATCGATGCTCGACCGTCCGCAGGAAGACGTAGGCCGCTTTCAGGTCGTCGCACGCCGCCACCTCGATCCAGCGGTCCTGCGCCAAGCGGTCGAGCGTCGTCAGGGTGTCCCGGTCGCGTAAGTTTGGATTGCGCCCGCCCGCGATCAATTGCTGTGTCTGCGCGAAGAACTCGACCTCGCGGATGCCGCCGCGGCCGAGCTTGACGTTGTGGCCTTCCACCGCGATCTCGCCGTACCCACGATAGGCATTGATCTGGCGCTTCATGGCGTAGACGTCGGCGACCGCGGCAAAATCGAGATATTTGCGCCACACGAAGGGTGACAGGTCGCGTAGGATTTTCTCGCCGGCGGCCATGTCGCCGGCGCAGGCGCGGGCCTTGATTAGCGCGGCGCGCTCCCAATTTTGGCCGACGCTCTCGTAATAGGACAGCGCCGCCGCTGTAGAGATCGCGATCGCCGTCGAAGCCGGATCTGGCCTGAGCCTCAGGTCGGTACGAAACACGTAGCCGTCGCCGGTGCGCTCCTGCAGCAGCTTCACCAGCCGCTGGGTTAGCCGTACGTAAAGGTCGGCCGGCTCGGCATCCTTTGGCAACGCCGGGGCCGCCGCGTCGTAGAAAACGATGAGATCGATGTCGCTCGAATAATTGAGCTCATAGGCGCCCATCTTGCCCATTGCGAGCACCATGTAGCCGCTGCCATCTTGCGGCCGCGTCTTATCTTTCGCCATCAGGCGGCCGGCTCGCACCGCTTCCGCCAGCACAAAGCGCACCGCGGCATTGACGGCGGTATCGGCCAAATCAGTCAGCGCCTGCGTTGTCCGCATCACCGGCCAGGTTCCGCCGATATCGGCGAGCGCAATCAGCAACGCCGCCTCGGCCTTCATGCGGCGCAAGAGCCGCATCGCTTCGGCTTCATCCTCGGTGGCGTCCACGGCGATTCTTGTATCGGCCAGCAAGGCCGACAAATACTTATCGGGATCGGCATCCAGCAGCCGAAGCAGACGTTTCGGCTCGTGGCTCGAGAGCTCCCACAGGAACGGTGAGCTCTCGCTTAAGGACTCAAGAAGCGTGTTGAGATTCGGATGGGCGGCAAGCCGTGCCTTCAGTGGCTTCGCTTCTGCCGCCGGCAGGTCATCGAGCCAATCGGCGACGCGCGCCCGCGCTGCCTTGGCGTCGTTTACAAATGGCGCGGCGACGATGCGTTCGGCGAGCGTCGCGCTGGCCTCACCGACCGGCTTGCGCGCAGTCTTTTTACGTATCGTTTTCCTGGAGGCGAGACGCTTCATCCCGCACTCTGTACCGGCCCTCCCCGTGGCAAGGCAATGACGCTCTTGAGACCCGGATTGTTGTCCTGCAGCGACAATTCGCCACCGTGCAGGCGCGCAACTGCTGAGGCGAGACTCAAGCCGAGCCCGGAACCAGGCTGGCAACGGCTCTGCTCGAGTCGCACAAAACGCTCGACCGCGCGCGAACGGTCGGCGGCCGGAATACCCGGCCCGCTGTCGGCGACGGTGAGCATAATGCGGTCGTCCTCGTTGAATGCGCGCACCACGATCTCGGGTGTGGCGCCATTCGCGCCGGTGCCGGCCGGTTGCGCGTATTTGATGGCGTTGTCGACCAGATTGGCGAGCGCCTGGCTAACCAGCTCACGGTTACCGCGGACCTTGGCCGGCGTCTGCGCCTCCACTTTGAGCGCGATGCCCTTCTCTTCCGCCAGTGGCTCATACAATTCTCCGACATCGTTGGCGATCTCGGAGGCGTCGAACTCGCTCATGTTGTCGCGCGCCTGACCAGACTCCGCGCGCGCAATCATCAAAAGCGCGTTGAAGGTGCGGATCAGCCCATCGGATTCTTCGATGGTTGATTCGAGCGCAGCGCGGTATTCGGCCTCGCTCTTGGCGGTGCGCAGCGCCTCCTCAGATCGATTGCGCAGACGCGTGAGCGGCGTCTTCAGGTCGTGCGCGATATTGTCGGAAACTTCCTTCAAGCCGTGCATTAGCGCCTCGATGCGCTCGAGCATGGCGTTGAGATTCCCGGCGAGCCGATCGAGCTCGTCGCCAGTGCCGGCGACCGGCAAACGCCCGCCCAGATCGCCGGTCATGATGGTGCGCGTCGTCTCAGTCATGGCATCAACGCGGCGCAGCACCCGGCGCGTCACAAGGAAACCGCCGAGCAGGCCCAGTACCACGACGATAGCGACCGACCAGCGTCCGGCTGACAACACGATGCGGTAGAGCTGCTCGCGCTCATCGAGATCGCGCCCAACCAACAAGCGGAAGCCTCCAGGTAACTGAAAGACTCGCACCAATGCCTCATGAGCCGCATGTTCACTGGTCTCGGCTTCGTCGATTCGGTGATAGACTGTCTCGGTCCAGCCCGGGTTATCGAGGATGCCTGGCGCGAGCGCGGTGACGTTGCCAGCTAGGGCCTGGCCGTTGAATGTGGTGACGAGATAAAGACTCGATCCCGGCCGCCGCGCGCGGTTATCTATTACCACCACCAGCCGGCGGATACCGCCGAGCCGATATTGCTCGGACAGGCCGGTGATCTCGGCATTGACCGTATCGGTGATCTGTTCGGTGATCAGGCGGCGGGTATTGAGGGCGAAATAACCGAGCAGAAACGCCGCGAACAGCGCGAACACAGTCAAATAGACCAGCGTCAACTTGAACGTGGTGGTGCGAAAAAGTTTACCGAGCGCCGTCACGGATCATGTATCCCGCACCGCGGACCGTATGCAAAAGCGGCTGGGAGAATCCCTTATCGATTTTCGAACGCAAGCGCGAGATATGCACGTCGATAACGTTGGTTTGCGGGTCGAAATGGTAATCCCAAACGTTCTCCAAGAGCATGGTGCGGGTCACCACCTGCCCCGCGTGCTGCATCAGGTATTCCAGCAGCCGGAATTCTCGCGGCTGCAGCGAAATCTCTTCGGTGCCGCGGCGAACTTGATGCGACAGCCGGTCAAGCTCGAGATCGCCCACGCGCAGCACCGTTTCCTCGGTGCGGCCGCGGCGCCGGCGGGCCAGCACTTCGGTGCGCGCCAGAAGTTCGGTGAAAGAATAGGGCTTGGGCAGGTAGTCGTCACCACCAGCGCGCAAACCTTTGACCCTGTCGTCGACCTGGCCGAGCGCGGACAGGATCAGCGCCGGAGTCTCGATGCCCTTGTCGCGCAGCGTGCCGATGACAGAGAGACCGTCACGCTTGGGCAGCATGCGGTCGACAATCAGCACGTCGTACTGGCCGTCCAGCGCCATGGCGAGTCCATCCTCGCCGTCCTTGGCGGCGTCGGCGACATGACCAACCTCGCGGAACGCCTTGACCAGATAGTCGGCGGCGTCGCGGTCGTCCTCTATGACTAGAAGGCGCATTGTGACCCGATCCGGTTGCGCCTCGGCCATCCGGCCATAGACGCGAGCCCCTTGAATATCGGAATAGGTGGGCATTGGTCACACCAAATCCAATCAATAGATATCCTGGGCCTCTTCCGGCCTGGGCGGCTTATCGGTTTGCCGGCCAAAAACCGCGCCGACGGTTAGTTTTGCGCCCATTTCATGCGCGAGGGGGCGGCAGCTGACCGCCGCCCCCTCAACGACCCCACCCCAGCGGGGGCGACGGATGCCAGGGTTGGAGTTCACTTGCGAAAAGCAGCAACCGGCCATCGAGCGGCGCCGCCTCCCGACAAATCCCGGGACAGGCACGAGGCGCGTCCCGTCGAGGCGCACTGCCGACGATGGCGACCGATACCGATAGCACACACTCCTGAGCCTCCTGAGCATTTTTTAGCCGCGGCCGACCGGCAGGGCTACGAAGCGGGTGTTGTCACCCGATTTCACCCGTACCAGCACGCTGCGCTTGCCCTCCGTCCGTGCGCTGGCGATGACTTCGCGTACTTCGGCGGGCGTTGAAACGGACTTGCCGGCGATCTCCAGGATCACGTCGCCGGTCTGGAAACGATCGGCGGCGATGCCAGATGAATCAACGCCGGTGACCACGACGCCTTCGCTGCCGGCGCCTGCCACACGCCCGGCCGGCGCAAGCGTGAGGCCGAGCTTGGCGAGCTCGCTGCCACTATCGGAGTCCGGTGTATCGGCACGCGCCTCCTTAGCCGCCGGCAATTCGCCGAGCGTCAGTGTCACGGTCTTCTCGGAACCCTTATGCAGCAGGTCGATCTTCACCTCAGTCTTCGGCGTCATGTTGCCGATGCGCTTGGCGAGATCGCGCGCGTCCTTGACAGGCTGGCCGTTCACCGCAGTGATGACGTCGCCAGCCTCGATGCCGGCTTTCGCGGCTGGGCTGTTAGCTTGCGGTTCGGCGACCAGGGCGCCTTCCGCCTTCTTCAGTCCGAGGCTATCGGCGATGTCCTGCGTCACCGGCTGAATCTGCACGCCGATCCAGCCCCTCGTGACCGAACCGCGAGTCTTGAGCTGGTCGACCACGTTGGTAACAGTCTCGGCGGGGATCGCGAAAGCAATTCCAACTGAGCCGCCGGACGGCGAAAAGATCGCAGTGTTGACGCCGATCACGTTGCCGTCGGTGTCGAAGGTCGGGCCGCCGGAATTGCCCTTGTTCACCGGCGCGTCGATCTGGATGAAATCGTCGTAGGCGCTGGCGCCAATATCGCGGCCGCGCGCCGAGACGATGCCGGCGGTCACGGTACCGCCAAGACCAAATGGATTACCGACCGCGAGCACCCAATCACCGATGCGTGGCGCCTTGTTAGAAACCTTCACATAAGGGAACGGCCCGCCCTCGACCTTGATCAGCGCAAGGTCGGTGCGCTGATCCGTACCGATCACCTTGGCGGTGTGCGTCTTGCCGTCGTCGGTCGTGACCTGCACGCTTTCGGCCTTGTCGACCACGTGGTTGTTGGTCACCGCATAGCCGTCGCCGGAGATGAAGAAGCCGGACCCTTGGCCGGTGATGATGTTATGGCCGTGCGGCATCCCGTGCGGGCCCTCCGGCAAGTCGGGCATGCCGAAGCGGCGGAAGAATTCTCGTAGGCCTGGCGGAATATCGTTGCCGCCTAAGCCGTCGGTCGACGACCCACCATCGACCTTGACGCGGACCGAAATCACCGCTGGCTTCACTTTCTCGACGATATCGGCAAAGCCGACCGGCGCGTTAAGCTTGTGCGCCTCCTCAGTGAGATTCTGCGCGATCGCGGTTGGATAGCCCGAAACAGTGAGACCGGGATCGACGAGCAACGCGACGGCCCCGAGGCTGACGATGGTGGTGGCGAGCAGAGCTGCCCGGCGGAACGAAAGCAAGCGCTTTTTGGCATTTTGCTGAGCGGGGGGAACGCTCGGAATCATCAGGAAAACTCCATTGCGATCGGTGCGCTGAGGCAGCGCTTCGTAACGAAAGATGGCGGGATTAGCCTTACGGCGTCCTGTCGGCGAGATTAAAATTTGGTAAGAAAATTCTTTTGCTAATTCATAACCTTAGGAGGCAATCACTCGGATTTCGCCTTGACTAACTTCGCAATCCGTTGCTGCTCGGTGGCGCTAAGTTCGCCAGCCGATAGATCCGTGGTCTGGCGGCGGCGTGCCATCACCAGCAAGACGACGAGACCGCCCAGCAAAGACAACGGGGGAATGCCCCAGAGTAGCAGCGTCTGCGGTTCGAAGCGCGGCTTAAGCAGCACGAACTCGCCGTAGCGCGCAACTAGGAAATCGAGCACCTGCTTGTCGCTGTCGCCCTGCATTAACCGCTCTCGCACCAAAAGCCGTAGGTCGCGCGCGAGCGAGGCCTCGGAGTCGTCGATCGATTGGTTTTGGCAGACCATGCAGCGCAATTCCTGCGACAGATTGCGCGCGCGCGCTTCCAGCACCGGATTTTTCAACATCTCGTCGGGCTGCACCGCTAGCGCTGCGCCGGGAGCGATTAGAGCCAGCAATGCAAAGAATACGAGGCACCGCATCTTGTTACTCGGCCGGTTGCAGCGCCGCTCTGGCCGCCGGCTTTGGCGCGCCGACGCGCAGGCGCCGGTCGGACAGCGACAATGCGCCGCCGAGCATCATCACGACACCGCCGAACCAGATCAGCATGACCAACGGTTTGTGATAAAGCCGGATTGCGATCGAGCCGTCGCTGTTACTGTCACCAAGCGACAGATAGAGCTGCCCTACCCCGCGCGCCATGAGCGCCGCTTCGTTGGTCGACATCTGTCGTGCGGCGAAATCGCGCTTGGATGGTTCCATCACGCCGATGATCTGATCGCCGCTGCGGACCGTGAATTTCGCCAGAAGCTCGTGATAGTTCGGCCCCGGCCGCTGCACTATGCCTTCGAAGGTGAGAGCGTAGCCCGACAGCGACACGGTCTGCGAGGGCTTCACAGCAACAATGAGCTCGGTACCCCAAGCCGCCGCGCCGATAATGCCAAGCAGCGATGTGGCAATGCCAAAATGCGCCACCGCGGCGCCCCAGGCCGAGCGCGGCAGACCGGCCGCGCGCCTGAGCGCCGTAGCGAACGGCACGCGGAACAGGCCTGCGCGTTCGGCGAGGTCGGTCACGGCGCCGACCATGACGAAAAATGCAAGCCCCACGCCGAACGGAGCCAGCAGCGAGGCGCTACCTTCAATTGCGAAAGCAACCGCGATCGCGACCAGGGCGATACCAAAAGCGGACATCAGTCGTTGTGTCACGCCCAGTAGATCGCCGCGCTTCCACGCGAGCAGCGGCCCGAACGGCATGGCGAACATCAGCATGAGGAATAGGGGGCCAAAGGTCAGATTGAAGAACGGACCGCCGACCGTGATCTTCGATCCGGTCAGCGCTTCAAGCGCTAGCGGATAAAGCGTGCCGACAAGCACCGTCAGGCAGGCAGTGGTGAGAAAGAGATTGTTAAAAACCAGCGAGCCTTCGCGCGAGATCGGCGCGAACAAACCGCCCTGCTTCAACACAGGCGAGCGCCAGGCAAATAGCGCCAGGCTGCCACCAATGAACAGCACAAGGATTGCGAGGATAAAGACCCCGCGCCGCGGATCGTTGGCGAAGGAATGTACCGAGGTGAGCACGCCCGAGCGCACGAGGAAGGTGCCGATCAGCGAAAGCGAAAACGTCAGAATGGCGAGCAGGATTGTCCAGATCTTGAGCGCATTGCGCTTTTCCATCACCACCGCGGAATGCAAGAGCGCGGTGCCGGCAAGCCAAGGCATCAGGGAGGCATTCTCCACCGGGTCCCAGAACCAGAAGCCGCCCCAGCCAAGCGTGTAATAGGCCCAGTAAGAGCCGCCGGCGATGCCGAGCGTAAGGCACATCCATGCCATCAGCGTCCACGGCCGCACCCAGCGCGCCCAGGCAGCGTCGATGCGGCCCTCGATCAGCGCGGCGGCCGCGAAAGAAAACGCCATCGAGAAGCCGACATAGCCGAGATAGAGCAGGGGCGGATGCACGGCGAGACCTGGGTCCTGCAGGATCGGGTTGAGCGACTGACCCTCTGCTGGCGCCTGCGGCAGCCGCAGGAACGGATTCGACGTGAGCAGAATGAAAAGATAAAAGGCACAGGCGATCCAAGATTGCACCGCGAGCGCATCGGCCTTCAGGCTGGCCGGCAGATTATTGCCGAACACGGCAACCAGTGCGCCGAAGAGCGACAGGATGAACACCCACAAGAGCATCGAGCCCTCGTGGTTGCCCCACACGCTGCTGAACTTGTAAATCACCGGCATCTGCGAGTGGGAATTCTCGAATACGGTTTGCACGGAGAAATCCGAGTTGACGTAGCAAACCGCCAACGCGCCGAACGACAGCGCGACGAAGACGAATTGCATCAGCGCGGTGGAATCAGCGAGCCGCATGAGCGCCGCGTCATGTGAGCGCGCGCCGATTACCGGTGCCACCGACTGGATCAGGCCGAGCGCCAGCGCGAGCACCAGCGCATAGTGACCGAGTTCAGGTATCATTGTGTCCTGCCTCCGGCTGTCCCGCTGGTTTCCTCCCAGCGCCCGCTCTTCTTCAGCGCGTCCACCACCTCGCGCGGCATGTAGCGCTCATCATGCTTGGCGAGCACAGTATCCGCAACAAGGGTGCCACCTTGTTCCAGCTTGCCTTCGGCCACCACTCCCTGCCCCTCGCGGAACAGGTCGGGCACGATGCCCTGGTAACGTACTGGCACGTCGTTCTTGCCATCGGTCACGTCGAAGCTGATGCGCAGATTGTCGCCGCGCTCCACGCTGCCCGGCTTGACCAGCCCGCCGACGCGGATGCGGGACCCGGACGAGATGTGCTTTTCGGCAACGTCGGTCGGCGAATTGAAAAACACGATAGCGTCGCGCAGGGCGCTCAGGATCAGCGCGGCAGCGATTGCTATAACGCCAAGACTGGTGCTGATCAGAACGAGACGTCGTTGCTTACGGGTCATTGCGCTCCTACTCAACTTGAAGTCCGCGGCGGTTCACATACAACATGCGACCACCGTGGCGTTATTGAGCAATATCAAAGGCGACGGCAAGAGGAACCGAGGCTAGAGCGGGGCAGCCGCTAGGTGAGGGATGTCCAAGTGCCGTCTGGATTCCGGCAGGCGGTGCCACGCGCCGTCTCCGGCCGGCCATCAATATAGATAGTGTGCGTGTACGAGCGGCAATTGCGGCCACCGCTTTGGTAGGCAGGACCCGGTACTACGGTTCCATAGCGGCCGGAATCCGGGTTCTTCCACGACACTGGCGCACCAGATGGCCCGCGCTCAAGCGCGTCCATCTGTGCCGCGTAGGCTCGCTGCTTGTCTTCGTCGTCGAGCCCGGCGCCGATGCGGTTGCCGATCAGACCGCCCAGCACACCGCCGATCGCCGCGCCGGCCAGCCGGTTGCCGGTTCCGCCGCCCGCGACTGCGGCGCCAAGAAGCGCGCCGGTGCCCGCGCCGACAAAGGTGCCCGTGTTTTCCTTCGGCCCGGGGCCCATTCCGTCCGGGCTGCCGGCGCAGGCAGCAAGCGTGAGCGCAATCACGGCGACGGCAGTAAACTTGAGCGCGGACATGTCGATCCCCCGAAATCGATGGACGCCAATATTTAAGTCTATCGAGACGCGAGGATTCAGGCAAAAGTCCGGCGTGCGTGCGAAATGCCTGAAATGCCCATCATCATAGAGACGACAAGAGGCTGGTCTCAAGCCGCCGGCAGCGTCAATTCGGCGCGCAGCCCACCGATCGGCGCGGCGCCTAGCTCGAGCTTCCCACCGTAGAGGTGCGCGAGTTCGACAACTATCGACAGCCCTAATCCCGAGCCTGGCTTTGTCTCGTCGAGCCGCTGGCCGCGATGGGATACCTGCTCGCGCTCCGAGCGTGAGAGGCCGCGGCCGTCGTCGTCCACAGCGATGCGTAGCACTTGGCCAGATTTTTCGCTCACCACCTCGACCGCCACCCGCGAGGTCGCCCACTTGCATGCATTGTCTACCAAGTTGCCGATCATCTCTTCGAGATCCGGCCGCTCACCGCGGAAGCGCGCATTAGCATCGGCGTCCACCTCGATGGCGATGCCGCGGTCGTGGTGGATCTTCTCCATGGTGCGCGCGAGCGCGGTTACGACCGGCGCGACGTCGGTGATCGAGCCGACGACAGTCAGCCGCGCCGCCAGGTGCGCGCGCTCGAGGTGTCGCGCCACCTGGTCACGCATGATGTTCGCTTGTTCGCGGACTTTTTCAGCGAAAGCGTCGCCACCGCGCGTTGCTGCCTCGTTCACCATTACCGAGATCGGCGTTTTCAGCGCATGCGCGAGATTGCCGACATGGGTGCGCGCGCGCTCGACGATTTCTTTATTGGCCTCGATCAGCGCGTTGGTCTCGCGCGCGAGCGGCGCAATCTCGTCGGGGAAATCTTCGGCTAAGCGCTCGGCAGTGCCGGCGCGGATGGCGGCAAGGCTGCCGGTGATGCGCTTCAACGGTGCCAGCCCGAACCGGACCTGGAACATGGTAGTGATCAGCAATACCAACGCCAGAATCGAAAAAGTGATAACCAGGGCCTGGTCGAAGCCGCGCGTCTCGTCGGTGATCTCGGCGGCGTCGCCGGCGACTGCCACCAGATAGTGGCCCTCGTCGCCGAGATCGATGTTGCGCTCGACCAGCCGCAGCCGCTGGTCTTCGGGGCCCGGCACGTAGCCTTCACGCGAGCCGTCGGGGTTGGCGGGCACCCCGTGGTCCTCTAGATGCGGCAG
>Ga0182041_10000688_pt1 | contig 16281 bp, 15 predicted proteins | sample flu12Cox44000178_FD_125967 | JGI IMG/M metagenome (GOLD analysis project Ga0182041, IMG submission 125967) | Lab enrichment of tropical soil microbial communities from Luquillo Experimental Forest, Puerto Rico - flux8day.12C.oxic.44.000.178 | ecosystem: Environmental > Terrestrial > Soil >...
CTCGCAGCAGAGGATCAGGAATTGCCCGCAACCTCTGGCGGACAGCGTTCCTCGACGGCGCTACTGATGGTGGCAGGCGTTCCAGCCTCGAACACGTAGCGGCCGTTGCACACACTGACCACAGGCGGCAGGTGGCTCGCCTGGAACATGTCGTAGCCCTTCTTGAGGTCCGCCCAGAAGTCGCCCCACTTCCCGCCCTGGCGCGCCGCGAGGTTGCGCTCGGTCATGCGGAACGGAAACACGTGAACCGGGATCCTTTGCTCGCCATTGTCGAGCGCCGCCGTCACGAAACTCCACAGCTCACCGATCACGGGGTCGGTCACCGCGTAGCAGCCGACCGACGCGCACCCGCCATGCACCATGAGAAACGATCCGGTGCGCCCATGTGCCTGGTCGAAGGCATTGGGGAAACCCAGATTAAACGAGCGAAACATGATGCTGTTGGGATTGAGTTGCTCGGAGGCAACCGTGTAGAAGCCCTCAGGCGCCTGCTTGTCGCCTTCTTTGAGCTTAGGACCGAGCCGACCGGACCAGAGGCAAATCGGGTAGGTGGCAAAGCGCACGAAACGCCCGTCCTTCTCGACCCAAAGTTCAAGCTCGGAGTCGAGCTTGAAGATGCGCAAATAGATCGGCACGCCGAGCTTGATGCCTTGCGCCACAAGTCTCTCATCGAGTCTTGCGAGATCGGGCGTGCCTGGCAGAGGCTGGCCAGAGCGAAAGCGACTCTGGTTCTCCCAGCGACTCCAGTTAATGCGTATGCGGTCGAGAAAGGCACGGCCGTCTGGCGAGAGCAGATACCAGCCCCCGAGTGCAAGAATGATGAGAAGGATCAAGCCGCGCATTGTCAGAACCCAGAAAGCCAGAAACCAGAAGCCAGAAAGGAATATACGAGTGATCGCCCTATTCTGGTTTCCGACTTTTGCTATTTGGCGGCCGGCGTGGAAGGGCCGAGCGTGAAGGCCTGATAGGCGGGCTTGGATGGCCCGAATCTCAGGCCTAGCGCGCTACCGAGTGGCTTCGAAAGCGACGCAGACATATCCTTTTTCGAGAGGCTCTTAGCCTCTTGCAGCGCGGGCGCGCGCGAGACAGGCAACCTCTGCCAGGCTGGGCAAGTACCTGCCGGATCGGGGTGCGCGCTGCGATCGACGAAGGCAGCGTTGATCAGATAGCGCTTCTCGCACACCGCGACACGTGGCGGCAGATGGGTGACCTCAAAATAGTCGTAGCCCTCTTTTAGGTTCTTCCAGAAGTCGTACCACTCGGAGTCTTTGTGGGCTGTAATGTTGGCCGCCGTCATGCGGAACGGATAGGCCTGGATCTGGAAGGCCTGCTGGCCGCCTTGCAGCGCTTGATAGGCGAGGATGAAGATCTCCTCGACTACGCCGTCGGTCATGGCGTAGCAGCCGGCCGAGGTGCAGTCGCCGTGCACCATGATGTCCTGCCCGGTGCGGCCATAGGCGCGGTCATAGGCATTGGGGAAACCAATGTTGAACGAGAGGTGATACTTGCTGTTCGGGTTCATCTGCTCCTGGGAGACGAGATAGAACCCTTCCGGCGCCTGCCGGTCGCCCTGGTTGATCTTGGGACCAAGGCCGCCCGAATAGCTGCAGATCGGATAGGTCTTGAACAGGTAAAAGCGCCCGTCGTACTTGGCTTTCCAGACTTCGAGCTCGGACTCCGCCTTGAAGATACGGACGAGGATTGGTGCGTCCTCCTTCATGCCCTTTTGGGCAAGAAGGGCCCGCGTCTGCGGGGAAAGAGGCTTCATATAAGAGGGGGCGAACTCGCCGCAGCCAGCCAGCGCGGCGACCAAAATGACCGCGCTCGCGGCGACAATTGCCGTGACCAGACTTGAACGAAGCATACGCGGTGCCCCTTGCGCACCTCGGCCAAGATCGAACTTGAGAGGTTAAGGCGAAGTTAGCGCTTTTGGTGGCGCTTTCCCTCCAGCCACCCCCGACTTTTGGCCGGCATTATAAGCCCGCTCAAACCTCAGTTGGACTAAAAAAATGGCGCTTTTTTGGGCGAAAAACCGCTAGCTCGGGCGACCCATCGACAGGAATTTCTCGCGTCTCTCCTGGCGGATCTCGGCAGGACTCATATCGTCATATTCGGCGAGTGCCTTGACGATGGTATCCCCCGTGGCGCGCACCACCTCGACCCCATCCCTGTGGGCCCCGCCAATCGGTTCTGGAATGATCCCGTCGACAATTCCGAGTCGAAGCAGGTCCTGCGCCGTGATCTTCATATTGGTAGCGGCATCCTGCGCCCGCGTCGAATCGCGCCACAGGATCGAGGCGGCGGCTTCAGGCGAGGCGACCGTGTAGATCGCATGCTCGAGCATATAGACGCGGTTGGCAGTGGCGATGGCGACCGCGCCGCCAGATCCCCCCTCTCCGATGATCACCGAGACAATCGGCACCCCGACGCTCAAACAGCAGTCGGTGCTGCGGGCGATGGCCTCGGCCTGGCCGCGCTCCTCTGCCCCGATACCAGGATAGGCGCCCGCGGTGTCGACAAGGCTGACCACCGGCAATGAGAAGCGGTCGGCCATCTCCATGAGCCGCACCGCCTTGCGATAGCCCTCAGGCCTGGCCATGCCGAAATTGTGCCTGATGCGTCCTTCGGTGTCTGAGCCCTTCTCGTGGCCAATCACCATGACCGAGCGGCCAGAGAGCCGGCCAATGCCGCCGAGGATCGCCTGATCCTCGGCAAACGAGCGGTCGCCCGAAAGAGGGGTGAAGTCTTGCACCAGGCCGTCGATATAGTGGCGGAAGTGCGGGCGGTCGGGATGACGTGCGACTTGCGTCTTCTGCCAGGGCGTGAGCTCGGAGTAGGTCTCCTCCAACGCCTCCCTGGCTTTTGCTTCGAGCTTGGCAAGCTCCTCCTCGATCGACACCGAGCGCTGTTCGGCGGCAAGCGCCTTCAACTCGGCGACCTTGCTTTCGAGCTCGGCAATCGGCTTTTCAAAATCGAGATAGGTACGCATCAGGCCTCAATCTGCCTCAGGGGACGCCTGCCCCAGCAATTGGGGGCCAATAAGGCAGCGGCGGCTTGGTTGTAAGTGGACTTGGCGCGGGGGCCTGTCAACCAGAGACGCAAGACTAGGGAAAGCCTAGCTCCGCTTGGTTAAATGCGCCTGCGCGAGCGGATGATGCTCCTCGACGAGCCGCCGCAGCCGCTCCTCGATGACATGAGTATAGATCTGCGTCGTCGAGATATCGGCATGGCCGAGGAGCTGCTGCACAGTGCGGAGGTCAGCGCCACGCTCCAAGAGATGGCTGGCAAAGGCATGGCGGAGCACGTGCGGCGAGACGCGCGCGGGCTCTATCCCGGCCGCGATCGCAAGCGCCTTCAGCTCCTGGCCGAAGCGCTGGCGAGTCAGATGCGCCCCGCCTGACGACGGAAAGAGCCAAGGCGACTTTGGTCTGACATTCGACTCATCTTCCTCCACCACGGCGAAGTGCGCGGCAAGCGCCTTCCTCGCAGGGTCGTTCAGAGGGACGAGGCGCTCGCGGCCGCCTTTGCCCTTGATGGTGAGCACGCGATCGTCGGCGGTAAGCACGCCGCGGGGCAGAGAGATCAGCTCTGACACGCGCAAGCCGGTGGCATATAGAGTCTCGAGCAGCGCATAAAATCTGAGCGCGCGGCGCCGCGCAGCGCCGTCAGCTGCCCGCTCGCCGGCGTGCACCGCCGTGTCGAGCAACGTCTCGACCTCCGCGAAGGAGAGGATCTTGGGAAGCGGCCGCGGCAGGCGCGGACTATCGATCGCGGAGCAAGGATCGTCCTTGCGCAAACCCTCGGCGAGCAGAAAGCGGAAGAACTGGCGTATGGCAGAGAGCTTCCGCGCGCGCGATGTGGGCGCAAGCCCTTTGCGCGCGAGACCTGACAGGAATACGCGCAAGTTCTCGGGTGTCGCCGTCCGTGCCGTCTTGCCCTTGGCAGTGAGGAAGGCGAGGAACTCCGAGAGGTCTCGCGTGTAGGCTTCGATGGTATGAGCGGCAGCGCCGCGCTCGGCCGTGAGCATGTCGAGAAAGAGCGCAAGCTCCGAGGGGCCCTTGCCACGCGATGATGTTCTAGCGCAGCTCAAGTCCGTACACCTTCGAAAACGAACCCCAGGACTCTATTGAGTGCGGTTAGGCTCTCCTGCAGGAGCAGCTCCCGGAGCAGCAAAGCCGGCGTCCGCGCTCGGCGAAGGCGTGGACGCCGTCTGATCCTCCATGCGTCCCTTGACGTTGCGCAGCGCCTTGGAGATTTCCTTCGGCTCAGGCTGAAAGTATTCCGCGAGCACATAGAGGCTTCCAGTGAAGACACCGGCGATCAACCCCAGAATCATCAGGAAACGAAACAGTGTCGGCATCGAAGCGCTCGAATTCCTCGCCGTCTTGTAGTCGCGAACAGGGCCTTATTATGACCCAAAAATCGCGCGAGCGCCTTAACCTCGTTAGCATCATGGACGATTCGACAGGGCGCCGCCAGCATGGGAAATTGCGCCGCCAGCGAGACGCGGGGGCTTGAGCCCGAAGCGGGTGGCAATTCTCCACTTTGCCAGAATGAGTTTAGGACTGACCGAGCACAGGAAAAAGGACCGCGAGCAGGGGTTGGCGGAGATTCGCGAGGCGCTTGGCTCGCGGAGCATCGTGCTGATCGGGCTCATGGGGGCGGGCAAGACTGCCGTGGGCAGGCGGCTCGCGAGCCGGCTCGATTTGCCTTTCATCGACGCCGACGCAGAGATCGAGGAAGCCGCCGGATCGAACATCAGCGAGATTTTCGCCGAGCACGGCGAGGCCTATTTCCGCCAAGGCGAGCGCAAGGTGATCGCCCGACTGCTCAAGAGCGGCCCGCAAGTGCTTGCGACCGGCGGCGGCGCGTATATGAACGCCGAGACCAGGGCTAACATCAAGGCGCATGGCATCTCGGTGTGGCTCAGGGCCGACCTTAAGGTCTTGCTCAAGCGCGTGAACCGGCGCGACAACCGCCCTTTGCTTACCGGAGACGACCACGAGGCGGTGATGAAGAAGTTGATGGCTGAGCGCTACCCCATCTACGCCGAGGCGGACGTGACGGTCGAGAGCCGCGACGTGCCGCATGACACGATCGTGGGCGCAGTCGTCGATGCGCTTGCCGATAAGCTCGGCTGTGCCAAGAAGCCGGCCAAGGACCAGAGCCGCGAGAAGGTGTGACGATGCGCGACAGCGCGACCGCCTTGGCCCCCGGCCAAAGCGAGACAATTATCGAGGTGACGCTTCCCGGGCGAAGCTACCCCGTCGTTATTGGCGAGGGCGTCATTGCATCGGCTGGACGCCGCATCGCGGCTGCGCTTCCGGGTGCGCGCGGCGCGGTGGTGAGCGACCGCAACGTTGCAGCCCTTTATCTTGCGCCGCTCGAAGCGAGCCTCGATCAGCATGGGCTGTTCCTCGGCGAGGCAGTGGTGAGCCCGGGCGAGGCAAGCAAGAGCTTTTCTGTGCTCGCGCCGCTTTGCGAGAGCCTGCTTGCGTTAGGCGTTGAGCGCGGCGACTGCATCATCGCCCTTGGCGGCGGGGTGGTTGGCGATCTCGCCGGGTTTGCCGCAAGCATCTTGCGGCGCGGCGTGCATGTCGTGCAGATGCCGACGAGCCTGCTCGCCCAGGTCGACTCGGCGATTGGCGGCAAGACGGGCATCGACATGAGACAAGGCAAGAATCTGATCGGCACCTTCCATCAGCCGAGCCTAGTCGTCGCCGACGTTTCGGTGCTCTCGACCTTGAGCCCGCGCGAGTTCCGCGCCGGCTATGCAGAAGTGGTGAAGTACGGGCTTCTCGGCGACGCAGCGTTCTTTGCCTGGCTCGAGCAGAATTGGGCGGATGTGTTCTCTAGCCAAGGCGGCGAGCGGCGTCATGCCGTCGAGACGAGCGCCCGCGCCAAGGCAAAGATCGTCGAGGCGGACGAGCGGGAGACGAGCGGCACGCGCGCTTTGCTCAATCTCGGCCATACCTTCGGTCACGCGCTCGAGGCCCATGCCGGCTACTCAGACCGGCTCCTGCATGGAGAGGCGATCGCCATCGGCATGCGGCTCGCCTTCACTTTCTCGGCCGAGCTCGGCCTTTGCCCTGAGGGCGACGCAGGCCGCGTCGAGCGCCATTTCGCCGCCGTCGGGCTGCCCACAAGGATCGCTGCCATTCCCGGCAAGAGGCCCACGCCTGACGAGCTACTGCAGCTCATGGCCCAAGACAAGAAGGTGAAAGGCGGCAAGCTCGCTCTCGTGCTGGTGCATGGCATCGGCGCGGCCTTCGTCGAGCGCGATGTGCCGCTTCCGCGGCTTACCAAGTTCCTTGCTGAGGAGTGCGGCAAACGATGACTTTAGGCTTGGGAATTACGCTCGGCGCAATCCTGGGTCTCCTCCTCGCCTCAGCCTTCTTCTCCGGCTCAGAGACGGCGTTGACCGCGGCATCGCCGGCCAAGATGCATGCGCTCGAGCAGGACGGAAGCCGCCGCGCACGCGTGGTGAACTACCTGCTCACCGTACGCGAGCGCTTCATCGGGGCGATTCTGCTCGGCAACACGCTCGCCAATGTCGCAGCATCGGCTCTCGCCACGAGCCTGTTCTTGAGCCTGTTCGGCGAGCAGGGCGTGGCCTACGCCACCGTGGTCATGACGGTGATTGTGGTGCTCTTTGCCGAGGTGCTGCCCAAGACCTACGCTATTGTCAATGCCGACCGCATGGCGCTCGTAGTGGCGCCGGCCGTCCGTTTCGTGGTGGCGTTGTTCGCGCCGGTCACCAACGCCATTCAATTCCTGGTTCGCCATACGCTCAGACTATTAGGTGCCTCGATCAGCGACGAGGCCGAGGTGCTCTCGGCGCACGAGGAGCTTAGAGGTACAATCGAGCTCATCCACAAGGAGGGCGGCGTGGTGAAGCTCGACCGCGATATGCTTGGCGGCGTGCTCGATCTCCGCGAGCTCACGGTCTCCGACATCATGGTGCACCGGACCAAGATCGATGCGATCGACGCCGAGCTTCCCACCGAAAAGATCATCGACCTCGCCCTAAAAAGCGCCCATACGCGCCTGCCGCTTTGGCGTGGCGAGCGCGAGGAGATCGTCGGCATTCTCCACGCCAAGACCCTGCTCAGGGCTCTACGTGACGCGAAGGGCGACGTGAGCAAGCTCGATATCATGAAGCTTGCCACTCCGCCCTGGTTCGTGCCCGACACCACAACGCTCAAGGACCAGCTCAACGCGTTCCTCAAGCGCAAGTCCCATTTCGCTATCGTAGTCGACGAATATGGGGAGGTGATGGGCCTCGTCACACTCGAAGACATCATCGAGGAGATCGTCGGCGACATCACCGACGAGATGGACATCGCCTCGATTGCCGCGCGGCCCCAGGCAGATGGCTCTATCATCGTGGAAGGCTCGGTACCCTTGCGCGATCTCAACCGGCTGATGGATTGGGAGCTGCCGGACGAGGAGGCAACGACAGTCGCAGGCCTTGTGCTCCACGAGGCTCAGACCATCCCTGATGCTGGCCAGGCCTTTACCTTTCATGGGTTCCGCTTCGAGGTGCTAAGGCGTCAGCGGAACCGCCTCACCAGCATCCGCGTGATCCCGCCGCAAGGAGCACGCCGGGCGACGGTGCCCGAGAGCAAGGCCTCATAGCGGCCGCGAGCATTCCTCCGGCGCAAGCGCCGTGATGGCGAGTGCGTGGATCTTGCCTCTAAGCTCTTCAGCCAGCACCTCGTTGACCATGCGGTGGCGTTCGATCCGCGTCTTGCCGGCGAAGCTGCGTGATACCACTTTGATGCTGAAATGACTCGCGCCGGTTCCGGGCGAGCTCGCGTGGCCCGCGTGGCGATGGGAGTCATTGACGACTTCGAGGGACTCCGGCGCGAAGGCTTGTTGCAGCTTCTTGGTGATTTGCTCTTCGACGCGCATTACCGCCGCTTCCTCGATTGTTAACCGATCATCATATCCTAAGCTGAGGCTCAAGGGCCATTCTTGTTGTGTCGGCCGCCGCTACTCATAATGCTTCGTCCATGAAGCTCGACTCGAAATTCTTCGACCGCCTGCGCGTCAAACCCGACGAGAACCGCCTGTTGCGTGAATCTTGTCCCACTTGCGAGTGGGAGGGCTGCACCGAACCGGGCCTCTACCCGGCACCCAAGGGCCGCGGCCTGGAAGGTCAATATCACCGTTACTGCCTCGACCATGTGCGGGCTTACAACAAGTCCTACAACTATTTTGCCGGGCTGCCCAACGAGGAGGTGGTCAAGCACCAGAAGGACGACACGATCGGCCATCGCCCGACCTGGTTCATCGGGGTGAACTCGTGGGCGCGAGGCGGGGGGGCGCGAAACGGCGCACGCGCCGGTGGCTTCCAGCATCGCTTCACCACCTACGATCCGTTCGGCCTGTTCGCCGACCGCGCCGGCCATCAGACCGCGCCGGACGGCAAGCCCGTGCGGCAACTAAGGCGCGCGGAGCGGAAATGCCTGCGCCAGTTGAACCTCGAGGACAACGCCACCAAGGCCGACATCAAGGCGAGGTTCAAGGAATTGGTTAAGCGGCTTCATCCAGACCACAACAAAGGAGACCGATGCTCAGAGGATAAGTTGCGCGAAGTCATTCAAGCCTATAACTATCTGAGACAGGCAGGGCTTGCGTAGGTCGCTGGCAGCCCTCACCGAAACTTCCGGCTCCCGCATCTTGCGAGCCCCTTTGAAACGCGACAAACAGGCTTCCACTGCCCATGACACTTGAAACTGCCCGTAACGGCGCCGGCCTGCCGGATATGCAGGTTTCCGTCCGCCAGGTCTTCGGCATCGATACCAATCTCGAAGTGCCAGCTTATTCGCGTCCCGACGAGCACGTTCCGGACGTCGATCCGGACTATTTGTTCAACCGGGAGGTGACACTCGCGATCCTCGCCGGCTTCAAGCACAACCGCCGGGTGATGATCCAAGGCTATCACGGTACCGGCAAGTCGACGCACATCGAGCAGGTTGCGGCGCGGCTCAACTGGCCGTGCATGCGCATCAATCTCGACAGCCACGTGAGCCGTATCGATCTCGTCGGCAAGGATGCGATCGTGCTGCGCGACGGGCAGCAGGTGACCGAGTTCCGCGAAGGCATCCTTCCTTACGCGCTTCAGTCCAATACCGCGCTCTGCTTCGACGAGTACGATGCGGGCCGCCCCGACGTGATGTTCGTGATCCAGAGGGTGCTCGAAGTCTCGGGCAAGCTCACGCTGCTCGATCAGTCCAAGGTCATCAGGCCGCACCCCGCCTTCCGCCTGTTCTCGACCACCAACACCATCGGGCTTGGCGACACGAGCGGCCTCTATCACGGGACGCAGCAGATCAATCAAGGCCAGATGGACCGCTGGTCGATCGTCGTCACGCTGAATTATCTGCCGCACGACGACGAGGTGAACATCGTCCTCGCCAAGGCCAAGTCGTGGAACACGGAAGCCGGCCGCAAAACGGTCGGCGCCATGGTGCGCGTCGCCGAGCTCACGCGGAATGCCTTCATGAATGGCGACCTCTCCACGGTGATGAGTCCGCGCACGGTCATCACCTGGGCGGAAAACGCCGAGATCTTCGGCGATATCGGCACGGCGTTTGCTCTGTCGTTCCTCAACAAATGCGATGAGCTCGAGCGCGGACTGATTGCCGAGTTCTACCAGCGCTGCTTCGGCGAGGACCTGCCGCAGTCGACGGCTAATGTTGCATTGAGCTAGCGATGTCGCTCACCAAGCGCAAAGAGGCGCCGCTCGATCCATTCAAACGCGCCGTGACGCTGACCACGCGCTCGATCGCCGCAGACAGCGCGGTCGAGGTGGTGTTCTCGAGCGAGCCGCCCGGGCTTAACGGCAAGACTGCGCGGTTGCCTGAGCCGTCACGCATCCCGAGCAAGGCAGAGATCGCCGTGATCCGCGGCCATGCCGACGCGGCAGCGCTCTCGGTCGCCTGCCACGATCCCAAGCTGCACGAGAGATTGGCGCCTCCCGGTGGAGAGGCGCGCGCCGTGTTCGAGGCGATCGAGCAGGCGCGCGTGGAGTCGATCGGCGCCCAGCGCATGCGGGGCGTCGCCGCCAATCTCACCGCGCGCATCGAGCAACGCTATGAGCGGAGCCGCTTCGCCGAGGTCGCCGAGCGCTCGGAAGCGCCGTTGCCAGATGCGCTTGGGCTGCTCGTGCGCGAGATGCTCACCGGGCAAATGCCGCCGGCCAAGGCCCGGGCCATCGTCAATCTGTGGCGCCCATGGATCGAGGGCCGGGCGCGGTCGGTGCTCGAGCGCATGCCGGACGCGTTGTTCGACCAGGAAGCCTTCGGCCGGCTGACCAGAGATCTGCTTGCCGCGCTCAACCTCGCAGACCAGCTCGATCAGCAGCCGGACGAGAACAAGCGGGGAAGCGAGAAGGAAAGCGATCCCAACGCCGCCGAGGTCGAGGACGAGAACGCCGAGGGCGAGCAGCGTGCCGATCTGTCCGACGCCCGCTCCGAGCGCGATGCCGAGAGCGAGCGGGCGCTCGACGATCGCGAGGACGGCTCGACCGACAAGCTCGACCGCGAGGCCGACGCCTCCGAGCTTCCCCGCCGTTCCGAGCCGTGGCGGCCCAACCTCTCGGTGCTCGATAGCCCCGAGGCCTTCGGCTATAAGGTCTTCACCCACGGCTATGACGAAACCGTCAACGCCGAGGAGCTGTGCGACCCTGACGAGCTCGAGCGTTTGCGCGCTTTCCTTGACAAGCAGCTACAGGCGCTGCACGGCGCCGTGGCGCGGCTCGCCAACCGCCTCCAGCGCAGACTCCTCGCCCAGCAGAATCGCGGCTGGGACTTCGACCTCGACGAAGGAATGATCGACGCAGCGCGGCTTCCCCGCGTCATCGTCGATCCCATGCATCCGTTGAGCTACAAGCAGGAGCACGACACCGAGTTCCGCGACACGGTGGTGACGCTGCTGCTCGATAATTCAGGCTCGATGCGCGGACGCCCCATCATGGTTGCGGCTTGCTGCGCCGATATTCTCGCCCGCACGCTCGAGCGCTGCGGCGTTAAGGTCGAGATCCTCGGCTTCACCACTCGCGCCTGGAAGGGCGGCCACTCCCGCGAAGAGTGGCTGAATGCGCTGAAGCCGCCGTTGCCCGGCCGGCTCAACGATCTTCGCCATATCATCTACAAGGCTGCTGACGCGCCGTGGCGGCGCGCACGGCGCAATCTCGGGCTGATGATGCGCGAGGGCCTGCTCAAAGAGAACATCGACGGCGAGGCGCTGACCTGGGCGCATGGCCGCCTGCTCGCCCGCCCAGAGCAACGTCGCATCCTGATGATGATCTCCGACGGCGCGCCGGTCGACGATTCCACGCTCTCGGTCAACTCCGGGTCATATTTGGAGCGCCATCTTCGTCAGGTGATCGAAGAAATCGAGACCCACACCTCGGTGGAACTTCTCGCAATTGGCATCGGCCATGACGTCACCCGCTACTACCGGCGCGCCGTGACGGTGACCGACGCAGAGGAGCTTGCCGGCGTCATGACCGAAAAGCTTGCCGAGTTGTTCGACGAGGACCTCGCGTGGCGGCAGCTGCATCGCGCAGTGCCGTCGGCGGCGCGGGCAAAACGCCGGAAGCTCCATTAGCGTGAGGCTGTTCGACCGCATAGCCCGGCGCTCTCTAGCAGCTATCATCGCTGCCGTCGTCTGCTCCGCTGCACCAGCGCTTGCCGACAAGCCGCCGGCGGCTCCGACCGGACGGTCTCCGTCAAGATCACCGCCATTCCCATCGACTTCGATCGCGAAAACCCCGACCGCAAGCAATTCGGCAAGCTGACCTAAGAGGCGGGCTCAATCTCTTCGTCAATTCGAGCTTCTTCGGCGGCTATTCCGAGATGATCCTCGATCCCACCGGAACGACGCTTCTCGCCGTCTCCGATGCCGGCACCCGGCTGAGAGCCACCATTGACTATGACGGGCACTAGATCAAAGGCCTAAGCAACCCCACCGTCGGCCCTCTGCTCGGCAAGGGCGGGAAGCCGCTCCTCGACGACAGCGAGCGCGACTCGGAAGGCATGACGCTGATCGAAGGCACGCCGACGAAGGACACCGCCTATGTCTCCTTTGAGCGTCATCACCGCATCGATCGCTACCCCTTCGACGCAGAGCGCTTCGGATCGCCTATTGCCTCCGTTCCCCTTCCGGCCGGGACCAAACGCATGTCGAGGAATAGCGGGCTTGAGGCGATTACCCTCATGCATGTCGGTCCGCTCAAAGGCACACTCATAGCATTCGCCGAAAGTCTGACCGACGCGAACGGCAATCTCCAGGGCTGGCTGATCGGCGGCCCTCATTCGGGTTCAATTGCCGTGAAGCGGCTGGAAGGCTTTGACATTACCGATTCCGCCGAGTTGCCCGGCGGCGGGCTCCTCATTCTCGGGCGGAGATTCCGTTACAACGAGGGAGTCAAGATGCGCATCCGCCGCGTGGCGGCGAGCGAGGTCAAGCCAGGTGCTCTCATTGAGAGCCAGGTCTTGCTCGAAGCAACCGACGCTTTGAATATCGACAACATAGAGGCGATTGGTATGTGTCGTCACGGTGGCGAAACCGTCATTACCATCATGTCTGACGACAATTTCAGCGGGCTGCAACGCACGCTGATTATGCAATTCGCGCTTCCGAGCGGCGAGCCAATCACCGCCGGCGCTCCCGCAAACTGTTCAACAAAATGTGTGACGCCTCGCCCGGCCATCGCGCGGAGCAGCCAGTTCGCGCCCTCAACAAGGAGGAGCAGAGCGCCTACCACTATGCCATGGAGCATTCCGATATGCAGGGCCCGTGCGGTCTCAAGTGCTGGCGTTGGAAAGTGTATGGCGGTCTAGGAAAGTATCTATCCGCACGCAACGTTTGCCAGAGTTGTGGCGGAGCCGTAGATGCACTGAGCCAGCTTTAGGCTCGAGCACGCCGGGCTTGGCGGGTTCAGCTAGTGTTGCGCCTCCTGCGCCGCGCTTGCCTTGGCAATGCCCCGCTTGAGGCGCCTTGCCTTGAGCGACAACTCATCGTCTGCGGCCTTCAAGAGATAGGCGTCGAGCCCGCCGCGGTGCTCGACCGAGCGCAAGGCATGCGCGCTGACGGTGAGCCGCACGCGCTTTTTCAAGGAATCGCTCTGCAGCGTCACATTGCACAGATTCGGCAGAAACCTGCGCTTGGTGCGGCGCTTGGCATGGCTCACATTGTTGCCGGTGAGCACGGCTTTGCCGGTGAGCTCGCAACGACGGGCCATGGGCGTAAATCCTTCTACGACAAAAGAAGAAACTGGTCGCCGCCTGCGCTTATGTCATACAGGCGTCGCGACCAGCGGAGCGAGATATACGTGCACGATAATTGGGGGTCAAGCGTCCCTTCCCAAAACCTCACAATTGACGAAATCTACGAATACCTCGAAATTTACGGGCGGAGTGCTCCCGCCACTCCCGCGAGGGATATAAGCCCATGTGGGCAGCACGACACTGCTTCAGCCTTCTGGCCGTCGCCGCCCTGACTTTAGGACTTGGCGGTAATTTTCCTTCCGGCGCCGCCTTAGCCGAGAACGCGCTCTCCTCTGCAAGCCGCATCGAGGCGGTCTATCGCGTCGATCTCGGCAGCTTCAATCTCGGCACCTTCCGTTTCACCGCGGCGTTCCACGGCGACGATTATGAGATGCGTGGCGAGGGCCGCTTCACCATCCTACAAGGCCTGATCTATGAGTGGCGCGGCGTAACGGCGAGCACCGGGCGGGTGACAAGCGCCGGCCCAGAACCAGCCATGTATGCGTTGAGCTATTCCGACGGCGGCAAGAAGACCGAGCAGCTCCGCATGACCTTCGGCAGTCACGCGGTCACTCAGGTTCAGATCTTTCCGGACAAGATGCGCAATCCTCGCGACATACCGGTCACCAAGGAGCAACTCGAGGGCGTGGTCGATCCGATGAGCGGTGCGTTCTTGACTGCGCATTCCGCGAATCCGAATGGCGACCTGAATGTCTGCAATCAGACCTTGGCGGTATTCGACGGCAAGCAGCGCTTCGACCTCGTGCTCACGCCGAAGCGCGTGGTGTCCGTGCAGCGGACCGCGCAGGCGGGCTATGCCGGACCTGCGGTAATCTGTCAGGTGAAGTTCATCCCCATTGCCGGCTACCAGCCTGATAATCCCGGCATCCAGCTCATGTCGCAGACGAACGAGATCGAGGTTTGGCTCATCCCCGTGCGGAGCACGATCCTGTACGTGCCCTACCGGATTGTGTTGCCGACGCCGGTGGGATATGGCTCGGCCTTGGTGACCTCAATCCAGGTTGCAGGTCCGTCGCGGGCGAGTGCAGAACCCTAGCCCATTGCTTTTTTTGGCGATTGACGAGGCCAAGGGTTAACAGACAAGCTCTCAACCCCAATATGTTGTATGGAACAGACGCTGAAAATTAACGCTCCCCTGATTCGTCCGTCCTTCGTTCGCGCGGTTTTCCGCGGCGCTTAAGCGAGCGGAGAAAGCGAAACCTAGATTTAGTGGTAGCGTCCTCGCGAGGGGCGAGCCGGCGGACGAAGGCGAAAAACAAAAGCGCGCATCGAGATTCTCTTCGGAACGAAATCCGAATGTGCAGAGTCAGCGATTCGGACGAGATTCGTTCCCCCCATGTTCCGAGTTTTTCGCGGATCGGATAATGAGGAAGTCAAGAATGAGCCGCTTCTTCTCCTCTAATTCCACAAATGGCCAGCGCGGACGCGGCGTCATTGCCGTGCTCGGACCGACCAACACCGGCAAGACGCATCTCGCCATCGAGCGCATGCTCGCGCACGACGTCGGCATCATCGGCTTGCCGCTCAGGCTCCTCGCCCGCGAGGTCTACGACAAGATCGTCGCGCGCGTCGGCGCGGCGAAGGTGGCGCTCATCACCGGCGAGCAAAAGATCAAGCCGCCCTCGCCGCGCTTCTATGTGTGCACCGTCGAGGCGATGCCGCTCGAGCTCGAGGCCGATTTCGTCGCGGTCGATGAGGTCCAGCTCGCCGCTGACGGCGAACGCGGCCATGTTTTCACCGACCGCCTGTTTCATGCACGTGGTTTGAGGGAGACCTTGCTGCTCGGCGCCGCGACCATGCGCGATGCGATCCGCGAGCTGCTTCCAGGCGCAAATCTCGTATCGCGTGCGCGGCTCTCCGAGCTGACCTATGCCGGAGACAAGAAGATCACGCGGCTTCCCCGCCGCTCTGCCATCGTCGGCTTTTCGGCCAACGATGTCTATGTCATCGCCGAGCTGGTGAGGCGTCAGCGTGGCGGCGCCGCCGTGGTGCTCGGCGCGCTCAGCCCGCGCACCCGCAACGCCCAGGTCGCGCTCTACCAGAACGGCGACGTCGATTTCTTGGTGGCGACCGATGCCATCGGCATGGGGCTCAATCTTGACCTCGACCACGTCGCGTTTGCCGGCATCCGCAAATTCGACGGCCGGTCGCACCGCAATCTGACGCCGGCGGAGATTGGCCAGATTGCCGGCCGTGCCGGGCGTCACATGAACGACGGGACGTTCGGGGTAACCGGTCAGGTCGCGCCGTTCGACTCTGACTTGGTCGACCGGCTGGAGAACCATTCCTTCGACCAGGTCGGCTTCCTGCAATGGCGCAATCGCAAGCTCGATTTCTCCTCGATCGAGCGCTTGAGGGAGAGCCTACGCGAAGCGCCTGACCATCCGCGTCTGGTCCGCGCCCGCATGGTTGACGACGTGATCGCGCTGGAAAATGTGAGCCGCGATCCCGCCCTGCGCGACAGGGCGAAGGGACCTGCTACGGTCAGGCTGTTGTGGGAGATGTGCCAGATCCCGGACTACCGTAAGATTTCCGCGGCGAGCCATGCCGAGCTTGTGGCCACGCTTTATGGCTATGTGACGAGCGATGAAGGCAAGATCCCTGCCGATTGGTTCGCACATCAGGTGGCGCTCGCAGACCGCACCGACGGCGATCTCGACACGTTGTCGAGCCGGCTTGCCCAAATCCGCACCTGGACCTTCGTGTCGCATCACGCGCAATGGCTAGACGATCCGGAGCATTGGCAGGGACGCACGCGAGCGATCGAGGACACTCTGTCCGATGCGCTGCATAAGCGGCTCACCCAGCGTTTCGTCGACCGCCGTACCAGCGTGCTGATGCGCCGGCTGCGCGACAAGGAGGAGATCGCGGCAGAGATCGCCCCTGACGGCAGCATCCTGGTCGAGAACCACTATGTCGGGCGGCTCGACGGCTTCCGCTTCACCCCTGACTCGTCAGGCGACGGCATCCACGGCAGGGC
>Ga0182041_10000694_pt1 | contig 16223 bp, 15 predicted proteins | sample flu12Cox44000178_FD_125967 | JGI IMG/M metagenome (GOLD analysis project Ga0182041, IMG submission 125967) | Lab enrichment of tropical soil microbial communities from Luquillo Experimental Forest, Puerto Rico - flux8day.12C.oxic.44.000.178 | ecosystem: Environmental > Terrestrial > Soil >...
GGTCACCGAGGTCGGTACCGTATACGTATTAGGTGTCGATCGAGGTGGTAACCGGGGTCGGAAGCACGAGCGCGGGGAGCTGGTCGGGTGCGGTCATGGTGCCCCTTCCCTAGCATGAATGGACGTTATCATGCGTGAAATTCGCTTCGCAAGGGCAGGGTGCCTGTCATTTTGAACAGCAACGGGCCGCAGTTTTTGAGTTTTAGAATGCCTCCCGACACCTGCTCTCTGAAGCCCGCTTCCCGCTTAGACACTCGGATTGCGCAAGATTAACTTTAATGGGTTCCCGCTTATCGGTGATCAGCCTAGCTAGCCCGCCGTGTGCGGCTCGGCGACCTGCAACCCCAATCCGCCAATAGCTGCCGCGTCGTCGAGATCCGTCGATCATGGGCAATTATCGGGAGTTTAAGCTTCCCGCCTAGTCACGTGGGCCACCGAGCAATCGGCGGCGGCGCTCCTCCATCAGGTCGGTGACTTCGTCGGCGTTGTGGTCCCGCAGTAGCGCGCGCAGCTCCTCGATCAGCTGATCGACGGTGATTTCGAACGCCCACTGATCACTGGAGCTGAGGTCCGAATCGCCCATGTCGTTCCTCCCGGATTTAATGTAGCTGATTTTGTCATCCGGGGCCGCGGACCAGGTTTATTGCAGGAACGCCACACAGCGCCTGAGTTCGATGGCGCAAGGAAGGCGTATCCGTGCACGGACCTGTTATCAGGCTAATGGTGAGCTCGATTTCACTAAGTACGTGCTTCGCGCCGAGCACACCAAGCGCGTCAGCGGCGGCAAGGACAATCTTGAGATTGGAGCGCCGCTTTTTCAGAGAGGTCAGAAACTGAGGTACATTGGCGCCGAACAGATCGCCGCCGCATTCCACCACTAGGGCGTCGGCCGGCAGAGAAAGGCAAAATTCGAGTTCATTAGCGAAGAGGTCGCTTATTCCCGTGCGGTCTGACGGATAGGTGGTCGGCAGACCGAAATCGATGCAGTCGAAAGCATGTGTCGCACCGAAATCCCGATATCTCGCGATCTCCTCGAATGACGAAGTGCCAGTCGCCTTTAGGGCGATCACCGTCGTATAGCCCTTCATGCGCAGCGCCCGTAAGACGGCGATTCCGGCGGTGGTTTTCCCGACATCCCCGGAAGTCCCGAGCACAAGATAAACAGGAGCGTTACGATCTTGCTCCGCGCCCATTATAGCGAATTGCCGAATGTTCAGCGTCTTGCCAGAGTCCCCGCACACTGCTCCAAGATAGCGCACGGGTCCGAGGTGGGTATCCGAGAGCAAGTCGCCTGTCAACTCGCCGACAACTCCAGAGGCGGCGAGCATCCAATAATGGTCGCCCGGGACGAGACCGCCGGCAGGAATGCGGCCGGAGACCCAACGGGTTGATTCACGGTAACCCGGTGTTGCGAGAAAGACATCACCAGGGGCGATTGTCATAACGCGGCCGTCAGGTGCCTCAACTGTGATGGGAAAGGCAGCACGTGGCAGTTCGAAGGCGCAGATATCGCCCTCGCCGCCGCATACCGATCGAAATTGCATCGCCCCGAGCCGTGGAACGCGCCGTAGTGTGGAGGTATGCTTTACATCGGTGGGAAGGCGCCCGCCGCTCATTTGCGTTAAGGTCTGCCCCCGCTTGGCGGTGTTGGCGGAGCGCCTGGTGGCGTTGGCGGGGCGCCTGGTGGCGTTGGCGGGGCGCCTGGTGGCGTTGGCGGGGCGCCTGGCGTTGCCCGGGTATTACGATAGATATGGATGGCTTCGGTGTTGGATATAAACTGACTGCGGTCGGCCTGTGGGATACCGAGTGCCTCGGCTACTCTGTCAAGCGTTGCCTCGTCGACAGTGATCTGGCGGACAATGTGGCTATCGCCCGTGATTATAATGCATCCTGCCATTCGGTTCCTCCGATTTTTAGACTTCGTCTCCCAACGGAGCCGGCGAACCGGCTTCCAAAGTCACTCTAGCGGATTAGGTATCGATGACAAGCACTTTTATCCCACTGGTTGTGCATCGAGTTTGGTCGGCAAAGCTAATCAGACTTGAGCACGGGCTTTGTAATCGTGGCGATGCTTGGTCCGACGTTTTGGTCGGTTCGGACCGATTACATAAGCGCTATGGAGTACGTGCGGAAGGAAGGCTCGAGTATTTCGTCCGCGTTGCTGGTATAGGCAATGCCTCGGGCAAAAATTTGATCCAACTGTGAGCTGATGCTTCCTATCCAATGTAGGGCTGCATGCGACACCGAGGTCCTCGCCCGGAGCCGGGGGTATTTGAGCCGTCCGCGCTCAATACCATCTCGTGTAAATTCACGATGTTTAGCGCAATATTAGCTCAGTTCGTCAAGTAGTGCCTTCGCGCCCTTGAGGTCTCGTTTGTCGAACCCCTCGGTGAACCAGCTGTATATCGGCATGAGAAGGCCACGGGCTTCAGGGCAGCGGCGATGGTTGCGGTGGAGCTGGGCGAGGCTGACAGCAGCGCGCAATTCCCAAAGTTTGGCGCCTTGCTCCTGAGCAATATTGAGAGCTTTCCGATAGAGCTGTTCGGCGGCCTCCGGTTGCCCGTCCTGCAGCAGCAATTTGCCTTGGAGCCGATTCAGCTCCGCTTCCAGCCAGCGTTGCTCAGTCCTTTCAACGATCTGCAAAGCATCATCGATCAGACTCAGAGCCTCTTCTACTTGCCCTGCGAGCTTACACGCCGCAGCAAGAAGGACTAAAAAATGGGGTAACCACGCCTCTGCCCCCGTGGTATGGTAAGCGTTCAAGCCTTCGCGCAGCAACAAAATCCCTTCCGCCACTTCACCATTCGTGACCTTGACCCACCCTCGAAAAATAGTTCCGTGGGCGCGCCAGACCGGAAAGCCGTGCTCGGTAGTGACTGACACTACCTGGTCTACCCACTCAGCCAAGGCTGCGTTGTAGCCGACAAGAGAAAGCGTCGTGATTCCGTTCGCCAAGCTCACAGCTAAAGACGGTAGATGCGCTAGCGTCCGTGCCTCGGCAATCGCTGCGCTGCTCCGGGCGAACGCTTGATCGAGAAAGCCGAGGCAGAGAAGAACAACCCCTAGTAGCCCTTGCGCGTTTACGTGAGGATAGAATCCGACCTGATGAACGAGCGAGTTGTCAGAAGTCCGATCATGAAGCGCCAGCACATTTTCCAGATGCGACCGAGATGACGCAAACCTACCGGCAAACATCGCGTTTCGACCGGAGGAGAAGTGGCCCAGAACCAGCCCAGCCGCATCATCGCGCTGGCGGCTCAGACGCAGCAATCTCTGGTCCAACCGCCGCGCCAGATCTAGTTCGCCACGAAACACGTGATAGCGAGACTCCCCGTAGGGAGCCTGCAGAAACTCAGAGGGAGAACCCAGCTGTTCCCACAGTTCCCTCGCTCGGGCGAAGGCTTGGCCCGTTTCCGGCGCCGCTTGACCTTTGACCGCAAACAAGACTGCACCCAAGGCGCTCCAAAATTCGAGCTCCTGACGCTGCTGCTCGGAAGAACTCGGCAACAGCGCCAGCTGATCGAGTCCCTTTTGGAATTGCGCGGCTGCTTCTGCCATCGCCGAGCGGTCGGCGGATCTCCGACCGGCCTTGCTCCAATAGGAGACGGCTTTTTCAACGAGCCCAGCTTCGCCATAATGCTGTGCTAAAAGTTCAGGCTGGCTGTGCGTTAGCTCGGGGAAATGGGTTTCTAGCACGGCGCCGATTTGTGCGTGCAGCTGCCGCCGAGAGCCGCGCAGCAGGCTGCTGTGCGCTGCGTCCTGTACCAACGCGTGCTTGAACGTATAAACTGAGTCGGGCGGTGTGCCGCGTTGGAAGACGAGTTCGGAAGCGACTAGACGAGCAAGCGCGGCGTCGAGCTCGTCCTCGGAGAAGTGGGAGACCGCTCGCAGCAGCCGGTAGGAGAACTCGCGTCCGATCGCCGCGCCAGTCTGAGCGACCAGGCGCACCGGCGCCAAGCGGTCGAGCCGGGCCAGCAGCGAGGCGTGCAAACTCGTCGGGATCGCAAGCGGTGGCAACGGGCGGTCGAGCACGTAGCGTTCCGTATTCTCGCGCAGTAGAGGTCCCTCGAGCACGCTCTTGGTCAATTCCTCGATAAACAAAGGCACGCCATCAGTGTGATCGGTAATTTGAGTTACGACTTCGTTGGGCAGCGGCTTTCCGCCTGCGATCTGCTGGACCAGGCTGGTGCGGTCGCGCTGATCCAGGCGATTGAGCGCCAACATTGTCACCTGCGGCTGACCAGTCCAGGGCGGCTGGAACTCGGGGCGAAACGTTATAATCAGCAGCACCGGTCGGTTGCGGACCCGCTGGACGATAAGGTCGAGCAGCTCGCGCGAGGTAGGATCGCTCCAATGGGCGTCCTCAAAGATCACCAAAATCGGCAGCAGGCGCGCCAAACCCTCCAGCTGTCGGATTAGCGCCTTCAATGTCCGCTCTTTTTTGCGTTGTGGGCTGAGGTCGCGCAGCGGATAGCGCTCCGAAGCCGGCAATGACAACAGATCGGCGATGAACGCGACATCCTCCTCGGACGACGCGCCGCGGGCCAGCAAGCCCCCAAGCTTTTCTAGCTTGGTGGCAGGCTCATCGTCGTGCGCGAACCCGGCTGCGCGACTCAACTGGTCGACAAAGGGGAACAGCGCGCTGTCCTGGTAATACGGCCAGCAAGAATAGCGCAACCGGATAGCCGATTCGGCGTCCAGGCGCTCGCTCAATGTCGCGGCGATGCGCGACTTGCCGAGCCCAGCCTCGCCGGAGATTAGTACGGTCTGGCCGTTGCCCCCCTTAGCGCGCGCCCAGCGCCGCATCAGCATGTCAATTTCCTCGTCGCGGCCGACGAGCCGGGTCAGCGTCAATCCGCGCAATGCCTCGAACCGGCTCGCGACGACACTCGGACGCAGCACTTGCCAGACCGACACCGGTCCGGGGATACCTTTCACGTCGAGCGCGCCAAGTTCCCGATATTCGAAAAGGCTACCCAACAATCGGCGGGTGCTCGCCGCGATCACCACCATGTCTGGTTCAGCCAAAGCTTGCAGGCGGGCGGCAAGGTTCGGAGTTTCACCAACAACCGTCTGTTCCTGTGCCGATCCTTCTCCAATCAGATCGCCGACAACCACCAGCCCGGTAGCGATACCGACACGCGCCTGCAGCTTGACGTACCCGACATCGAGGCGACGGACAGCGTCGATCATACCGAGCCCTGCTCGCGCCGCCCGCTCGGCATCGTCTTCGTGCGCTTGCGGGTAGCCGAAATACACCAAGACGCCGTCACCCATATATCTGGAGATAAAACCACCGGATCGAGTGATTATTTCGGCGACGGCGCGGTGATATGCGGCGATGATCTCGCGCAGATCCTCGGGATCGAGCCGTGCCGAAAGGGACGTTGAGTCGACTAAGTCACAGAACATCACCGTCAACTGCCGTCGTTCGCCTTCGGCCCGCGCCGGTACACCGGCGGACGCAGCATCGCCCAAGACGGCATCGAGCGTCGAAATAGCGTCGAGTAACCTACGGCGATGCCCGATCGACCTGATGCCGAGCTCGCGCAGATCCTCGGCTGTCAGCTTACGTAAAACCCTCTCGTCAATGTGGTTGTCGCGGAAAGCGAGCTCATACTGTTCGAGCCCAAGGCCGCGCAGCCATTCGGTCACGTCCACAAAAGTTCCCCAGGAGCGACAGAGCCTCCGAAGACATTACAACCTAAGCGCGGCATTCTGTCCAGAGCGCCTGAGCCACGTCGTGATCGGCCTATGTAGATATTAGCTGAGCCGCCTCCAGATCGTTGTCTGACTGATTATATGGGGCACGGCAAGAGCGCAGCTTTTCAATAAACGGCGACGGCTTTACGCTGTCATCCACGTGATGCTATGAGCACTTGTAGTATGCGGTGGTGAGGTGCCTTTCCAATTATTTGTATCATTGGAACCGATCTCGATCTGCTGGAATAACGACGCCTTTTATCTGCGTCTCTCCCAGCCATTTGGCGACTCGGCCTAGTAGCATTAGCAGGCTGTTGAAGAAGTCGTTTCGCCGACAGCTCGATTTCAAGAGAGCCATCGTCTTGCAGTTATGCAGTTCGGCCGATCCGGCGCCGATCGTATCGCCCTCGTCAAAGCCGCTCCAGTGAACGTCCAGCGGGTCTACCGGGTGATGAAGGCGCACGGTCTCCCGCTCGAGCGCCATAGCGGCAAAGGCGAAGAACGGCGGCATGATGGCCGCGTCGCGGTCGACCGCCCGGATAGTCGGTGGTGCTCGGACGGCTTTGAAATCGGCTGAGCGGGCGCGCATCGCTCTTACCCTCTACTGCTGCGACCGCGAGGCGATATCCTGGGTGGCGACGACCGGCGGCATCAACAGCTCCGACATTCGCGACTTGATGATCGAGAGCGTCGAACGCCGCTTTGGGTTTGTCGACAAACTACCAAAACCGATTGAGTGGCTGTCGGACAACGACTCGCCCTATACCGCCGGGGAGACTCGCGCTCTGGCGCGCCACATCGGCCTGGTGCCATGCACGAGACCCGATCCAAAGTCCCCAGTCGAACGGCATGGCCGAAGCCTTCGTCAAAACCTTCAAGCGGGATTACGCTCGGGTCAGCCCGAGACCCGATGCGGCCAGCGTGCTGCGCCAGCTCGATTCTTGGTTCGAGCATCACAACCGCATGCATCCGCACAAGGCACTGGGTTACCGCTCGCCGCGCGAGTTCAGAAGTGGTGTCGACCGCATGGCGGCACAGCGGCCGCGGCGGCGATCGGGTCAAGCCCGTCAGCCGCGCATAGCGCGGTGGCGCGCAACGCCAGCCTTGACGCGAGCGCATCCGTAGACCACCCCTAACAATTATGCCTTGTCCGGTTATTCGGGGGCAACTACACCTGGAAAGAACAGCCCCAGTCGGATTCGAGCCGTGCTGCCGAAACCGTCGCTCCCGCGTTTGTCATGTCGGCCACTATTGCCTGGCTTCCATCGAAGCTCCTATCCCCTGAAAATGCCACGCAGTTAGTGAAGGCGACATGACCGTATTCCGGCAAGTTGGCAAGCTGTCCGTTGAAACTTGGTCTTTCCAGGATCCACTCGGCACAATTTCCCTTAAACGTAATACCGGGAGGCGGTGTTATATGGATGGTAGTAGAAACGCCTGTGGATAGGTTAATCAGTGAGACAAGCCCATTCTCAACCCCATCCGTAATTCCAAGATATCGCACGGAGACTGACACTGTGTCCCCCGGGTGCACGGGAAGGCTGTTGATTTGGGTCCAGCGATTAGGGAACCAATTATACCAAGAGAAATACTCGGTGGTGATTTGACCGTTGTTGCGGTTCACATGTTGACTCGTACCGGCTTGCAACACATTGTCGGAGTTGCAGCCGTCGAGGCCGACAAAGGCAACCGCCCACCAATCGCCATCGCCAGTCGCCGGTGGTAACACGGAGGGTACGGTCCAGGAGCCGATAATGCCATCAAACGGGGCGCCGTCAAACAGCACGCCGCCACTCCAATTATTGCTGCTCAGCGGGGTAGTGCTAATGGCTGCAGGCGGGACCGAGCGGGGTCCCTCTTTGTCCTCCTGCCGAGAGCTCAGCGCGGGCTGAACAAAGCGCAGCTTCCGACTAAAAGTTCGCTGCCAAACGGCGGCCGCTTTGGTGCGGGGGTCCGGCTGTGGCGGGAAGCCGTAGCGGATTAGGGTGGCGGTATCGGCGTTACGTGGATCGAAATCGTCGGGTGGGAGCTCAATCCCGTGTACACCTGTGATGCTCGTTGGCACCAAGGTAAGCTGCTGCATATTCGGTGTGTCCATGTCCCTTCAATCCTCCCTTTCTCCGGTGCGTAGAGCGCAGGCCGCCTGGCTGAGATGGTAATCTTAGCGGTAAGTGACTTCCCGCGACTGTGATCTACCTCACATTTGGTGCTCCTGGCATATGGAAAACTAAAAACGCGTCTGGCCAGAAGTAACGAAACGCTCAGATTTGACACATAAGCGGACAAACCACGAACTCAGGCCGCCTTACGAGCGGCATCGGGCGCGGCCCCGAGCGGCGGAATCCGTCAGAGTTTTCCGTGGCCGGTCGCCGGCCGCTTCAGATACAGCGGCGCCATCAAGGCGGCGGTCTGCCGCACCTTCGGCCCGATCGCAGCACCCTGATCGACTTTCTGGCCGGGACGGCTGGTCTGCCGGCCTCAGGATCGGTGTAAATCGCGGCTGAACGCATCGAGCACGACAGCGAGATTTACAGGAAGCCGGCCGCCGTCGGGACATAGGTGATGTCGGCGACCCAAAGCTGGTTGGGGCGGTCGGCGGCGAAATTCCGGTCCACCAGGTCAGGCGCCGGGCGCGCGTCGCGGTCCCGCCGGGTGGTGATGACGCCACGGCGGCGGCTGACGCCGACAATCCCTGCCGCCCGCATCAGCCGGGCAATCCGCTTTTTGCCGACTGCCCGACCTTCGGCACGCAACTCGGCATGAACTCGAGGTGCACCGTAGGTGCCGCGCGAGACGGCATGGATCGTGCGACGCCCGTTCGGGAGCTAAACCCCCCGACACGAGACGGTGAGGCTTTGCCCCGGAGAGCTATATGTGATAATGTCGTTTATCGTCTTATCCAAATCTCCAAAGTACCATTGTCTATTTTTGGATTTTTGCTTATGGAGATCGCCCCGGAAACAATTTTAGTCGCCTGCACCATATCGGCCAACGCCTTCGCGGCCGACGCATCAGCATCAGCGCCATAGCGGATCTCGTTAGAACCCTCATAGGCTGGGATTCGTTGACCGCCACCCTCGACACCTTGAACATTCCAACCGGCTTTCTGAAGGCTTTCCATCATTGTTCTTACATCACTCCGTCGTAGGACACCCGCAAACTGTACTAACACCTTATAGTTTCCCGGCTTTATCGTGCTCGGCGCAGCGAGCTGCACCGGCTGCACCGCGGGCACTGTGGACGACGCAAGTTTTGCGCTATTATCCGTGGTAGTCCGACACGTTTCCCAAAAATAAACAGCGCACGCAATGCTGTCTGATAAATTAAAACGAGACACAATAAATAGAATTACCCAAATACCTAGCATTATCACGACAAACCAACTCAAAACACTAATTATGAGGCGATTATTGAAGATCGCAGTAGTGATTATTAGTATTACCCCTACACCTATAATATACAGGGCAGGACGAATTTTAGATTCGACGTCGATGCCCATTCCACCAACTGCTGCCACAGCCGCAAAACAGGCCACTCCTCCAAACAGCAAGGTAGCAGCCTGGGGATTTTGTTTCGAAAACTCCCTTATCCACTGCAGCGGCTCCACGTGTGCCCTCCTGCTCTCGAGATAACCGGCAAGTCTTTTTAGTACGTCGCGAAAAAGCTCGCCGCCTTCTCCGGGTTGTATCCTCGCCGATTATACAGCTTGGTCGTGCTCGGGTCGCGGTGCCCGGCGGCCTTTTGCACGTCCTCGAGCTGGGCGCCGTTCTCGAGTGCCGTGGTGATGCGGCGTGCGAACTCACCGTTTTATGACGTGATTTCCACGTTTGACACCAAACAATCCCCGCGGCTCGCGCGCACGCGTGGGTATGTCCTCCCGTGCGCCCTTTGCTGGCGCCAGGCGGGATTTGTGGTTGCCATACCGCTCAGGAGGTGCGATTTTGACCTTGAAAGTGGCAGAAATCTGGCGAAAATCGGTTTAAGTATCCTAGCGGCGATCTGATGGTACGCAATTCCATGGACCTCGGAGACGTGCCTCTGTGTTGCTAGCTTCCTACGGGTAAAAGTCGGGGAGGAGCAGATGACAGTACTTGATACAGTGCACGCTTCAACTTCGGATCCAGCTGTCGATGCGGTTTTTGGTGAAAATACGGCTCAGGGCGCTCGGGGCCGCGGCTTGCACGGCCGCAGTCCGGACGGTGCCGGGGTGTTCGGAGAAAGCACGAACTTTATAGGCGTAGCAGGCGAGAGCACGGTTTTCGACGGCGTCTTTGGTACAAGCCATCATAGTCCTGGGGCTGGTGTATCCGGCCACAATGATGCCTCCGGCGGTGTCGGTGTTTATGGCGAGAGCATTGTCCCCGGGGCTGCTTCAGGAAGCGCGAATGGCAATGGGGACGGTGTAGTTGGCAAGAGCGGCGGGGGAAAGGGAGTAGCGGGAGAAAGCCAAGGCTTTGACGGCGGATTCTTCGTAAGTCATCACAACGGGCCCGGGGCTGGCGTATCCGGCCACAATGACGCAGGTGGCCCGGGGGTCTTCGGCGAAAGCCTCACAGTCGGGGCAGGCTTTGGAGCCGGGAACGGCACCGGTGACGGGGTCGTGGGCGTCAGCGGCAGCGGGCGTGGTGTCATCGGGGTAAGTAACTTATTTGTGGGGGTTTGGGCAGAATCAAAGGATAGGACGAGAGCTGGACTCTTCGCCACAAACAACCAAGGTGCGGGCCTTGCTGCGCGCTTCGAGGGAAATGTTGAGGTTACCGGTGACATTAAATTGACCGGACAGGATCTCGCGGAAAATTTTGAAATCTCAACTGGCGTCGTCATCGCGCCCGGCACTTTAGTGGTTATCAGCGACGACGGCAGACTGCGTGAGAGCGATCAGCCCTACGACAAGAAGGTAGCGGGCGTCGTCTCTGGCGCTGGCGACTTTACCCCAGCGATCATATTGGGGAAGTACGAATCGGAACGTGAGGGCGTTCCAGTCGCTCTCTTCGGAAGGGCTTTCTGTAAAGTCGACGCTGAGTATTCTCCCATAGAGACGGGCGACCTGCTCACCGCGTCGCCGACGCCAGGGCACGCCATGAAGGTGATCGATCCCACACGCGCATTCGGGGCGGTGATCGGAAAAGCTTTGTGTCCTCTAGAGAATGGTCGGGGGCTTATTCCCATATTGATTGCCCTTCAATGATCGTGGAAGCAGGTAGGCATTAGCCACAGGTCAGACTGCTGCGAGCGAGTTCGACGCTACTGCTTGGTTGACAGTCTCATCGTACCATATCGGGAGACGACAAAATGCCAGCGAACAATGACGGTACCCCCGATCCTGCGACCGATCCCATTGGGTTCGCGAAGCATCTGGCGGACGCCGTAAAGGCGAGCGTCGATGCAATAAAGGCCGTGCAGGATCTTCTGAGCAGCCCACGCTCGGTCGTTGTCGAAATCGATAATGCAACGAAAACGCCGCTCGTACTGCGTGGCCAAGGCTTCAGCCATGGAGGTTTTGCCAAGACCCCGGCAGAGATAATTGCTCCAATGTCGAATAATGTTTTCGGCGCCCAAAGCACTGGATTTGCGACGGGAGTCGAGGGCACCGTCACATATGGAATTGACAGTGATCCGTCATTTCAGTTTAGCGCTCATTTTGACAATCCGTTTGTGGGAAGCAACTCGTCGAATTTGGATTTCGAATCAAATCGGTTTAACAGGTATCGAGTCGGCAATTTGACCGGTGCTGGCAACACTGGCGCTGAAATTCGAGTTTGGATCAGCGACATACCGGGACCGTTTAGTGTTAGACAGCTCCTGTCTGAGCCATTTTTTTCGGATAACTTTTCAGCTGACCAGCGCCACTCGTTCAATCCTGCCTTGGGCTTACGCCAGCTCCAGAAGCTTCTTCAACTCACCCCACTACAGGGCGATAACACGAGCCTAAGGTCCTTGCTGCGCTTGTAGCCTGATCGCCTCCCATCGTACGCGCCTGCGCGTGACCTTTCTTTCGCATAGCCGGTAGCACCTGGGGTCACTGTGGAATTGACGAGTTTGTGGCGTTTTCTCAAGGCACAGAAGGTCACGCGAAAAAAAGAGCCTGCACGCCGCAGAGGCAAGCAGACTGTGTGAGAAGTCAGACTGAGCAGGTTCCGGCGTGGCGTCGGACGCAGTAGAATCCGGCATGACGTACATTACTGGTCACGACCGCACACAGCTGCTGCTTTTGCCTGAGGCAGTGGATGACTATGTCGGTTCGGACAACCCGGTGCGGCCCGAAGTAACGAAACGCCCGGATTTCACGCATAACGGCCAGAGCTAACGAACGGCCCATTTTTGGAGCATAAGCGGTCACGGCTGGAATGGGGCGGGTTCGCTTTCGAGGTAGAACTGACTGGGGAACCGGGCTTTACGGGGCGCCGGCCCGTGGGCGCTGCATTGCTACCGCGACGCCGCGGTTCACCCATGTGATTCATCTTGGCGACAGTCTACTACTCCGGAACGACGAGCGAGATCGACGACCGCTTCATCGCCTTCTGGCCGAACGTCACCGGCGCCGAAAATCGGGCGTGCAACTCGAACCACGAAATGTATTCGGGCGGGCACGGCTATTTCGATCGCACGCATAAAGATCATTATAATCAGATATAAAATGCTTGTTATTGAGTTACAAAGATGGAACCCGAGATTGTTCCACTCAATTCCATATAACTGGAGAGCACCGGGAATGTCACTATTATACCTATAAGGTACGCCGGCATCCAGACTTGTATTGCCGGCAAGAGATGTGATTCATCGGTCACTTGGGGAAGCACGCTGTTCAAGGTGGTGACTGGCTGGGTAAGGCAGCGCACCCAGACCGTGAGAGCTTGGATTAAACCATTCTAGTCCCTCGCGAATGGAATTCATCTCTTACGCGTTTCCAGTATGATTTATCCGACAACGTCGAAAAAAAGCCGCTGAAATCTCGGGAATCTGAGTTGCCGACGACAAAGCGGATAGCCATTACCATGGGTGAAACAAACAACAGACACGCCCCGAGAATTGCGGGGCCCCGTCGACCATTCAGAAAGCCCCGTGCAATCCAACGGGTAACACAAAAGGCTATGAGAGAAATAAGGAAAACAAGCAAGAACACGAGGGCAAAAATTCCGATAATCGCTGCAACGCTGAGATCAGTCGGAAATTTGCCATTAGCTATAGACCAACCGATCGCTCCGAAGAAAATAGGCAACATGACGACGGAACCCCACGAAACCATTAGGTACCCGAGGCCCATCACCCCGGTAAGCAGCTTAATGCGGTCGATCCTGATCTCAGTTCGCCTATTCGCTTCGGTCAAATCGATGCCTTGTTGTGTCTTCGTCTGCATCGCGTGAATTAATAAGTAGCGAAAAAGCTAGCCGCCTTTTCGGGATTGTACCCGCGCCGATCATATAGCTTTGTCGTGCTCGGATCACGATGCCCGGCGGCCTTCTGCACGTCTTCAAGCTGGGCGCCGTTCTCGAGCGCGGTGGTGATGAAGGTGGCGCGCATCGAGTGCGCCGAGTAGCCGCGGTCGAGGCCGAGCTGACCGGCATACTTCCTGACAATGCGATCGATCGCGTCGGGGTCCATGCCGCGGCCCTCGTCGCGGCGCTTGCCATTGTGCTTGAGCGGTCGGAACAGCGGTCCGTCAATGTCAGCGCAGTGGTCAGCGACGCTGAGATAGGCGCGCAACCGTGCGGCAGTCTGCGGGTTGATCGCCAGCGCATCGCGGCGGCCGCCCTTGCGCGACACGCGCAATGAATCGTAGCCGCGGTTCTGGTGCAAATCGCCGACCTTGAGAGCGGCGATTTCGGCACGGCGCAACCCTACCTGCAAACCGACTGACAGGATCGCGCGATTGCGGAGCCCGGCGATCGTGTCCTCGCCCGGCAAGTCGAGCAGTTTGCGCGCCTCCGCTTTAGAGAAAGCGGCGGTCGCCCCTTCGTCGCGGTTGATTGCCGGCCGCTCGACCTCGCCAACGGGATTGCGCGCGGCGTGGCCGTGGCGCACCAAGTGCTTGTAGAGCGACGACAATGCCGCGAGACGGCGGCGGATCGTCGACGACGCGGCCTGCTCGACCTCGCGCATGAAGCGCTCCCAGGCGATCACCGCTTTATGGTCGGCTTGCCGGAGCTCCGCCGGCGTTGTAATGCCGAGCGTCCTCATGAAGTGCTGCACGTCGAGCCGATAGGCGCGCCGCGTGCGCGCGCTCTTTTGCTTCTGCAGCCAGATCGTTTCCTCGGGTATATCGGCGAGCTGCTCGACCGTCGACAGCCGACCACGGCCGGTGTCGGGAGGCGCCGGCAAGTTCGTGCTGTCGTCGATCATCGGTTTCCCCGCGGTGGTGTTCCTCCTTCGTACCACGTCGGGTGTTCGTGATAAACCGGATTATCACGTAGAGAACGGCCGGTCAGTGGATCGGGCCAGGCGGGGTCTTGTTCGCGAGCTGAGTGACGGCCGCCATGATCCGGCGCCAGGTCGCGGCGCCATTGTGATCGCCGACGGATGCGAGCTCGTCGGCGCGAGCGGCGCTTTCCTCGAGCGCGCGCTCACCGTACCGCTTGAGCATCAACTGCGCCGCCCGCCAGATGTCGATCTCGGGTATCAGAGGGCATAGCGTCGGTTGTTATCTAAACAACGCTAAGGTGGAACATTACTCGAACTTTGAAGGGTCGCAGTCGGCAATTCAGGCCAGCTCGTCGAGCAGCCGCTTCGCGTCTATCAGGTCGGGGGTGTCGAAACCTTCGGTGAACCAGTTGTAGAGGGGTGCGAGCAGGTCGCGCGCCTCGCCGCACCGGCCCTGCTTGCGCCACAGCCGGGCGAGGCTCGTGGCGGCGCGCAGTTCGTAGCCTCGCGCGCCCTGCTCGCGGGCGATCGCCAGGGCGGTGCGGAACGAGTCCTCGACCTTCGTCGGATCGGGATATGGCAAGCGGGCGGTGAGCTCGCCGCGCAAGCGATGAATTTCCGCGTCCCAGCCCCTCACGCCGGAGGCGGCCGCTTTTGCCAATGCGTCGTCCAGGGCGGCGAAGGATTCCTCTATCTTTCCGGCAAGCGCCAGTGCCTCGCCCAGCAACGTGAGGAATAACGGTGTGGTTACGCGGGCGCCGGTGGCCTCGAATGCGGCCAAACCGTCGCGGATGCGCGGAATTCCCTTCGTCGCTTCACCCTGTTGCGCGTCGGCCCAGCCCTGGAAAATCCGGCCATAGGGCGCCCAGTGGAAGAGTCCGTGTTCACTCGTGAGCGCCACGCAATCGTTGCCATAGGCGCAGGCGGTGGCGACATCTCGGGCAAGGACCGCTGCCTGGCCGGCCACTGCAAGGGTGTAGGCAAGGGTGTGGGCGTGTCCCAGCTCCCGGCTATAGGCGAGCGCGCGATCGGCGGCTCGGGCGGACTGATCAGGATAGCCGCGATGCCAAAGCGCTAAGGACAACACGACAAGGGCGCTGACCCCGATGTCCTGCCCGTAGCGAAAGACGTCATCGCGATGCTCGTCGGGCCGATACAACGACGCGGCCGTTTCGAAATGGGCAAGGGCTGCGCGGTAATCGCCGCCATACATCAAAGACAGAGCAAGGGTGTGATGGCCGACCAGGAGCGGGCCGGAGGAGGGTTGCGATTGGGCTGACGACAGGAAGTTGGTGGCGTGCTCGAGCGCGGCCGCAATAGCCCCTCCGGCGAAGTTAGAGACCCAAAGCCCGTAGAGCACGGAGAAATGGAGCGGGGTCCCGACTGATGCGGTCTCGGTCACGAGCCGGTTCGCGCGCTCCAGCGCGGCGAAGACTTCAGGGTTGGCGTAGCCTTTGCCGGCCATCAGCGCCGAGACCAGGGTGACGTGGATATCGAGCTCGAGCTGGTTGCGCTCGCGAGTTTTGGGTAACCCATCCAACAGACCGAGGCCTCGGCGCAGTTGCGCGGTCGCCTCATGCACGGCTGATTTGGCCACCGACGATTTGCCCGCGCGGTGCCAATAGGCGATCGCCTTGTCGGCGATGGCGGCTTCGCCGTAGTGATGCGCGACGATCTCCGGCCGCGCTTCGACTGACTCCGGATACCGCTGTTCCAAGGCCTCGGCGATGCGGCGATGCAAGGCCTGGCGCGGGCCGCGCAGCAAGGTGCTGTAGGCGGTGTCCTGGACCAGCGCGTGCTTGAACAAATATTCGGCCGCCGGCGGCATGCCGCGCTGAAAAACGAGGCCGGCTTTGACGAGGCGGCGGAGCGCCTCCTGTAGTTCGGGCTCGGCGAGTTGCCCGGCTGCTGCAAGCAGCTCATGGGAAAAATCGCGCCCGATGGCGGCGCCGGTCTGCGCCACAGTCTTGGCCGAGGGGCCCAGCCGGTCGAGGCGCCCCAGCAATGAGGCGTGCAAGGTGGCAGGTACTGCGAGCGACGACGCCGGCACCGCGGATATCGACGCATGGCTACGATCGGCGCCGGCTTCGACCACCGCCTTGGTCAATTCCTCGACAAAGAGCGGCACCCCGTCGGTGCGCTCGACGATCTCGTCGACAATA
>Ga0182041_10000695_pt1 | contig 16219 bp, 14 predicted proteins | sample flu12Cox44000178_FD_125967 | JGI IMG/M metagenome (GOLD analysis project Ga0182041, IMG submission 125967) | Lab enrichment of tropical soil microbial communities from Luquillo Experimental Forest, Puerto Rico - flux8day.12C.oxic.44.000.178 | ecosystem: Environmental > Terrestrial > Soil >...
GAACCAGGAGCACTTTTCATCCGGTGTGAGGGCCGGATCGTCCACCGGGCCCCCCCAGCCTGGGGCCGCCGGATGGGACCTGCTGTACGACCCGCAGACGTCAGGCGGCCTGCTGGTTGTGGTTGATCGCGGGGCGGTCGACCGGCTGGAGGCCGCTTTTCAGGCGTCAGGCGTGCGGGCGTGGCGCATCGGTCGGGTCATCGAGGCCATTCCGAAGGTCCACATTTGTATGGTATAAACGTGTGGCGCTTGTGAAATGATTCTCAAGCGCCCGGGCCCGCCAGCCGAACGCCGAAGCCAAAAACCGAGAACCCGAGAGCCGAGCACGAAGTCAGAGAAATGTCGACGAAGACAGCGGCCAATCGCTACGCTCGCGCGCTCTTCGAGGTCGCCCTGCAGGAGAAGACCGATCTCGATCGCGTCGAGCAGGATCTTGCCGACTTTCACGATCTCTTCGACCGCGAGCCGACCTTGAAGAAAGTCATGCTCAATCCAGCGGTGCCGGTCACCAGGAAACGCGCGGCGATGGTCGACTTGACGGCCCGTGCGAAGACGACGACCATCGTCGCCAAGTTGCTCGTTCTCCTCGCCGAGCGCGACCGCCTGGTCGTGCTGCCCGACCTTCTCGCCTCGTATCGCGACCGGCTCCTCAGCTATCGCAAGGTTGTGCGAGCCGAACTGACCACCTCGGCGCCCCTTGATGCCGCCACGACGGAAGCCATTCGCCAGCGCCTCGCCCAGGTGACGGGCAACACCGTCACCTTGCAAACGCGCGTCGATCCGTCGATTGTCGGCGGCCTGGTCGCCAAGGTCGGAACCACCGTCTATGACGCCAGCGTCACCAGACAATTGGAGAAGATGAGGGACCAGCTGGCCGAACGCGCGTGCGACCATCATGCAACGCAAAGCCGAAGAGATCTCCAAAATCATCCGTGAGCAGATAGGCAGCTACGCCGTCGATGTCGACGTCGCCGAAGTCGGGAGCATCGTCTCGGTCGGCGACGGCATTGCGCGCGTGCACGGCGTCGACAACGCCATGGCCGGCGAGATGCTCGAGTTCCCGCACGGCGTGTACGGCATCGCGCTGAACCTCGAGGAAGACAGCGTGGGCGCCGTCCTGCTCGGGGAATTCAGCGAAATCAAGGAAGGCGACGCGGTCAAGCGAACGGGTCGCATCATTTCCGTTCCGGTCGGCGAGGAACTGCTGGGCCGTGTGGTGAACGCCCTGGGCCAGCCGCTCGACGGCAAAGGGCCGATTTCCAGCAAACGCTTTGCGCCCATCGAACGGCTCGCCCCCGGTGTCGTGGACCGGCAGCCGGTGAAAGAACCGATGCAGACGGGGCTCAAGGCGATCGATGCCATGGTGCCCATCGGGCGCGGGCAGCGCGAGCTGATCATCGGCGACCGCCAGACCGGCAAAACGGCACTCGCGATTGATACGATTCTCAATCAACGGGATACGGGCGTCGTCTGCATCTACAACGCCATTGGGCAGAAGCAGTCGACCGTCGCGCAGGTCGTCCGCACGCTCGAGGAAGCCGACGCGATGCACTACTCGATCGTGGTGGCCGCCACGGCGTCCGATCCAGCGCCGCTGCTCTACGTGTCGCCCTATTCCGCCTGCACGTTCGGCGAATACTTCCGCGATAGCCGCCGACACGCGCTGGTGGTCTACGATGACCTCTCCAAGCACGCTCAGGCGTATCGCGAGATCTCGCTGCTCCTCCGTCGCCCTCCCGGGCGCGAAGCGTATCCCGGCGACGTGTTCTATCTGCACTCACGCCTTCTAGAGCGCGCGGCAAAGTTGAACGAAGGCAACGGGGGCGGATCGTTGACGGCCCTGCCGATTATCGAGACGCAGGCCGGCGACTTGTCGGCCTACATCCCGACCAATGTGATCTCGATCACAGACGGGCAGATCTTCCTCGAGTCCGATCTGTTCCACCAGGGCGTCCGCCCGGCCATCAACGTCGGAAACTCGGTTTCCCGCGTCGGCGGATCCGCGCAGATCAGGGCCATGCGCCAGGTCGCCGGCTCGCTGCGCCTCGACCTCGCGCAGTACCGGGAGCTGGCGGCATTTGCCCAGTTCGGCAGCGACCTCGACAAATCGACGCAGGCCCAGCTCAATCGGGGCGCGCGGCTCGTTGAAGTGCTGAAACAGCCGCAGTATCAGCCGCTGCCGGTCGAGCGCCAGGTCGCGATCATCTTCGCCGGAACGAACGGGTACCTCGATAAGATTCACGCCGCCGACGTCCAGGCCTTCGAGTCCGAGTTGTTCAAGTACATCGAGACCCGGTACGGCGATCTCTTCAAAGGCATTGCCGCCAAGAAGCAGCTCGACGATCAACTCAAAGCCGACCTGAATGCTGCCGTCGGCGAGTGTGCGCGCGACTTCGCTGCGAGAAAGGCAGCGGCCGCGTAGGGCCCCATGCCGTCCCTGATCGATCTCCGGCGGCGCATTCGCGCCGTCAAGAACACGCAGCAGATCACCAAAGCGATGAAAATGGTCGCGGCATCGAAGCTGCGCCGCTCGCAGGAGCGGGTGATGAATGCGCGCCCCTACGCCGAGGAGATGCAGCGGGTGCTCGCGAGCGTCGCCTCTCGCGTGGACGCGTCGGTGCACCCGCTCCTCGCCCGGCGCGAGCGGACGCCGAGCTCGAAAACACTCGTCCTCGTTATCACCGCAGACAAGGGTCTTTGCGGCAGCTTCAATACCAACGTCATCAAAGCGGCCGGCGCCTTCATCGTTGAAAGCGCCGGCCCATGTGAGTTGGGGTTGATCGGACGCAAAGGGCGCGACTTCTTCGCCCGCCGCGGGTTTCGAGTGGCGCTGGAGCGTATCGGCATCTTCCAGAAGCTGAGCTTCGGGGATGCTCAAAGCATCGCGCGGGTCGCGATCGAACAGTTCCTCTCGGGCGCCATCGACCGCGTCGTGCTGGTTTTCAACGAGTTCAAGTCGGTGATCTCCCAGCGGGTCGTTGTTCATGAACTGCTGCCGATTCCGCGTGACGAGGTGCCGGTGCCGGCCGATGGCGCGGCCGCGCAATCGAGCGGTGTCGGCGCGGAGCTGGGCCAGGGGACCGGCGAGTACCTGCCGGCCGAGTATCTCTACAGGCCGTCGGCGCAGGAGATCTTCAATCGGTTGCTGCCGAGGCACGTCGACGTCCAGGTGTACCGCGCTCTGCTCGAGTCGAACGCGGCGTTCTATGCGGCACAGATGACGGCCATGGATACCGCGACGAAGAACTCCGCGGACATGATCGCGACCCTGACGCTCTACATGAACAAGGTGCGGCAGGCGGCTATTACGAGAGAAATCATCGAGGTCGTTTCAGGCGCGGAGGCACTGTAAGAATCCGAGCCACGAGTCACGAGCAACGAGTTATGCAGGACACACACACCGTCGGCAAAATCGTCCAAATCATCGGCCCCGTCATCGACGTCGAGTTCGCGGCGGGTCGCCTCCCGGAAATCTACCACGCGCTTCGCATCACAACCGACGCGAAGGATGAGATCGTGGCAGAGGTCGAACAGCACCTCGGCGAGAATCGGGTGCGCGCCGTCGCGATGAAGCCGACTGACGGCCTCCGCCGCGGCATGGACGCGATTGATCTCGGAGCTCCCATTTCCGTGCCCGTCGGACCCGAAACGCTTGGCCGCGTGCTGAACGTCCTGGGGGAGCCGGTCGATTTTCCGGACCGCCCGGTTGCGGCCAAGGAGCGGTGGCCGATCCATCGCGCCGCACCGGACCTCGAGAGTCAGTCGACCGATCTGAAGATGTTCGAGACAGGCATCAAGGTCATCGACCTGCTCGAGCCGTATCTGCAGGGCGGCAAGATCGGCCTCTTCGGCGGCGCCGGCGTCGGCAAGACCGTCATCATCATGGAGCTCATTCACAACATCGCTCTGAAGCACGGCGGCGTCTCGGTGTTCGGCGGCGTCGGCGAACGGACGCGAGAAGGCAACGACCTCTGGCTCGAATTCCAGGAGTCAGGCGTCATCGATATCAAGGACCCGTCGAAGTCCCGCGCGGCGCTCGTTTACGGCCAGATGACCGAACCCCCGGGCGCGCGCCTTCGCGTCGGCCTGTCGGCCCTGACTGTGGCCGAGTACTTTCGCGATGCCGAAGGCAAGGACGTACTGCTCTTCATCGATAACATTTTCCGGTTCACGCAGGCGGGGTCCGAAGTGTCGGCGCTGCTCGGCCGCATGCCGTCGGCGGTCGGTTACCAGCCGACGTTGTTGACGGAGATGGGCGAATTGCAGGAACGCATCACATCGACCAAGAAGGGGTCGATCACATCCGTGCAGGCCATCTACGTCCCTGCCGACGACTACACCGACCCGGCGCCCGCGACGACCTTCGCCCATCTGGACGCGACGACGAACCTCTCACGCGCCATCTCGGAGCTCGGCATCTACCCCGCCGTCGACCCGCTCGCCTCGACGTCGCGCATTCTCGATCCGCGCATTATCGGCAATGAGCACTACACCGTCGCGCGGCAGGTGAAGCAGATTCTGCAGCGCTACAAGGATCTGCAGGACATCATCGCGATCCTCGGGATTGACGAGCTGTCCGAGGAGGATCGCCTGACCGTTTCTCGCGCGCGCAAGATCCAGAGATTTCTCTCGCAGCCGTTCTTCGTTGCCCAGCAGTTTACCGGCTTCGAGGGCAAGTACGTGCTGATTGCCGACACCATTCGCGGGTTCAAGGAGATCGTCGAGGGCAAGCACGACGAGATTCCCGAGCAGGACTTCTTCATGGCGGGCGGCATCGAGGACGTGATCGCCAAGTTCAAGGCGAGGAACTAGCGCCGAAGGACCAACTGTGCTCCCAACCAAGCTCCAACTGCGCATCGTTTCCGCCGACCGAGCGCTCGTGAATGAGGCGGTCGAAGAGGTCGAGATCCCCGGCGCGGATGGCTATTTCGGCGTGCTGCCCGGACATACCGAGCTCGTCTCCATGCTGGGTGCCGGCGAGCTGTGGTACCGCATCGGACCAGTGGAACCCGAGGACCAAAAGCACTATCTCGCGCTGTCGTTTGGATTCGCCGAGGTACAACCCGATAGCGTCACGATTCTTGCCGACGTCGCCGAGAAGGCCCACGAGATCGACGTCCCCCGCGCCGAGGCCGCAAGAAAACGCGCCGAGGAGCGCATCGCCGATGGGACGAACCCGGACATGGACCTCGAACGCGCGCGCATCGCGCTCATGAAATCCCTCATCCGCCTGCAGGTCGCGAGTCGGGCTAAAATCCGTTCATAATTGTTTTCCAACTTAGAAAACCTGTTGCGCTATCGCGGGCTCGTCTCGAGCCTGGTGGCGCGCGAGCTGAAGGCGCGTTATCGCGGGTCGCTCTTCGGCTTCCTGTGGTCGTTCATCAACCCGCTGCTGCTGCTCCTGATCTACTCGTTCGTGTTCACCAAAGTGATCCCGAATACGACCGAGGGCGCCCAGCCATTCGCGCTCTTCATGTTCTGTGGCATCCTGCCGTGGACCTGGTTCGCCACCTCGCTCTCCGACGCCGCGGGGTCGCTCATTGCCGGCGGCAACTTGATTAGAAAAGTGCTGTTTCCCGCCGAGGTGCTGCCGCTCGTGAGCGTCTTTGCCAACATGGTGCATTTCTTCCTCGGACTGCCGATCCTGGTCGCCTTTCTCCTCTACGCGAAGCATTATCCCGGACCCTCGGATCTGGTCTGGTTTCCGGTCGCCGTGGCCGTCCAGCTGATTTTTTCATCGGCGCTCGCGCTGCTCCTCGCGGCGCTGGCGGTGCATTTCCGCGACATCCGCGACATCCTTGCGAACGTGCTCACACTGTGGTTCTTCGCGACGCCGATCATTTATCCGTGGTTTCAGCCGACCGTTCGGGACTACAAGCCCTACTTCGATCTGAACCCCTTCACGCATCTCGCCATCGCGTATCAGGAGATTCTCTTTTTCGGGCACATCGGCCACTGGCGGTGGCTGCTCGCGCTCGGCGCCGCCTCGGTTGCTCTGTTCCTGGCCTGCTACTGGGTCTTCGATCGGCTGCGGGACTCGTTCGCGGAGGCGGTATGACCGCCATTGAGCTCGTCAACGTCTCAAAGGTTTACCGCCGGTACGGCGGCAAGCAGTTTGCGACTCTCAAGAGCGCGTTCCTGCAGCGCAGCATCCTGCGCGAGCTGCAGCCGAGTGAGGCGTTTCCCGCGCTGACGAACGTCTCGTTTGCGGTCCCGCGCGGATCGACCTACGGCGTGATCGGCCCGAACGGCTCCGGCAAGAGCACGGCGCTGAAACTGGTGGCGGGCATCACGAAGCCAACGAGCGGCACCGTCCGCGTTGAGGGACGAATCAGCGCGCTCATCGAGCTCGGCGCAGGCTTCCACCCCGAAATCTCCGGTCGCGAGAACGTGTACATCAACGGCATCATGCTCGGGCTCTCGAAGCGCCAGATTCAGGACCGCTTCGACGAGATCGTCGAGTTCGCGGAGCTCAAGGACTTCATCGACGCGCCCGTGAAAACCTACTCGTCCGGGATGTACATGCGTCTCGGGTTTGCGGTCGCCATTCACGTCGACCCCGATGTGCTGCTCGTGGATGAAGTGCTCGCCGTAGGGGACGAGGGCTTCACGCACAAATGCCTGGACAAGTTTTCCGAGTTCCGCCGCCGGGGGAAGACGATTCTGCTCGTGACCCACTCCCTGAATCTCGTCGAACGTTTCTGCGACGAGGCGATCTGGCTCGACGCCGGCCGGGCCATGTTGCATGGCGATCCGAAGAGGGTCGTTGGCGCGTACCTCACCGCGGTCGAGGCGTCGGAAGAACAGTTGCTCGCCGCTGAGACGGCGAAGGCCATGAAAGAGGGCAACGCGGAACCAGACGCCGCCGAGCGCCCGGCCGACCCCACATCGACCGACATGTTCCGTGCCACCGAAGGACGATGGGGCGCGCGCGAGGTCGAGATTACCGATGTCCAGTTCCTTGGCCCCGACAGCCGGCCTGCCCACGTTTTCCATACGGGCGACGCCATGTCGATAGCCGTGCGTGTTCGCGCCAAGCAGACGACGGACGACTTCGTGTTCGGCATCGGTCTCTTCAACGCAGATGGCGTCTGCTGCTACGGGACGAATACGTACCTCGAGGAGATACGGCCCGAGCGGCTGTCAGGCGAGGCCCAAGCGGTCTTTGCGATCGACAGCCTCGATCTCGTCGAAGGCACGTACAAGGTCGACGTCGCCGTGCACAAGCGCGACGGGTATCCGTACGATTACCACCGGCTGCTCTACACCTTCCGCGTGAAGTCGCGAACGCACGACGTTGGCATCTATCGCCCAAAACACACGTGGACGTTCTCATCCAACGTCAAGTTCAGTCCGGGTGGCCCTTCCTCCCGGTCCGTCAAGACGAACACGTGACGGTCGACCAGGCCGTTCGCCTCACCGAACAATTCCAACGAGCGGGCAAGAAGGTCGTGTTCACCAACGGCGTCTTCGACCTGCTCCATCCCGGCCACGTGCGCTACCTCCAACACGCCCGCACCCTCGGCGACGCGCTCATCGTCGGCGTCAATTCCGATCGATCCGTGCGGGCAAACAAAGGCCCGGGACGCCCGATCACCCCAGAGACCGAACGGGTCGAAATCCTCGAGGCGCTGCAGTCGGTCGATGGTGTGGTCGTCTTCGACGAGCCGACGCCGCATCAGCTGATTTCGGCTCTCCAGCCTGACATCCTCGTGAAAGGCGACGACTGGCCGGAGAACGCCATCGTCGGCCGGGACGTCGTCGAGGCGCGTGGAGGCCTGGTCATCCGTATCGCCATCGAGCCCGGCTATTCGACGACAGGGATCATCGAAAGAATTCGCCACTTCCCGAACTAGCTCTCGCCGGCAGTGAGTAGACTAGAAACGAGCAGCGAGTAGTCTTGATGGCCACGTCGACGTCTCTGAACCTTCAGGCGGTTCTCAAAACGGCAATCACGCGCGCCGGGATGGATCTCACGGCACGCGTCGTCTCCGGCCTGACGGCATCGGCGAAAGCGCTGTTCATTGCCGGCGCGGCTCATAACCTGTCGCGCGGCGTGGTCTTGTATGTCGTCGCCACTGACGCGGACATCGAGCCGGCGGTAGCGGATGTCGAATTCTTTCTGACGGCGCTCGAGGGCCTGGCTCCAACGGCGCCGACCGCGACCGGCCGGGCCGTCCTGCCCTTTCCCTCCCACGAAGTCGACCCTTACAGGGGCCTCGCTCCTCACGTCGGCGTGACTTCGGCTCGCGCCCGCGCGCTGCACGCCATCGCTCGCGGTACGGGTCGCGTCGTCATTGCATCGGCAGCCGCGCTGCTGCCGCGCGCCACAGCGCCCGAACGATTGCTTGCGGCGGCGATTGATCTCAGGCCAGGTCAGGACATTGCGCCGTCAGATCTCGCCGATCTGCTGGTTGACGCCGGGTTCAGCCGGGAGGACCCGGCGGACCAGCACGGGGAGTTTGCCGTTCGTGGCGGTATCGTCGACATCTTTCCCGCAGGCGCCAGCCTCCCGGTTCGCCTCGAATTTGTCGGCGATACCATTGAGACGCTCCGCACCTATGATCCCGGCACGCAGCGGTCGATCACGCCGATCGACCAGGTCGCCGTGGTGCCCCTGCGCGACGTGCTCGAAAACAATCGGGCGGCGACGCTGTTCGACTACCTGGCATTGGCGCGCGACGTCCGGATCATCGTTTCCGAGCAGGACGAAATCGAAGCGAACGCCAAGCGGTTTATCGAGCAAATCCAACGCAGCTACGATGCGATCCGAGGCGCCGCGGCCGCCGGAGTGATCGATGTCGGGGGCCTCCGAGCGAGCGGAGCCCCCGGAATGGTCAACGCTGCCGCCGGGGCGACAAGTGCGGCCGGCCGGGCGATGGACGTCGCTGCCGAAGTCAGCGACGCCGAATGGGAGGCGCTCAGCCGCGAAGAAGAGGATCCCGAGATGATCAGTGAGCGGGCGGAGCTGAAAGCACGTCGCGCCCACTCTGCCGCGCGCGCCAACCTGGGCACCGCCGCCCAACCCCGCGCCGGCGCCCAAGACGTCCCGCCGCCATCCGATCTGTTCGCGACGTGGGAAGTCATCGCCGATCGTCTCAGTCACGGCACAGTCCTCGCGCAACTCGGCCTCGATGCCCCGCCGGATCTGCTCGACCCATCCGCGGCAATGGTTCGCAACCCTTCATCCGAGCACCACATCCGTTGCCAGCCGGTCGCTGAGATGCGCGGGCGGATTGCGGATTGGGTCGCCGAGATCAAGGGAGGTCGCGGCGACGGCGAGGCGACGCTTTTCGTTGCGGCCACGCCTGGCCGCGCCGAGCGTACGATCGAATTGCTGAAGGAATACGACGTGTTCGCCGTCCCCGTCGAGCGCGCGGAAGACTCGCAGTACGCCGCCGTCCTCATCGCTGTCGGGACGCTGTCGCGCGGTTTTCGGCTCCCGGACGCCGGCTTGCGGCTGTACGCGGAACCCGACGTATTCGAAGAGGAGCGGCGTGCGCCCGATCGGCGCCGCTCGGCTGCGAAGGCGTTTCTCTCCGATCTGCGTGACCTCAAGGCAGGCGATCTCATCGTCCACGTGGACCATGGGATCGGACTGTTTGTCGGGCTCAAGCAGATCGGCATCGGCGACAACCCGCAGGAATTTCTCGAGCTTCGATACGCCGGTGACGACAAGCTGTTCGTACCGGTCGAACGGCTCGACCTCGTCCAGAAGTACACCGGCGCGGCGCGCCCCCCCATCGACAGACTGGGCGGCACGTCCTGGGAGCGCGCCAAGTCGAAGATCAAGAGGGCCATGCGCGACATGGCGGAGGAGCTGCTCAAGCTCTACGCTGCGCGCAAAGCGATGCCCGGCCACGCGTTTGCCGCCGATTCCCACTGGCAACTGGAATTCGAGGACGCCTTCGAATACGAGCTGACGGCCGACCAGCAGACCGCCATCGCGGATATCAAGCGCGACATGGAATCGCCGACCCCCATGGATCGCCTCCTCTGCGGCGACGTCGGCTACGGCAAAACTGAAGTCGCGATGCGCGCCGCCTTCAAGGCCGTCATGGACGGAAAGCAGGTCGCTTTCCTGGCGCCGACAACAGTCCTCGCATTCCAGCATCAGAAGACGCTCAAAGAACGGTTTGCGGGGTTCCCTGTTCGCATTGACATGGTCAGTCGATTCCGCTCGAAGGCCGAGCAGAAGGCAGCGGTAGCCGATCTCGCAGGGGGCCGCGTCGACATCATGGTCGGCACGCATCGCTTGCTCTCCAAAGATGTCCAGTTTCGCGACCTGGGCCTGCTGGTCGTGGACGAGGAACAGCGCTTCGGCGTCGCTCACAAGGAAAAGATCAAGCAGCTGCGGAAAAAGGTCGACGTCCTGACGATGAGCGCCACGCCCATCCCGCGCACGCTGAACATGTCGCTTGTCGGCATTCGTGACATGTCCATCATCGAAACGCCGCCGAAAGACCGTCTGTCAATTCAAACGAACGTGATCAGGTTCGACCAGGCGGTGATCGGTCGCGCGATTCGCAATGAGCTCGAACGGGGCGGCCAGGTGTATTTCGTCCATAACCGCGTGGAATCGATCTTCTCGATCGGCAATCTCCTCCAGAAGCTGGTTCCCGAGGCGAAAGTCGTCGTCGGTCACGGCCAGATGAACGAAAACGACCTCGAGAAGTCCATGCTCGACTTCATCGCGCGCAAGCACGACCTCCTCCTGGCCACGACCATCGTCGAAAACGGCCTCGACATACCGAACGCCAATACGATCATCATCAATCGAGCGGATCGCTATGGTCTGTCGCAGCTCTATCAACTCCGGGGCCGCGTCGGCCGCTCGGATCGGCCGGCGTACGCCTACCTGCTGATTCCTCCGGAGGACAACCTGTCGCCGGTCGCCAAAAAACGCCTTGCGGCAATCAAAGAATTCAGCGACCTCGGCAGCGGCTTCCGTGTCGCGGCGCTCGACCTCGAGATCCGCGGCGCCGGCAACTTGCTCGGCGGCGAGCAGAGCGGGCAGATCGACGCGATTGGCTTCGAGATGTACATGAAGCTGCTCGAGCAGACGGTTCGCGAGCTGAAGGGCGAGGACATCGAGGACGACCTGCGCGCGACGATCGATTTGAAGGTCGACCTTCGTATCGATGATGCCTACGTGCCCGACATGAATCAGCGGCTGATGCTCTACCGGAAGATCGCCGCCGCACGCACCGACGAGGAGATCGATCATGTGCTGGACGAGGCGGCCGACCGGTATGGCCCCCTCCCCGAGTCGGTCCTGAACCTGGCTGACTACGGTCGGATCCGTGTGATGGCGGACAGGCTCGGCATCGAAGCCATAGACCGCGAAGCCCGCCTGGTCGTCTTAAAGTTCAGACCGCAGGCGAAGGTCGATCCGGCTCGGCTCGTGTCTCTGGTGCGGCGGCGACCTGAGCTGACGCTCGTCCCTCCCAACGGTCTCAAGTTGAGCCTCGGTGCGGTTCGGGACGAGCGGAGCGCGATTCGGCCGCAAGCCGCCGGACCAGCTGGCCGGCCTGCACGCAGATCGGGGAAGTTCGGTTCGATTGCGCCGAGCTGGTGGGTGGCCCGTGCTCGGGAGGCGGAAGTCAAGCCAGGTTTCACAAAGGCTGAGATGACGCGCTCCGCAAAGGAGGATCCGCGTGCGCCTGGCGGCGTGTTTGAACAGGTCGGGGGATTGTTGAGCGACCTCGTGAGCGGGACCTGAAGCGGCAAATGAAGTAAGATCCTTCTGTACAAGAACTTATGAGAGTCACAACCCTCTGCCTTGGCATGCTTCTGGCCGTTGTTTCAGCTGCCCCGAGAGCGGAAATCGTTGAGCAAGTCCTCGTCAAGGTGAATGGCGAGATCTTCACGAAGACCGAGCTCGAGCAGAAACAGGTCCAGGTCCTGCGCCAACGTGGTCAGCCGTTCGACCTCAAGAGCGATCCCAACAACCAGCAGTTACGAAAGGCGCTCGACGAAATTACGCCGGCGATCATGGTCGACGTCGTCAACGAGATGGTCGTCGTCCAACGCGGCAAGGAGCTCGGCTACACGCTGAGCAACGATCAGTTCAAGAGCGTCGTCGACAACATCAAGAAAGAAAACAAGATCGAGACCGAAGAGCAGTTCCAGGCGGCCCTCAAGTCCGAGAACATGACGATGGCCGACCTGCGCCGGCAGCTCGAGCGATCGATGATTCGCCAACGTGTCGAGCAGAACGAAGTGCTGGGGAAGATCGGCGTCAGCGAGACCGAAGGGCGCGCCTATTACGAGACGCATACGAGCGAGTTCACGACGCCGCCGACTGTGACAATGCGAGAGATTCTGGTGACGGTTCCAGCCGATGCCCGCGGCATCAATGTCGCTGCCGACGAGGCGGCGAAGGCGCGCGCCGAAGAGATCCGCACGCGGGTGACGGCCGGCAAGGACAATTTTGAGCAGCTGGCGTCGCAAGTGTCGGAGTCCCCATCGAAAGCCAACGGCGGGCTGATCGGCCCGCTGAGCATGCAGGACATTTCGCCGGACCTGCGGAAGGTTGTCGAGGCCATGAAGCCGGGGGATGTGACGGAGCTGATTCGAACGTCGCGCGGATACCAGATCTTGAAGCTCGAGTCGAAGACGGACGCGCAGACGCTGTCATTCGAACAGGCGCGCGAGCAAATTAGCGAAAGGGTGTTCACCGACAAGCGGAAGGTCGAATATTTGAAGTACCTCGAAAAGTTGCGTGCTCAGGCCATTATCGAGTGGAAGAACCCGGATGTGAGAAGGGCTTTCGAGGAGGGCCTCAAGCAGCAGGCCGCCCCGTCCGCCCTATGAGCGCTGCGGACCCAGCGCGTCGCTCGCCGCAGCCATCAACCATGCCGCACCAGCGAACGCTGCCGCGCCGAGCAGTCCCCCCGTCGTGTCCGCCAACCAGTCCTGGACATCCGATGAGCGCAACGGCGTGAATTTCTGATGCCATTCGTCACTTGCGCCGTAGAGGCTGGTCAGCAGCACGGCAACCGGCGGTAGGATAGCAGCCAGTGATGAGAATAGGCTCCGTCAACCTCGCCTCACCATTTGCCATTGCGCCAATGGCGGGCATGACTGATTCAGCGTTCCGCCGGCTGGTCAAACGCCACGGTGGGTGCGGTCTGGTCGTGACCGAGATGGTCAGCTCCGAGGGTCTTGTGCGCGGCATCGATCGGACGCTCGAGTACGCGGAGTACACGGAGGAGGAGCGGCCGATCGCCATTCAGATTTTCGGCGGCGACCCCGCGAAGATGGCCGACGCTGCTCAAATCGTCGAAAACATGGGCGCCGACATCGTCGACGTCAACATGGGATGCCCGGTTCCGAAGATCGCGAAGCACAACGCCGGTTGCAGCCTGATGCGCGAGCCGGTCCACGCGGCGAGCGTCATTCGCGCCATGACGAAAGCGGTCAAGATTCCGGTCACGGTCAAAATGCGCGCCGGATGGAACGACGCGGATCGTAATGCCCCGATACTCGCACAGATGGTCGAGGGCGCCGGCGCTGCCGCCGTGGCCGTGCACGGCCGGACCGCGGAGCAAAGCTACAGCGGCAGTGCGGATTGGGACCTCGTTGCACGCGTTGCCGAGGCGTTGACGATTCCAGTTTTTGGGAGCGGCGACTGCGTCGAGCCGGACCAGATCGTGGAACGCATGCGATCCGGCATCGAGGGCGTCCTCGTCGGCCGCGGAGTCCTGCGCAATCCATGGATCCTCGCGCAGGCCCAGGACCTGACTGCCGGCGGGCCGGCGCGCCACGTGACCCTGGAGGATCGCGGCCGTTTTCTACTCGACTACATTGATCTGCTGCTGGAGGAGCGCATCCGGGGGGTGGAGGCCGACCGAGCTTGGGCCGCGAGTCACGACCGCTGGGTGGTGAACAAGCTTCGCGCGCTCGGCGCTTACTTTACAAAGGGACTCGACAACGGGTCACACGTCCGGGCCTTGATCAATGCATCGCCGTCGCTCGCCGACCTGCAGCAGATTATCCTGCAGTTTTTCGCGGGCGACTCGGGTCGCGACGCAGGTTGTTCAGGAGGTCCCAATCCCGCAGAGCTCATGGTCGGAAGCCAACAGGTGCGGGAAATGACGCAGTGACGCGAATCGAGACGGTCTTCGCGGAAACGGTCGCCGCACACCACGCCACGCTCCAACGCTCCGCAGCAGCTATTCAGCAAGCGGCCGATCTCATGCGCGAATCGCTCTCGCGAGGCGGCAAGATCCTCGCGTTTGGAAACGGCGGCAGCGCGGCGGATTCACAACATGTTGCCGCCGAGCTCGTGAATCGTTTCCGCATCGAGCGGCGTGCGTTCGCGGCACTCGCGCTCACCACGGATACGAGCGTTCTCACAAGCATCGCGAACGATTCGGACTACGCTCGCGTGTTCGCCCGGCAGATCGAAGCCCTCGGTCGCCCGGGCGACGTCGCGCTCGGGATCTCGACGAGCGGCCGATCCTCGAGCGTGCTGACCGCGTTCGAGCAGGCGCGCGCCCAGAGCTTGAAGGCCATCGCGCTCCTTGGGCCCGATCCGTCGGCCGTGTCGAACCTCGCCGACATTTGCATCCTCGTGCCGGCGTCGTCGACTGCCCGGGTCCAGGAGGTCCACCGCACGATCCTGCACGTGCTGTGCGAGTTGCTCGAGTCCGGTTCGGCCTGGGCCCCTCACTCATCAAGTGGCACATGAGTCACGCGCCGCGGCACGTCCCTCTCCGGGTTGCGTTCGATCTCGACGGCGTCCTGGCTGATATGGAGTCGGAGCTGGTGCGGTGCGCCGCGGCGCTCTTTGGAGACGGCTCGGCCCCCAACGGGCCAGAAATGCTCAGTCCGAGTCGACAACGGCGACTTTGGAAACACGTGCGGGCGATCGAGAACTTCTGGGAGACGTTGGGCGAGCACGAGCTTGGGATCGTCCAACGTCTGGCGGCCATCACGGCCGAACGTCGCTGGGAAGTGATCTTTCTGACAAGGCGCCCATCGTCCGCCGGCGCGACCACGCAAGTCCAGACGCAGCGCTGGCTCCAGTCCAAAGGGTTCCCGTGTCCCAGTGTGTACGTCGTGCAGGGCTCGCGCGGTCGGATTGCTGACGCGCTGGAGCTCGATGTCGTCGTTGACGATCACCCCGAGAATTGCCTGGACGTCATCGCCGATTCAACGGCGCGCGCGATTCTCGTCTGGAGGGAACCCGAGCAGCGGATCCCGGCAGGCGTCCGCCGGCTGGGCATCGGCGTCGTCGGCAGCGTCGCCGAATGCCTTGACCTGCTGCTTTCGCATGGCACGCCCCCGGTCAGGCGCCGCCCCATCCTGGACCGCGTGAAACGAGCGCTCTACCGCCGCCACCATCCACGCAGCCAGTAGTACACGACCCCGAGGAGTTCGTGAGCGTTCATGGTCGCGACGGCAAGCCCTTCTTTGCTCGGCAAGAACACGCGGGTCCACGGAAGGTCGCGTTCAAACTCTTGAGCGACTGCGGGAACGGGCCGGATGCCTGCGGCGCGAAACGCTCCCAACGCGCGTGGCATGTGAACCTCAGACGTCACCAGTATCACCTGTTCCACCTCCCGCTCCCTGAGGATTCCGGCGACCACAATGGCCTCCTCGCGCGTCGTCTTCGAGACGGACTCGACGATGATGCGATCGCGCGGCACGCCGAGCGTGATGAGGGCATCGCGCATCGTTTCCCCTGTTGGAGCGGACCGCCGTTCAGGATGCGGATTGCCGCCCGACGAGATGACGATCGCGTGATCCACCAGCGAAAAGACACGGGCCGCCTCGAGCACGCGAGCAGCGGCTGGGCGATCGACAAACGAAAACCTCCGCCCGGTCCAGTCCTCGACGTCCAGGCTCCCACTTCCCAGGACGACAATCGCTGTTGTCCCACTGGAGGCTGCGGCTTCCGGAGCAGACGACGTCGGGGCACTGGCCTCGAACGGCCTGAGTGAGCCGACAATTATCCTGGTCAGGAGGTACTGCCCTTCGTAGACGCTGCATATCAGGAATCCGGCCGCCGCGACGACGAGAAACCGGCGCGCGCGCCGCGAAGGGGCGATGGTCATCCAGATCGCGACGGCCACAAGGCACACGACAACCCCGCCGGCAGACAACACGTACCCGACGAAGTCCGAGCCGGCGATCATGTCGGCGCGATTCTAGCTGTGATCCGGTGGCTCAGGCTTCTTGACGAGCCCTTCTGGTTGCGACTCAGGCCGTC
>Ga0182041_10000696_pt1 | contig 16216 bp, 19 predicted proteins | sample flu12Cox44000178_FD_125967 | JGI IMG/M metagenome (GOLD analysis project Ga0182041, IMG submission 125967) | Lab enrichment of tropical soil microbial communities from Luquillo Experimental Forest, Puerto Rico - flux8day.12C.oxic.44.000.178 | ecosystem: Environmental > Terrestrial > Soil >...
ACGAGGTTTGGGGGTTAGACTACTAACCAACCTTCGCGACGCAGCTCCAACTATTAATTTTGATTTGGCCATAAATCATTATTTCTTTGCAAGTGGCCAGCTTCGCGGGTAGTGGACGCTTTTCGCGACTAGGCACGCCGGTGGTGAAGTTAACAACTTCACATGACCCAGACTCTCGTCGCCGGGTCCTTAAGCGGCGAAGGGCGCCGGAACGAACATGGCGGCGCGAGAAGTTTGCCGTAGCCCTCGATGGGACCCGAAAGCTTGCCGCGCTTCATGGCGCTCCAGATCTAGGCATTCATCCACGTCACCACCGTGTATCCAGATAGCGCTCCAAAAGATCGACGCTATGGATGCTGCCCCAGCCGCCGCAGGGGATGTAAATGCCGTCGGGACGCTTTTCGCATTCGAGATAGGCCGTGCGCGCCGGATTGTATTCGACCGGGATCGGCTGTCGGCGGATCTCTGTATTGCGTTCGATACCGAGCGACTTTTTGTGCGTGACCGTGATTTGCTCGGATGCCAGATATTTCACCAGCCGGTCGTTGATGAACTGCCGAAACGGCGTCGCCATCGCGAGGGTCCGCAGCTTCAGGGCGCGCATTGCTTCGCATTCCGCGGCAGTACCTGCAAGGGCGAGTGCCGACAGGACCACGGTGAGGCGGTTCATCGCGGTTTCTCCGTGCCGTTCACCGCGTTACCTAGCGCCCATCGTTACCGGTCGCCTCTGCGTTGACTGAAACGGCTGCCTTATTCCCGCCTGCTCTAGCAGCGGTAGGACCTCGGCGTTCCACTGCTTGAGTTCGTTCTTGTAATCGACCCACGAGATCAAGCAGCCATCGACGCCGATATCGGCTAGTTTGCACAGCTCATCGGTTATCTGTTCGGCTGTTCCGACCAGCGGATAACCGCCGTGGCCGGCGATGAAGTGCGCCTTATGGTCTTCTAGCGTCTTGTTGTCCAAAGTTTCAGTCTGCATGCCGAAGATGCGTAAAAGATTGCCGGCTGCTTCCCAGTCGCCCTTTTCGTAGACGTAGCGGTACAGATAGTCCTTTGCTTCTTTCTCGGTCTCGCGGCACACGACGTAGACGTGAATCCAAATGCGGGTTTCGCGCCCACGCGCGTGCGCCATCTCTTTCAAATGGGCAATCTGCTTGCGCGCGCCGTCAAGAAACGTCCGGTCCTTGAGAATGACGAAATTCATATCGCAATAGCGCGTGGTGAAGTCCTGCGCCGCCGGTGAACCACCGGCGTTCATCACTGGCGGGTGCGGCTTCTGCAGCGGTTTCGGCTGACTCCAGACGTTCCGGGCGTGAAAATTCTCGCTCTCGAACTCGAACTCGTTATTATCCGACCAGGCGCGCCTGAGAAATTCTAGCCATTCGGTCGCGTATTTATAGCGGTCGTCATGCGGACGCATTTGCGCACCGAACATGTCGAACTCGTTCTTGAACCAGCCGCAGACCACGTTAAGTGCAAACCGTCCGTTGGTGACGTGATCGATGGTCGAAGCCATCTTCGCCACCATTAGTGGATGTACGAGCGGCACATGGCAGGTGGCTAACACGGTAACGTATCGGGTCATCGCGCCGAGCGCCGCCGCCCATGTAAAACTCTCGAATGTGGTGGAGTTGAAGTCGGATGGCCCGCCATATCCGCGCCAGCGACCCACGGGAAGCAAGCACTCCATGCCGGACTGGTCGACCGCCTGCGCGATCTCGATCGTATCCGGCCAGTTGAGCCTCCACGCCTCCGGCACCGTCGTGATCGTCGAACCGTGGCTGCAATTGAACGCCATGACGCCGAGCTTCATGCGGTTGCCGCCGAACAGTCGGGCACGCGCCGTCATGTCCCCTTCGGATAGGATGGATTGCATCACGGGCTCACCTCTTCGCGTGCTTCACTGCTCTCACCAACCCGCGGGGCCTCCAACGTTGTCGGCCGTTTCGCGCTGCAGCCGCTCGGCATCCCATTCCTTTGCAATAATCCGCCGGCCGGTCACGCCATTGGAGCGCGCAGACATCAACCAGACGATAGGCGCCATCATGGCTTCGGGTTGAACGAGCGTGGAACGGTTTGTCACTTCGCTGTAGGGAATCATACGCGTATTGGCAGGACCACCAGGCGCCAACGCGTTCACCGTGACGCCGGTGCCGGCAAGGTCCTTCGACCAAACGACAGTCGCCGATTCAAGCGCAGCTTTGGATGGACCGTACGGCGAAAACCCCTCCATCATCATCGTGTAGGAACTAGTCTCTATGTTGACGATCCGCCCCCAGCTTTGTCGGACGAGATGCGGCGCAACTGCCTTGGCCATGATGAAAGGGCCATTCACATTTACGTCGATCGCGCTCCGCCAAGCATCCACTTCAACTTCGTAAAACGGCTTCCGTTTGCCGACCAGGACGTTTCCGATGTCCTGCATCCCAATTCCGGCGTTATTGACGAGACCGTGGAGGGCGCCAAAGCGCTCAATGGTCTTGTCTACGGCGTCGATGCACTGGGGCCATTGTGTCACGTCGCATTGGAAGCAAATCAGACGATCCTGCAATCCTTCGGTTTCGGCGAAGCTGATGAGTTCGCTCGATTCGACCGCGCTCGCAGGCAAATCGAGCACGGCAACGCGCACACCGCTGCCCATCAGCGCCACCGTCATTGCGCGACCCAGTCCGCGCGCGCCGCCGGTTACGATTGCGACTAAGTTCAATGGATCAGTGAGCATTCGCCTACACTCCGAGATAGCGCGCCTTGATCTGTGCGTCAGCTTTGAGTTCGGCCGGTGTGCATCGGTGAACGATGCGCCCTTTGTTCATGATATAGATGGCATCCGCGTACCGCAACGCGAATGCCAGTTGCTGCTCGATGAGAAGGATGGATGTGCCTGCGCGCTTGAGACGTTCGATGGTGCGTCCGAGTTCGCGCACCATCAGAGGCGCCAGCCCTTCGGTTGGCTCGTCCATGACCAGAAGCGTCGGATTGCCGACCAGCGCACGTCCTGCTGCAAGCATCTGCTGTTCACCACCACTAAGCGTGCCCGAGGGGCTGCGCAGGCGGCTTCGCAGAATTGGAAAAAGTTCGACGACTTGTTCAAAATTCCAGGGGCCGCTGCCGCGAGCAGTCACGTGTAAATGTTCGCTTACGGTCAACGAGCGAAACACATGTCGTCCCTGCGGTACGAAACCCACGCCCATGCGGGCAATCGTGTGCGCCGGAAGTCGCGTAATATCGTTGTCTCTGAATAGAATTCTGCCCTCCCGGGCCGGCGTGAGACCCAAGATGGATCGTGCCAAGGTCGTTTTGCCCACGCCGTTACGGCCCAACAGACCAACGACCTGTCCGGCGCAAACTTCCAGCGTCACTCCTTGCAGGATGTAGCTGTCGCGGTAATAGGTATGGACGTCCTGGACGCTCAGCATCGCAGTCGAGGCTCCGGCCAAAGAGTCATTCATCGTCGACACCGAGATAAATCTCTCTGACCCGCGGATGATTGCGGATCGCCTCGACGTCGCCCTCCGCTATCAAATGTCCCTGATGTAAAACGGAGACGCGGTCGGCGAGCTCGAATGCCACGTCCATGTCATGTTCGATCATCAAGATTGTGATGTCCCGCGGCAAACTGCGGATCATACCAACGACCCGCACAACTTCGGCGGCGGAGAGACCGGCGGTCGGCTCATCAAGCAACAGAATTTTCGGCTGTGCGGCCAATGCGAGAACGAGATCGATCTGGCGCTGCTCCCCGTAGGCAATATCCTTCGCATCCTTGCCAGCGATGGCACTTAGATCCCACTTATCCAACAGCCTAGTGGCATGGTGCATCAGCGAGTGATTGGCAGACACGGGTCGGTGCCGCGAGCGCACGGCGTTCTCGGCTGCTAGCAGTGCTAGAACGAGGTTGTCCCTAACGGTTAGGCGCGGAAAGAGATTAGTAATCTGGAAAGTGCGCGCGATACCCATGCGCGCCCTGGCGTAGGCAGGCAGCAGAGTAATGTCGCGGCCAAACAAGACAACGCGGCCGGCCGATACCGGCAGCGCTCCTGCGAGCATGTTGAACAGTGTCGTCTTGCCGGCACCGTTCGGTCCGATCATCAGCCGACGTTCTCCCACTTCCACGGTAAATGAGACGTTTGACACGGCCTGCAAGCCGCCGAAATGCCGCGAGAGATTGTTGATCGTAAGCGCGGTCATGGGGTGGCTCGCCGCGACCGGATATGCCGTAGTAATCCGATAAGACCGCTCGGAGCAAAAAGTGATACCACCACATAAATGACACCGAGCGCCAGCAACCAGCGCTCGGTGTAGGCGCTGATCACGTTCTCGAGGAAGACTATAAGAACCGCGCCAACAGCCGGACCGATCAGAGTGCCGGCACCACCGAGAATAACCATCAATAAAACTTCGGCCGAGCGTGCCACATTCAAATAATCAGGACTGACGAAGCGGTTGTAATAGGCATAGAGGCTACCAGCGAGCCCAGCAAATAAGGCAGCGAGCACAAAGGCGGTGAGCTTGTAGCGCCAAACGTTATAACCCAGCGCGAGCATCCGAGTTTCGCTTTCACGGATTCCACGTAACGCGTAACCGAACGGAGAGGTCACGATGCCAACGAGCAAAAACGTAGCAACGGCGACTAGGAGTAGCGTGAAATAATAGAATGGCGTGCTGTCGGCCAGCGACCAGGGCAAGTGCAGCCCCAGGGCAGGGCGTGGAACATCGGGCAGGCCGTCGTCGCCACCAGTCAGCGAACGCCAGCCGAAAGCGATGCCCCACACCACCTGCGACAGTGCCAGCGTAATCATGAGGAAATAGCTGCCGCGCGTGCGAAGCGCCAACAGGCCGAATAGCGAAGCGGTTAGCGCCGCCAGGACGAGCCCCGCGGGAAGAGCCAGCCAGGCGTTCAAGTTCAGTCGCAACGCGAGCAGCGCTGTAGTGTAAGCGGAAATGCCGAAATATGCCGTGTGTCCCAGCGACGGCATTCCCGTATATCCGATTAACAAATCCAGGCTCATCGCAAACAACGCAAAGATCATCATCTGCACGACGAGCCCAAGGTGATAAGTCGACAGCACATACGGCATCGCCAGCAGCACCACCGTAGCAACGAGCGGCCAAAGACCCAGAGGTTTCGATTGCGATGTCATTCTCGCCCGAACAAGCCAGCTGGCCGCAGGGCCAGGATTACGGCCATCGGTGCGAAGATGGTGAACAGCGCAAGTTCAGGAAAGAACACCTTGCCGAAATTGTCTAGAAGTCCGACGGCGAGACCGCCGATCAGTGCACCCTTGAAGCTTCCCAAGCCGCCAATAATCACAACAACAAAGCCGAGTAGCATCACGTCAAAATCGGCACCGGGATAGACCCCGACGATCGGCCCACCCATGACTCCGCCGAGAGCAGCGAGAAATGCGCCAAATCCAAACACAAGTGTGAAGAGCAGCGATACATTTATGCCGAGCGCACGCGCGATCTCCTCGTCGTCGACGCTGGCGCGCAGCATGGCCCCCAATCGCGTGCCGTCCTGCAACCACCACAGCGCGCCCGCAATGATCAGGCCCAAAACGATAATGAACAAGCGATAGGACGGATAAAAAAACCCGTCGAATTGCAGCGCGCCGGAGAATATGGCGGGCTTGGGGATTGTTTGTGGGTTGGTTCCCCAGATCACTGTGGCCAGATCCGAGAAGATGAACAGGAAACCGAAGGTCAAGAGCGCCTGCGGCAATTCTTGCAAGTGCAGACGGCGCAGGAAAAAGCGCTCCATGATGACGCCAATTGCCGCGATCGCCAAGCTCCCAACCAGTACTGCCAACACAAAGCTTCCGCTCAAGTGAAGTATAGTCAATCCAACATAACCCCCGAGCAGATAGAAGGAGCCATGAGTTAGGTTGAGAACCTTCATGAGCCCGAAGATCAACGAAAGCCCGGCGGCCAATAAAAACAGCAGCATCCCGAAGGAGATACCGTTAAGAGTCTGGATGAGCCAAAAGTTCATCATTTCCTGCCAGATCGCAGCGGGTCACATACGGCGTCGCTTGCGACTTGATGTCCATCGACATTCTGACGAACGAACGCACGCGCTACATCCGCTCATCTCATACGTGAGGACCGCTGCTAAATGCCAATGCAGCTAAATATTCGGTCCGCAGCACGATCTAATCGGTCAGGGGAACATGTCGTACGGATCCTTCACCTGGGCGATGCGCTCGCCACAGTGGTTCCGCAACTTTCCGTCTGGGCCTTTTTCCACTGTGAGCAGATAGAAGTCAGCAACCAGGCCGTGATGCTCATCAAAGCTCGCCATACCCATCGGCCCCTTAATCTGGACCTTACTTAGCGCATCGATAAAAGCGTTTTTATCTTCGATGTGCCCTTTGATGTCCTTGAGCGCCTGGATCACCATCTTGGCCGACATGTAACCCATATATTGGTACGAGCCGGGCACCCCGTGATAACGGGATTTGTAGCCCTCGACGAACTTCTTATTCTCAGGGGTATCGAGCGTGCCACAATACGTGTAGGCGCTCGTGACGCCTACCGATTCCGGCGGCATATTTCCCAGCACCTCTTCGCTCGTGAACGAGGCGATGCCGAAAAGCGGCATTCTCTGCTTCAAGCCATATTCGGCGTATTGCTGGGTGATCCGTGAAGAATCAGATCCCCATGCGGCGGCGAATATACCGTCCGCCTTGGCGTCCATCTTGGTCAGATAAGGCGCATAATCCGATGTCGCGACGTTTGGAAACATTGGGTCGAGTACGTTTTGCTCGCCATAGACTTTTTTCACAACTTCGTACGCTTCTCGGCTGGGGGGCGCATTCCAACCTATAAAGTACGCCTTGCTCCAGCCCATTTTCTTCGTGGCTTGCGCTGCGACCAATCCAAATTGATAGGACGACGGTACAAAGCGGAAGATGTACGGGCTTTTCTCTGCGCGGGTGAGGCTCGCTAGCGCGACCGTGGAAACCCATGGAATTTTCTGTTCGTTGACGTAGGGTGCCATGGCGGCGCCGATCGAACTCACCAGTTCAGATAACAATAATTGGACCTTGTCGCGTTCCACCAGCGCCTTGATCTTGGTGAGCCCAATATCCGGTTTGCCTGCGCTGTCTTCATATAACAGCTCGATCTTGCGTCCGGCGACCGTATTGTTTTCCTCGTCGAACGCTTGTTTGACGGCGTCACGTTCGGGCGCTCCCTGCGCGGAGACTGGCCCGGTCAATGGAAACATAACGCCAATCTTAATCGGCTCTTCGCTCCAGGCGGGCTGCAGCGATAAGCCGAGCGCTGTCACGCCAAGGATCGCGCTGAAATAACGCATTGTGTATTCCTCCCTTTTCGACAGGCTAGGACAGTTGAGCAGGCGAGCGCAACCGATTGCCCGTCTCCGGGACTTTTGACCGCAGGCGGAGGGGCGGAGCGATCTGCGACTGCGCTAATTGCGTTGCTGGGATGTCGCGAATGTGCGAGTTTTTTGCGCCTGACCGGGTCTTTCCGCGTTTTGCCACCGAATGGTGCGACAGCGGGAGGACGGAATAACGCGGTCGTTGATAGAATGAGAAATCGAAATACGGGAAAATAGTGCGGGATAATGCCGTGGAGAAAAGCTTAGCATTGCTTAGAAAGGCGTCATCCGCGCAGCAGTATGGGATTGCCGAAACGTGGCTAGCGAAATTTTCCGAGGCGCTAGAACAGCGGAACTACGCCCGCGCCGCCGCGATGATGCATACCGGCGGTTACTGGCGGGATTTGCTGACTTTCGGGTGGGAATTCAAGGCACTTCACGGCCCAGACAAAGTTCAATCCTGGCTGAGTGAAACCTTCGACACACAGGTAGGCCGTGAATTTCGCCTAGAAGGTCAGCCGACGGTCGGTGCAATCGGCGAGCACAGCACCGCGCTGGAATTCTTCTTTCTGTTTGAAACTAGCATCGCGCATGGACGCGGCTTCGTGAGATTAGTTGCAGAGGCGCCCTCAGTGGAATTGAAGGCATTCACTTTGCTGACGACCATGTACGAATTGAAAAATTTTCCCCAAGCCGCGACGCGAAACAGGCCCAGGGAGGATCTGCGCGTCGCCTCGTGCCAACCGGAGAATTGGGCTGACCGTAGGAGTGCGGCGCGTCAGTATTGCGACCACGATCCGGAGGTCGTCATCATTGGCGGTGGTCAATCTGGACTAATGCTCGCGGCGCGGCTCGGGCAAATTGGCGTTGACACGCTGGTCGTTGAAAAGACTCCGCATGTCGGTGATGTCTGGCGCAACCGCTATCATTCACTACAGCTGCACAATGAAATCTGCATGAACCATTTCGCCTACATGCCATTTCCTGACAATTGGCCAGTATTCATACCGAAAGATAAGCTCGCCAACTGGCTCGAGTTTTACGCCGAAGCGATGGAGATCAACGTCTGGACCAGCACGGCCTTTCTCGGCGGCCAGTACGACGATTGTGATAAACGATGGACCGTGCGGCTTGGTCTCACCGACGGTAGCACACGAACAATGCGCCCTAGCCATGTCGTTGTAGCGGTGGGTATAAGCGGTATCCCGAGCATACCAAAATTCGACGGCATGGACGAATTTGGCGGCCCAATTGTTCATTCCAGCGAGAAAATTGATGGATACGATGTCAGCGGCCGATCGGTTCTCGTCGTAGGCGCCGGGACCAGCGGCCACGATATCGCGCAGAGCCTGTATGGGCGAGGCGCTCACGTGACGATGCTGCAACGCTCATCCGTGACGGTGGTTAGCCTCGAGCCGAGTTCGGTCCGTCCTTACGAGCTCTATCGGCGAAATGACGGCGTTCGCCCGATCGCCGATACCGATCTCATGGCCGCGTCGGTCCCTTACCCCCTTCTCGCGCGCCTTCATCAGCCGCTCAGTAGGCAGATGATCGAAGATGATAAGGAGCTTCTCGCCGGTTTGCGCAAGGTTGGCTTCCTTCTCGATAATGGCGAGGATGACACCGGCTACTTCTTGAAGCTCTTGCGCTACCAAGCCGGCTATTATTTGAACATCGGCGCGTCAGATCTAATCATCGAGGGCAAGATTAAGCTTAAGCCCGGCGTCTATATCGTTGCTCTGAAGCCCAAGCAGGTCATTTTCTCGGACGGGACGTCGCTGGCAGTCGACATCATCGTGCTAGCTACCGGCTACAAGCCGCTGCAAGAGTGGGTCCGCACCATGTTTGGTGACGACATTGCCAATTCCGTCGGCCCTATTTGGGGAATCGGCGAAGATGGCGAACTGCGTGCCATGTACGCGCGGACCGGGCAAGAAGGTTTCTACGTGGCCGGTGGCGGCTTGCCCGGCGCGCGCGCATATTCACATTTCACCGCGCTGTTGATCAAAGCTGCGCTCGAAGGTCTTCTGCCATCTCGGCCGACGACGTCGCTCCGGGAATCGCGAGAGAGTCACGAAGCTGCCAAACCTGCTGGCCACACGTTCCCGCAGGAACTGCAGAGGATCGGGTAATGGCGGATCAGAAAGAACGCACTGCACCGAACTGTCGGCGCGTCGTTACTGGGCACGATGCCAGCGGTAAGCCCGTGATCTGGATGGACGGCAATGCCACCAACCACAAATTCCCAAGCGATAAAATTACTTCGACGCTGATGTGGTCGACGGCTGAGAGTCCCACGCGGAATTTGAGTGATGAGGATGAAGGCGCCCGCATCCTCGGCTCTGCACCGCCCGCAAATGGCAGCCGCTTCACCATGATGGAGTTCCAGCCAGGAAATGCGGCGCACCTCCATCGCACCGACACCGTGGACTATGTCATCTGCGTCACCGGCCAAATCGATATGTTCCTCGACGATACGCAGTACATAACGCTTCGCGCTGGCGACGTGCTCATTCAGCGCGGCACCTATCATGCATGGGCAAATCGAAGCGATAAGCCGTGCCGCATCGCCGTTGTGCTGCTCGATGCGTTGCCGAAGCGCGAAGGATCAATCGCCGGGCTCGAAAGTGCCCGCTGACCCGTTTTTGCTCGGAACATTGCTTCATCGAAATTTGGAGTTGCGCGGCGCCTTAGGCGTGCTGTTGTTGCCAGTTGGCCGTTGAACGGTCAGATTAAGCGACGTCAACCATGGAATGGACGACAAATGAGCAGAGCCGATCGACCTTTGGGCTGGCGCCAGCGCATTGGCGTACTCAGCCCGACCGTGATGGAAACCGCCTGTCATGATTTCTTTAAAATGGCTCCGGACGGTGTCTCCATTTGCGCCATTACATCCAATGTCGAGCACTGGAATAAAGAGAACTTCAAACAAGCCGTGATCGATCCACTGGTGACGCTATCGCAATATCTCGCCTCGCGATATGTCGACTATATTATGCACTGCGGCATGCCGGTCGTGGCTACGCGCGGGAAGGGTTTTGAAGAAGAAATAGTCAAGATTATCACTGATGCTACAGGCCTGCCGGCATCGACCAGCATTCGTTCGGCCATTCGTGCACTGGCCCATCTGCACATCAAAGATGTCGTCGTGCTCTCACCGTACCCGCGTAATCTACATCAGTCGGCCTTGACCTTCCTTCAGGCAAGCGGCTTCCAAATTGCCGCGGAGCACACTGAGGACGTCGTCTTTAAACGCTTGCAGGACGTCGCGCCTTCTAGCATTGCGGCGGTTGCAAAGGAGGTACTAGGCCGAGCGAAAAAGGCAGACGGCATTTATATCCCGTGCAATCAGTGGGCGGCGGCCGACGCGGTGCCGATCATCGAGGCCGAATGCGGTCTGCCAGTAGTCAGCGGCGCGCACGCCGACCACTGGGAGGCGTTTCGTGTGCTCGGCATCCATGATCCGTTGCCGGGCAACGGCCGGCTCATGGAAAGCCTACGCCAGACCGCAAAATCTCCCGCAGCGCAAGGCGCTTAAGCGCGGTATCTAACAGTGGAGAAGGCTATGCTCGCTACCAGACGACGCGTTTGCACGATGCTCGGCCTGACGTTTGCCGCGTCTCTTGCGCCGATTTATGCCACAGCAGCAGAAAGTTATCCGTCGCGGCCGGTACAATTAATCGTGCCATATGCTCCCGGGGGCAGCGGCGACTTGTTGGCGCGGCTTCTCGGTGACGCGCTATCGAAACAATGGGGCCAGCAGGTCGTTATTGAAAATAAGCCAGGGGCAGGGGGCCTGATCGGCACCGAAGCGGCTGCAAAGTCGGCACCCGACGGCTACACGCTTTATCTTGCCACTGACGGCCCTTTGACCATTGCTGCAACGCTACATCGCCACCTGGCCTACGACTGGAATCGCGATTTTGCGCCGATTTCGATGATGGCCGTAGGCTATCAGATTTTACTCTCGAGCCCGAAATTGCCTGCGACGGATCTGGACGAATTCATTGCACTTACCAAGCAGAACCCAGGCAAATACAATTTTGCATCGATCGGTGTCGGCAGTGCACCGCATCTCGCCGCCGAGCTCTTTTTGTCGATGGCCGGGCTCAAGCTCACGCATGTTCCCTATGCCGGCTCCTCGCAGCAGTGCATCGCCGCTTTAATCTCTGGCGATGTCGCCATGTTCATGGTTGGGACCTCGACGGCAGTGCCATTCGTCAAGGCCGGCACCGTGCGCGGGCTCGCAGTTACCGCGCCCAAACGTATAGACAGCCTGCCGAACGTGCCGACCTTTATCGAGCTCGATATGCCAAAAATGGACTATAGCTTATGGTTCGCCATCGAGGCGCCGAGCGGTACGCCGGCAGGAATAATCCAAAAGGTACATGACGACATCGCCGCGGTCGTCTCCGACGCCGCATACCAGAAAGCATTGCATATCCGTGGCTTTGAGGCGCAATCAGACACCCCGGAGCAATTGGAGGCCTTTCTGCAAAATAATTATCTGCAGCTTAAACCGTTGATTGAGCGTCTGGGCCTTCGCGTCGATTAATGAAAATCGCTGATCTGCCGTTTTCGCCAGCTAACAGATAGGCTAATTGATGCGTACCATCACGCTTGAAGAACATTTCGCGACGCCGGCCTTTTTCGACGGGCCCGCGCGCTTCGTCAAAGAGCGCGCCGAAAAGATCGGGGGCCGATATCTCCTGGTGCTCGATCGGCTCTGCGACATCGGCCAAAAACGGATCGCGGAGATGGACGCAGCCGGTGTCGACATGCAGGTACTTTCGCTGTCGGCACCGGGCGTCGAGCAGATGGAGCCGGCCGATGCCGTTGTGATGGCCCGAGACACCAATGACTATCTTTCCGATGCAGTGAAGAAGTATCCGACCCGCTTTGCCGGCTTCGCTGCGCTGCCAACTGCCGCGCCGAAGCAGGCAGTCGAGGAATTGGAGCGGCGGGTCAAGGAGGGCTTTAGGGGCGCGGTCATCAACGGCCACAACAAGGGCCGGTATCTCGACAATCAGTTTTACTGGCCGATCCTAGAGTGCGCCGAGGCGCTTGATGTCCCGATTTACCTACATCCGACACCGCCCCCGCAGGCCGTGATCGACGTCTCCTACGGCGGCTTCTCGCCGATGATGACCGATATGCTCGCCGGCGGCGCCTGGGGCTGGCATATGGAGACCGCGGTGCACATGATCCGTCTCGTCTGCGGAGGAGTGTTCGACCGCTTCCCCAGGCTCCAGTTCATCATCGGGCACATGGGTGAGGGACTGCCGTTCTTCTTCCAGCGCCTCGATATAATTCCGATGGCCACCACCAAACTGAAGCGCCCGATTAGCTCCTATTTCAAGGAGAATGTGTATTACACCTTCTCCGGCATGAACTACATGCCCGTCTACCTCAACCTCTTCCTGGAGCTTGGGGGCTTTGATCGCATCATGTTCTCGGCCGACTACCCCTATCAATCCATGCAGTGGGCGCGGGCATTTTTCGATCAGATTCCGGCTAGCCCTGCAGATAAGGAGCGCATCGCGCACGGCAATGCAGAACGGTTGCTGCGCCTGTGACTACCCCAGGAGCACCCGGCTCTAGCGGTGTATTTTGGCCCAGCTGTGGATGATTTAGGGCAGCAGAGCTCTAGGTTTTCGAACGTTCCTCTATCAGGCCTCGTCGTAGCGATGCGCCGTTTTCGACTGCCGACTAACGACGCGGTGAGCGAATAGTCGCCCTCTTTTGCTAGCTTGAATGAGTCCGCTCTTGGCAATTAGCGACCGGCCAGCACGTCGCTATTCCGGTCGCTATTGGATGGAAAGCGGACATGGCCGGATTAAGCCGAAAACGTCACTTTTGACCCGTTTCGACGTTTTGATCGGCTGAATTGCTGCGCGCAAAACGATGCCTGAGTTCCGAAAGGGACTAAGCAACGCGACGAAGCAGTTTCATCACGGCCATCGTTATAACCGCTTGGCCGTTCGCCGAACGCGCCCAGCAGGCGGTGGCTTCCGCTTGTCTTGTCGCGCGTAGTGAGCGGTATCCGCGATCGCGAACGCCTGCCGACTCTGAAAATATCTCAGCAGCGCGCCGCATGCGGCTGCAGCAGCGAAGTGCTTGAGAGTATGTCCGCTCAGAATCGCGCCGGCAGAATAGATTGCGCTGTCGTAAAACTCGAACAGCTTTGCTAGTCCGTAGAGCATAGCAGCGAGCAGCCAATAAATCGTGCCGCTGAATCTCGCTGCGAACAAAAGGAAGATTAAGGGCAGGGCGAGGCACGGAAAGAATTGCACCCAGGCGTAGAGTCGTAAATCACCAGTCCACCGCCACAACAGCAGACTAAACACACCGATTGCGGTCATCGGCCACAGCAAAAGGGCTCCCGCACTCCGATCCACACGTTCATCGATCGCTATGGCAACGATAGCCATAAAGCTGACCGCTATCGGCAGCCGATCCCAAAACAAGGTCTGATCACTTGGTTCCAGGTGATAGTAGGCCGAGCCGAAACCCGTTAGAAAAATGCCGAGGAAGAGCAGCATGGTTGCCTGAGAACGACCAAATTGCCAAAGCCCTACTGCACCGATGCCGATGAAAGGAACGTTCGAAACAACGTTCCAGAAATTCGGTACGCCAAACAGCGTTCGCTGATCCGCAAAGTCGTGATAACTCTGATTCTGAACAATTGGCGGCAGCAAGAATAGTCCAAGGAGTGACGCAAGCATAAAAAGGAGAACACCAAGTACGCGACGACCATTTATCGCCCTGACGAGTATCATTTAGGTAGGGTAGCACAAGCCGGTGTCTAGGTCTTGATCCCGCAAAGTCAGCGGGAGAAGTTTCCCGTCACCGACATCTTCTCCCACATCGAGGTCGCCGATGGGCGCATCTGGCTGAAGCCTGCTTTGTCCGATGGTGCTGGGCGCACTTTAGTTGCTCCTGGTACACCGCGACCGCCCGGCAAGTCGCCATTCCAGCCGTTATCGGAGCTGAGCGGGCATTGGGGGTCGCGACGTTTCAAATTTCAAAATGAATTCGTATGTGTGGCCCAAAAGGCGCGCTGCAGAACAACGACTCAGCTTATTAAATTTGGCAAGGGATAACGAGTCGGAGGCGACTATGTCTCGCGCCAATCAGACGGCTGGTCCGCAAGATGACGCGATCATCGCGTTCCTTTTATTCTGCCTTCAGATCTATCAGGGAGTGCAGCAACGTAAACGAAAGCTGCACTGAGGATAGCCGGACGCTCGCCGCAATTCAGCAAGGGGGTCGGAACGATTTGCGCCTTCGCCTGACCCCACCAGCAATTTGGCTACATGATTTTATCCCGCGGGGAAACAAGCTATTCATATCATTTGAGATAACTCCGCTGCCGTTGGGAGCCTGCCGTTTGGGGTCAACTTGTCAACAATCCCGGGCAGAACTTGCGATAGTTGTTTGGTGAGGTCTTCCTCGGAAAGGCCCGACTGTTGAGCGAGTGTCTTGATGACTTTGGAGCCAAGCGCCGAACCGAGTTGAGTCGGTGAGACCGGCTGATTTTGCCCGGAACCGACCCAGGAATTGGCTGCGTTGCTAAGTCCACCCTCCTCCAGCTTGTTCAACAGCCCGCCCAATCCGCCAAGCAGTCCCCCGGCGCCCACATCCGATGTCGGTTGGGAGCCTGCGCTGGTGGCTTGTCCTGCGCCGCCTCCTCGGAACAGGACGCCCGAAGCTAACAACGCGCCCAGAGCGAGCATCAACGGTTTGCCGATGTTGCCACCTGGAGCGGCCGAACGGATAACATCTTCGAGTCCGGACATTGCCTTTCTCCGCTGCTTGCAGTTATGAAACTGCCCCTCACGCTCGACTGCGATGACCCGTCAGCGCATTGTAGATCAGTAGCACTACGATCGATCCGGCAATTGCGACGAGCATGCTATAGAGGTTCAAACCAGTCACACCGGCAGCGCCGAACAGATCAAACAGAAATCCGCCCACCAAAGCGCCGACGATTCCCAGCGCAATGTTGAGCCAGAAACCTTGACCTTGTTTGTCGACAATCTTGCTTCCAATGAACCCGGCAATCAGGCCGAGTACGATCCAACTGACGATGCCCATGTCCTTCCTCCTATGAAAGATTTGCTTCCGCTCAACTCGGATCGCCGGTGTGTTATAACTGGTGATGTTACTGTCCGATGCGGCAAATCCGCTAATGCCCGTGCCGAATTGGCATTGATGAGTTGGTCGCCCAGTCGCGCCGGCCGTGATTTGACACTCTTGAGAATTGAGCGACGCGCGGGTTTGTCACCGTTGCTTTTAAAGCCACGGCAAACACGGGCGATCGTTGGGCTCGAAGCGAGCTCGTCCTCGCTTGAAATCAACGCGAAGGCGCGGGCGCCCGAGCGATGATGGAAATGGATGTATTCGCCAAGGACGAAACACATGGTCCTTCCTCGTACGGCCCATCATCGATTTGTTATCGTGCACCCTAAAATTGTGCACGACAAGCTTCTTCTTTTGAAATGTCCTCGCTACGACGTCACATTTCTGCGATGGAACCGTGCCCAAGCAAATTGAGCAGTTTGTCCGTTCAAACAGCACAGGCCATGGGCTGAAATTTTTTCACCGTCTTCGGTCTGCGAGTCGTCGGCAATCCACTCGTGGGCAGCGATAAAATAAACGAGGGTCGTCATAAATCCTTCGTATACGGGAACAGCTCACGATCTATTCAGAAAGTCTACGTCATCGGGGGAAATTCCGGCGGGGAGTACGAAGTTCTTTTGGCAAGATAATTGGCCGTCGTGCGCCTGCATTAGCTTGTCTGATGGCATCCTAATAACTCCGGGCAATTTCGCAATCTTGACGTTGATCCGTCTCGCTAACTCCCGCACCAAT
>Ga0182041_10000698_pt1 | contig 16203 bp, 16 predicted proteins | sample flu12Cox44000178_FD_125967 | JGI IMG/M metagenome (GOLD analysis project Ga0182041, IMG submission 125967) | Lab enrichment of tropical soil microbial communities from Luquillo Experimental Forest, Puerto Rico - flux8day.12C.oxic.44.000.178 | ecosystem: Environmental > Terrestrial > Soil >...
AGTCTCTCGGCCGAAGTGCAGTTGGAGCGGGCTCGAGCATCGGAGTAATTAATCGCCAGGGGACCGCCAATGGACGATCAGAGGTCGACGGAAAACCGTGAGCTGGACGAAGCGTTGGAGGAGTCGTTCCCCGCCAGCGACCCTCCGGCGAATACCGTCGAGACCGGCGTTCGCGTCGGCTTCACGTCACTCGCGGCACCTGTGACGAACAACGCCACGTTGCGGCGATTCGAGCTCATGATCGGCGACGACACGGCATTTCTCGCGTACGATCGCACGCCAGAATCGCTCATTCTCATTCACACCGAGGTTCCCGCACCGTTCCGCGGTGAACACTTTGGAGAGGCGCTGGTGAAAGCCGCCATCGAGTACGGACGGGCAGAGCATTTGCGCATCGTTGCCGTGTGTCCGTTCGCCAGAGCGTACCTTCGCAAACACCCGCACCTCGCCTAATCTTCGCGGGAGCTGCACTGCACTTGAAAATGCTGGCGGGTTGTCGGTATCGTTCCGTGGTCCGCTGGCGATCATCGGAGGGTTGTCATGTTGGAGGTCTCGGTCCCTCTGGCTCGGAGTCGATTTGGCGCTACGGTGCGCCGCGACGCGTGGTGGGTGCAGCCGCTCGTCGTCTTCCTCGGGTTATCGACCTTCGTCGTTTACGCGACGTGGGCGGCCTTTCAGGGCGACCACTACACCTTCGGCCCGTATCTCTCGCCCTTCTACTCTCCAGAGATCTTCGGCGCGTCGCCGCGTAGCTGGTTCGGACCCAAACCAGCGGCGTGGCCGGCATGGCTTCCATTTTCGCCGGCGCTCATCATCCTGCCGATTCCCGGCATCTTCCGGCTGACGTGCTACTACTACCGCGGCGCGTACTACAAGGCATTCTGGGCGGATCCGCCCTCCTGCGCCGTCGGGGAGCCCAGGTCGACCTACCGCGGTGAGAATTCGTTTCCGCTGATCCTTCAGAATTTTCATCGCTACCTGCTCTTTCTGTCCGTGGGCGTTCTCCTGATCCTCGCCACCGATGTGTGGAAGGCGTTCTGGTTCACCGATCCGGCGACCGGAACGGCGTCCTTTGGTATCGGGCTCGGCAGCATCGTCCTTACCGTGAACACGGTGCTGCTCGGCGGATATCTGTTCGGCTGTCATTCGATGCGACACGTGGTCGGCGGCTGCGTCGACGAACTGTCCCGGGGCCCGCTTGGCCTGACTCCCTATGCCTGCGTCAGCTGCCTCAACCGGCGGCATATGGCCTGGGCCTGGGCCAGCCTCTTCTCCGTGGGCTTCGCGGACCTCTACGTCCGCCTCTGCTCCATCGGCGTGTGGCCGGATCCCCGGATTGTGTGATGCCTGATTACCAGACGCACGATTACGATGTACTGGTTGTCGGGGCGGGGGGCGCCGGGCTGCGCGCGGCCATCGAAGCGTCGGCGGCGGGCGTATCCGTCGGTCTCGTCTGCAAGTCGCTGCTTGGCAAAGCGCACACCGTCATGGCCGAAGGCGGCATCGCGGCAGCGCTGGCCAATGTTGACGATCGGGACAATTGGAGCGTCCACTTCGCCGACACCATGCGTGGAGGCCAGTACGTGAACAACTGGCGCATGGCCGAGCTCCACGCCAAAGAGGCGCCGGCTCGCGTTCGGGAGCTCGAAGCCTGGGGCGCGATGTTCGATCGGACTCCGGACGGAAGGATCCTTCAGCGCAACTTCGGCGGGCATCGTTACCCGCGCCTTGCGCACGTCGGCGACCGCACCGGCCTGGAGATGATCCGCACGCTTCAGGACCACGGCATCCACCAGGGGATCGACGTGCACATGGAATGCACGATCACCCGTCTGCTCAAGAACGATGGCCGGGTCGTCGGCGCCTTCGGGTACGAGCGGGAACGCGGCCGCTTCACGCTGTTTCGCACCCGCTCGCTCGTCCTGGCGACGGGGGGCGTGGGCCGCGCGTACAAGATTACGAGCAACAGTTGGGAGTACACGGGGGACGGCCACGCGCTCGCGTACGACGCGGGCGCCGAGCTGGTCGATATGGAGTTCGTGCAGTTTCACCCGACCGGGATGATCTGGCCGCCGGGCGTCCGAGGCATCCTCGTCACAGAAGGCGTGAGGGGTGAGGGCGGCGTCCTGAAAAACAAAGATGGCCGGCGGTTCATGTTCGGCGACATCCCGGCGAATTATCGGGCGCAAACGGCCGAGAGCGAGGACGAGGGCTGGCGATACACGCAAGGCGACAAGAGCGCGCGCCGCCCACCCGAGCTGCTCACGCGCGACCACGTGAGCCGCTGCATCGTGCGGGAGATCAAAGAAGGTCGGGGCAGTCCGCACGGCGGGGTGTACCTCGACATTGCCTGGATCAAGAGCCGGATGCCGAACGCGGCGGCGCACATCAAGAAGAAGCTGCCGAGCATGTACCACCAGTTCAAGCAGCTTGCAGACATCGACATCACCGAGGAGCCGATGGAAGTCGGCCCGACCACGCACTACATCATGGGCGGCATCCGCGTCGATGCCGACACACAGATGTCGAGCCTGCCCGGGCTCTTCGCAGCCGGCGAGTGCGCGGCCGGCATCAACGGTGCAAATCGGCTCGGCGGCAATTCGCTGTCGGATCTGCTCGTTTTCGGCAAACGAGCCGGCGAGTCTGCCGCACGGTTCGCCCGGGAGCAGCGCGCGGCGTCGATTGACGGCGGCGAGATCGACGAAGCGGCGCGCCTTGCGGTCGAGCCGTTCGAGAGGAGCGCCCCGGGTGAAGGGCCGTACCAGGTCCAATACACTCTGCAGGAAACGATGCAGGATCTCGTCGGCATCGTGAGAAACGAAGCCGAGATGCGGCGGGCGCTCGCCTGTCTCTCGACACTGCGCGAGCGCGCGAGCCGCGTCGGCGTCGGAGGCCATCGCGAGTACAACCCGGCGTGGCATGCCGCGCTCGATCTGCACAATCTGTTGACCGTCTCCGAAGCCATCACCAGGTCGGCGCTCGAGCGACGCGAGAGCCGCGGGGGGCATTTTCGGGAAGACTATCCGGACAAGGACGCCGCTTTCGGAACGATCAATGTCGTGGTTCGCAAGGGGCCAGACGACAGCATGCAGGTGTCCAGGGCGCCGATTCCCGCGATGCCGGAGGAATTGAAGCGCATCATCGACGAGATGAAGTAGAGATGAAGTCGAGATGACGACAACAGCGACGTTTCGAGTCTGGCGCGGCGAAGGGGCCTCGGGCGCCTTCAAGGACTATACGACCACGCTGTCGGAGGGCATGGTGGTCCTGGACGCCATCCATCAGATTCAGGCCGAGCAGGCCAACGATCTTGCCGTCCGCTGGAACTGCAAGGCGGGGAAATGCGGCTCATGCTCGGCCGAAGTCAATGGCAATCCGCGCCTCATGTGCATGACCAGGCTGAACCAGCTCGATTTGTCGGCGCCGGTGACGGTTGAGCCCATGCGGAGCTTTCCGCCGATCAGGGACCTGGTGACCGACGTCTCGTGGAACTTTGGCGTCAAGAAAGGCATCAGACGCTTCAAGCCACGGCTTCCGGGAGGCCTCGACGGGGCGTGGCGGATGGCTCAGCCCGACGTCGAACGGGTACAGGAATTCCGGAAGTGCATCGAATGCTTTTTGTGCCAGGACGTATGCCACGTGCTTCGCGAGCACAGGATGTTCGACGCCTTTGCGGGGCCTCGGCATTTCGTGTACGCGGCCGGGCTCGAGATGCACCCCATCGATGCCGAGGATCGGACGCGGGATCTCAAGAACGCCCAGGGCATCGGCTACTGCAACATCACGAAGTGTTGCACGAAGGTATGCCCGGAGAACATCGCGATTACCGATAACGCCATCATCCCCCTGAAAGAGCGCGTCGTCGACCGACTGTACGATCCGGTTGCCAAAATCTTCCGAACGCTTCGAAACGCCAAATGAGCGAAGCGCCGGGCTCCCCAAGGCGGTATTGCCGGAGTGACGCCGCGTGAGGGGGGAGGAGGTACCATGCAGTTCGAGCTCAAGAGGCTGTCGCCCGACGCACTGCCCGCGGCCCTCGAGAAGGCTCGCGTCTATCGCTTCCTGAACGAGCCCGGCGAAGCGGAGAGCATCTGTCGCGATGTGCTCGCCGTCGACCCGAACAACCAGGAAGCGCTCGTCATCTTGCTGCTCGCGCTGACCGACCAGTTCGAGACCGGGGTCGCGCAGGCGGCCATCGACGCCCGTTCAGTGATCGAGCGGCTGACCGACGCGTACGCGCGGGCGTATTACACCGGCATCATCTTCGAGCGCCGGGCGAAGGCGCAGGTGCATCACTGCGTGCCGGGGTACGGCCCGCGCGCGTACGAGTGGCTCCGCGAGGCCATGAGGTGGTACGAGAGAGCTGAAGCGTCCAGGCCGGTCGGCAACGATGACGCGCGGCTTCGTTGGAATGCCTGCGCACGGCTGCTCATGAGCGATCAGCATCTGGCGCCGGCCATCGAAGAACGCGGCGAGCCGCTGCTCCTGGAGTGAATCAGTGGCCGACCCGATCGTGGCTGCTGGATTCGACCGAACGCGGTTCGACCTCGATGCGTATTTGACGCGTGTCGGCTATTCAGGATCTCCCACTCCGACGCTTGACACGCTAGCGGCTATTCATCTTCTGCACGCCCAGGCCATTCCCTTCGAGAACCTGAACCCGTTCCTGCGATGGCCGGTCCGGCTGGATCCGGAGTCGCTCCAGCAGAAGCTGGTGCGCGAGGGGCGCGGCGGCTACTGCTTCGAGCAGAATCTCCTGTTCGGCCACGCGCTCCGCGAGCTTGGTTTTCGTGTCACGTGGCTTGCTGCCCGCGTCGTATGGAGCGCTCCTGCGGATTCGATTCCCCCCCGCAGTCACATGCTGCTCCTCGTCGACCTCGCGGGGCGTCCGTACGTGGCCGACGTGGGATTCGGCGGGTTGACGCTGACGGCGCCGCTCCGCCTGGAGACCGAGATCGAGCAGGCAACTCCTCACGAGTCGTTCCGGTTGATGGGGCTTCCCGGCGGATTTCTCCTTCAGGCGCGCGTCAACGGCGCCTGGGAGGCGCTGTATCGGTTCGATCTCCAGGAGCAGTTCCTTCCTGATTACGAGGTGTCGAGCTGGTATCTCTCCAACCATCCCGCTTCGCGCTTCGTGACGGGCCTGATGGCGGCTCGGCCGGCGGTCGATCGCCGGTACGCCCTGCGCAACGCCGATCTTGCGGTGCATCACTTGAATGGGCAGACCGACCGCCGGACGATCAGGAGCGTTCCGGAGATGCGATCCGTGCTCGAAGATGTGTTTCGGCTCACATTGCCGGTCGGCTCCGAGTTGGACGCCGGTCTGGAGCGGGTCGTGACGCAGCCGGTCACAGCGTGACTGCGACCGATTACTTAAGAGCGAGTCCATTCATGCGACCAGCGTCGCGAATACTCCTTCCCGCCCTGGCTCTGTCAATCGGGGGGTGCGCCGCGCGGTCGCACGCACCGAGGACACAGCCCGCCACCCGTCGTCTGGAGGTCCGCGAAGGGCTCGCGTCGTATTACGCGCGCGATTTCGACCGCAAGATGACGGCGAGCGGCGTTCGATTCGACAATCGCGCGATGATGGCGGCTCACCCCGCCTATCCGTTCGGAACGCTGATTCGCGTGACGAATCTGACGAACGGCCGCTCCGTGCAGGTGCGGGTTCAGGATCGCGGTCCCGCGCCCGGCCCGCGCGCCGCCGGCGTCATCATCGATCTGTCCTTCGCGGCCGCGCGGGCGCTCGACTTCGTTCAGGAAGGCCGGACGCGCGTTCGACTCGAAGTGCTTCGCTGGGGAAGCTGAGCTACTTCGTCGGCTTCTTGGCGGTCGTCGGCGCCGCCTTGGCTTCGATCTCGGTCGCGATCATCTTGTAGTACACCGTGACTTTGTCGCCGACTTTGGCGGTCCCTTTGGTGTCCTTGTCGGTCGAAAACGTCCACGTTTCTTTCGCGCTCTTTTCGACGGTCAGGGTCCCGGCGTCATTCGACTTTACGGTTCCTGTGAACTGATAGGCCTTTCCGGCGGCGCTCATTCCGGCACCAAAGCCGAGAGCCAGGGCCAGTCCCGCGACTGCCAGCAGCAACCTCATGCGTTTCATCGAGACCTCCTGTCCCCTAGAGTGTAACGGCTTCGCCGGTTTTCACGCGCCGATTCCCTCTCCGGCGACCTGTTCCCGCACGACGCGAGCTTGCACCAGCTCCCGCTCGGCTTCGAGCAGAGCCTTCGCATCGACGCGCCCGAACACGTTGAGGAGTACGGCGATAAGACCGGTCCATCCCGTCTGATGGCTGGCCCCGAGCCCGGCCCCGTTGTCTCCGTGGAAGTATTCGTAGAACAAGACCAGATCGCGCCAGTGGGGATCCTGCTGGAATTTCGCAGTCCCGCCATATATCGGCCGCTGTCCATTCCCGTCGCGCAGGAACGTTCCAGCCAGCCGCCGCGAAATGTCTTTCGCGACGTCGAACAGCGTCATGTACCGCCGTGACCGAGTCGGACACTCCACCTTGAACTCGTCACCGTAGAAGGCATACAGGTTCAACAACGCCCGGATGATGAGCACATTGACCGGCATCCACACCGGACCGCGCCAATTGGAGTTGCCGCCAAACATCCCCGTGTTCGACTCGGCCGGGAGGTACTGCACCTTGAATTCCTGCTGCCCCACGAAGAAGCGGAAGGGGTGTTCCAGGTGATAGCGCGAGAGCGAACGAATGCCGTACGGCCCCAGGAACTCATTTTCGTCCAGTAAGTAATTCAGAACCCGTTCCAGCTTCTTCTGGTTCAGGATGGATAGCAAACGGCGTCCTTTATAACCGATGAAGCCTTGATCCGTTGGGGCCACTTGCGAGACCAGCTCGGGATGCCGCTTCCTGAACATCTCAATCATTTCCGCGAGCTTTGGAAATCGCTCGAGGGTCTGCGCCGCGAACACCGTCGATGCACAAAGGGGCAGCAGGCCGACCATCGACCTCACCTTCAGTCGCATGGCTTGATCGGGCGTTCGCAGCAGATCGTAGAAGAATCCATCCTGCTCGTCCCACATCTCGTCGTGGTTTTCACCGATCCGATCCATGGCGTACGAAATCCACATGAAATGCTGGATGAACTTGAACGCAATCTCCTCGTACATCGGGTCGTACTCGCACAGGATCAGCGCCATCTCGAGCATGCACTGGCAGTAGAATGCCATCCACGCCGTCCCGTCCGCCTGCTCCAGCGAGCCGCCGGTCGGGAGCTCCGCGCTCCGGTCGAACACCCCGATGTTGTCGAGGCCCAGGAATCCACCGGCAAAGACGTTGCGGCCCGACGGGTCCTTCCGATTGACCCACCAGCTGAAATTCAACATCAGGCCCTGGAACGATCGTTCCAGGAACCGAAGATCCGCCCGGCCGAGCGTTCGCTCCATCTTGTACAGGTAGAGCGTTGCCCATGCATGCACCGGAGGATTCACATCGCTGAAGTTCCACTCGTAGGCCGGGATCTGTCCGTTCGGATGGAAGTAGAGGTTCCGCAGCATCAGCAAGAGCTGATCCTTCGCGAAGTCGAAATCGACAAGCGCCAGCGCGATCGTATGAAACGCGAGATCGCACGCGGCATACCACGGATACTCCCACTTATCCGGCATTGAGATGATGTCGGCGTTCAGCATGTGGAACCAGTCCGCGTTGCGCGTCTCGCGCCCTACTGCGTCGAGCAGCGGATGGCTCTTGTGTTCACTGAGCCACCGCTCCAGATCGAAGTAGTAGTACTGCTTGCCCCACAGCATGCCAGCGAGCGCCTGGCGGTGAACTCGCCGCTCGTCGTCGGTCAGCGTATGCGGAGTGATCCGCTGGTAGAACTCGTCGGCCTCGTTGACTCGGGTGTTGAACACCTGATCGAAGTCGTTGAAGGAAACCGCGGAGTCCGCCCGTGCCAAGCGTACGCGTAGTGTGCGCGAACCGCCGCCGGGCACGTCGAGGATGTAGTGCGCCGCAGCCTTGGTCCCGAAATGAGCGGGATTCACGGCGTCGGCCCGCCCCCCGATGAGGTAGGTGTGGAACGCGTCCTTCACGTACGGCGTGGCACTCGCTGTGCCCCAGAGGCGCTCTGTGTTCGTTTCATTCTCGGTGAAGAGAAGGTCTGGGTCTCCGTCACACGCCAGGACGTAGTTGCCGAGCTCGGGGTGTGATGCTTCAATCGCGCCTGGTCGCAGTGTCCGCAGCGACGGTTTCCAGTCGTCGTCGTGCCACGACCAGGTGTTCCGGAACCACAACGTCGGCAGCACCCGCAGACGCGCGGCCTCCGGCCCGCGGTTATGGACGCTGATCCGGATGAGGACGTCGTCGGGGCTGGCCTTCGCGTACTCGACGAACACATCGAAGTATCGATTCTGGTCAAAAATGCCGGTGTCGATCAGCTCGTACTCGAGCTCCTCGCGTGAGCGCCGCCGATTCGTCTCAACCAGATCCGGGTACGGGAATTCCCGCTGCGGATACTTGTACAAATACTTCATGTACGAGTGCGTCGGCGTGCTGTCGATGTAAAAGTAGTACTCCTTGACGTCCTCGCCATGATTGCCCTCGCTGTTGGTGAGGCCGAACAGGCGCTCTTTGAGGATCGGATCCCGCTCGTTCCAGAGAGCCACCGCGAAGCACAATCGTTGTTTGTCGTCAGAGATGCCGGCCAGACCGTCCTCGCCCCACCGGTAGGTTCGCGAGCGCGCTTGGTCGTGGGAGAAGTAGTCCCAGGCATTCCCGTCCGCGCTGTAGTCCTCGCGTACGGTTCCCCACTGCCGCTCGCTCAGGTACGGCCCCCATTTTTTCCACGGGATGCCCTTCTCGCGAGCCTCGTTGAGGCGTTTTTGTTCCGTGACATCGACGATTGGTGTATTCGGCATACATGTGTCCCCTCGCACCCTTTGGATGGCTTACGCGTCGCGAGGATTGGCCTTCGCGGGCCAAATGCGGCGGTCCTTGTCACGCAAAGATGGTTCCCACCTCGTGCGCACGGACGAGCAGTTTTCCGTGTGTTTTCGGACGGACCTGATCGATGAACAGACCGCGAGGCTCCGAAATACCGTTCGGACCGGCCATTTTCGGAGGCGGCGGCGCAGTGATGTCGCTACGTCGGCAGAGTATGACCTTACCTGCCCGACAGGTTATCCCCGCCAAGCGAAATGCGCGTTTGATCGGCAGTCTCGTTCTGGCCGATGATCGGTCACGTTGAACGTATGAAAACGTTTCGGCCCGGCAGGTAGGCGGCGCGGCCGCACCAACGCGAGGAGTTGGCAATGCTCAAGGGATTCAAGCAATTTCTGCTGCGCGGGAATGTGGTGGACCTGGCGGTGGCCGTCGTGATCGGCGGGGCCTTCGGCGCGGTGGTCACAGCCCTCGTCAAGGATCTCCTGACGCCGCTCATCGCCGCCATCGTCGGCAAGCCTGACTTTTCGGCGATCCAGTTCACCGTCAACGAGAGCAAGTTCCTGATTGGCGACTTCATCAATGCGATCGTGTCGTTTGTGTTGGTGGCCGCGGCGATCTACTTCTTCGTCGTGACTCCCATGAACATGATCCTGGAGCGGCGGAGGCGTGGAGAGGCGCCACCGGATCCTGCGACGAAGAAGTGTCCGGAGTGCCTCAGCGACGTGCCGATCGCGGCGCGGCGGTGCGCATTCTGCGCCCAGCCGCTCGAGGTAGCCCGAGCCCCGCGATAACGGCTCCGGCGCGAGAGAGGCCATGTCCAAGCTGCGCTTCAAGATCTCGATGTCGCTCGACGGCTTCGTGGCTGGTCCCAACCAGAGCGTCGACAATCCGCTCGGCGTCGGCGGCCTGCGCCTCCACGAGTGGGTGTTCCCCCTGGCCGCCTGGCGGGCGCTCCACGGCCTCGAGGGCGGAGAGGTCAACGAGAGCACGCCGATTATCGAGGAATCGCTGGCGAACGTCGGCGCCACCGTCATGGGCCGGAACATGTTTGGCGGCCACCCTGGACCGTGGAATGGGAGCACTCCGTGGGCCGGGTGGTGGGGAACCAACCCGCCATTCCACCACTCGGTGTTCGTCGTGACGCATCACCCACGGGAGCCGCTCGAGCTCGACGGCGGCACCACATTTACGTTCGTGACCGATGGCATCGAGGCGGCCCTCGAGCAGGCGCGGCGGGCCGCCGGCGGCAAGGACGTGTCGCTTGGCGGAGGGGCGAACGTGGCCCGTCAGTACCTGCTCGCCGGCCTCGTGGACGAAATGGAGATCAGTCTCGTGCCGACACTGCTTGGCAGCGGTGAACGGCTGCTGGACGGTGTCGACAGCCCTGTGCGCGGGCTCGAGCTGGTGCGAACCGTGTCCGCGCCAGGGGTGACCCATCTCAGGTTCGTGAGGACTCGAACGCCGTGAGCGATCGCGCTGGTTGGGCCGAGAGCGCGTCCTGCAGGCCGCTCACGCTCAGGTAGAGGAACGTTCCGCCGATGTGAGCCAGCACGACGGCCAGCCAGAATTCGGACGGCTGGGTCCAGAACCATCCGGCGACTGCGCCGCCGAGCGTTGCCGTCTCGATTCCAACGGCCCAGACGAACGCCGCCCAGGGCGCGCGCCCTCCGGCCATGAGCATCAAGGCGAGCGCGAACCCCTCGGGCAGCTTGTGCACGGCGATGGCGCCGAACACGCGGAGCCCGAAGAACACTTCGACCGTCGATGCGGCGCTCACGCCGAGGCCGTCGATGAAGCAGTGCACGCTCAGCGCGAGCGCCAGGAAGATAAGCCCGTTGCCGTGCGCATGATCGTGCTGCTCCTCGAACCGTCGCATCGCGCACGCAGGACAGATCGGCGCCACGTACCTTCCGACCAGCCAGAACGCGCCGTAGCCAACCGAGACAGCCGCCACGAAGATTGGCCAGCTCAGCCCTTGCTTGCTCTGGGGAAGGATGTCAAAAATAGCGGCCAGGGCGAAGAAGGCCAACGCCACATACACGAGCGGCCGCAGAAGCCTCGCGGCGGACTGACGCAAGATGAGCGCGGTGAGCGAGCCCGCCCACGCCACACCCGTCGCCAGGACGGGACCGCCGAGGACCCAAGAAGCGCGCGGCAGCATGAAACCCTCAGTGATGATACAGACTTCTCAATACCATTACAACGCGGTGAGTGGATAATAGGGACCACATGGCGGCCCGCGTCAGAAAGACCAGACAGCTCAAGGCGATTCACGACGTGCTGAGCGCCACCGACCGCCCTCTGACGATCGAAGAGATCCATCACGCGGCGCAGGAGCGCGAAGAGGGCCTTGGAGTCGCAACGGTCTACCGCGCGATTAAGGCCCTGGGCGACGAAGGCACGGTGGTCGCGATCAATCTTCCAGGCGAAGGACCGCGGTTCGAGTTGTCAGGCAAGGGTCATCATCATCATTTCCAGTGCAACGAGTGCGGCCGCGTCTTCGAAATCAAGGCGTGTCTCGGGAATTTCAGGCGACTCGTTCCTCGCCAATTCCAGCTCACCGGTCATGAGATCGTGCTGTACGGCCGCTGCGCCGAGTGTCGCGCCTGATGCTGAAACAGGAGGAGAACAATGGCTGATGAAAAACCGGAGCAGAGTGCCGAGGCTGCAGACGGGCTCTCGCGACGAGACTTCGTGACGCTCTCGGTCGCCGCCGGCCTGGCGGTTGCCGCCGGCTCGGCGTCCGGGGCGGAGCTGCCCGTCGTCGAGACGAACGTGCAGGTGACGACGCCCGACGGCGTGTGCGACGCGGCCTTCATTCACCCTTCGAGCGGATCGCACCCTGGCGTGCTGATCTGGGCGGACGCCTTCGGCCTGCGCCCCTCGATGCGCGACATCGGCAAGCGCATCGCCGCCGAAGGCTATTCGGTGCTCGTGCCGAATCCGTTCTACCGCGTGGCCAAGGCTCCGGTCATTCAGGACACGGCGTCTTTCAGTTTCCAGAATCCGGCCGACATGGCGAAGCTGCAGCCGCTCATGGCGTCGATCAACGCGGCGGGCGCTGCGGAGAAAGACGCTGTCGCGTTCGTCGCGTTCCTCGACGCGCAAGCGGCGGTGAACAAGGCCAAGAAGCTGGGCACCCAGGGTTACTGCATGGGCGGCCCGCTCGTCGTGAGGACCGCCGCCGCGGTGCCGGATCGCATCGGCGCGGGCGCGTCGTTCCACGGCGGCGGTCTCGTGAACGACACGCCCCGCAGCCCGCACCTGCTGGCGCCCAAAATCAAGGCGCGGATGTATTTCGCCATCGCGTCGAATGACGATGCCCGCCAGCCCGACGCGAAGGACAAGCTGCGGGAAGCGTTTGCCGCGGCAAAGGTGCCGGCGGAGATCGAGGTCTACGCGGGCGCGCTGCATGGCTGGTGTGTGCCAGACATGCCGCTCCAGAACGGAAACCCGATTTACAGCAAACCTGACGCGGAGCGTGCCTGGACCAAGCTCGTCGCGCTCTATAAGGCGGCTCTCGCGTAACTCACGCGGCGGCGACCTTGACCGGCTGGTGCGCGGAAATGGCGGCAAGCGCCGACACGACGTCGGCCGGCGCGGGCCCGTCCTTCTGTTGCGAGGCCAGGATGATGTCGTTCATCGAGACGACGCCCTTGAGCGAGCCGTCGGCTGCAACGACGGGAAGGCGCCGCACACGAAACTGCTTCATCGTGGCGAGCGCTTTCTCGGCGGTGTCGTCCGCCTGCGTGGTGTGAATCGGCTGGCGTCTCATCGCCTGCGCTGCCGTGATTTGATCCGGCAGCAAGCGGCGGGTCGCCGACGCGATGCAAATATCGCGATCGGTAATGACGCCAATCAGCTTGTTGCCGGCCTCCAGAACCGGGACGAACCCGCAGTCGCGATCCCACATGAGCTTGGCGACCACCGCCAGGTTGGTCTCCGGCTGACACGTTGCGACGTTGGTTGTCATGATCTGTCTGATAAACATGTCTTCCTCCCCGTGATGTCGGTTCAACTTCACTGACGTATCACCGGAAGCAGACGATGTCCAGTCAGCCGTGACAACGCGTCGTGAGTGACGACGCCTGAGGAGGAAGCCCCGTGGCTTTCAGCTCAACTGGAAGTCGGGGCTCGTTGGCTTTCCCTCTTCGGTCGCCGCGAGCGGGGGAACCGGCGTGTCGGGTCGAATCGGCGGCTTCTTCGCGTGGAAGTCGGTGGCCTGCTCGAACGCGTGCGCGAGCGCAAGCACTTTGCCCTCCGAGAACCGGGGCCCGGCGATCATCAGGCCCACGGGCAACCCCTTGGACGTGAAGCCGCACGGGATGGAAATGGCCGGGATGCCGTACAAGTTGAACGCGCCGGTGTTTTCGAGCTCAGGGTTGCGCGGCACGTCGGTCTCCTCGCGCTTGATTGACGCGTCGATCGTCCGCGGCGTGCGGCGGCGGGTCGGCAGGACGACGAGGTCGACTTCCTTGAACGCATCGTCAATCGTGCGACGGAGCAGCTCGAGGCGCCAATGGCCGCGGACGTACTCGGCAGCCTTCGCGTTGGCGCCGTTTTGTAGGGCGCGCCGGGTGGGAATCATGTAGCGCCCCGACGCGCGCGCGAACATTTCCTCGTGGTATGCGTACGTTTCCGCGTTGACCGTGATGTCTCGGGTCGGCGGGAGCATCGTGTCGGTCACGCTCTTCGTCATCTTCTCCAGCACGCGCAGCGCGTCATCGACGACCTTGGCGACATCTTCGTCGAGCAGATCGAAGAACGGAGCCCGCGCGACGCCAATTCGGAGCCCGCTGACCGGCTGCCTGGCTGCCGCGACGTAGTCTTCGGCCGGGTGTTCGACGCTCGCGATGTCCAGGCGGTCGTAGCCGGCGAGCGCGTTCAGCATGATGGCGGCGTCCATCACGCTGCGCGTGATCGGGCCGCAGTGATCGAGCGAGAGGGTCAACGGGATGATGCCGCGGATCGAGACGAGACCGTAAGTCGGCTTGAGACCGACGACGCCGCAGTACGATGCGGGCGTGCGGATGGAACCGCCGGTGTCCGTCCCGAGTGCGCCGTAGCAGAGGTCGGTGGCAACCGCCGCGGCCGACCCGCCCGACGATCCGCCAGGGTTGCGCTCGAGCGCCCAGGGATTTCGCACAGGACCGTAGTAGCTCGTCGCGGAGGTGCCGCCGAACGCGAACTCGTGAAGGTTGGCCTTTCCGAGGAGGACTGCGCCGGCGGCCGCAAGGCGGCGGGCGACCTCCGCATCCTCCACTGGAACGCGATCGTCGAAAACCGCGCTCGCGGCGGTCGTGCGAACGCCCGCCGTGTCGATGTTGTCCTTGAGCGCGATGGGAACGCCGTGCAGGGGGCCTCGCAGGCGGCCGGCGCGCCGTTCACCGTCGAGCGCCTTGGCCTGGGCGAGCGCGCGATCGCGTGTGACGGTGATGAACGCATTGACCTTCGGGTTATAGACCTCGATGCGCGCCAGGCACGCCTCGACCAGCTCGGTCGACGTAACCGTTCCGGCTTTGACGCGCGCGGAGACATCCAACAACGTCAGTCCCGCGAGCGTCGACGCGGAGCTCGATGATGGTGCGGTGGCCGGCGCGGGATTTCCCGATTGTGCGGCAGCGGCGGCGGCGCGCGTCGCAGCGGTGGCAGCGCCGAGCATCGTGACCGTGAAGGCTCGTCGTGAGAGGCGTGTCATAGCCCATAACGATATGCGCTTTCATGCTGGAGGGCGATATAGTATTTGCGCACGGACGCGATCGAGGAGGTCGCCATGAGGGCTGTCATTGCGGCGTGTGTTTCCGTTCTGTGTGCGCCGACGGCGTTTGCCGCGAGCCCCTCGCCCGCGCGCATCCGTGACGCCGCCGCTCGTGGCATCCAGGTTCTCCAACAGAGCCAGAAGGGGTGGTACGCGAAGCAACAGTGCGAGTCGTGTCATCACCAGTTCCAGCCGGCGATTGCGCTCCATTCGGCGCGCGACCACGGGATCCCATTCGACGAGGCGGTCGCGCGCGCGAATGCGCAGCGGGCGTTCGACTATTCCGATGTCGATCGTGCCGTACAGTACACGCACGTGATCGAGCCGGCGATGAGCGACGGGTATCGTCTCGTCGCCGCGGATGCCGCGGGCGTTCGGCCGAATCTGGTCACGGCCATCTACGCGCGCCACGTCGCCGCGCATCAAAACCCCGACGGTGCGTGGGACAATTTCCGGCAGCGTCCGCCGGCGGCCTACAGTCAGTTCACGATGACGGCGCTGGCGCTCCGCGCGATTCAGCTCTACAGCCATCCCAGCCAGAAAGCCGACGTTGCCGCGCGGACCGCGCGCGCGCGGCGGTGGTTCGAAACACACGCCCCGCGCGCCACCGAAGAGCGGACCTACCAACTGTTCGGGTTCTCCTGGGCTGGTGCCAGTCGGGCGACGATCGAGCGCGCGGCGCGAGACCTCGCCGCGACTCAACAGGCTGACGGCGGATGGAGCTCGCTTGACGGGCGTGCCAGCGACGTGTATTCCACTGCCGAAGCGCTCGTCGCATTACACGACGTCGCCGAACACCGGCTTCCGAGCGTCGCATGGCGACGCGGGATCGAGTTCATCCTCGATGCGCAAGCGCCCGACGGATCATGGCACGTGGCCTCACGGATCCATCCGCCGGCGCCCATCAGCCCCCCGTACTTCGAAAGCGGCTATCCCTACGGGCACGATCAATTCATCTCCGCCAGCGGCGCGAGTTGGGCCATCATGGCGCTCGCTCGGGCGCTCGACCCTGCGACGAACGCATCAGCATCGGCCGCCGCGGCCCCCGAGCCAGCGGCGGCCGAACCATGGGCGGAGACGGTCCTGTTCGGCGGCGTCGCCGAGTTGAAGACGCTGCTCGATAGCGGCCTCGACCCGAACGCGGCGACGAAGACAGGTGGAACAACGGCGCTGATGATGGCCGCCCCCGACGTGGCGAAGATGACGCTCCTCGCCGACCGCGGCGCGAACATCAACGCCCGCGCCGCCACGCAATATTCCGCTTTGATGGTCGCGGCGCAGTATCCCAACGCCGCGCCCGCGATGAATCTGCTGCTCGATCGTGGGGCCGAGGTGCGTCTCGCCCCATCGGTCGGCCCCGCGACCTTCGGCGCTTACCCCCTGTTCCTGGCGGCGTATTCGGGCAATGCGGAGGTTCTGAGGCGACTCCGGGATGCCGGCGACTCGCTCACCGATGGCGTGTCGCTGATCGGCAGCCGGCCGAGCGCCCCACTGCTCGGCGCCATCAAGCTCGGATACCTGGACGTCGATCAGCGACAC
>Ga0182041_10000700_pt1 | contig 16173 bp, 10 predicted proteins | sample flu12Cox44000178_FD_125967 | JGI IMG/M metagenome (GOLD analysis project Ga0182041, IMG submission 125967) | Lab enrichment of tropical soil microbial communities from Luquillo Experimental Forest, Puerto Rico - flux8day.12C.oxic.44.000.178 | ecosystem: Environmental > Terrestrial > Soil >...
ATTGTGCCCATCCACGGCACGATTGCGCGATATGCGGCTTTCCTGAAGGTGGTACCGGCTCAGTAGTATCGCTCGGTCGCACACCCGCCAGCGTGCACGGTCTCGGCCGCCGCCCGGTGACCGAACGGTTGGCCAACGCAGATCAAGACTCTCTGACGGCGCACTTTAGTCACCATGTTTATGAGCGTGAGCGCACTCGCGTCATAACGGATTTGTCAGAAGCGTGCGATTTTCGAGCGGCTTGGTGCATCGCTTGCGGTCTGGTGATGACAACGTGTGCACTTCATCAAGCAACGTTTCGCGTCCCGTGGACAAGTGGCGATGGCACCCCAATTGCGATGCGCTTCCCGAACTAGAGGACATCGCATGAACGAGAAACGAACGTTGGGGAGAAGGCTCGGGTTGGGAATGTTCGCCGTGCTGGCGACGGTTGCGTTGAATGCCGCCGCGAGGACGTCGCCCAATGTGGATCGCCTCGCGCGGTTCACGCCGGTCGCGCCAGGGCGACACAGTCCCGTCAAGATTCACCAGCGTCAATCTGACAGTTCGTGGGACAGCTACAACTGGAGCGGCTACGCCGTGACCGGCGCGGCGGGTTCGGTCACGGACGCAAGGGCGTCATGGACCGTTCCACCGGTCAGCTGCCCAATAGGATCAAAGCCCAGACAAAACCAGTACTCGTCCTTCTGGGTCGGCATCGACGGGTTCAACGACAACACGGTGGAACAAATCGGCACCGACTCGGATTGCCAGCGCGGGAGACCCACGTACTACGCGTGGTTCGAGTTCTATCCGAACCCGATGTTCATCATCAACAGCGTCACCATTCACCCAAACGATGTGATTTCGGCCGAAGTCGTTTCGAACGGCGGTGGCTGGTTTACCGTATCCCTCACGAACGTCACGACCAATCAGTCCTCGGGCAGCATCAGTACCCAGGTGCCGGGCGCGCAGCAATCGTCGGCCGAATGGATCGCAGAGGCTCCCTCGAGCTCGAGCGGCGTTTTACCGCTCGCCGACTTCGGCACCGCGGTGTTCAGTCAAAATGGCGCGACCGTGGGAGGAGCCACAGGGTCCATCGGATCGTTTGGTTCCAACGTGCAGGACATCACGATGGTGGGGCAGCGCGCACCTCACCCGATCAAAGCGCAGCCTTCATCGCTCTCAACCGACGGCACGAGCTTCTGGGTGACGTGGCTCAGCACCGGACCCTGACGCTCACCAGGCCTCTACGGAACCGGATGTTGCCTTAACGGCTCAACGGTCATCTCGTACTGGCGCGCCAGATGAAGCGCTGTCCCTTCATCCCATGGTTTGCCAACAATCTGCAAGCCTATGGGAAGACCGTGTTTATCAAAACCGCAAGGAACGCTGACCGCCGGCAACCCGAAGTAGTTGGCGAATACGGTGTTTTGCGCGGAGAGCGCTTGCGGGCTCGAGCCCGCGTCCTTCACGGTGGGCACCGTCGTGGCAGTGGTCGGCAACAGCAGGATATCGATGTCTCTGAACGCACGCTCAGAGACCGTCTTCCGGTCCGCTTCAATGGCGTGCAAGTCACCGAATGGCGGGATGTCAAACGGTGCTCGAGCGGCAACGACGTCATGACCGATGCTTTGGAGTTGCTCAACGGCGGTGGTGAATGCGCGAGTGATTTCCTTGTCAGCCTTGAAATTGTCCGCGATGCCAATTCGTAATCGTCGCTCTTTTGAGAGTTCGCCGCGATAGTCGCGGACGTGCGCCATTGCGTTCGGCTCCGCCAGCACGTTCAAGATAATCGCCGCGTCCTCCACGGTCCTCGTAGTGATCCCCGGATGCGACAGCCACAGGATGGCTTCGTCGGCTTTTTCGCCCTCGAGAATGCCATTGGGGCTAATGAGTCCGTATGTGCCCTTGAACCCGACGACGCCGCAGCAGGCGGCCGGGAGACGGCAGGAGCCGATCGCGTCGGTATCCAGCGTCGCGTGGCACAGGCCGGCTGCAACCGCCGCAGCGGAGCCGGAGGATGATCCGCCGGGAATGTACCCGTCATTCCAGGGATTCCGGACCGCGCCGAAATAGCTCTCGAGACCCGTCGTGCCCATGCCCAGTCGATGCATGTTCATCTTGCCGACAACGATTGCGCCAGCCTCTTTCAATTTCGCGACGCCTGCGGCGTCCTTCTTGGGGACGCGATTCTTGAACCCTTCGAACGCAGCCGTCGTTCGCACATTGGCGAGATCGTAGAAATCTTTGACCCCCACCGGAACGCCGTGCAGCGGGCCGCGCCAGTTGCCGGCCTTGATCTCGGCTGCTGCCTCCTCGGCGTTTTCGCGGGCCTGATCAGCCAGCACCGTCGCAAACGTGTTGAGTCGTTCACTGAGTTGATCTATCCGCGTGAGGCAGGCGGTGATGACGGCGACGGGCGAGGTTTCTCTCGCGCGCAGACGTTGGCTCAGTTCGCGGATACTCATGTAATGAAACGTTTCGTTCATAGGGAACAACAGGTCTGAGCGCAGACTGCTGGACCGGACTGAAGTGACACCGGCGCTTCGTACGCTGACGGGTTGGCCGTACGCTGACGGGTTGGCCCGTTTGACGCAAGTGTTGCGTCAGTCTCTATTCGATCAACGGGCAGATGCCAAGTCAGTGGTCGTTGTCGCGTCAAGTGGCTCGAGCTTGATGATGGACGCGCCGTGGTTGTTGCCCACCCAGAAGGTGACCGGCGTCGTGCGGTTGTCGACGAACACTCTCCGCACGTTTGTCGAACGCGGGAGGAGGTACTCGACGAACGTCCCGCTTTTGGGGTCGAGGTGCAGGATCCGGTCGCTATACTCGCCGCCTGTCCAGACATTGCCGTCCTTGTCCGACGTCACGTCGTATGGCCAGAAGCCTGGCGTCGGCACCTGCCATTCCTGAAACTGTTCTGTCCGCGTGTCGAACATGCCGATGCGATCGCCGTTGTTCTCGCCGAACCACAATCGATCCTGTCCGTCCATCATTCCGCGTCGTGGTCCGGATCGCGGCGTTGGCGTTTTGAAAATGCGAATCGCGCCGGTCTTCGCATCGATTCTCCCGACGTCCTGGCTGCCCAGGACCAGAAAGTAACCGTTGTTCGCGGAATCAGGGATCACGTCGTAGACGTTCGGCCGGGGGATGGTGTACGGCTCGAAGAGGTCGAACTTGCCCGACGCGACGTTCAGGCGAAGCACGGTGTACGTCCCGGCATCCTGGAGCCAGACCTTGCCGTCAACGTGCGATTGGCCCGGGCTGATCTGATTGATTTGCACGTGCGGTCCATTCAACTCGGGCGGAAGGCTCCACGTCTGGAACGTCTGGCTCTTGCGCTCAAACTTTGCGATGCCGCCCTGAAACTGCATGGCGAGCCACGGGTTCTCGCTCTCGTCGAAGCGGACCCCGAGAATGCCGGTCGGCGCGGTCGGCTTCAGCATTGGTACGGGGTACTCCTTGACGACTCCGGTTTTCGGATCAAGCGCTCCGAGGATCTGCTCGCCGAAACTCGCATACCACGCCAGACCCTTCGAATCGACGATCACGTCGTGCGGTTGTCGCGTGCGTTGCGGCAGGTCGTATTCGGTGTAGATGACCTGCGTTGCCCGCCCTTTCGGCCGAGGCAGCACCTTGAGAGGATAGGTCCACTCGGGACCAGCGCTCAGATTCAGCGTTGCTAGATACTCGGCCTGACGGCGCCACGCGGCGCGGCGATCGTCGGCGGACTCCTGGCCGCCGCCGATCCTGGGTGCCGGCAACTTCTGGACCTTCAGCGGAAACGACAGCTGCGGATAGGTCGACATCCGCTCGATGACCGAGACCAACCGCTCCGCGTCGTAGCGTGAGCGAACAATTCGTTCGAGTGTATGGCAGTGCGTGCATCCGCGGATCGACGCTTTTTGTCCGTCCGTTCCCGGGAAACTCGCGAACCACTCTGCGTTTGTGAGCTGAGCCGCCACGTCACGGCTCTTGCGCAGTTTGAGATCGACGATTCGCGGCGTACCGGCAACGAGCGTGGCGGATACGTCGCCCTCCAGGTCGTACCCGGCGCCACGAATCCTGATCGCGTACTCCCCCGGTTCCAATCTCGACTGCGGAAACCGATAGCGACCGTCGCGATCACTGACGACGGTAATCGTCGTGGTGGACGCGGTTCTTTTGGCGCTGACGAGCACGCCTTCCATCGGCCCTTCCTCATCGGAAGTGACCAGACCTGACAACGAGGGAGGCGCCGGCGTCTGGGCGAGGAGGCTCTCGAACCATGGCAGCGAGATTAGGGGGCCACCCAAGACCGAGACCGCCATGAGCCACCAGATTCGTGATCGCATGTGTCCCTTTCCGGTGAGAGTAGCTGCCGCTCTAATTGTGGGATCCTTCGGCCCTTCTGATAAACCAAAATAGAAAGATACCAGAAGGAATGGCCGACGCCGGCAATACGGTCGCCTTGCGCCTGGCACGAGTGCATCTTCGTCGATGGCGTTCCGAGCGGCCTTCGTTGACGGGAGAGCGGCAACTGGCTGGCGCGATCCGGATGAGCCTGCCGGAAATCCGGCAAGCGCCGTGGATCGCTGGGAAAAACGCCGGGCGGACTGCCCCCGCCAGTGGAATCGCGCTTGCGTTTCGGCATGTGAACCGCACGCTGGAGGATTAAATCGACGTTCCCGCTGCGCCAGCCCAAGGTTGCAAATCGCACATGACCGAAGTCGAGATTCCCAAGTACCTCTTCGATGACTCGCCGCTCAACGTGTACTGGGAGACCACGATCGCGTGCAGCCTGGCCTGCCAGCATTGCCGCGCCGCAGCGATCTCCCAGCGCGATCCTGATGAGCTGACGACCGAGGAAGGCTGCCGCCTGATCGACGATGTTGGTCGGCTGGGCAGCCTGCTCATATTAACCGGCGGGGATCCTCTCGAGCGGCCAGACCTCATTGATCTGGTGGCATACGCCCGATCGCGTCGCGTGAGCGTGGCGGTCACGCCGAGTACGACACCCAGCTTGAAGCGTGACACCGTTGCCCGCTTGAAGGAGCTTGGGATTACAGCGCTTGGAGTGAGTCTCGATGGGCCGACGCCCGACGTGCATGACGCATTCAGGGGCGTAGCGGGCACCTTCGTCCACTCGCAGTCCGCGCTCGCCTGGGCGAGGGAGTACGGCGTCACCGTTCAAGTGAATTCGACCGTCACGCAATTCACGCGCCCTCATCTAGACGCGATGTTCGAGCTCCTCGTCAGAAACAGTCCTCCGGTGCGCCGCTGGAGTCTCTTCCTGCTCATCCCAGCGGGCCGCGGCCGCAATCTGATGGCGCTCGACGCCCGCCAGGTGGAGGAGCTGTTCGAGTGGACGTATAAGGTGTCCGAGAACGCTCCGTTTCATGTGAGTACGGTGGAGGCTCCCCACTACCGGCGATATTGGATCGAGCGCAAGCTGGCCGAAGGTTCCACGGAGGCCCAACTGGCGCGGCTGGGCCCACGAATGGGGTTCGGGGTCCGCGACGGCAACGGCGTGATTTTCGTGGCCCGGAACGGCGACGTGTTTCCAGCCGGGTTCCTTCCGTATCCCATGCTTGGCAATGTCAGGCGGACGCCGTTGTCCGACCTGTATCGCAAGTCGCCGGATCTCGTCGCTTTACGCGACATGGATGCGCTCGAAGGCCGCTGCGGGAGGTGCCGGTATCGCTGGGTGTGCGGCGGATCACGTGCGCGCGCCTGGGCTGTCACGGGGCACCTGCGTGGCGAGGATCCAGCGTGCGCCTATCAACCGCCATCAACCGCCGAACCGCCGTGGCCTGGGTTTCCATTGACCGCGGCCAAGCCGGGAGGCACCCGCGGGCACGGTCATCCGGGCGGCCTCCAGACCGCATAGGCGGCGAATCGGGGCCACTGCCGGTTCTCCGGCACCCGCGCGCATCCTGCGCGGCGCCTCGGACATAAGGCGTCGGAAGCATCCCGCCTTCAATCGGTTGGCCGTGCGCACGCAAGCGGCATGGCGGTTGCCTAGATCTCTTCATCGATGTGCGTTTATTGACCGGAGAAGAGGAGGTTCCGAGATGATCAGACACATGCTCGTCGGGTTGGTAGCGCTGGCGATCTCGGCGGGCGCGGCAAACGCGCAGACGACGATCAAGAAGGCACCGATCAAACCCACTCCCGCGACGGACGCCAAGAAGATGTTCGACAGCTACTGTGCCGTCTGCCATGGCAACGACGGTACGGGAAACGGGCCGGCCGCCAAGGCGTTGACCAAAGCACCCGCCGACCTGACCAAGATCAGCGCGCGCAACGGTGGCACATTTCCCGATGTCCGCGTGCGACGCTACATCGAAGGCGTGGACGAAGTCGCAGCGCACGGCACGCGCGACATGCCGATGTGGGGAACCCTGTTCCGATCCCTCAATTCGGACACTGACCAGCTCCGCATCGCGGCGCTGACCGAATACCTGAAGTCGATGCAGAAATAAACGCTGGGCTTGCGATTACGGCGCGTATTGCATCATGGCCATGAAGCCCATGTCCATGTGAAATTGCTGGTGACAGTGAAACAGCGTGAGGCCGGGGTGGACGGCAGGCACGTCCACCTCGACGTCCTTCCACGCAGGCACGATCACGACGTCCTTTCGAATTCCTGACATCCGCTGCCCCGCCACTCGGACAACTTCAAAGGTATGGCGGTGCAGGTGCATCGGGTGATTCTCGCCGCTCTGATTGTCCACTCTCCAGCGGTAGCGCTTGTTCGCTCTCACCATGATCGGCGCCGTATGGGGAAACGACTTTCCATTCATCGTCCAATGCTGGCCATCGCTCGCAGGGCGGATTACGATCGTGTGCCTATCGTCGGGTTCGGCAGGGGCTTCGGTCCCGCCGAACAGCCCGTACTCCCAAATGAATGGTGCCGGCTGACTCCACTGCGGGGGGCCCTGATGTCCGGCGTACTCGATCACGATGCCCATGCCGGCTGTGCGCCAATCTCCCCGCTCGGCGCCGAGAATCCACACCCCGGGGCGGTTCATGTCGACGACCGCGTCAATGCGCTCGCCTGGTCCCAATTCCAACACCGGAACCTCGTGCGGAGTAGGAACAGCATTGCCGTCGAGCGCCGTCACACGAAACGTGTGACCCGGCAGCGCAAGACGATGCTGCAGCGTGGCGCTGGCGTTCACGACGCGGAACAGGACGCGCTGTGATTCTCGAACGCGGACAGGCTCTCCTGCGCCGAGCATCCTGCCGTTGATCGAGAAATAGCGAAACTCGATCTCGAGCGGTCCCTGCTCGACAAACCGTGGCTCCCATTCGTGAAGAAGGATCGGCACCTCGAGATCATAGGCTCCCGGATCCTGATCGGCCTCCACTATAAACATGCCGAACTGTCCAGTGTACGTGCTCTTCCGCAGGTTCCGTCCCGCTCTGCCGTGACTGTGATACCACCGCGTGCCGGCCGGGTCCGGAGTAAACGTATAGCGACGGAATCCGCCGTTCGGAGGAATCGTTGGCGTCCCTTCCTCCATCGAGCCGTCTACATCGGAAGGGATCTGGAAGCCGTGCCAGTGGACGAGTTCCTCATCCTTCAGGTCGTTCCACACGTCGACCGCGAGCGGTTTGCCGAGCGGTGCCCGAAGAAGCGGGCCCGGGACCTGGCCGTTGTAAGCGGCTGTTTTTATCGAACGTTTCGGGGCCAACTCCCAGGCAATTTCGCCGATTCGGAGTTTGATATCCGCATCGGTGGCCGGCTGAACCGGGGGCCCGGCGAGCCGCGCTTCCTGACGAGCGTGACGCCCGGCCGCGAGTGCAGCCGTCGACAGCCAACCGCATGACAACGCCAGAAACCGGCGGCGGATCAATTCGCTCACAACTCCAAGAAAGCTGTCACGACGCTGACAACAGGAGTATATGTCGAGCGCCTTGGCGCGCGTCCTGCAACCCGATTCTTTACGCGCTTCGCCGGTTCGGGTTTGGGAATCCCCTACTCGGCCCTGAGCGTGGCGAAGTACTTGTTTGCCGTCGTCACCGCCCCATCTGCCTGGGCGAAGAGCGTCTCACCGTGCTTGTTCAGCGTCTCGGCCTGTGGCTTCAATGACGCGGCGGCGGAGGGCGTGAGCTCCGCACCGAGGTACTTAATATGGTCAGAAAGGTCTTTTGTGAAGGGCGCGAGCGCGTCTCCTGCGCTCTTGAGCGATGTCTTCACGTTGTCGTACGCCATCTTGCTCGCCTCGAGCCTCGATTTGGCCTGGTCGCGCATCGTCAGGTCCTGAATCTGGCCAATCGCTTCCGACCGGGCCGCGAAGTAGACGCCCGCCTGCTTGTCCATCTCGTCCACGGTCTTCCGCGTATCCGCCACGTGGTTGTTCATGTCCTTCTGGGCGTTCTGCAACTTCTTGTAGTCGCCCTTCATGTCCTTCGAGTTGCCCTGCAACAGCGCATTGTACGCATCCAGCGCGCTCTTGGTCTGGAGGCTCGTCTGGGCCACCGCCTGTGCAGTCGCTCCACCGGCCTTGATGAACCGATCGGTCTCCTTGATGCTGTCGGTCTGCGCGAAGATCGACAGGGAAGCCGACAGCCCTATTGCGGCAAACACAACGGTCTTCATCTTTATCATGGCGCGCTCTCCTTTCCACTCCAAGTCGATGAGCGCAAGCAGGATAGGAGCCGAACAGCCGCCGAGCTATGCGAATTCGGCAAGAACGCTGGTGCCCACTCTCGGACGGCGCTCCATGCCCTGCGAGCTGTCAGATCTAGCTGGCTCTCCGTGTACGGAATCCGCTAGAAACTTCATCTTCGCTGGAACGACTTGCAACGGGCCATGTCACGCTCAGCCGTTCCCGTTGAGCATGCGATCGCCACCGGTACGGCGACGACGCCCAACACGATCAACCCGATCGCCACGAACCCAACGACTCTGAGCGAGCGTCGCATCACATTCTCCACTGCTACCAACGCCGTCATGCGAATCGAGCAGATGGGCTGGGCTCCAACAGGCCATCGTGCATCTCAGCGACGGGGGCCGGTGCGCACCGGACCGGACACCCGGGCCACTCGGTACCTCGATAACGGCCGAGGATCGTGCCGACCAACACGATGAGCGGCACGACGATAGCCTGCACCCACCGCGGTGCGAAAAGGACCGCCTGCGTCTTGCGATGCCTCCAGGCAAGGTGGGCGATGTAGAAGAGCGGCGGCCGGTTCGCCGGACCGCTGTTGAGCACCTCGAACGCAGCCGCAAAGTACACGTCGAGATCGACGACGGGCTTGGCCAGGCCTTCGAGTACGAGAGTCTCGTCGCCGGCGTTCCACCACCGGTGCGCCGACCCCGCCGGCAGCACCGCCGTGCCACCCGCCTCAACCTGCAGCTGACGGCCATCCACTTCGGCTGACAGCGTCCCGGCCACGACGGTGCCCTCCTCGTGCTCGTAGTAGTGGACGTGCAGCGGAGGACCGTCCTGCCGCGGAGGCAGTGTCCCTCTCAGCTCCAGGCACATCGTGCCATCGCGCACGATCCGGCGCAGCTGCAGGCATTCGCCAGTATGCCGATTGTTGAGGGTGCGCCATCCCTGCGAGGGGGCGGCGGGAGATGCTTGCGCGGTAGCCATGTCGATATTCTCCTTGAGTCCGGATAGACTTGACATGATGTCAAGTTCACGCTCAAAGAATAACCTTGAGCTTGACACCGTGTCAAGTACGAATTCGGCTCGTCGCGGGACACACGATGACATGGGTCCGTCGCCGCGCCATTTCACTCCACGTAGGAGGCGAGCTCCACGACACGAAGGCCGGGAATTGGAGGCAGTCGTCAATTCCTGGACGATCGAAATTCAAGAACCCGGCCTGCCGCGGAGGGGCCGGCCCGGTGTGTAGGGAGCTCCGAGCCGTTCCAGCTCGGTTTCGATCGCTGGCAGATCGGTCTCGACGAGCGTCTTGAGCTTCGCGCGCTCGACCGCGAACAGCTCCGCGGCAATCGCGTACTGCTGCTCGTGGGTCGTCGTCTGCCGGGCGAGGGTGCGCGTCCGCTCGCCCGAAATCGTGTTCGCCCGCTCCGAAATGGCCATCGGCGTCGGGACGCTCCGGGATCCGAGCCGGCGATCGCCTTCGAGGGCGACGAGGATGATGGTCAGGCGACGCTGAACCTCGCGCGCCTGATCGTGCAGCACGCGCGTCGCGGCGGGTGTGGCGTCGAGCGCCTTCCGAATGGCGTCGAGGCTCGTGTTGGTGGTATGCGCCAGCTCCAATGCCCCCGCGATGTCGCGCCGCAGGGCCTGCAGCTTGTTATCGAACTGCCAGCGAGCTGCTTGCTCGTCTCCTTCGAACGCCGCTTGCGAATCCATGACGACGGCGAACGACGCCGGACCATCGAGCTGGGTGACGACGCCGCCGACGCGCTGTGACAGCGTGACGCTGTAGCGCCCCGGCACGACGTACGGGCCGACGAGCGGATCGCCGAATAGTTCCTCGGTCTCCCCGCGCGGCCGGTTCGGCGGCAGCCGGTGCGCCGGCAACCGGAGATCCCACGCCACGCGTTGCAGACCCCTGGTCACGGGGCCGGTGAGTACGCGGATGGCCGAGCCACCAGCGTCGCGGATCGTGAGGAGAATCGCCGGCGGTTCTTCGTCTTCTTCGGCTCGCAGCTCGTCGGCGGACGGGTATCGAATCGGTTGCCCGGCTTTTTGGGCATCTTTCTCCGCGTCCATCCGCTTCTCTTTGAGCGTCTTGATGGTATCCGCGAGCTGATAGCTCACGAGCGCGCCGTAGGGTGGGTTATCCCCCTCGTAGAACGCCTCGCCCTGGGAACCCTTGCCGGGCATTCCATACTGCAGCGTCGGAACGAACAACACCGCGTCCCGCACCGGATACAGCTTCGTGGATGCGGCCCTCGCGGCGGCAGGCGTCGCGTCCGTTCGGGCTCGCAGCGGCGAATAGTCGTCGACGATGTAGATACCGCGGCCGAACGTGCCGAGCACGAGATCGCTCTCGCGTTTCTGGATCGCGATCTCCCGGACGGCGATCGTCGGTAGGCCGGCAATCTTGTGCCAGTGCTGGCCGCTGTCCTGGCTGAAGTAGGCGCCGAACTCTGTCCCCGCGAAGAGCAATCGGCCGTCGCGATAGTCCTCGGCAATGGCGTACGTCGACCCGCGTGCGGGCAGATCGCCGGCGATCGATTTCCACGTACGACCCGTATCCGTGCTCTTGAGGAGGTAGGGGGCGAAGTCTCCGTTTTGATGGTTCTCCACGGCTGCGTAAACGGTCGCCTCGTCGTGCTCGGAGGCACGAATCCGCGCGACGTACCCGTCGCGTGGCACGCCCGGCAGCCGATCGATCTTTCGCCAGTGCGATCCCCCATCATCGCTGACCTGGATCAATCCGTCATCGGTCCCGGCGTAGAGCAGACCCTCTTTCTTCGGGCTCTCCGAGATAGCTGAAATATTGCCGTAGATGGCGGTCGACGTGTTCTTCGCGACCGCGTCGGGCCCCCACACCCGGCCCATGACCGGCAGGGTGTTGCGATCGACCTGCCTCGTCAGATCGGGCGAGATCGTCTTCCACGAATTGCCACGGTCGTCGGATCGGTAAAGCATTTGCGAAGCGAAGTACAAACGAGTGTGCGAGTGCGGCGAGATGATGAAAGGCGCGTCCCAGTTCCAGCGTAGCGGGACGCCGCCTTTGTCCTCCTGCGGCTGAATGCCTATCCGCTCGCCCGTTCGCTTGTCGTAGCGCACGATCACGCCGTGCTGCAGCTCCGCATAGATCGTATTGGGATCCTCAGGGTCGACACGGGAGACGAACCCGTCGCCGCCCTGAGTGACGAACCAGTCCTGGTTCAGAATCCCGTGCTGGGATCGGGTGCGCGAAGGTCCGCCGAGCGAGAAGTTGTCCTGAAGCCCGCCGTACACGTTGTAGAACGGCGCCGCATTGTCGACATCCACGTCGTAGTACTGCGCCAGGGGCAGGTTCGCAAAAAACGTCCACGTCGCGGCGCGATCAAACGAGCGATACAGCCCGCCGTCATTTCCGACGAGCAGGTGATTCGTATTCTTTGGGTCCACCCAGATGATGTGATTGTCGACGTGCATGTTGCGCTGACCGAGCGCTCTGAGCGTCTTCCCCCCATCGTCGGACACCTGAAAGATGACGTCCGGGATGTACACGCGATCCACGTTCACCGGATCGGCAAAGATATCGCCGTAGTACATGGCCCCCTGGTTGAAGTCGCTGCGCTTTTCCCAGGTGACGCCGTTGTCCGACGATCGAAAGATGCCGCCCTTGCCGTTGGCGGCCTCCACGTTGGCATAGAGCACGTCGGGATTGACCGGGGAAATCGTCAACCCGATCCGGCCGAGCTCTTCAGCCGGCAAGCCGGCGGTGACTTTCTTCCAGGTCTTTCCGCCGTCGGTGCTTCGATGGATGGCGCTCTCCGGCCCGCCGTCGATCAACGTATAGAAATGGCGGCGCCGCTGGTACGCCGCCGCGACGAGTACGTCCGGGTTGCGCGGATCGAGCACAACGTCCGTCACGCCGGTGTTCTCGGAAATCTTCAGGACCTGGGTCCACGATTTGCCGCCGTCGGTCGTTTTGAATAGTCCCCGGTCGCCACCCGGCGACCACAGCGGGCCCTGCGCCGCGACGTACACCACGTTTCCGTCCTTCGGGTTGATGACGATGCGGCCGATGTGCTCGGAGGTCGTGAGCCCCATGTTCATCCAGGACCGTCCGCCGTCTTCGCTCTTGTAGACGCCGTCGCCGTACGCGACCGATCGCTGCGAGTTCCGCTCGCCCGTCCCGACCCACACGACGTTCGGCCGAGCCGCCTCGATGGCGACCCATCCGATGGAGAACGATCCCTGGGTGTCGAAAACAGGCTGAAACGACGCGCCGCCGTTCACCGTCTTCCACACGCCGCCCGAAGCCGAACCCACATAGAACACGGCTGTGTTCGAAGGATCGATCGCGATCGTCATGACACGACCCGAGGTGACCGCAGGCCCGATCGAGCGGGCGCGGAGGCCCGAGAACGAGTCCGGAGCAGATTGGGGGCTGGATGGGGAAAAGCCGGATTGAGAAGGGGTCGCTTGGAAAAAGACACTGGGGACTGCGGTCACCCATAAAACGAACGTGAGCACCGTCACACGGGTCATTCGAGTCTCCTCCGACGATGACTCGTGACACATGTCACGAGTCATCATTCACGATTCAGCGATTCATCGTGACCCGCCGGTTGATGGCGAAGTCCTGGGCGGATGAACGGCGGACATCACCACCTTGGTCGACTGCGCGCGGCTGCTCGACAGTGCATTCCCCTGCGCGCGGCCGCGCACCGTGAATGCCACGCCAGCCAGCATCACGACCGCCACGATTGCGACGAAGGTTCTTGCGGTCCTAGAGTACCCAGTCGACTCTCTTCTCATCACTCGCCCCCCACACCCCAATGTTTTTTCCGGTCGCCGTTTGTATGAACCTGATTGGGCCGCGATTATAGTCCGACACGTCGCGCGATCAGCTCACGCTCTTGGTCATCACGCGCGCATATTTTTTTTCGTGGATATCTTCGCATGCGGTGACTCGCTCGGCTTTCCCATCCTGAAGCCCGACAAAAAGGGCGCGCGAAGGCGTGACGACCTGTTGGCGAGATCGCATCAGATACCCGCGGGCTGAGTGCGAGTCGCCCTGGGGAGCTAAAAGTTGAATCGAACTTGAAATTGCAGCTGTCGGCCTGGATCAATGCTCGCGAGGCCCGGTGTGGCCTGTCCGAATGAGGCGAGCGGCGTGCCCGTGTCACCATAGGTGCCGTTTCGCGCCAGCACGTTAGCGTGATTGAACACGTTAAAGCCCTCGATGCGTACCGTGATCGTTCGGTTCGCCTGAATCCGGATCCGGTACTCTCCGAACAGATCCGTGCTGGAGATCGGCGTCCCCCGGAAGGAATACCGGCCCGCGACGACGCCGTTGATAACGGGGCGATCGTTGTTGGTGCCATCCCCGTTGTTGTCGACGCCGGTCGTCGGATTGAACGGCTTCGCCGTCGCCAGCGACACGACGGTGCCCGCCATCACGTCCAATGGCAGACGGTATGTGCCGACGATGACGGCGCGATGCCGTTGATCGAGGAGACTTGGCCCACGTTCGACTTCGCCCAGCTGGTTGAAGTCGTTCGGTCCTGCGCCGTTGCCGTTCGGCTCGGTCGTATTCGTCGCCTTCGAGAGGGTATAACTTGCCGACAGCAAGCCGCGTTCGGTTTGCCAGCGCAGCATCGTCTGCAGCCCGTCGTAGTCGGCCACGCCGAGGTTCTCGACCACATTGATTTGGCGATACCCGCCGTTGACCGGCGGGATCGGTCGGGTCAAATCGGCAACGGCGACCGAGCGGACCTGGCCGGGCGCCGTGCGCACGAATAAGGAGGGCGCGTTCAGATCGACGGTCTCATCGAGGCCGGTCCAATGCTGCGTAACGTAGTCGGCCGACACAAAGACGCGCGGGGCGACCTCGCGTTCGATACCGATAGACGTCACCTGGCTTCTGGGGTTGACGAAGCTAGCGCCCGGGTAGCCGGGCAGGGCGGAAATGTTGAAAAACTGGGCATAGTGGGACGCCATGCCTGGACGGATCGTGATGTTTCGCGGGGGCAGGGTGGAGACCGCGGTGCTCGAATTGAACGGCACCGGTGTGCAGGTCAGGCACATCGGGAAGCCGGTCTGTCCCGGTATCGCGCTATACGTGAAGATGCCCTGCGGGCCCCCGAGGGTGAAGTTTGCCTCGATGTTCGCGCGCAGCATCGTGTAGTAGCGGCCATAGCCTCCCCTGACGGATGTCTTCGCATCACCGCCGGGGTGCCAGCCGAAGCCGACGCGTGGCGCGACGTTCTTCGTCCCGTCGCTGAAGGTCTGGCGGTCATACCGCAGCCCGAGATCGAGCGTGAGGTCGTCGCGCGCGCGATAGCTCTCCTGGACAAAAACGTCATAGATCCATTGCGAGAGGGCGTACGTGCCGGCGCCGAGATTGAAACTCTGCTGGTACCGCTGCATATCGGCCAGTGTGAGCTGATCGATCGGCTTCGTCGAGGTGGCGTTGACCGTGAACTGCCCGAGGACGAAGGCGCTGCCGAACTCCGTGCCGTCGCCGCTGGACGTGTGTTCGGCGAGGCTGCCGCCGATCCGCACGGTGTGCCGCTGTTTGGTCCACGACAGCGTGTCCGAGACCTGGCCGATTCGGCTGGCAATGTGGGCGAAGCGCGACTCGCCCGAGGTGAAAGGCACCGAACCAGCGCGCGTAAATTGCGTCGATGGCGTCAGCGGATCGAAGGCTGTGACCGGTTCCGCGTTCTGGAACTCGGCCCGCGCTTCGTTCAGCATGGACGACGAGAGCACCGCGGTCTCGTTCATCTGCGCCGTGTAGCCGTGGCGCGAGAACTGGCGGCCGGCGCTCGGGAGCACGTTGCCGCCAACCGCATCTTGTGGGTTCGTGTCGTAAAAGCGATCGAGATTGACCCGCGCCATCAGGCCGTTGGTGGCGGTGATGGCGTAATCGACGCGGCCATTGACCAGCGCCTGGCGATGGTGGCCCAGGTACGTCGTGCCGCTGGGGACGAGCGGCGATGTCACGACGGCCCTCCGATCCTGCCACGTTCCCTCGGCCGCCACGAAGTAATGCCACCGATCGTTCACGAACGGACCACCCATCGCAAACGATCCCTGCGCAAGCGCATCAGGCGTGTCGGGCGGCACGAGGTTTTGCGCCACGCCGCCCACTGACGGCGGCACGCACGTGACGATGGAGTCGGGGCACTGCGCGTCGCTCGAAAGCGTGCTCGCCTGCGTGCTCCCCGGCCTTCCCAGAAAGAGCGCTTCTCCATGCGGGCTGTTCGTCCCCGACTTGGTCACGATGTTGATGGCTGCGCTCGACGTCCAGCCGAACTCAGGCGAGAGCGCACGGGACAGGACGTTCATTTCCTCCACGGCGCTGAGCGGAATCGTCGAGAACATCGTTTGGCGCCCCCACGGCTCGTCACCGGTCGCGCCGTCGACGATGTAGTCGGCCTCACGTCGGCCGCCAGCGCCGGCGACGACGTAGACCGAGTTCATAAAGAGGTCACCTGTGCCCTTGGCGTTGCGGAACCCTGCGTTCAGGAGCGGCAGGTAGGAGATCTTCCGGCCGAGCACCGGCGTCTGCTCGATCTCGGCAGCGTCGAGGCGCCTGCCGAGTTCGGGG
>Ga0182041_10000702_pt1 | contig 16167 bp, 18 predicted proteins | sample flu12Cox44000178_FD_125967 | JGI IMG/M metagenome (GOLD analysis project Ga0182041, IMG submission 125967) | Lab enrichment of tropical soil microbial communities from Luquillo Experimental Forest, Puerto Rico - flux8day.12C.oxic.44.000.178 | ecosystem: Environmental > Terrestrial > Soil >...
GTGCCGCCCGACATGGTGCTGCCGGTGTTTGTCGTCGTAGTCTTATTCTTCGCATTGCTCATCAGCTATCCGTGGGCCGTGCTCACCGTCGGCTCAATCGCCTACCTTGCCTGCCTTCCGGTCGGCTGGCTTTCCTACCGCGAGTATCAGCGCAAGGATACGCTGGCGGCCGCCGGGACGCCGGCTAGCGAAGCACCGATTACGCCAGGGCCGGTGCCCGGACCGGACGATCATGATCGCCCGGTTCGGCTGAACTAAGCGCGAAAAACATTCACCGAATACGCAGCACGGTGAGCGTTGCCGGATTGGGCGAAGCAATAAAGCTGAAATTCGGCCATGACTGCTCCTATTCCGCACGCGACAGCGTCACCTGCACTCCCGCACTCGCTTGACCTTCGAAAGAGCCATTGGCGAAGTTGAGACGCGCCAAGGTCTGGTTATCCTGATCATTGATGGTAAGTGCCCCCTGTCGGAACGTCCAATGGCGGCTGGTAAAGAATTTGGCCGGGCAGCCACCATCCGGCGAAACGACTCCTTGCTTCGCACCGGGAGCACCTTTGAATTCTATACCGCAAGGTGGTGCGTTAGGCGCGGCCAGCACCCAGCGGCCGGGCATATCCGGATTCTGCGCGCCTCCAGTCGTCTCGCCAAACGGATTGCCGGCGCAGTCTGAGAGCAACAACGCCGTGACAGCGCCGCCGACCGTCCAAATTAAGGCCCCCCGCTGCATTCTCACTTCATGATCGGTATCACGAATTCAGCGCCTTCCTTGGTGCCGGTCGGCCAGCGTGAGGTCACGGTCTTGGTCTTCGTGTAAAAGCGCACCGCATCCGGTCCGTGCTGATTAAGATCGCCGAAGCCGGATCGCTTCCAGCCACCGAAGGTATGATAGGCGAGCGGCACGGGAATCGCGAAGTTGACGCCCACCATGCCGACCTGCACCCGGCTGACGAAATCGCGGGCTGTATCGCCATCACGTGTGAAGACGGCGACGCCGTTGCCATATTCATGGTCGGAGGGCAGTCGCACGGCCTCTTCGTAGTCCTTGGCGCGCACGACGGACAGCACGGGCCCGAATATCTCCTCTCTATAGATACGCATCGACGGCTTCACTTCGTCGAACAGGCAGCCGCCCATAAAGTTGCCGTTCTCGTAACCTTGCAGCTTGAACCCTCGGCCGTCGACCACGAGCTTGGCGCCTTCCTTGACGCCAAGATCGACATACTCCTTCACTTTATTCAGGTGCGCTCGCGTCACCAGCGGGCCGTAGTCTGCCTGCGGGTCGATGGAGGGGCCGATTTTCAAATTCTCCACGCGCGGAATCAGCTTGTTTACCAGCGCGTCAGCGGTCTTCTCGCCGACCGGTACCGCGACCGAGATCGCCATGCAGCGTTCACCCGCCGATCCGTAACCGGCCCCGACCAACGCGTCGACTGCCTGATCCATGTCGGCATCTGGCATCACGATCATGTGGTTTTTGGCTCCACCGAAGCACTGCACGCGCTTTCCATTGGCACAGCCGGTCGCGTAAATGTATTCGGCGATCGCCGAGGAACCGACGAAGCCGATTGCCTTGATGCGGTCGTCGGTAAGTAGCGTATCGACGGCTTCCTTGTCGCCGTTGACGACATTGAGCACGCCTTGCGGCAGGCCGGCTTCGATGAACAACTCCGCGATGCGCATCGGTACCGACGGGTCACGTTCCGAGGGCTTGAGCACGAAGGCGTTGCCGCAGGCGATCGCCGGTGCGGCTTTCCAAAGCGGGATCATCGCTGGAAAATTGAATGGTGTGATGCCCGCAACAACGCCGAGTGGCTGTCGAATTGAATAGAGGTCAATGCCGGGCCCGCCGCCCTCGGTGAACTCGCCTTTCAACAGATGCGGAATGCCGCAGGCAAACTCCACAACTTCCAGGCCCCGCTGAATGTCGCCGCGTGAATCGGGCACGGTCTTGCCGTGCTCGGAGGAAAGCAGCTTGGCAAGGCTGTCGAATTCGCTCTGCATCAGCTCGAGGAATTTGAACAACACGCGCGCGCGGCGCTGCGGGTTGGTCGCCGCCCAAGCCGGTTGTGCAGCTTGCGCATTGGCGATCGCGTGCTCGACCTCGGAGTGCTTGGCCAAAGCAACCCTCGCTTGCACGACGCCGGTATTGGGATCGAAGACGTCACCAAACCGTTCCGAGGTGCCTTTGACGGCCTTGCCGCCGACGAAATGGCCGATCTCACGCATGGGAGCTCTCCTTGGGTTCTCGCGGTTATCTTCGGGCTTTTGCCGCCCATTTTCAGCGATTTTTGCAGCCTTTCCCGGCCGTCAGCGCATGAGCGCGGCCATATGGCGGCTTTTCCTTCATGATCGGTTAGCCTTTAGCGCCTCTTAACAGGCCCAGTCCAGCGTCATTTACAGCGGTTGCGCGGGTGGTGCGCTCGCCAATTTGTTCTGCCTCGCCTGTCGATCGTCGACAAATTGCATCTCAAGCTGGTGGAGGAAGAAATCAAGCGCACCACGATCATCGACCGCGCATCCTTGATGATCAGCGAAGCCAATTGTCTGATCGCCCGTAAAAGAGTGGTGCGGCGCCTATCGATTCCGGATAGAAAATAAGACGTTTTTAAACGGAGTAGATCATGGCAGAACCGCAGGGCTACGAAGTGCAGAACTTGACGCCGGAAGAAGTGGCCCGTGGGGTGTCGGAAGGACGCATGTTATTGGTTGACGTGCGCGAACCGAGCGAGACGTCGGTAGAGGCCTACCCCGACGCGGTGATAGTTCCGATCTCGGTCTTCGATCCGGCAGATATTCCGGATCCGAAGGACAGGTTGGTCGTGTTCGCCTGCCGGACAGGCAAGCGCTCGATGACGGCCTCGTTCTTGGCTCAGGAACAGGGTTATCCGTATCGCAGCCATCTTGCCGGCGGTATCGTGGCATGGAAGGCAGCAGGTCTGCCCACGCGTACCGGCGGTTAATCCTTCTCTCGCGACTGGTTGGCCGCAAAAAGCAAAACTTTGGCAGCATTCGACAGGTCGCGCCGAGCAGCTCTTGGCGCCGGTTCCGAAGAGAAGCGCGAGCCCGTGAGCGACATCAACACAGCATTGGTGGATCGTCTGAAGGCGCTTGACCGATTAGAGAAGCGGACATCCCCGTCACACGCCAATGTTCGAGATGCTGCGGTTTCTTAGGCACCGCCCCTAGAAGTATGCGCGGAGCAGATTTACAAAGGCAACTTCGGCAGTTTTATCAGACTTGTGAATCCAAGCTTGCTGGAGAGCTGCTTGATAACCCGTCGCCGCATCATCTACCTCTCTGGCTACGATCCGCAGGGACCACAGGGTTATTATGCTCTTTTTGGGAGTCAGCTTAAAAGGGCCTGTACGCTTTGGCACACCAAGTTCACACTCGGCCCGCTCGTTATTGAATCGGCCGACATCGCTTCCTGGACCGTCACTATAGGCGGGCCGAATTGGAAAGTGTTTACGCGATACGACTTCGTACGCCAGGAAGATATTATCAGTGCTAATTGTGCCGAACCTATCATCCGGCAAATTTACCGTGGCGTTCGATGGATGCTGGACGATCTCGCGACCGGGACGACGTTTCGCGTGTTTCGGGCGAATTGGCAGTTCGGGATGCATCATGTCGTGCTTCAACTGCTGTTACTCGCTTGGATTGCTACTTCCATGACAGCTGGAACGCTTGGTTGGTATATCGCGCGACACAAGCTCGGTGTGGCTACACCAATCGGGGTTGGCATATCGGTCGCGATTGTTTTTGCAATTTTCATGGCTCTGCGCCCGCTTGCCAATCGGTGGCTGGTGATTCGCGTCAACAATCACTGGCCGTATCTCCGGGAATTTGGCCGTGGCGAGGCAAACTGCTTCGACCGGCCGATCGAAATCGGCGCCGCACATCTCAGGGATTTGGTGACTGCCAATGATGCAGATGAGGTCGTCGTAATCGGTCACAGCGGCGGCGCACCGCTAGCGCAATGCATGGTCACACGTGCGCTTGAACTCGACCCGGATCTCGGCCTACGAGGCCCGCGCATTGTCATGTTGACCATCGGATCGATCACTCCCGCCGTTGCATTTCATCCGCGAGCGCTAAAAATTCGCGAGATTATTCGGCGATTAGCCATCGAACCCTCGATAAATTGGATCGAATGCCAGTCTCGCAAAGATGCCCTGAATTTCTGGGGGTTCGATCCTGTCGCGGGGGTTGGAATTCAGCTCGGACCGGAGCGATGCAATCCCTTGGTATGGCAGCTACGATTTCGCGACATGCTTTCTCCCAAACTTTACCGCAAACTACGGTGGAAGCTTTTCCGGCTACACTTCCAGTATATTATGGCCAATCAAATGCGGGCATCCTACGATTACTTCATGCTGATAGGCGGTCCGGTGCCGATAATCGAATGGGCGAAGCGACAAAGGGACGTCATCGCCGAATTCTCATCCGAGGGTGAATATCTGGGAGCCGAGTAAACCAACGATATCGATCGTAGGTGCGCCAAATGCACGACCACTGGGACGGAAAATTTCTTGCTCCGCAACGTTGAACCGGAGTTGGCGGATCATATCCCTGGCGATGACCCAAGGGCTCGTCGTTTCAGGCGAGACCTAAATCGTTTAAATGCTTTCGCGATGACCGACCGTGCTATGGCGCGGGCATTGTTGAAGCATACTGGAGAGGTAGTTCCTCGCGAGTTGATCGACCTCGGCGCTGGCGACGGCACACTCATGCTACGTGTTGCTCAAAGGCTCGCACCGAGATGGCGAGGCGTGACAGTAAAGTTAGTCGATCAACAGGATATTGTTAGCGATCCGGTCCGCAACAGCTTTGCCGCACTGCATTGGAATCTTCAAACAATTACGGCGGACGTGTTTGAATTCCTCCAAAGGTTGGAGTCGAGCGTAGATATCATCACGGCAAACAACTTCCTGCATCACTTCACTGCCGAGCCTTTGGCCCGGTTGCTCGGTCTGGCGGCAAGACGGACAAAGCTCTTTGTAGCCTGCGAGCCAAGGCGAACGCACTTTGCACGAGAGGCGAGCCGCTTCGTCTGGCTTTTGGGTTGCGGCGACGTGATTCGCGGTGACGTGGTGACGAGTATACGCGCCGGTTTTGTTGGAATGGAGATATCGGCATCTTGGCCCATGCGTGCCAATTGGATGATTGAGGAACGGGAAACGGGACCATTTTTGCATATCTTTGCCGCCAAGCATCAAAACCGGCTCTAGTGGGAATGTCCGCTCTTGATGCTGTGGACGGCTCCTCCACCGGCACGTGAGTGCCATGAAGGTCGGTGCTGTTAAGGCCCCACGATTCAGAGGAGCCAATCATGCAGGCAGCAGTCAGGACAATCGGTCTCGATATTGCGAAGTCGGTTTTTCAAGTTCATGGCGTTGATGTTGATGGCCAGGTGGTCATTCGCCGCAAACTGAAGCGGCGCTATGTGCTGGCTTTCTTTGAGAAGCCACGGCCCTGCCTCGTCGGTATGGAGGCCTGCGGGACATCACATCACTGGTCACGAGAACTGCAAGCTCTTGGGCATCGGGTACGCCTGATGCCGCCGGCTGTCTCGGGGGCTAAGGCATCAGGTGAACTTGCTGACGGCCTCATGAATGGCGCGGCAGTGCCGCTCGACGTTGTCGTGGGTGGTTACGAATTGCTTGAGTGGCGTATCGATGTCGTAGAAATAAATGTTCGCGATGAAGCCATCGATGCTCGCATCAACGCTGGTAGGTTCCACACCATGCAGATAACCGCTCGCCGGGAGAAGATTGGCAAGCGCCCCGAGATCGGCGAGCCCGCGCACCATTGCGGCGTCGGGATCGTAGCGGCCGATTCCCTGGTAGTAATAGCGTTTGGAGTTGAACTCCCGCGCGTTGGCTAATCCTTCCGCCAACGCCGGTGCAGCCAAAGCCACTGCTCGGGATATTCCCGAATCCAGCTTTCGACGACGCCCGTGATGATCTGCATGGTACCGGCGACCTCGATTTTGCCTTCGGCGTCGCGCGTCGGGTCGATTGCCTCCGTAAGTTCGGCGCGAAAGCGGTGGCTCGGTAGGCGCACGAGACGGACCCCATAAATCGGGCAGTCGAAATGCCGCGCGAGCCGCGCCAATAGCGGATTGGCTTTCGTGGGCTGCCCAAAGAAGGTCACGGGCACGCCGCGCACGTAATATTGATCAACCAGCATGCCGACATGGCTACCGCGCTCAAGCGCTTGGGCAAGTTTCAGCGGCGCATCGAGCCCGGTCTGAATCAACGTGCCCATAAGCGCGGCGCGTGTTTCGGTGATCCAGCGGTCGATCGCCGGAATATTCGGCCCGCGATAGAGCACTGTGCTGTCGACACCGTGCGTGGCCGCCGAAATCGCGGACAATTCCCAATTGGCGAGATGAGCGGAAAAAATAAGCGCAGGCTTGCCGTCTTCGATCAGATGGAGAAAGCGCTGCACGGTCGTAGGTGATATATCAAGGCGACCGGGCTTTGCCGGCGATTCGTAGTCCCACAAACGCTCAAGGTGTACGAATTCGGCGCCTACACGCCCGAGATTATCCCAGACGCCACGCAGGATCTCCTCGATCTCCGCACCGGATTTTTCCGGAAAGGCAGCGGCAAGATTTTCACGCCCGAGACGATTTTCCGGCAGCAGCGCACCGATCATGCGCATCGTCCGACCGGCGAAATCGCCGAGCCAATCGGGGTCGATGCGGCGCAGGGCTTTGATCAGCGCGATGGCTAAAATACCCAGAACGGCGTTCCCGGCGTGCTTCACGCCGCCGCGCAAACGCCTGATCGTCCGCGTCATCGCGTCGGGCATTAGAAGTTCACAATCACCTTGCCGAACACGTGCCGGTTTTCGATACGCGCCAGGCCGCGCTGGAAGTCGGAGAGCGGCACCTCTGTGTCGATAATCGGCGTCAGGCCGGCGGCCATCTTCGACAGGCTGTCACGGATATTGCGCATCGAGCAGCCGAACGATCCGAAAATCTTGTACTGCTGCTGGAATAACTGCATCAAATTGATGGTCACGCTGGGCCCGGCGGTTGAACCGCAAGTCACCAGCCGTCCGCCGCGCTTGAGGCAGAACAGCGAGGCGTTGAAGCCCTCGCCGCCGACGTGTTCAAACACCACGTCGACGCCCTTCTTGGAGGTTAGCTTGCGAGTGACGCCTTCGAAGCGCTCGGTCTTGTAGTTGATAACGTGGTCGGCACCAAGCGCCTTGGCTTTATCCACCTTGGCGTCATCGCCGACTGTGGTGATCACGGTGCAGCCGATCGCTTTAGCCATCTTGATGGCGACGGAGCCGATGCCGGAGCCGCCGGCATGCACGAGAATGGTCTCGCCGGGCCTGAGCTTGGCATTGTCGAACAGCATGTGCTCGACCGTGCCGAAGGCGACCGGCGCGCAGGCGGCATCGCGCAGCGATACGCCGGCCGGCACAGGAATGATCAGCCGTGCCGGCAGGTTGATCAGATCCCGCGCGAATCCGTCGATGTGAAAGCCCATGATGCCGCCAACGTTCTCGCACAGATTGTCGCGACCCTCGCGGCAGGCGACGCACTGACCGCAGGTGAGGGCACCAAACATCGCAACCTTGTCACCGGGTTTGAAACTGGTGACCCCCGCGCCCGTTGCCGTGATCTCGCCGGAAGCTTCGGCGCCGACCACCAGCGGCAGTTTGCGCTTGACGAAAGCCATCCCCCGAAAGCCCCACAAGTCGAGATGATTGAGCGCGACCGCCTTGATTCGCACCTGCGCCTCGCCGTCGCCTGGCGGCGACGGTACCGGAACATCGGCAAGTTCAACCTGTCGATCGCCGATAAGTCTTAAAGAGCGCATGGCGCGATTGAGCAGCCTTCAAGCCGGCTCAAGTCCCATCACCAGCGAGACGTTCTGTCCGCCAAACCCAAACGAATTCGAAATGGCATGCCGCACACGCGCGTCGCGGGCCTTATTCGGCACGACGTCGAGCGGAATCGTCGGATCTGGCACTTCGTAATTGATCGTCGGCGGAATACGCTGGTGCTGCAATGTGAGCAAAGAGAATACGGCCTCGACTGCACCCGCCGCTGAAATTGTATGCCCAATCATCGATTTGTTCGACGATACTGGCACGCTCTTGACCCGTTCGCCGAAAACTGTGGAGAGGCCGAGATACTCCATCTTGTCGTTTTCCGGCGTCGAGGTGCCGTGAGCATTCACGTAATCGATATCGTCGGGGGTCAGGCCGGCATCCTTTATCGCGTTCGTCATGCAGCCGATGATCGGCTTGCCATCCGGACTCGAGCGAGTGCGATGGAAGCCATCAGCGGTCTCGCCGCAGCCTTCGAACACTCCGAGGATCTTGGCACCGCGGGTTTTGGCTGACTCGTAGCTTTCCAACACGACCGCGCCGGCGCCTTCGGCCACGACAAAGCCGTCGCGGTTCTTGGAGAACGGCTTGGACGCGGTCCGCGGCACGTCGTTGGCGGTGGAGAGCGCGGACAACAGCGAGAAGCGGACGACGAATTCGGGATTGATCGAGCCGTCGGTGCCGATGCACAGAGCGGTTTCAGTCTCGCCGCGGCGGATCGCTTCGACTCCCAGCTGGATGGCGCTCGCTCCCGACGCGCAGGCGGTCGAAAGCGAAATAGGGGAGCCCTTGGTGCCGAACTTCTCGGCCACATGGTCGGCCACCGAGCCGAACAGAAAACGCCGGTGATAGGCGGGGAAAATTCCGCTGCCGCGCAGCAGGTCGGCGTAAGTGAACTTGTCTTTGGCGCCGGACTTCTCGCTGATGGCGATGCGCTCTGGCCAACCGACTTCGATTGGCGGCATGGCGAGGAACAATGGGCCCGGGAAGTCGCCGGGGCTGCCGACACCGGATTCCGCGATCGCCTCTTCCGCGGCGAGGTCGGCGATACATTCGGTCAGCTCGGGCGCGCCGACTTGCGGCGGCAGAAAATCGATGGTGCCGCCGATGCGCGTCCTCAAGCCTTCGGTGGGAAAGCGGGTGATGGCGCGAATTCCGGACTGGCCCGCTGTGAGCTTGGCCCAGTTTTCCGCCTTGCCGGCGCCGAGCGAGGTGACCACGCCGATGCCCGTTACGACGACGGTTGGCCGGCCGAATTTATCTGTGGTCGATGACATATCTCTATCCCCTCAGCCAACCTGCTCGACCAAACCGAGACCTTCGCCCCGCCAATGCCCGACACTGGTCACAACGACTTGGCTCAAATCCCCTCTCATCGGCCGCTCCACGCCTGTCGAGTCGCAAGGTGGAAACAAACTATCATGGCCGAGCGCGACGGTGGCCAGGGCCACATTCATGCAGAACTGCGGTTCGAGGCCATGACCGACATAGGAACCGGTAGCGCGGACGGCAAGGTCGCCGTGGCTATCCAGAAAGGCGCGTTCTTCGCCGGTGGCCGGCTGCACGCCGGTCGCACCTGAAATGATCGCGGCGTGATCGCTTTTCATCTTGTCCTTGATCTGGTCCCACAGCTTGGAAAGGGCGACAGTTACCGTGCCTGGCTTGCGGCTCGCACGCTCGGAAACGACGGCGGTCAGCCGCGCCAGGGGTTTGGCGCCACGTGCTTGAGCGTGGCCACGCGCCTCGATGACCAGAAAGGCACCGAGTGATCCAAGAGCGAAACTACCCGGCGTGCCGCGCTCCCAGACCGGGACATAGCGATCCTTCATTGCCAGATCGGCGAACGTATAGGTCAGCAGGAGATCTGGTCGCTCGGCATTGGAGGCGCCGCCGACCAGCGCGATATCGCTTGATCCGTCGGCAATGCGTGATAGGGCAATGCGCACGGCATCGACGCCGGCGCTCTCTTCGCCCATGAAGGTACGTGAAGAGCCGATCACGCCGTGCACGATCGATATGTTTCCGGCGAGGAGGTTGGAGAGCTGCGCCAGGAACAATGTCGGCCGCAAGTCGGTCATTAGCCGCTTGTTGAGCAGAACGTCCGGATCCGGCGCCTGCTTCATGTCGCTCAAGATCGCGCTGTCGACAGCGAGATCGCGCTCACCGCCGCTGGCGGCCACGATCATGTCCATGCGCGAGAGAATGTCAGTCTTGCTTTTAACCCCGGCCGAATCGAGCGCCAGGCCGGCCGCATAGGTGCCAATGCGCTGCCAGGTCTCCATCTGACGTTGGTCGCTCTTCTTCGGGATCTGCGTATCCAAATTGATCGGCACGATTCGGTGCACGACGTAAGGCGCAAAGGTGGCGGTGTCAGCGCTGGGATGTGCCTCCATCAGCTTCTGCCAATGTGCTTGCGGGCCTTCACCAAGGCAGGAGACAATACCGATACCGGTGATCCAGACTTCGCGGGCGGCCTTAGCCATCGACAGGGGTCTCGACGCTCAGCCCAATCTGAGCTGCATAGGCGCGCATATGCGAGCGCATCTCGGCGTTCGGAAAGTCGACCACACGCAGCATCACGGTCGCTTCGCAAACCGAATTGCCCTCGACACTGCCTTTTGCCTCCAGAACCGTATAGCCGGATCCTTCATGCTTCAGATGGGCCTTGATCGACAGCTGTTGGCCGGGAGTAACAAAAGTTCGCAGCCTCGCATCTCTCACCGCGCAGAGGATCGCCATGCGTTTAAATTCGTGTCGGGCGAGGACCAGCCAGCCCGCCGTCTGCGCCATTGCCTCAATCAGCAGCACGCCCGGCATCAGCGGGAAGCCGGGAAAATGACCCTCGAAGATCGGATTAGTGGTCGGAACTGTCGCCACGCTGCTGATATTGCGATCGGCAAGGTTGAGGTCGACGATTCGGTCGATAAGTTGGAAATACTCGAGACGCATATGGCTATCGCAGGCTTCAGGCGCCCTTTGCGGCGACGAGCTCGTCTATACGCTCGCTTAGATTCTTGAGGACAAAATACTGGTCCGTCGTGGCCTTTCCCTCGTTCACTTCCTGCGTCCACTTCTCGAGCGGCATCATGATGCCGAACGCCTTGTCGATGGCAAACGCGATGTCAAGGAAATCCAGGCTGTCGATACCAAGGTCGTTAATGGCGTGGCTCTCGGGCTTGATGGAGTCGCGCGGAATGTCGCACGTCTCAGAAATAATGTTGGCGATGGTGTCGAATGTCGAAGACATCGGTAACTCTCTGATCGATTTGGGATTCTGACGATCGGAAGGCTAAATACCAAGTTACGCGGTTCGGCCCCCGGCGCGACCCTTCGCCAGTTCGTGTGCGGTTGCCCGTATAGCGAAGGAGCGGGTTGAGTTCAATGGTGGCGGGCACTTACCGGAAAACGGGCAGGACCGTTAAGGCGGCCTGGCCCCGCAGCTCACGGTTACCAGCGTTCCTTGTTTACCTCGACTGGTGTGCAGCCACGCCGACCCGATAGCACACAGTCCTGGTTATTGCGCATCTTGGCCATGGTGTCGGCCAGCCAGTAACCGGCCCCAATCAGAGTAATCACAAAAATGAATGCCACGAGATTAACGATCATGCGATGCCGATAGTCGTCGACGTCGGGCCCTTCCTCGAATTTTGCCAGATCGTCGTTCGGTGACGGCGTCTTCAGCGGATTGCGCGTGCCGGTACGGCCGCGGCGGAAATTCACTACCCGCGGCTCGTTATCGGACGGAGACGATTTCTCGCTGGTCATTCTTGTAAGTCTAACACGTTGCTCGCGGCTATTCGATGGGTGAGACGATTCATTCGTCAAACAGCGAGGGTGATCCTCGCACCGAATGCAGTATGCTTGCGCACGATCCGCTTAGATTGACGCCCGCGTAGTATCGGCAGGGCAAGATAGTGACTCGCACCAAAATTATTTCACAATCGTATTCGCCCTATCGTCGGCTGCGGTGGCGGTGTCGGCAGCGGCTTCATGACAATCACTAATACTGGCAACGAGTCGGACCGTTTGATCGGCGGCTCAACGGACATAGCCCGTTATTTCGAAGTCCACGAAATGAGCATGGAGACTGGTGTCCGGAAGATGCGCTCGATGCTCAACGGTCTCGAGATCAAGCTTGGTGGCTATCACAGCGTGCTCATCGGCAGACAAAACAGCTTGTCTGAGGAGAGCGATTCAAGGTGGCCTTGGAGTTCGCCAAGATCGGTAAAGTCAGTATCGATTTTTACCGTCGGGGGATCGGAGCGCAAACTGGAGGCGATAACGGCATGCTGGGGATGGGCGGCATGCGATGAGATGAATGATCGGCTGGCGCGTCACTTTGGCTCGGAGAAAGGCAGCGCTGCGTCGGGTGGCGGCAGCATGCGAAACACGTTGAGTGTCATCGAAATCAGCGCGTAATAGCCCAGGATGCCGACCAGCTCAACTGTGGCAGTATCTCCGAGCAAGGCATGCACACGCTCGTAAGTTCGATCGCGCACGCGTCTGGATTTGTACAACTCCTGTACAAAAGCGTGGATGGCGCGTTCGTCCTTCGGCGCCGACACCGGCGTACGGCCCGCGCGCACGTCCTGAATCGTCTTCGGTTTGACTCCGGACTTCTCGGCTATAGGGGCATGCGCAAACCACTCATAATGTGCGCGCCAAAGCCGTGCCGTGCATAGAATGGCAAATTCCGAAAGCCGCGGCGACAGCGCGGACTTGTAGCGGCAATGGCTGCCAAGAGCCTGGGCGAGTTGACCGAACTCTGGCGCATGCATCCAGACAGCAAACGGCCCGCGCGGCATTATCGTTTGCCCGCGCGGGCCCGAACGGATCGCTTGCATCAGCGCGCGCTGGGCGTCGTTCATCTGCGCTTCGGTGATCATGGCAAGGCGTGGCGCTGGCCGCTTGGCGGGCATGGGGTCTTCCTATGTGGGAGAGGGCATAATGGGAGGCGTTCAGCAAGGTAATATAGCGAAGGGTTCGAACGGCGAAGCAACTCAGTCGAGCGAAGAAACGCAATGCGTGTGCGATCGATTTGGGGTCTCGTTTCAGCGTTAGGTTTGAGAGAGACGCGTGCCGATCGGCAGTGTGTGATGGGCGCAAGTGAATTTTTTTAGGGTCGTCGCGCGTCGGCGTCACTCCGCCCAACCACTCCGACCGGCCAGAATGTGGCCGTTTCCATTCGGTGACGGTAATGATGGTAGTGAGGGTAGCATGATGTCAGCGACGGAGCGCGATCACCTCTTGCGCAGCCGCGACGCCAGTAAACCAAGCGCCGTGTGCCGTTGAAAAATTGCGGCGCGAGCAGGCTTCGCCCGCGAAGAATAGGCGGTCGTTGAGAGAGGCCGCAAGTGTTCTTCGGCAATCTGCCATTCCGGGGGTGGCATAAGAGTATGCCCCCTTCGCGAATGGATCAGCGCCCCAACAATGCATTCGGATCGGCGCTAACCGACTGGCAAAGTCGTTGCCGAAGATGTCCATTAGCTCTGAGACCGCGAAGTCGAAGAACCCGCGCTGCCCTAGGCCTTCCAAAGCGGCGGCATTGCTTCCGCCGAAGTAGCACTCGATCATTGGCCGCCCGAAGGGACGCAGCTGGTAAATCGCGGTCGCGATCCGGTCGGTATGGCCAAAAACGCGGCTGTTCGGTGCGAATTCCTCCGCCGTCGCGAGTGAGATGAACAGTTTATCGGCAAGGCCCAGCGGGAGGCCGCGCGCTGCCGCGGTTTTTTCCGGAAGGGCGGGCGCGAACAGATCTTCGGTTTCGGCTAGGATCGCACTCGGTAGGGTCACGATAGTCTGATCGGCGGTCAACAGACCCTTTGCGGTGTCGATTCTGAGACGCGCGCCGCTGTGATCGATCCGATACACCGGGCAATCTAGAACGGTGCGAAGTCCGTTGCCGGCAGCGGCTATGGTCGCGCCATAGCCTTCAACGATGCTCCAATTCACGTTGCTGTCTTGATAGTCGATGAAGTCGCGCGCCGAGATACGGCTGAGTTCGGCCCCGCTGATGAACGTGCAGACTGCCGTGATCATGTTATTCCAGCGGCTGCCCGGCTCGAGCGCATCTGCCGCCGGAACATCGTCGCCCCTGGCCAGAAGGGTTTCGAGACGGTCGTAGAATCGGTCCATGGCGCTACGGAATTCGCGTTGCTCAGTCAGTGGAAACCGGATCGGCAGCGCGGGCCGGGTCCAGGCGGGTGGCGTCCTGTCGATCGTACGCCCTTGCATTTGGGCAATCGTGGCCCAGGGATTGCAGTCGGCCGAATGCAACCAGCCGCAACCAAGGTCGATCGGAAACCCGGGCCCATCGTTCACGGTCCAGGCGCGTCCGCCCAGGCGCTGCCGCGCCTCGATCAGCAGGTACTCAATGCCCGCCTCGCGCAAGTGCCGCGCGGCCGCAATACCGGCTGCGCCGCCGCCGATGATTGCGACTTCGGTGTTATCATCGGTCATTTAAAGATTCTAACGCGGCAGAACCACAGGCGGACAGTTATCTATTAGAGACAGAAACGCGAAAGAATCGTCAGCCGCCGCCACGCGCCAAAACCGCCCGCGTTTGCTCGTCGGGACCGAAGTCGTCGGCGCCGAAAACCGATAGTAACTCGGCGAGCCGCGTGCGCGCGCGATTGACGCGCGATTTGATGGTGCCGACCGCGCAGCCGCAGATATGCGCAGCCTCTTCGTAGGAAAATCCCGAGGCGCCGACCAAAATGAGAGCTTCCCGCTGATCCGCGGGCAGTTGCGCCAGCGCTTCGCGGAACTCACGAAACTCAACTTGGCCGTATTGCTCGGGCTGCGATTTCAGTGTCTCGGCGTAGCGTCCTTCGTTGTCCTCGACCTCGCGCCGCCGTTTCCGATACTCGGAACGGAAATGGTTGCGCAGAATGGTGAATAGCCAGGCCGCCATATTGGTGCCCGGTTGGAACGACTCGATATTGGCGAGCGCGCGCAGGAGTGTTTCCTGTACGAGGTCATCGGCGCGATCCACGTTCCCACATAAGGAGATCGCGAATGCGCGGAGGCTAGGCACCGCGCCGAGAACGGCTTTGCGAACCGACTCGTCCATGCGTTATTGCCTATCCTTGCTGCCGTCGCCGTTGATGCGGTTGATTAGCTCGGCGAACCGATCCGGTACGCCTTGGTTGACGACATCGTCGTACATGGCGCGAAGCTGCTGTCCGAGACGGGCCTGCACCTCGCGGCTAAGCTTGGCCGGCTTGGAACTGGATTTTCGATTACGGAGATCCGCGGTGTCCATCGGTCTTGGTTGTTCCAAGGGTTTGCGTTCGTTCATCACTTCCCACCCCAAATTCCCGGTCCGCCACAGCCTCCGGGGGTCGCCAATCTTGCACGCAAAACCCCTCAATTGGGGGAAGGTTCCAACATAATGGGAACTTTTTTCTGGGCGCCGCATTAGAGGCCTGATGGGCTTTTTGACTGATTTTGGATCTGCAGGTCCAATTCCGGAGGGGTAGGATATGGGGCTAGAATAGGTTCGGGAGGGTTTCTTGCCGACATCACCAACTGTTGCACAGCAGTTACCCTATCTTCGACGCTATGCGCGCGCCCTTTCCGGCAGCCAGGCCTCGGGCGACGCCTATGTGGCGGCAACCCTGGAGGCCATTATCCAGGACCCCAAGGTTCTGGACGGCTCATCGTCGATTCGGATCGGGCTTTATCGGCTTTTCACGAAAATCTGGAATTCGATCTCGTTGAACGGTTCGCCGAGCCGCAGTGACGCCAAGCAACCGGTCGAGCGACACCTCGCTCAGATTGCGCCCATGCCCCGCCAGGCCTTCCTACTTGTGGCGCTTGAAGGGCTGTCCGAAGGCGACGCCGCCAAGGTGTTGGACGTTGATGTCTCACACCTGCGTCAGTTGCTCGAGCATTCTGGCCGCGAACTGGCCGCCGAGATCGCCACCGACGTCCTCATTATCGAAGACGAGACGTTCATCGCACTCGACCTGGAAGGTCTCGTGGAAGGTCTGGGCCATCGCGTCCTTGGCGTTGCACGCACGCATGACGAAGCGCTCGCGCTTGCGCGCGCGAAGCGCCCGGGGATTATCCTCGCCGATATCCAGCTAGCGGACGGTAGCTCGGGTCTCGACGCAGTCAACGAGATGTTGCGTTCCTTCGAGGTGCCGGTGATCTTCATCACCGCGTATCCTGAGCGCTTCCTCACCGGCGAGCGGCCGGAGCCGGCCTTCCTGATCGCCAAGCCGTTCCAGCCAGCGACGGTGTCGGCGGTGTTGAGCCAGGCCCTGTTCTTCGAGCGCAATGCCAGACGGCGCGAGCGCCGTTCGA
>Ga0182041_10000704_pt1 | contig 16150 bp, 14 predicted proteins | sample flu12Cox44000178_FD_125967 | JGI IMG/M metagenome (GOLD analysis project Ga0182041, IMG submission 125967) | Lab enrichment of tropical soil microbial communities from Luquillo Experimental Forest, Puerto Rico - flux8day.12C.oxic.44.000.178 | ecosystem: Environmental > Terrestrial > Soil >...
CAAGATTGTGGATAGGCCGCGCTTAGAAAATCGCATCGCCATCATTACTGGATCAGGTGCGGGTATGGGTGAAGGCATCGCGCGTTTGTTTGCGAGCGAAGGCGCGGCGGTGGTCGTGTCAGACCAAAATGAAGCGAACGCGGCGACCGTCGCTCGAAGCATCGAAAAGGAAGGTGGCCGGGCCACTTTCGAGCGCGCGGATGTCAGCGTTGAGGCCGACTGTCGGGCGCTGATACGTCGGGCGGTCGAGATTTATGGTCGCATCGATGTACTCGTCAACAATGCGGGCATAAGCACGCGGGGGAACATCGAGAATACAACCTGTGAAGTGTGGGATAAAGTTTTCGCCACCAACGTGCGCGGCGCCTTTCTCTGCATGCGCGAAGCGGTCGCTTCGATGAAACAGCAACGCAGCGGGTCCATCGTCAACATTGGTTCGATCAATGCCTATATCGGAGAGCCGAAGCTGATGGCCTACTCGGCATCCAAGGGCGCGCTGATGACACTCACGAAGAACACCGCTGCCTATCTGAACCGGTATGGCATCCGTGTTAATCAACTCAATCCCGGCTGGACCATGACCCCCAACGAGCGGCGCATGAAAATGGAAGAGGGAAAGGGCGAACGGTGGGTCGAAGAGGCCATACGCACTCGCCCGTTCGGCCGCCTGCTGAATCCGCGAGATGTTGCCCTGGCAGCCCTTTATTTTGCTAGTGACGAGAGCCAGTGTATAACCGGGTCCGTCGTCGATTTGGAGCAGTACCCCGTTGGAGCTCCGCCAAACTGGTAGAGCGGCCACCAACGGCAGGAGAAATTCGTGAGCTCGCAGGCTTTCCCTCCGGGAAATGTCACGTTGTCCGCAGGCCAGCGCAAGCGCTTGTTTGTGGCTAGTTGCGTTGCCCTCATGACTACCGCAATGGTGTTTTCCGTTCGCGCCGCCACCCTCGATGATCTAGGCGCTCAATTTCATGTGAACAAACAGCTTGTCGGCATCTTTGCTGGCAAGGCTTTTCTCGGATTTGCGGCAGCCATTCTCATCGGCGGCCCGCTCTGCGATGCCTTAGGGATGAGAGCGCTTTTGTGTGCGGCTTGGTTTCTCCACATCTCAGGCGTGCTTCTAATCATTTTCGCTCCGACTTATGGCGTGCTTGAATCTGCGACGTTTGTCGTCGGACTCGGAAACGGTTTGGTGGAGGGAGTCATCAACCCTCTGGTGGCTACCGCGTATGCTGAGGTGAAGACTCAAAAGCTCAATATCCTTCATGCCTGGTGGCCGGGCGGCTTAATCATTGGTGGCCTTGCCGCCTACGCGCTGACCAGGCTAGGTCTGGGATGGCAGGCAAAGATGGCAACGATCCTCATCCCGGCTATCATTTACGGTCTGATGATCGTTGGCCAGAAGTTTCCGGCGACTGAGCGGGTCGCATCCGGGGTTTCCGCAAGCGAGATGTTTCGGGAGGCGATCCGCCCCATGTTTCTTCTGTTGGCTTCTTGTATGGTGCTGACAGCAGCCACGGAGTTAGCGCCCAACCAATGGATGGAATCGGTCCTGAGAAATATTGCCCATACGCCGGGAATTCTCGTTTTGGTGTATATCAGCGGGCTGATGTTCATCATGCGAAACTTCGCCGGAACCATTGCCCGAAAGATTTCCCCGATAGGCCTGATGCTTGGTTGTTCAGCTCTCTCCGGCATCGGTCTGCTTGCTCTTAGCTGCGCCTACAACGCTTTGACCGCATTCGCTGCAGCGACGGTTTTTGCCGCCGGCGTTTCCTACTTCTGGCCCACTATGTTGGGGATTACCAGCGAGCGGTTCCCGAAGGGCGGAGCACTGTTGCTCAGTGTGATGGGCGCGATAGGAAATATAGCCGTCGACCGCGTTTTACCTTTGATGGGGCGAATTTATGATCGATACGGAGCGGCCCAATCCTTCCGTTACATAACGGTGGCTCCTCTGGTGCTGGTTTTTGTTTTCGGGTTGATGTTCTTGTACTACAAAGCGCACGGCGGTTACAGAGCGGTGAGGATTCAGGGAGAAACAAAACCAGGACAAACGAATCGATCCTTTGTGGCTGGATGACTCCAGGAAACTGAGATACATGCCCACACCACGCTTGCTTGACGATTCCAAGAATATCGTTGGCGAGAGTCCATTGTGGCACCCCGAGGAAGGTAGCCTCTATTGGACCGATGTAAACGGCTTCAGCATTCACCGTTACATTCTCCAATCAGGAGAAAAGAAGTGCTGGTCGTTCGGTGAACCCGTCTGTGCGCTATCCCTAACCACCGCCCCTGATCGAATACTCGTGGCTCTGGGATCGCGGTTGATTCTGTGGCGTCCGTTAACCGATGAGCGCGCCGACCTCGCCTCCCCAGAGCCGAACTGGCCTCACAACCGCTTGAATGACGGCGCAACCGACCCCAATGGAGTTTTCTGGATAGGCAGTATGCGAAACAATGTTGGTCCAAATGGCCAGGATATCGAGGTCTCGGGAAACTCGGGATCACTATACCGTGTAACGCCGGACGGGAGCGTGTCCGTCTGGGACACCGGCTTTGGCATCACCAACACTCTGGCGTGGAGCCCGGAACGCAAAACATTCTATTGTGGGTGCTCTCCCAGTAATGTCATCTACGCCTATGACTATCGGGCTGCGGATAGCTCCATCAGCAATCGTCGCCCCTTTGTCGTTGGTGTCGCCCCGGGCCTTCCAGACGGTTCCGCAATGGACGAAGATGGCTGTCTCTGGAACTGCCGGTTTTTCGGAGGGTGCATCCTCCGCTTCCGTCCCTCAGGAAAGCTAGATAGGGTTGTTGAGATGCCGGTGTCGAATATAACCAACTGCACTTTCGGTGGGCATTCTTTAGATACGCTTTTTGTGACCACGGCGTCCCTTCACGCCAGGGACACTGAAGATCATGCCGGAGGGCTGTTCGAAATACCAGTCGATGTCCGGGGCCTACCGACGGGACGGTTTCGCCTGTCTTGACGTTGTGCAGCCAGGCCGGAACAGGCACCGAAGAGGGTGGGTCGGAATTCTTCTCGGCAACCCGGATGCGCGGTTACGGCAAGTCCCTACCTATGCTGCGTGAAAGTTCAGTGTCGCGCTGTGTTTGACCGATCGGCCCCGACCACATGAGCTTCGCAGGCGTCAGCCTTTACTTCGAGTGTACCCTGAAGAGGGATATCCGCCGATGATTTACCAATCATCACGTCAAAGGCTCCCGGCACAACCGCCCAATGCATCTCCGTGTTTAGCAACTCGAGCTCCGCCGGGCCCAGACTGAACGTAACGGTTTTTTTCTCACCAGGGGCGAGAGCTACTCGTTCCAAACCTCGAAGCTGCTTGATGGGCGTAGACACGGGAGCGAAGCGCTCGTGCACATAGAGCTGGACCACGTCGACGCCCGCCAGCTTCCCGGTGTTCTCGACATCTACGCTCACTCGCACGCTCCCACCGGTGCAGATCTCCTGAGGCTCGATGCGCAGATTGCTGTCTTTGAACTCGGTATAGCTCAGTCCGTACCCGAACGGATAGAGCGGAGTGCCCGGCATATCGGCGTAGCCTGGCACGTGGGTCCAGCCACGGCTTAGCCAATAAGCCTTCGAAGGTTTGTAGTTGTAGTAAACGGGCAGCTGGCCAACACTGCGCGGAATCGTAATGGCCAGGCGGCCGCTGGGGTTGTCATCACCGAACAGCATGCGCGCCACTGCCTCGCCACCGCGCTCGCCAGGTTCCCAAGCTTCCACAATGGCGGAGACGTGCTCCGCAATCCAGCGCACTGAAAGCGGACGTCCATTGATGAGCACCACGACAGTTGGTTTTCCGGTTTGCACGATGGCTTCGACAAGGTCTTCCTGCTCGCCCGTGAGATCGAGACTGGCGACATCGTAGCCTTCCCCGTCGGTGGGCTGCACGCCATGTGTTCCGTCCCGAGGGTGTTCGCCAACCACGACAACCGCTACATCCGCCTGCTTGGCGGCCTCAACTGCCTTTGCAAAATCTTCTTTTCCGCCCCCCATGACTTCGCACCCTTTGGCGTAAAGAACGCGCGTCGAGGCAGAAACCTCTTTCCGGATTCCCTCTAGCACTGTCGTCAAGTGCTGCGGCACTACCCGAGGCGAATAATCGCCGAGTTGGTTAAGGCCATTGTCCGCGTTGGGGCCGATCACAGCGATGGAGCGCACGTCCTTCTTGAGCGGTAGCGTGTTCTTCTCGTTCTTTAGGAGCACGATGCCCTCGCGCGCAACCTCGAGGGTCAGATCCTGGTGTTCGGGCGAGTGCATCACTTTTACCGCCCGGTCCACATCAACGTAAGGGTGCTCGAACAGTCCGAGCTGGAACTTCAACGTGAGCACGCGCCGCACGGCGCGATCCACCAGCTCCATTGGCACTCGTCCCTGTTGGACGCTTTCGACCAATGGCCCCATGTAGGCGGGCTCGTACGTAATGTCGAGGTCCACGCCTGCGTGCAGGGCCAGCGCGCCCGCTTCTTTCTGCGTCGGAACGATATGCTCGTAGATCAGCGTGTCAAAGCCGTTGCCCTCACTGACGACGACGCCCTTGAAGCCGAGCTCCTCGCGGAGCACATGGTTCAGCCATTTTTCCGAACCGTGGCTCGGAATGTCTTCGATCTCGGGATATCCAGCCATAACCCCGAGCGCTCCCGATTTAGTGATTGCAGCCGTCCATGGTGGCAGAAAATTCTCGCGCAGCGAGCGTTCGGAAAGTTCGATGGCCCCACGCTCCAGGCCGCTCACGGGTTCGCTTTGCGTTGGAAAATCAGTCATGAGCGCGATGACCTTGTCCGGCGCAGCGATGTCCGCGCCCTGCGCTCCTTGTACAATGCTTTCCGCGATACGCGAATAGAGATACGGGTCTTCCGTGTAGGCTTCTTGGTTTCGTCCCATCCTCGGATCGCGGTCGAGTTCGAGCACAAGCGTTGAGAGCACGTGGATGCCCACCGAGCGCGCCTCTTGGGCGGCGGCCGCGTAGATTGACTTCACCAACGGCACGTCGAAGGTGCTGCCGATCGCTAAACCTTCGGGAAAGACGGTGGCGCCCGAAAACATGGCGCCGTGTGTTCCTTCTTCGTCCTGGAGAAGCGGAATCTTCAGCCGGGTTTGCGTGAGGGCGATTTTCTGCAATTCGTTGAAGTATTCGGCCTGCTGCTTCGGGCCTTCATGCAGAATCGTATCGGCGAGCGTGAAGAAGCCACATCCCGGCCCGATTTCACTGGTATGAGTTCCTGCTGCAAACCGACGGCAGGCATTCATCTTTTCTGGGACGGTCTTGCCAAGCTGGTCGACATAGACACAAGGCAGGTTGAGCTGGCCGACCTTTTCTTTGAGAGTCATTCGCCCGAGCAGGTCGTTAACGCGCACCGCGATGGGCTGCTGGGGGTCGAGATACACCGGAATTTGTGCGGCAGACTGCGCCAGGAGTCGAATGCTTGCTGCTAGAATTAAAGCCGCAACGGAAAAGAGCAAAATCCACCACCACGGGTACCGCAAAACGGCCTGCACTCTGAAATTCGCTGCGGCGCTCATACCGCGGCATGCTGTGCATTCCATCGAGTCTTCTCCGAATCACGAATATTGGTGAGCCCGGATCGGAAACTTTTTCCGCGCACCAATCGCCGTCGTTCCAGCAGCGAAGGACTTTGCCCAAGTGGCTTGGTTCATTTCGATTTTCCGTTTTGGCTAAAGCAGGAATTTCATCGCGGGTTACCCGATGCGCGGGTCTCCGGCCGAATGGACCTTGCCGGAGCTAATGGTGTCGCCGTTCGGGAGGTTGAACTCTTCTGTGACCGCTTGATGGTCCGTCATATTCAACCACCCCAGCACACGGACTGACCGAAGCGCGACTTTCTCATAGCATGGGCTTTAAAACATGTCAAACCTATTGACGTCAGCCCATTGACGTCACCTCATGGACACAACAAGAAATGTTTGCGACAGTGTTCCAGTAATCGAGGCCTTCCATGCGGAACAGAACCGTCGGCTCCACGCCCGTAACGAGCTTCGCCATGGTGACACTCATCGGCGTCCTGACAGTGAGCCAGCAAGCGTCCCAGCCAGGGTCTGCTACTTCAACGAAGACCTTTCGCTGGCCAAACGCAAAGCTTGCAGCCGTAAGCCTAAGCTTCGATGATGCGCGGCTCAGTCAAATCGATACTGGTTTGGCCCTGTTGAACCGGCAGCATGTGAAGGTCACCTTTTATGTGCAGCCGGAAAATATCAGCAAGCGACTGGAGGGGTGGAAAAAAGCCGTCGCGGACGGCCACGAAATCGGCAATCACTCCAAGTCGCATCCCTGTACTGCCAACTACAGCTTCTCACGCCTGAATGCGCTGGAAGACTACAGCCTCGAGATGATGGCGGGGCAACTCGACGGTGCAAACGCTGAAATTGAGGGTCTGCTCGGAGTCAAGCCGCGGACGTTTGCCTATCCCTGCGGCCAGAAATTTGTGGGCAGAGGGCTCGACGTGAGGAGCTACGTGCCGCTGGTTGCGGAGCGCTTTTTGGCCGGGCGCGGCTATTTGGACGAATCGGCCAATGATCCGGCGGTTTGCGATTTGGCTCAAGCGATGGGCACTCCGTTTGACGACATGGACTTTGCGCAAATGAAAAATCGCGTCGACGAAGCCGTCAAGGACGGCCGCTGGATTATTTTCGTCGGCCACGAGATCGGGAAACGAGGTTACCAGGTGACGGATACGGCTGCGCTGGAAGCCCTCTGTGAATACTTGAAGGACCCCGCGCACGGAATCTGGCTCGGTACCGTGGCAGAGATCGCCGAGTACGTTCGAAAGCAGAGAGGCAGTAGCCAAGCAGGTGTTGGTGGTGCAGATAGGATGCTTTCGCCGTTTGAAGAAAAAACAGGGTCATCAAGCTTTTCTAGTCCGGTTCCATGCGCTGGCCTGGCTGTTGAGTTCCATCGCGGGGAAGGTTTTCGGGTGAATCTTCATCGCGAGACGCCGTCAAGCCTCTTCCGGTCAGACCGTCTGGCGTGCGAACAATTTGGCTACGGTCTCGAGCGTGTCAATCTCTGATGCCGCCTTGTCCTTGCGAATGCGCACAATCCGGGGAAAGCGCAGCGCATACCCGCTCTCGTGCCGGCCAGATTTTTGGATGTTGTTGAACGCCACTTCGAGCACGATCGCCGGCGTGACGGTACGCCGATACCCATGATCCTCAATCGTGTGTTGCAAGAAAAAGTCTGTGTATTCGCGGATATCCGCATCGGTTAAACCCGAATACGCCTTGCCGATGTTCAGTAGCCTCAGCCCGTCTCGCACCGCAAAGGTGTAATCGGAAAGTACCTTATGCCTCTTTCCATGACCATATTCCACGGCAGTCACCACAACATCCAACGTCGCAAACGGCTGTTTTAATTTGAACCAGAAACCACCTCGCCGTCCTGGTACGTACAGGGAAGTCGCCGCCTTGGCCACAATTCCTTCGTGCCCGGCGAGCAGCGAATTGCGAAATGCCAACTGCACTTCGTCCGCGGTTCTGCATTCGGTGCGTCCCGCAACGTGCAACGCTCGTCGAGCATTCCCACAAACCGCATCCAGATATGCTTTGCGTTTGGTCAAAGGTTCATTCAGCAACAATTTGCCATCTTGAAGGAGCAGGTCGAAGACGACGTATTTCACCGGAATATCGTTCTGTACGAACAGATCCAAGCGTTTACGTCCCAGCCGCTTCTGCAATTCCGTGAACGGCAGCGGCCGGGTGTCGCGCCAGGCCAAAATTTCACCGTCGAGGATCAATTCTCCTGGCAATTCGCTTATGGGCTCGACGAGCTCGGGAAACTCCGTGACCTCGTCGAGCGTCCGCGAAAAAATCCGCACTTCGCCGCTTTTATCCTTGTGAACTTGCGCCCGAATTCCATCGTACTTTTCCTCTACCAGCAGTGGGGGGGGCTCCGGTTCTTTTCTTTCGTCGAACAGATCATCCGGAGTTTCAACGGACGCCGCCAACATGAATCCTATTGGATGAAACAGACGTACTGCTGCACGGTCCAACTTGTTTTCTGCCGCCAGCGTCAATGTTTCTCCGATATCGCCGGTCATCATGTTTGCACGGCGAACTTCCGCGAGTGGACGCTCGAATGCCTTCGCAATGGCTTCTTCGACGAGGCTTTCCTTCGACCCAATTCGCAGATCGCCGGTAGTAATTTTCACGATATATTTCACGTCGCCAGCACCGGCGCGCTGAAAAGCATTGGCTAGCAGTTCCGCCTTGCGCGCCTGCCCCCGCGCAGCTGCCACGTCGTCAAAAAGCTGGGCCACGTCCGCAAGGGATAAGTCCCCCTCGCGATGCGTGCCGCGCAACAGCTCCTCGGCCATGTCGCCTAGGTCTCCGTGCTTTCGATACGCAGCCCCGAGGTCGTGGCTTGGCTGGCCAGCCGTTGCTGCGATGACTCGGGAAAGGTTTGCCGTCCCAACCCCCAAAGTACGCTCGTCATGTCCAGCGAAGACACGGCCGGAAAGAAACCGTGCAGTGATCGCGGCGTCAGTAGCGCTGAGAGATTTGAGAAATTCGCTGATCAAACGCACTTTCTCGAGCTTTTTGGAGGTGCCGCCGATAGCGTCCGCGATCTGTACGAAGCTGCGCACATGTGCTCTGAGCTGCGTCTAAGTCCACAGGCGATAATGCAATTTTCGCAATCCGTAATGCAAGCCACCTCAGGCATCAACACCGGGATGGAGGCATCGTCGTGTCCGAGGATAAGATTCCGGCGAAGGACAGCCTGCGTTGCTGGCGAGAGGGTCGCAAACGTGCGGCCTCGCGGCGGGGAGACCGATGGTTCTTACGTCTAGTTTGCCAGTCGTCCGCGGATGACGGTGATGGAGGCTTTGGGTAACGTGAAAATGGTTTGCGGGTTGGCGGCGATGATTGCGGCGGCGGGAGGAAGATTCGGGTCGGGATGGCTGTTGGGACCGTCGTTGATCCAGACGTATTGATCGGATCCGAAACTTGTCCAGGATGTGTTTCCGGAAAGAAATGAATTGCGTTTTTCCTTTGCGTTCTCAAAAGAGACGCGAACGGTGTGTGAATGATTTTCGTCACGATTAACGAGCAAGAGTGACCAGTTGCCGTCGGGACGATGTACCACGTAAGTAGTGACAAGGAGATTTCCGTCGGGGTCTTTTAGGTCGGTTGACGATGGAAACATTTGATGAACCCCCGAGCGGTGCTGCACCCATTCGAGATTGATCATGCGGGCGGCATAGTACGGCGAGGTATAGCCTCTAATTTCGTAATTTTCGTCGGAGACGAAATTCGACCAGGATGACCAACCGAGGCAAGTGTTCTGCACTCCCTGCGGCTGAATCGGCGAGTGGTAAAACGCGGCGCCGCCGCCTTCGAAAAACGAACCGACGTTATCGGCGAGCCAAAGCGCCGCGAAAATTGTGGTCATCGGGCCCGTGAGTTGCCAGGAAAGATGATTTTCCGTGACCATGAGCGGAACGTCTTTCGGCACGCCGTCATCGCGCCAAATTTGCAGGATGCCTTTCATGAGTTGCGGTTCGCGGTAGAGATCCTTCCAGGTGACAGTGCAGGGCTCGAACGGATAGTGCTCGAAGGAAACGAACGCGAGATCGGAAAGATGGTTGTGGTCTTTTAGATAGGCGACAAATCGGCCCATCCAGGAGATGCGGCCCTTGGAATCGGGCCAGAGCGTAATGTCCTTGTTGACGCCTTCGAAAACCGGGCCGCCGAGTTTCAGTTTTGGATCGATCTTGTGAATTGCGTCGGCCCACTGGATGTAGAGCGCGGCGTAATCTTCCGGCATGCTATGTTTGCCGTCGGGCTCTTCGCCCATTTCAATATAACCGATGGGATAGCCGCGTTTTTCGATGTAGGCAATTTGTCCGGCGGCATCTTCGGGAGTGCCGTAGAGCAGGGTGACAGGAATCATCGCGGGCAAATTGTTAGTGATGCCGCTGGTAAAGAAGAGATCGAACCCGGTGTGCTGATAGTCCCCGCCATCGCGGACGTCTTCCGCAGAATGCCAGGGATCGATGGAGGAGGCGGTGTAGGTTATCGCGCGCTCAGCGGGGCCTCTTGGCGCGGGTGCAAATGTGCCGCTTGCATCGGTACTGCCGAGTTCGATTTGTTGGATTGCATAGCCGACACAGTTGCGAACATCGCTTGGATCGTGCTCATCACAAGTGTTCGCGGATTCAGACATCAGAATTCGGACGTAACGCGAAGAAATGGGCGTGTCTACAAGCTTGAGAATTTGTGTTCCGCCTCGCGAGTTTTCAACCTTACCGGAATTGTAAACTTTCCATTCGCCTTTGGGGCCGCCGTCGAAATCGAGCGCGTTGGTGCCGACCCAGTACTCGACTTGATAGGTTTTTGCGAACGGAGAAGCCCACTGAATGCGCGCGGTGCTGATTTGCTTTTCGGATTGGAGATCGACGATGACCCATTGTGGATGGAGCGCGTCCGATTCGCCTGTGAATTTGCTCGTGAGGTAGGGATTGCTTTTCCAGTAGAGAAGGTTGGGGCCTTGGACGGGACGGTCGCCGCTGGTGGCGAAGCCCCGGTGTGGGAGGGCGTAGGAAAGAATGTAGCGAATCGGAGTCTTGAGTTCGGTGCTGCCGGTGAAGTATCCGCTTTGGTGCGCGGCGTCACTCCAGGAGCCGTTCGGGTTCCAGTGCCAGGCGGCCATGCGGAGTTCACTATTGTTGCGATAGGTGATGGGGCCCCAGCCCGCGGAGACAGACTCCTGAACGATGTGTGGCGTGTGGACGCGGTCGATGTCGCGGCGGGAGAGAACGTCGAGGGAGCTGCCGAGGGCGGAGTCGGGATCGAAGGAATTTATTTGGTGGGAGGGAGTGATGTCGATGTGGACGGTGGCATCGGGAGCGGATTGCGCGAGGAGAGCGCCGAGGTTCAGACTTAGCGTGAAAAGTAGAACGGCGAGCCGGACAGTAAGCATGGAGACTCTCCGAAAACGAACCGCATCATAGCATTATTCATTCGATTCAAATCAGGCGGAGCAACCCCGAGAAAGTAAGTATGGTGTTCATCCGCCTGCCTCCGCACCGGGTGTTGAAGAATGGCTAACTCCTTCCGAGAACGCCGCAAGCCGGACAAGTGGCTCCCAGTACTTGTCGGGTTATCTGACGTTTTGATCGGGAGTCAGCGGGACAACGCTACCCCAATGGCAGGAGCAGGCCGGTATACTCGCTCATGCGACATGTCAAATAAAGAGGCTGGTCCGGGACTTCAGCGAATCGGCGAGGAAGCTGGCGACTCCACCGCACTCGAGGCCGGGGACGAGTTCGGACGGTTTGATTCCCAGCAGGTCCCTAGACATCTCGCAAGCGATCATCCGCACGCCCAGGTCACGCGCGAGTGAGATCATTTCTTCGAGCGAATTGACGTTCTTCTCCTTCATCATGGACCGCAACATCTTCGCGCCCGCTCCGAAGTAGTTCATCTGTGAGACCGGGAGGCTCTTGCTTGAGCCCGGAGACATGAGGGCCATCATTTTTTGAGGGAGCGTTTTCCCAGAAAACTGCTTATCGTTTTTGAGGACGCTCAGACCCCAAAAGGTAAAGAACATGCTCACTTGTTGGCCCATGGCTGCGGCGCCGGTAGCAATTATGAAGGCCGCCAGTACGCGGTCCAGGTCACCCGAGAAGACGACCAGTGCGACGCGGTCGTCGGCCACCTTGCCCTCAACATGGGCAAGCCGTTTTTCGAGGTCGCGAAGTTTCTCTTCAAGGGCCTCCATGCGGGACGGTTCCGCGACGATTCTTGTTTCCGCACCGGCTTCCATATTGCTATCTCCTCACGCCGTTCGCTTCACGTAGTGAACGTACAGATTCGCCCCATCCGCCGACTCCGTTTCCTGCGCGACCAGTTCCACGTTCTTGGCGATCTTGGCCCAGCCCTGAAAGTCCGCTACCGAGCCTCGATCCGTTGCCACCACCTTGAGCACCTGGCCAAGCTCGATCTTCCCAATTTCCTTGCGCGCGTTGACCAGCGGCATGGGGCAGTTGAGGCCGCGGGCGTCGAGAAGTTTGTCAAAAGCCTGGCTCATTGTCTTCCCCCACCGGAAGCGGCATAGGCTTGCGAAAGGGCACAAACATTCTTCCCCAATTCCAACGTCGCGGCGTCTTCCTCTGCGGGCGTCAACAATCCTGCATTGACCCGCTTGATATCCATATACTCGGGGATGAACTTGGGCAGGCTCTCGAGCAGGTAGCGAATGAACCCTTCCTCGCTCTCCCGCTGGAGCACGACAAGGCCATCATTTAGCTGCTTTAGATCATTCAGTGACGCGGCAAATCGTCCTGTCTCGTCCCCCTCATCAAGGCTGCTAAAGTGTCCAGGCAGCACGGTGATTTCTCCAGGAAGTTCGATGAGCCTACGCAGTGACCGGCCATGCAGGGGCGCCCAGGCTGCGGCTTGGCCTCCAAGGTCGGGACGCGCGACGGACCGGATGAAAATGCTGTCGCCTGTGAAGAGATATTTGTCATCAAGTCGAAAAGCCACCAGCCCGAGAGTGTGGCCGGGGATGTGAAAGGCATGGAGTTCGTGCTGTCCGACTGGGAACGTTTGGCCGTCGCGAATGAACTCGAACGGAATTGTAGCGGGCTGCATGTCAATGGGGTGGATTGCATCGTACGGGTGCAGGTGGTAGGAAGCGCCCGTCTTAGCAGCGAGTGTGGGTCCGCCACTGATGTGATCTGCGTGAGCGTGGGTATCAATCACCGCTTCGATCGTGAGACCCTTAGCGCCAGCCAAGTCCAGGTAAGGTTGCAGGTGACGGGGAGGATCGATAACGACCGCCTTCCCCGAACCTGCCACCAGGTAGCTCAGGCAGCCTCGCGCGGGCCGGCTGACTTGATAAATGGCCAAGTCCGGACTTTCCACAAGGGTTCGGGTCGCATAATGCTTGCCCCAGGCCTTCATTCCACCCTGGAGGTTCGCGCCGGCGTACCCAAGGTGGCGCAGTCCTTGCGCAACGAACTGCGAAGTGTCGCCCTTGGCGCAAACCGCGAGGATGGGCAGATCCGAGGGAAGTTGGTTCGCAAGGCTTTGCTCAACGTAAGCGACAACGGAGTCCGACATCTCGTCTTTGCCGCCGAGTTCGAGCATCTCGAAATAGGGAATATTGATGGCAGGTACGGGGATGCGTCCTTCGAGCCGAAACGTGTCAAATTCATCACGATTGCGTACATCGAGGACGAAGAATCTGTCTCGACTTTCCAGCCTTTCGAGCAGGTCTTCTGGAGTCCAGACTTTGTCTTTCAGTCCTTCTACCACTAGAGGGCTCCTCTCACAAGATACCACATCTATTTTAGACAGAGTCCCTCGATCGCTCTGGAAACCAAGATGCCTCACGCGAGTTGCGGCCGCGATGGAAATTCTTTCTAGGGCCCATGACTCCGACAACCCCGCTAGAACCAGGGATTCCGCATCCGGAGATTTTGGTATTGAAGGCCGGCCAAGACGGCGAGAAGCTTGTTGCGTTATGGATTCGATCTGAATATCAGAAATTCTGATATACTGACATCCGGAGGTTTTATGGAGGCAGTGAAAGTTGGCAAGCGCGGCACAATCATTGTTCCCGCCAAGCTGCGAAAGCGCTATGGCATCGAGGAAGGGATGCTCGTCACCACCGAAGCGCGAGAGGATGGCGTCCTAATTCGACCCGCCGTTGTCCTGCCCGTAGAAAGATACACGCCCGAGCGCAAGGCCGAGTTTCTTCTCTCCACAGCTACAACGGTGCAGGACTACCAGCGCGCGCGGAAGGAAGTGAAAAAACTGGGTGTCGATCCTGACACAATTCCGCACCGGCGGCCTGGATAAATGGACCGTCTGTTTCTCGACGCTAATGTTCTTTTCTCTGCAGCCTATCGAGCCAACGCCGGTCTTCTTCAATTCTGGAAACTTAAGAATGTGACTCTTTGCTCCTCGCGCTACGCCCTGGAAGAAGCAAGGATCAACCTGACGCAAAATGCCCAAAGACGTAGACTAGAAAGACTGGCTACCGCGATTGAGTTCTTCGACGCCATTCCGCGTCTCCTTCCTCGTGAAGTTACTTTGCCCGACAAGGATGTGCCCATTCTTCTGGCGGCGATAGCGTCTCGAGCCACGTACCTCGTTACCGGTGATGTTCACCATTTTGGGCAGTATTTCGGTAAGACGATCGAAGCCCTACTCGTATTGCCGCCAGCCGGCTACCTGGGGAAGACATCGACACGAACTTGGTAACGGCAGCGCCACTTGGATCTTCCAGCCCGGCAGTCCCATTGGTCATCCTTTCCCCTTCCGATCTCTGGACTTACCGTAGCGCGGAGGGATTCTCAGCCGATTACCGTTCGCTCCTTTCGTGAAATGAAGCATGGCGTTCCGCAGCAACCAATTCGCCTTGGTTTGATAACCGCGGCCGTCGGCTTTAAGCCAAGCGATGACGTCAACATCCAGGCGCATAGTTACAGGCTTCTTCTTTGGCCGATAGAACTTGCCGATTTCGGCTCCGCTCCAATCCAGAACCGCGGGCGCGTCGGAAAAATCAATGTCCTCGTCTCTTTTGGCGGCGATGGCGCGGATGTCTCTCTTCTGCTCTCTTGCGAGCTTTCTCATAAGCTCTCCTTTCGTGCGACTCAGCAGCGCGAGCCGAAATAATACGGATGACTTCTTCCTCTTGTTTCTCATCGAACGTATGCACAAGCAGTAGAAGCGAGCCTGGCCCTATCGCGCCAACCGTTATCCATCGCTCCTCATTTTCTAAAGTGAAATCGCGTTGTGTGATAGCGTACGGATCATCGAAAACGAGAATAGCCGTTTCAAAGCGAACATCGTGCTTGCGAAGGTTTTGCCGGTTCTTGTGCTCATCCCATTCAAATCGTATAGCTGGTCGCGACTAACAGAGAGTATCGTCTATGGCTCGCAAAGTCAATACATTTGTACGTACATCACCTAATTGCTTTGCCAACGCCGGCTACGTGGTAAGCGGCGATGCGGCTTTATTACGGCTGAAAGATCATCGGGGCATCCGGATCGTCAAGCCGACGGAGTTTCTCACGCTTTTGCCCCTGGTCCACAAGAGAGATGGCGGCTTCGCAGTGCGCGCAGGCGCTCCGGCTGCATCAAGCTCCTTGAAGTTCCTGCGTATGCATCCTTCCCACCGCCTTTAGCGGCTTGACGCGGTTTCGAGCGGTCGATCCGCGTGACCGGCGCGCGCAGGTCCAGAGCCAGCTTGTTCATGCTGAGACCCAGAGGCTTCATGAATTCCTCTTGCAGAATCTCGCCGGGATGCACTGGCTTGAGTTCTTCCCCATCTTTCTCAAGTCCAAAATCGAAACTGGGACGTTTCCCCGATCAGAGCGATCTGCGCTCGCAGTGCTGCACCACGCGCTGATACGCCGCGCATGCTAATGCAAAGAGCTCGTAGTATCGAAAGTCAACGTCTACAAACCTCTCCTGATGCCGTCGCGTATGCAAGCCGTAATGGCGGGGCTTCAGATAGTGGAGCAGATGCGTCGCTTCATGGACGACGACGTGGCTGTGGGGATCTTTGGTTTTGCAGGAGGACCACCGCACATGGGCGGAGTTGCTCGCGTCAACGCCAAGTGTCACTTTTGTGGCAGAAACGTCAGCGGGCCAACTCCTTGGTTTCGGTTGCCTATTCGTAAGGACTCGATTTCCCCCTAGTGCTGTCCTTTCAGCACTTTGCAGCCATATCGTGGTAGGCAGGTTGGCGAGGCGGTTGCACGTCAAGTGGGCCGGTCCGCCACGAACGAAGCTCTGCAACAGATCGAACGGTGGACCGCCTTGGTTGCCGATTGAGAAGAAGGACGCTGTGAGAAGGATGGCTATCTCGCGATTGCTGGTACTAACAACCTTGTCCTTTCTCACGTTTGTCCTTTTCTTTTGCTCTCCGGCTTTAGCGCAATCGCAGCCTCTTGGCCGACCGCCTGGAGCGGTCAATCTTCCCGTCGCACTCGAGCCATCGCTACCGCCCGCCGCCCAGTCCGAACAACGAACGTACGGCACGGTCGGCGGCAGGGTTATCGATCAAACGGGCAACGGTATCGCTGGCGCCGACTTAACACTTCTGCGCGATCAGGAGTCCGTCATACAGGAAGTGCAAACCGATGATGACGG
>Ga0182041_10000706_pt1 | contig 16141 bp, 13 predicted proteins | sample flu12Cox44000178_FD_125967 | JGI IMG/M metagenome (GOLD analysis project Ga0182041, IMG submission 125967) | Lab enrichment of tropical soil microbial communities from Luquillo Experimental Forest, Puerto Rico - flux8day.12C.oxic.44.000.178 | ecosystem: Environmental > Terrestrial > Soil >...
AGCGTCGACGAGGCCGAGAACGATGCCGTGGAGGTGACGGCCTGAGAGAGGAAGTATTCGGTGACGATAGGAGGGCGGGTCAGCTGCTTCGCGAGGAATGCGGCGGACGAAGGGCCTGATGAGTCCAAGCATCCGACTGTGCTCAAATTGTGCTCAACGCGGAACGACAAGGCACCACAGCAACCGTGATGCCACGCCAGAAACCGAATGATTTGTTTGGAATTTTGGTCGGGGCGAGAGGATTTGAACCTCCGACCCCTCGGTCCCGAACCGAGTGCTCTACCAGGCTGAGCCACGCCCCGACCGGGCGAGGCTTTATCTTACCTCAACGCGGGCGGCCCCCGCTCACGGCGATCGTCACATCCGCCTTCGTCACGAGCGCGCCGTCATTCGCCGTCGCGCGCACGACGTACACACCGTCCTGCGGGAATCGGGCGACTACTGACGCCTTCCCCTCCGTGACCGTCATAGGCCCGCTCGACTCGAACACCACCTTCGCCGGCCCGCGAAGCTGCATCCACGACACGCTGAGCCCCCGCCGCTCCGCCGTCGCCGACGAATTCGTCTGCTTCTGGATCGCGGTCGCGTCCGCCACCTGCGCCCGCTGAATCGGCGCCCTCGGCTTGGGCAGCCCATCGTCCGTGACCATGGCGGTGAGGGTGATCGGCTCAGACACGTTAGCGCCGCTGATCGGCGCAACCCTGACAACCGGCGGCTTGTTGGGATCGTCGTCTCCCGGGTTCAGATTGCCGCGCGTCATCACGATCCGCTCGGTGATTTCCTCGACGGGCAGCAGCTCGCCGTACGCCTTCTCCGTCTTGCCGTTCGCGGTAATCGTCCAGGTGACGACATCCTTGCCGAAGTCTTTGGGCACGCGCACGCGGTAGACCCATCCCTGCCGCCGCGGCAGGAAGAAGGTCGGCTGGCCCTGATCCGTCGAGCCGGGCGACACGAAGTTGTCCGGACCGGCGGGGATGGCCAGCGTCTCTTCCCAATTTCGATTGAAGTACCCGAACACCAGATCGAAAGACGCGTCCGGATTGCGAATCCACCCTTCGAAATACGGCACGACATCCTGACCTGACGCGAATCTCGTCTGGGGGATCGCGGTCGGCAGCTGCTGCGCTGCCGCGACAACCACGGTCAGTGGCAACGCGAGCGCCGCGAAGCCTCGGACGCTACCGATCATGACTCGTCTGCCTCCGCGCCTCGACACGCTGCTTGTAATCCGCATCGTCGATGTAGAACAAGCTCACCCAGGCGAAGCTCATTTCATCGATGGTCCGCTGCCCATACCCGACCCAGTTGCGAGGGTTGGGGTTGTACTTGTTGGCGGCCGTGTTGTCGTGCCATGCCGTCACATGGATCACGGTGCCGGCCGGCAGGAGCGGCTGCGCATCCTCTGCGTACGGATAGGTGATGTGCCACCCGAACTGATAGTTGCTGACGCAGCTCAGGGTCTCGGTTCGCGCCGGGCCGGGTCGGGCTGAATCCGGCCGCACGTCGGGGTAGATGGCCTCCATGCACATGGCCTTGCCGCGGTTGTGCATATGCGGTTGAAACGCGGACACGACCGCCGGTTTCGGCAGCCGGAAGTAGCCATCCGTTCGCACCACTTCACCAGGCGGGATGTCGAGCTCCATGTTGTCGCCCATGTGCTGCGTGAACGCGACGTACTTCGGAACCTCGCCCTTGGGGAATACCTTGAATCCAATCGAGACATTGACGAGGGCTCGCTCGCCGCTCGGATGCAGATGAAGGTTGAAATGGATCTTCGACCCGGCCTTGATCAGCCGCCCAGAGTCCTCGGGAAAGATGTCGCCGTTTTTCCCCAACGCATACTCGTTGAAGAAAAATCCAACCGGATCCTCTTGCTCGTCCTCGACCATATTCGCCGTCGCGTGGTGAACGACCTTGAAGCTGTACGGCTCCGGCTTGGTTTCCACGGCGCTGATGTACAAGTCCTCCGTGAACCCAGGATCCACGTCGACGTCGTAGAACTCGTCGGAACCGTTCGCCTTGAGCTCGTACGCCTTGGGGAGCGTCACAATAATGTCCGGCTTCCCGATGTGCCACTTGTCGACGTCGGTAAACTGACGCGGCGGGGGCATCTTGGCTGGATCGCCCTGCGGGGCGCCGGCATCCGCCCACTTGGCGATCGTGGCAATCTCGGCGTCGGTCAGCGAAGGATCGTCCTTGAACTTCTGGATCCCGATATGCCGGTCGATGTACCACGGCGGCATCTCGCGCGCGGTGACTTTCTGCTTGATCGCGCGAGCCCAGGGGCGCACGTCCTGATAGGTCACGAGCGGCATCGGGGCGATTGCGCCGGCCCGATGGCAGTTCTGGCAAGCACGCTGCAGGATGGGCGCGATGTCCCCGGTAAACGTCACGGGCGGTGGACTCGACGCATCCTGACCGAACGTCGACGACGGAGCCAAGAAGAGCGGGAGGACCGCCGCCCACCTCAAGACCGGCCGGAAAGCGCGAAACGGCATCGTGACCTCCAGTGGCAGACCCGACTCACCCGACTTGGTGGAATGTTCGACCCACACGAACTACCCCGGCAGCTTGAACGCGATCAGTTCCCCCGAATAGTTGGCCCCGCTGACGGCGACGACGATGTACTGCTTGCCGGCGAACTGGTAGGTCATCGGGGAGCCGCTCTGCGGCGCCGGCAGATACACGGCGCCGACCTCTTGTCCGCTGGCCTTGTCGTAAGCGCGCAACATCGCTCCTCGCGGGCCGGCGGCGGTCGTCGTGAAACGGGGCTCGCCGACAACGAGGAGGGTCTTCGTCACGAGCGTCCCGACGTTGCCTGGCTGGCCCGTGCGCGCGATCGTCACGCTTTTGAGCGCTGGATGATTCCTGACATTGTCTGGCGTCTCGCCGTGGGCCGCTCGCCACAGGATCGTGCCAGCATTGAGATCGATGGCGCTAATCCGCCCGTATGGCGGCTTGATGAGCGGCAGGCCCTGCACCGAGAGAGCGCCGCCCCCGCCGCCACCTCCTCCCTCCTGCTCAGTTGACGCCGGCGCGCGCGCTGCGGCGCGATCGGAAGGCGAGGCGTCGGCTCCGGCACCGCCGCCCGAGCCAAGCGTTGTGCGCATGCCCGAGCTCGCGGATCCCTGGACGTAGTTCAGGTCGATCTTCGGGTCCGAAGGCGGAACGAGCCCGAGCGGTGTGACGCCGGATTGAGAGTGGACGTACAGAATGTGCGATTCGGGATCGTAAGAACCGCCGGGCCAGTTGCTGGCGAAAGCCCCCATGAGCGTGGCCAGCGGACCGTCGATCTTGCTGACGACGGGCGGCGTGAACACCGGACCGATCTTATACTTCGACACCAGCTTCAGCGCTGCGGTGTGCAGCTCCGGCGTGAAATCAATGAGATCGTCGGGCGACACGCCTTGTCGATCATAGGCCGGAGGTTTGGTCGGAAACGGTTGCGTCGGCGAGTACCATTCCCCGGGCACGTCGCCTTTCGGAACGTTTCGCTCCTCCATCGGCCAGATCGGTTGACCGGTGACGCGGTCGAACACGTACAGAAATGCCTGCTTGGTCGGCTGGGCAACGGCCTTGACGGCGCGGCCGTTCACGGTGATGTTCGCGAGGATCGGCGCGCACGGAATATCCATGTCCCAGATTCCGTGGTGAACGAGCTGGTAATGCCACTTCCGCTGCCCCGTCCGAAGATCGACGGCGACCAGGCTCTCGCCAAAGAGGCCGGCGCCCGGCCGGTGGCCGCCGTAGTAGTCTCCGGTCGGCAGCTCAACGGGCAGATAGGCGATGCCGAGCTCCTCATCTACGGACATCTGTGCCCACACGCCTGCATTGCCGGTGTACGACCACGAGTCCTTTTCCCAGGTGTCGTTGCCGAACTCCCCCGGTGACGGAATCGTGTGGAAGATCCATAGGCGCTTCCCCGTGCGCACGTCGAATCCTCGCACGTAGCCCTTCACGTTGCTGCGCCCGCGCGGGACGCCGCCCGATCGGTGCGCCGCGCCGACAATCACCACGTCCTTCGCGACGACGGGCGTGGCGTGCAGGCCGACGTCGCCCGTGATTGGATCGATTTCCTGATCATCATCCTTCTTGAGATCGACGACGCCGTTGGTGCCGAACCCGGAGACGGGAACGCCCGTTTTCGCGTCGAGCGCAATGAGCCGGTAGCCCGCCGTGACGTACAGGATCCGCGCAGCATTGTTCCCGCCTGGGTCCCCCGCCGGGTCGCCCGCCCAATACGCGAGACCGCGTCCCGACAGCTGCCGCGGGGCGGCGGCGCCTCGCGCGCCTTCACGCTCGCTGTGCATCCAGATCATTTCTCCCGTCGTCGCGTCGAGGGCGACGACGGCGCGCCGCGTGCCGGCCGTTGAATAGACAATGCCGCCGGCCATGAGCGGCGTGGATTCGAACTGGAATTCCGGACGCGGCCCGAGCTTGTCGGTTTTGAACCGCCAGGCCACTTCGAGCGTGCTGAAGTTGGCGGCGTTGATCTGGTCAAGCGGTGAGTAGCGCGTGTTGCCCAGATCACCGCCGTAGGTGCGCCACTCGCCGTTGGTCGCACCCGACTGTGCGGCCACGTGTGCCGTGCCTGCGACCAGCACCGCGATGACAATCGCTCGTGACATCGTCACCTCCGGGGTTCTACCCCCTCGAATGCTTGGGCGTCCGCTTCCGTCCCCGACGCCTTGAGGGCCCGCTGCCCCAGATTCAACGTGCGGACGAGTCCGCGAACGTGAGCTCCTCGACCATTCCCAGCGCACTGTAGGCCGTCAAGTCCGGCTGCAGGGGCGTAATCGAGACGTAACCATCCCGGACCGCCTGGTAGTCCGACCGGTCATGAGGCTCCCAGTCGTTCTGGCCTTCCTCAATCCAGTAATAAGGGCGTCCCTTCGGATCGTGGCGCTCGGCAACCGACGTCACGTGATTCCGTTTGGCTTGCACAGTGACACGATACCCCTTGGGCTCCCCTTTCGGGACATTAATGTTCAGAAACGTCCGAAGGGGCAACGGCCGCTTGAGCATCGCCTCCCCCATCGCGGCGGCGGCGCGCGCCGCATAGCTGAAGTCGTAGGGGCCGCGCGTTGCCCGAATCGACACCGCAATCGCCGGCACTCCCAGAAGGGCCCCCTCGAGCGCTCCCGACACGGTCCCCGAATAGGTGACATCGTCGCCCAGATTCCAACCTTTGTTGATGCCGGAAACGACAAGGTCTGGCAGCCCCTTAAACACCTGAGTGATAGCGATGTTGACGCAGTCGGTTGGCGTGCCGTCGACGGCGAAGACGTGTTCGCCGATCGTTTCGAGTCGAAGCGGGTGCCGTAGCGTCAGCGCGTGACCGATCGCGCTGGCCTCTTCGGTCGGCGCCACGATAGTCACCTCGCCGATCGGCCTGAACGCTTCCGAAAGGACGCGCAACCCGTCGGAACGGTAGCCGTCGTCGTTGGTTATGAGGATCCGCACAATGCCCGGTCCGCAAATTATACGGCGTTCACCGCGCGCCCCGCGCCCCGTTCGCTCGTTTCTCGTAGCCCTCGCAGGCTTCGGCCTTCGTGCCTCGGTGGGGTCCCGCGGGCTTTGTGTGTTCGTGCCGCCCGCGGTCGCGCGGGCGTCGCGTCCTCGTGCCGCCCCGCCGTCGCGCGGACGTCGTGTCCTCGTGTCCCGTGGAAGGACTACAATCGATCTGATTCCATGGCCACCATGGCCGAGGTCCTCGCTCGCGAGACGCGTGCAGGCGACCTCTACGAAACGCTGTCCGATGGGCGACTCCGCTGCGTCGCGTGCGGCCATTGCTGCCCGCTACCTGCGGGCGCTGTCGGCGTGTGCAAGGTGCGCTTCAACGACGCCGGGACGCTGCGGGTCCCTTGGGGCTATGTGGGCGGCGTGCAGTGCGATCCGATTGAGAAGAAGCCGTTCTTTCACGCGTACCCCGGCGCGCTCGCGTACAGCTTCGGCATGCTCGGCTGCGATCTGCACTGCGCGTACTGCCAGAATTGGGTGACCTCGCAGGCGCTGCGCGACCCGGCCGCCATCGCTCCGCCCCGGCGCACGTCACCTGAGGCTCTTGTTGTCGAGGCCCTGAACCAACATGCGAAGGTCGTCGTCAGCACGTACAACGAGCCGCTCATCACCACCGAATGGGCGGTGGCTGTCTTCCGGGAGGCCAAGGCTGCGGGGCTCGGAACCGCGTTCGTATCGAACGGCAACGGCACGCCGCGCGTGCTCGACTACCTCCGGCCATGGATTGACCTCTACAAGGTTGATCTCAAGAGCTTCGACGATCGGCACTATCGCGAGCTCGGCGGACGCCTGCATCCGATTCTCGACACGATTCAGCGACTCCATCGGATGGACGTCTGGCTCGAAATCGTGACGTTGTTGATTCCCGATTTCAACGATTCGCACGACGAGCTCGACCGCTTGTCTTCATTCATTGCGAGCGTGTCGCCGGACATCCCCTGGCACGTGACCGCGTTTCACACCGACTACAAAATGCAGGATCGCGCTGAGACGACGGCCGAGATGCTCGTGACCGCCGCGAACATCGGCCGCCGGAATGGACTTCGCTACGTTTACGCAGGCAACCTTCCGGGCCAGGTCGAAGGCTTCGAGCACACCCGATGCGCGGGCTGCGGAGAGCGGTTGGTGTCTCGTCTTGGCTACTACATTCAGGACTATCACCTGACGCCCGACGGCCGCTGCCCGGCCTGTCTCGCAAACGTGCCGGGACGGTGGAGCGCGCGCTTCGACGGACAAATCGCATCGCGACCCTTCATTCCAGGGGGGTCGCGGCTTAGAATCATTGGGCTCAGATGAACGACACGCTCGGGAGACCGCTCAGAAATCTGCGGCTCTCCGTGACCGACCGATGCAATCTGCGCTGCGAGTACTGCATGCCCGAGGACGACTACGCGTGGCTGCCGCGCGAGGACGTCCTGCACTTCGAGGAGATCAGCGCGCTCGTCGATGTGTTCCTTTCTCTCGGCGTGGACAGGGTGCGCTTGACCGGCGGCGAGCCGCTGCTTCGGCGCGATATCTCCACGCTTCTCCATATGCTGTCCGCGAAGAAGGGTATTCGGGACCTTGCGTTGACGACGAACGGCGTCCTCCTGTCCGATCAGGTCGATCAGTTGAAAGCGGCGGGTCTTGGCCGGATCACCGTAAGCCTGGACACATTACGGCCGGATCGGTTTCGTTTGCTGACGCGCTTCGATCAGCTCGACGCCGTCCATGCGGGCATTGCTGCGGCCACCCGCATGTTCGGAACGTTGAAGATCGATTCCGTCGTGATGCGCGGCGTCAACGAAGACGAGCTGGCGGCGCTCATCGAGTACGGGAAGTCGGCAAGGGCCGAGGTCCGGTTCATCGAGTACATGGACGTTGGCGGCGCCACGCGCTGGTCGCCGGATCGCGTCGTCTCTCGCCGGGAGATTCTCGACACACTGTCGCGGCGCTACGGGCGTATTGAACCGATCATCGAACGATCGTCTGCGCCCGCGGATCGGTTCACGCTCGGCGACGGCACGACCTTCGGCATCATCTCCTCGACGACCGAGCCTTTTTGCCGGTCCTGCGATCGGAGCCGCCTGACGGCCGATGGCATGTGGTATCTGTGCCTTTACGCGACGCAGGGCCTCGATCTCCGCGGCCCCTTGAGGCGCGGCGCATCGTCGGACGACCTCCGCACGCTCATCGCGAATCGCTGGCGCAGCCGCGACGATCGCGGCGCCGAGCAGCGCCTCGCGCTCGGCGGACAGCGCGCTTTCGTCCCAGTGCAGGACCTCCTCAAGCGCGATCCGCACTTGGAAATGCACACGCGCGGCGGCTAGAAAAGCCCATCCATGCGCCACTCGTGGGACCCGACTGTCCGTTTTCGAACGATCGGGACAGGTTTCGTGACAATTCAAGACACCACTAAATGACAGTGCTATAATCACTTAACGGCTTCGGCTCGGCTGGCTTGCCCTTTGAAGTTCACGTTCGCGATTGGCATTGCGATCGTTTTCGCCATGAATTCCGTCTAAACAGGCTGAAAAATACCAATGGATATTGCGCGCCCGTCAAACGTCAGAAAGAAGCGGATCCGCCGCGCGCTTTATGCCGGCGCGGGTCTGCTCGCCGTCGTGCTCGTAAGCGTTGGACTTTCTCGCTTGAAGCCCGCCGCGCCCACGGTCGAGCGTGCCGTCGTCTGGCCAGATACGGTGAAACGCGGGCCGATGGTGCGACAGGTTCGTGGTCTGGGGATCCTGACGCCTGAAGATATCCGGTGGATTCCAGCGACCACTCAGGGGCGGGTAGAAAACATCATCCTCCGACCGGGCACGCCCGTGAAGGCCAACAGCATCATCCTCGAGCTCAGCAACCCGACTCTCGAGCAGCAGTTGCAGGACGCCGAGCTGAAGCTGGCGGCGGCCGAAGCGGGCCTCGCAAACTTGAAGGTGCAGTTGCAGAACGATCTCCTCCAGGCACGGGCGACGGCCGCGAACATGGACGGCGACTACAAGAAGGCGGAGATGAACGCGGAGATGAAAGAAGCGCTTGCCAAGGACAAGCTGGTCTCCGACCTCGAGCTGCGTCAGGCGAAGGTGGACGCCGAACAACTTGGCGTGCGCAGCCGCATCGCCCAGGAACAACTGGACAGTAAGGCGGACTCCATGCGCGCGCAACTCGCCGTACAACAGTCGCTCGTCGACCAGGCGCGCGCCGTGCTCGTGCTCACACGGCAGCAGCGGGACGAATTGAAGGTTCGGGCGGGGCTCGACGGGATGCTGCAGCTCGTGCCGGTCGAAGTCGGTCAGCAGGTGGCGCCCGGTACGAACCTCGCGCGCGTCGCGAACCCGAGCCGCTTGAAGGCCGAAATCAAGATTGCCGAGACGCAAGCCAAAGACATCCAGATCGGCCAAAAGGCCGAAGTGGACACGCGCAACGGCGTCGTCGAAGGGCGCGTAGCACGGATCGATCCGTCGGTCATCAACGGGACGCGCACCGTCGACGTCACCATGACTGGTGAGCTGCCTAAGGGCGCGGTCCCCGACCTGAGCGTCGATGGGACGATTGAGCTCGAACGGCTGAACGACGTGCTCTATACGGGCCGGCCGGCATTTGGCCAGGATCAGAGCGTCGTCGGCCTGTTCAAGGTCGCGCCCGATGGGGTGAACGCGGAGCGTGTCCAGGTCAAGCTCGGAAAGAGCTCGGTCAACACCATCGAGATTCTGTCGGGACTGAAGGTCGGTGATCAGGTGATTCTGTCCGACATGTCGGCGTACGACGCGTACGACCGCATCAGACTGAAATAGAGCGCGCGCGACAACGCCGCAAGGAGCGAACCATGGCAGAGAACGGCCAGCCGATCATCAAGCTTGACGGTGTCACAAAGGTGTTCTTCACCGACGAGGTCGAAACCCACGCACTGTCTGGCGTCCACATGGAGATCGGCAAGGGTGAGTACGTAGCGATTGCGGGGCCGTCGGGCTGCGGCAAATCGACGCTGCTTTCGATTCTCGGCCTGCTCGACTCGCCAACAGAAGGCCAGTACCACCTGAACGGGCGGCCCGTCGCGGAGCTGGCGGCGTCCGAGCGTGCGCGCGTCCGGAATCGCGAGATCGGGTTCATCTTCCAGAGCTTCAACCTGATTGGCGACCTCACCGTGTTCGAGAACGTGGAGCTGCCGCTGACCTACCGGGGCATGAAGGCGGCCGAACGTCGACAACGTGCCGAAGCCGCGCTCGAGCGCGTCGGCATGGCGCACCGTGCCAAGCATCTCCCGAGCCAGCTGTCCGGTGGTCAGCAACAGCGCGTCGCGGTGGCCCGCGCGGTCGCGGGAGAGCCGCTGATGTTGCTCGCGGACGAGCCCACGGGCAACCTCGACTCGCGCAGTGGCGAAGCGGTCATGGACCTGCTCCGCGAGCTGCACAAGGGCGGTGCCACCATCTGCATGGTCACGCACGACCCGCGCTACGCGCGACACGCGGACCGCAGCATCCATCTCTTTGACGGTCGCGTCGTCGAGGAGCGCATGGAAATGGCTGTTACCGAGTAGAGATCCGTCATGGCTCGTGGCTGAAGGCTTTGATGGCTGAGCGGAAGTCCTCCAAAGTTACCACCCTCGTCGCGGTCGCGCCCGCCGTCGGGATCCGCGCCGGTATCGTCTGACCTCATGCTCATCTCGCTGCGGAATGTCGAGAAGTCGTACCCCGTCGGCGTCGGCCGCACATATGTGCTGCGACGGATCAATCTGGACATCAAGGACGGTGAGTTCGTCTCAATCATGGGACCGTCCGGTGCCGGGAAATCGACGGTGCTGCACATCCTCGGCATGCATGACAGCGCCTGGTCCGGCGAGTACTACTTCACAGATCAGCCGGTCCATCGTCTCAATCCGAAACAGCGTTCGGAATTGCACAAGAAGCACATCGGCTTCGTTTTTCAGAGCTATCACCTCCTCGACAACCTGACGGTGTATGAGAACCTCGAGATTCCCCTCTCGTACAGAAATGTCAGCCGCAAGGACCGCCAGAGCATGGTCGCCGACATTCTCGACCGGTTCCAGATCGTGGGGAAGAAGGACTTGTATCCGAACCAGCTGTCGGGCGGCCAACAGCAGCTGGTCGGCGTCGCGCGCGCCGTGATCGCGAATCCACAGGTGATCCTTGCAGATGAGCCGACGGGCAACCTGCACTCGGCGCAGGGTAAAGAGATCATGGAGCTTTTCAGGACGCTGAACGAGGGCGGAACGACAATCGTCCAAGTAACGCATTCGGAGGTCAACGCGTCTTATGGAACACGCATCATCCAGTTGCGCGATGGCTGGGTGGTCGACGACTGACGTTTGGCTCGCGCCAGTGGAGATTCGCGCCGGTGGGGGTACCGACCAAAAGTCTCCTTTTGACGTCTAAAGGGCGTCCAATTCCAGGAGCAGAACCGTGGCAGTTGCGCACCGATGGCCGGCAGACACTCTTGGCGACACAACGAGTCTTTCAGATTCGACACCGATGCGCACCGAGGCCACGCTGCCGCGCGTGCTCATCGCAGACGATCAAGCCGACGTGCTCGAAGCGCTCCGACTGCTGCTCAAAGGCGAGGGGTTCAAAATCGAATCGGCCAGCTCGCCCGGCGGCATCCTCGACGCGGTCGATAGCGACGATTTCGACGCCGTGCTGATGGATCTGAATTACGCGCGCGACACGACATCGGGGCAGGAAGGCCTCGATCTCCTCTCGCAACTGCGTTCACACGATCCTACCCTTCCGGTCGTGGTCATGACCGCGTGGGGCAGCGTAGAGGTTGCCGTCGAAGCGATGCGTCGCGGCGCTCGCGACTTCGTCCAGAAGCCGTGGGAAAACGCGCGGCTTCTGACCATCCTCCGCACGCAGGTCGAGCTCGCCCGCGCGCTGCGCCGCCAGCAGCGGCTCGAAGCGGAGAATCGATCGCTCAAACCTGACGCCCGTCCCCTCCTCATCGCCGAGGCGCCGTCGATGCGGCCGGTGCTGGAGCTGATTCAGCGCGTCGGGCCGTCGGAAGCGAACGTGCTCGTCACCGGCGAGAACGGAACGGGCAAAGGGACGGTGGCGCAGGCCATTCATGCTGTCTCAGGCCGTGCCGGCAAGGGACTGGTGACCGTCAACGCCGGTGGGCTGTCGGATGGCGTCTTCGAGAGCGAGCTCTTCGGCCACGTCAAGGGGGCGTTCACCGACGCGAAGAGCGACCGCGTCGGACGGTTCGAGCTCGCCGACAGTGGGACACTGTTCCTCGACGAGATCGCGAACGTGCCGCTCAATCTTCAGCCGAAGCTCCTGCGCGTGCTCGAGACCGGAGATTTCGAGCGCGTCGGATCGTCGCGCACGCGTCACGTGGACGTGCGCATCCTGTCCGCGAGCAACGCGAACCTCGTCGACGAAGTCGGCGGCGGTCGATTCCGGCAGGATCTGCTGTTTCGGTTGAATACGATCGAGATCCATCTGCCTCCGCTGCGCGATCGCCGCGACGACATCGCGGCGCTGGCCGGGCACTTTCTGCGCCAGCATGCGCAGCGGTATCGGAAGACCATCAACGGGTTCGAGCCGGTCGCGCTGCAGGCGCTGCTCGACCACCCCTGGCCGGGCAACATCCGCGAACTCGATCACGCGGTCGAGCGCGGCGTGCTGATGGCGCAAGGCGCCACGATTCGCCTCGGCGAGCTGGGGTTGCGCATCGACCGCGACGCGACGTCGCGAATCGAGGACATGAGCCTCGAGGAAGTCGAGGGATTCCTCATCAAGAAGGCCATGGCGCGCTTCGACGGTAACGTCAGCCAGGCGGCCAAAGCGCTCGGCCTGAGCCGCAGCGCGCTGTACCGCCGGCTGCAGCGATACGGACTCTAGGCGAATCGCGGAAATCGAGCGGCCCGGGCTCCGGTAAGGCACCGCAGTCACGAATCGAGGCGCCAGTCACGGGCCACGAGCTATCTGGCGCGCCGGCCGCCCGACGGTAGTGGATAATCGGCTCTGATGCCTCGAGTTGAAGCCGCGGCGCCGCTGGCCGAAGCAACGCTCGCGGCGGCTCCTGATCCCGTCGAGAATCGCCCCGACTCGCGACTGCGATTCGACCAGCGTATTCTCTTGCTCGCGCTCGCCGCGGGCTTCCCGGCCGCCCTCGTGGCGCTCATCCTCCTGTGGACGGGTGATTACACGCCAAAAGTTCAGTGGACGCTCACGGTGTTGATCGTGGGCGTCTGGACCGGCTGCTCGTTCAGCGTGCGCCACCGCGTGGTGTTGCCCCTCCAGACGCTCTCGAATCTTCTCGCCGCTTTGCGCGAGAGCGACTTTTCCATCCGCGCTCGGGGCGCGAGTGGGAACGATCCCCTCGGCGCCGTGATGCTCGAGGTCAACGTACTCGCGTCTACGCTGCACAATCAGCGGCTCGTCGCCGTCGAGGCGGGCGCCCTGCTTCGGACCATGATGGTCGAGATCGACGTCGCGGTTCTCACCTTCGACGGGGCCCACGCATTGCGGCTCATCAATCGCGCCGGCGAGAAACTCCTCGGCCACGCGGCGGAGCATCTGCTGGGCCGGACCGCCGAGGACCTCGGGCTGGCCCGTTGTCTCGATGGTCCGACGCCGCGCATCGAGAACATCGCCTTTCCAGGAGGCACCGGACGCTGGGAGCTGCGACGAACGACATTCCGCCAGGAGGGTCGGCCGCATCAGCTCGTCGTGCTGGCTGACGTCAGCCGCCCGCTGCGCGACGAAGAACGAAAGGCGTTCCAACGGTTGATTCGAGTGATCGGCCACGAGATCAACAATTCCCTCGCGCCGATCAAGTCGATTGCCGGGAGCCTGGAATCGCTGTTGGCGCGCAACGAGATGCCGGCCGACTGGAACGAGGACATGCGCAAAGGGCTGGCGGTCATCGCGGCCCGGTCGGACTCCCTCAGCCGGTTCACCACCGCCTACGCACGCCTCGCCAAGCTGCCCGCGCCGCGTCACGATTCGGTGAGCGTGCCGGCGCTCGTTCGGCGAATCGTGAACGTGGAGACGCGCCTTGGGGTTCGGATTGAGCCGAGCCCGGACGTGACGGTTCGCGCCGATCCAGACCAGCTGGAGCAGCTCCTGATCAATCTCTTTCACAACGCGGTCGATGCATCGCTCGAAACACAAGGCGGCGTCTCGGTCGGCTGGACGGCTGGACCGCGTCATCTCGAACTGTGGATCGACGATCAGGGCGCGGGCCTTCGGAACGCGTCGAACCTGTTTGTCCCGTTCTTCACGACCAAACCCGGGGGGTCGGGGATCGGCCTGGTGCTGTGCCGCCAAATCGCCGAGGCGCACGGCGGCGCCTTGACCCTCGAGAACCGCGTGGACCAGACAGGTTGTCGCGCGTTCCTCAGACTGCCGCTCTGAGACCGTTCAGAAACCCGACGCGGTTCCGGCCTCGCCTCTCACCGGCTCACAGGCGAGCGTTTGCTGCTGTCAATCGTTAAACGCTGTTTAGGAGCGTCTCCGGCACTGTAGTCTCTTCATGCTGATCTGTCGTGAATCGCTGCGAAACACGACGTAACGTCGATGAGTCGACGCAGATTGCGGCCCAAACGCGGAGATGCACGGATTCGAGCCGGCGGCATATGCGTTGCTCCCGGCACCAGCATTCTCTGAGGGCGCCTCCGAACGATGGAACCCAGATCTGGCAGATCTGTCAGTGTGAATGAGGGATTCGATCGCCTTCAGCGGCTGCTGTTGGCGATGCACGTGGGGGACGAGCTCCGGCCGGGCGATGCGGCAGACGAAACCGGGCTGAGCCCCGAGCTGTGTCGCGCGGTCCTGCTCGGCCTCGAGCGCGCCGGCCTGATGTCCCGATCTGAGACAGAAAGAGGCGACCGGTTCGTCCGATGCTCCCTGGACCTGATGGCGTAATCAGAACCCCGACGCCTTCGGCTCGTCCCCGACCCTTCTCCCATTCAGCCACGTATTGGGGCAGAGTGGGTGCGTGAAGATCGACGCCCCCTCCGCGCTCGAATACGTGATGTCGTCCACCAACGGACCTCGCTCGGGATCGAGCTGCGCGAGGTGTCGCACCCGTTTCGCAATCTCGTGATCCGCGCAGGCCGTGTCGCCGGCCACGCCAAGGCCTCCGATGCGTTTCCCTGCTCTGTACAGCGGGACGCCGCCACCCAGCCCGACCGTACCCCCACAGACCTTGCCGTCAGTTCCGCGCGCGTCTGCCGGCGCCTCGAGACATTCGGGCTTGAACGGATTCTGCCCGACCGCGCCCCACAGGGAGTGACCAGGCAACGTCAACGTGTAGAGCCTTGCCGTCGAGAGCGGCTGCGCGTCGGTGCTGAACGCGTTTGCCGTGTAGGCCTTGGCCTTGGCGATCGCCTGCGCCGCGGGCCAGACGGCGGCCGCGTCCTCAGTGGCAGCCGCGGCTCCGCAGATCTCGCCATTTCTGTTGACGACGGCGACCCATTCCAACTTCCCGCCGAACAACCCGCCAGCATCGCCGCCCTCGGCCGGCGCGCGTCGCAGATATTCCTGCAGGTCATTTGTGGACGGGAGATCGCCGCATTTTGCGCGCTGTGCGGCGGCCCGGGCAGCGCTGACGGCATCGTCAAGGGCACCAGCCTGGCCATCGGCCCGGCCTCCCGCCCCCGCGCCACCTCGAGTCGGATTGCACGCGCCAAGCATCGAGCAACATGACGCGATAGCGATCATTTGTCGGAGGGGCGATCCCGTCGCCAGCGTCGCAGGCAGCCGGCGCATCGCTTATGCGCGGGCGGTGCTCTTCATCGCCGCAAACAGCTCGATGTGGCCGTCGACCACTCGCTGGCGCTCCGCGTCGTCCGGCTCCATCGCCCAGACGTCGCGCTGCGATGTGCCGCCGAGGATGATGCCGTCGCTCCGAGGCATCATGTGCAGCCCGAGGCTCCCAGGCGGCGTGGGGCGGGTGCCGCCGGCCGTGTGATAGGTGACTTCGGGTTGCGGGACCAGCACCGTGAGCTGGCCCTTGAGCGGCAAAAGCTCCCGATCACCGAACAGATCGCGCGCGCCAAGACCGGTGCAATTGATGACGATCGACTCCCGCAAAGCCGCAAGATCCCGCGGGCTGTCGAACTTGCGAATCACGAGGTGACCGCCCCATAGCAGGAAGTCACGGACGAGCGCATCGAGATAGATCGATGGCTCGATTCGAATCGTAGGACCCCAACGGGCGTACTTCGTCGGAAACGGGTGCTCTCCCGGACCAAGCAGCTCCTCGGGCGGCTGCAGCCCTTCCATGAGGCTCGGGCGCTCCGGTTCAAGCGGCGCAGGCGGGCGACTCTCGTCGATCAGAGTGAAGTTGTCAATCCACGACACACCATAAAGGGGCCCGACCATCAGCTGCAACTGACGATACGCGATGTCGGCCGCACGGCGATATTGCACGTCCCACTCCGGCGTCCGCCGATCAGGCTCCACGAGCCCTGAGGTCGGCGTGAACCCCGCGAGCGACATGTTCGAGGTTACGTTGGGTGGCACGGCCGCCGCGTAGATCGTGACGTCGAAGCCGCGCCGTTGAAGTTGCCTGGCGCTCGTGAGCCCTACGGCTCCGCAGCCGATAACCGCCGCCCGCCGCTCCTGGTGCGCAGTGGCCAGCTCAGCCGCCATCAGACCGGTGCCCCAGGACAACG
>Ga0182041_10000709_pt1 | contig 16124 bp, 15 predicted proteins | sample flu12Cox44000178_FD_125967 | JGI IMG/M metagenome (GOLD analysis project Ga0182041, IMG submission 125967) | Lab enrichment of tropical soil microbial communities from Luquillo Experimental Forest, Puerto Rico - flux8day.12C.oxic.44.000.178 | ecosystem: Environmental > Terrestrial > Soil >...
GGCGAAGAGCAGGAAGCCGTGCCCGAACCGTTCGGCGAGACCATGGAGCTTTGTCTGTCTTCGTTGTGCCCGGGGCTTCTCCTCATTAGAATGGGGAAGCCGGGGCTCGCCTCATGAGACCGATGCAGAAGATCTTCGCGATCGCGCTCGTGCTGCTTTTGGCTGCGACCGTCTACGGACTGGTCCAAACGGCACAGCCTGTCCATGCGCCCGGCTCTCGCAACCCTGCGGGAACGTCCACCGCTCCCGCGGTCGACCAAACCCCCATTCTCACGGCTTTCCAATTGGCGAAGATGCCCAGAAGCGAAGAGGAGAAGCCGTTCGCCGAGCAGGCCCTCGAAATTGCGGATAAGGACATGGATGTGGCTTACGCGGCTGCAAAGCGCGAGCTTGAGGAGCACCCGGCCCCGCTGAGCGCCGAGGCTAAACAGATCCGGGCACGGCTGAATCAAGCCGAGGATGCGCTAGCGGCGGACGAGGAACGGGTGGAGCGGCTGACCGCGGAAGAGGCTAAGGCCAACGGCGCCAGGAAAGACGATCTCCACAATCAACTCGTCCTCGCGCAAGCCAATCAGCAGGACCACCAAGACGAAGTCGACGATGCGAAGGAAGATTTGGCCCGGGCCGGAGGCGATTCGAGCAGCCGCATCGAGGCGTTGACTCAGGAACACGAGGCTTCTTCGAAGGTGATTGATAATTTGAAGGATAGTTTGAAAGCCGCCGGTGGAGCGGCCGTCGAGCAAACCGGCCTGATTCAGCGCTTCTCGGGGTGGTGGGCTCTCCATCAAAAGCAACTGCTCCTCTGGCAGGCAAGACAACAGGCGGAATCCGCGGCGGCGGCTTTTGCGGCAAGCCACAAGGCGTTAGAAGCGCAGTCCGAGGCCGCGCCGGGGATAAAGGCCGCTTCCTCGGCGGCGCCGGTAGCCGACGGTCCAGCAACGGCGAACGCAGGCGAGCCTGCAAAACCGGGGCAAGAGGGATCTGCAGACGTGGTGCAACCCGTCAGGCAGCGCGCTTCGCTCAAGAAGACCCTTTCCACCCTGGACCAGAGAATCGACAATCAAAAGCAACTCGCCGACAACTATTCGAATTGGATCGTCGTGGTTGCCGCCAGGCAACGCGCGGTCCTCCGCGGTATGTTGGTTATCCTCACGATCATCCTCTCGATCGCACTGTTCGGCATCTACTTTGCCACGTTGATGGACAAGGTCGTCGGCCGGCTCAACATGGACCGGCGCCAAATACAAAGCCTTCATACCGTGGCTCACGTGACGGTGCGCTTGGTGGCATTTCTCCTGATTTTGTTGGTGATCATCGGTCCGCCCGGGCAACTTGGGACGTTTCTAGGTTTGGCCGGCGCCGGACTGACCGTCGCACTCAAGGATTTCATCGTCGGTTTCATGGGCTGGTTCGTGTTGATGGGGAAGAACGGCATTCGGCTGGGAGATTGGGTGGAAATCAATGGTGTCACTGGCGAGGTTGTCGAGATCGGCCCGTTCCACACCGTTTTGCTGGAAACCGGAAACTGGACCGATTCCGGGCATCCCACCGGACGGCGCGTTACCTTCACCAACAGTTTCGCCATCGAAGGCCACTACTTCAATTTCTCCACGTCCGGCCAGTGGCTTTGGGATGAATTGCAATTGGTTCTCCCCGCCGGGCAAGACCCCTATCCGGTGGTGAGGGAGATTCAAAAGAAAGTCTCCGAGGCCACCAAAGAAGGCGCCAAACAAGCCGAACTGGAATGGCGGCGCGCCACCCGCTCGCGCGAGATGAGCTCGTTCTCGGTGGATCCCGCGATCAGCGTCAAACCCGTTGCCGGCGGTGTGGAAGTGGCCGTGCGCTACATCACCAGGGCCAACGAGCGCTATCGCTTGCGTGCCCAGCTGTATCAATTTGCCGTGGAAATGCTTGGGGGCAAGAGAGTACCGGCCTCAGCGGATTGAATCTCCTCGCGCTTGCCGGTCGGAAGAAGCCCGAGGCGGCGAAAGGCTCAGCGCATGAGCTGCCGGGCACGCCCCGCCGAAACCGTCGAGCCGGTGTACAGCAGCGCCAATAACGCGTACCCGGCAACCAGCCCCGCGCCTTGCGCCACCCACCCGAGCGCGAAACTCATCGCCAGTTGCACCCCCGTAGTCAGAATCGCCATTGCCGATTGCGTCCGCCCCATGAATTGCCTTGGGACAATCGACATCAGGGAAGATTGCGCCACCACTCCCCCAAGCGCGCGGCAGAATCCGAAAATCATCTGCATCACCACCGCGCCTATAAGAAAAACTACGAACGGAGTCGCCATGTGCCCCGCTGCCAAAACCGCGCAGGCCGCAACATACAGCGGCATGCGCTTGGCGCGGGGAAGCTGGCTTGCGATCAAACCACCGCAAATCGCGCCGGTGGCCCAGCCCGCCTCCAAAAAGCCCAGTCCCCGCGCTCCGGCATGCAAGATGTCATTGGCCAGCGCCACCAGCACCACGTTGGCGCTCACCACCCCGGCCATCATGATGGAGTGCGTGATGCCCAGCGCCCGCACCAGCGGCTGCTGTCGCAAATACCCGAATCCTTCGCGCAGGTCGGCGTACACCGCCAGCGAAAGACCGGCTTCGGCGATCTCCGGAATCTCGCCGCTTTCCAGCGCTTCGGCCGTCGCCTCGGTCGCCTCGTTGAACTCCCGCGGATATTTTCGGCGGTCGCACGGCGAGACGTATCCGCTGCGCAAGCGGTACAGACAGAAAGCCGAGACAAAATAGGTCGCTCCGTCGATAGCCAAAATTCCCGCGATCCCTGCGGTGTTGTAGAGGAATCCCACGAAGGCACCGGCAATGAGCAGCCCGCTTTGTACGCCAATCAGCACGGCCGCATTGGCGCCGATGAACTGGCTCGGCGGAATCACTTCCTGCACCAGCGCGTTCACGGTGGCCCAATACATTGCCGAACCCGTCCCGGTGATCAGCGTCATGCCGTAGAGGTGCCAGAGTTGCAACTGCCCGCGCCAGGCGATAAACGCGGTCAGCAGAACAAAAAACCCCCGCACCAGGTCCAGCATGACGCCGAGATAGCGCCGGTCGATGCGGTCGATCAGCACGCCGCCAAGGAAAGGCACGAAGAGTCCCGGCAGGGTCATCACCATGACTTGCCAGCTTACTTTGACCGTCGAGTGCGTGGCCGCGAGGATGTACCAGCTCACGCCGGCAAAATTCATGCCGCTGCCGAAAAGCGACACAAACATGGCCACAAAAAAATAACGGAACCCGCGCTGCGCCCAAATGAGGTTCCAGTCGACTCGATGTGCGCTTGCCGTGGCCATGCCTCAAAAGTAAAAACACCATTTTAGCGGCTTTCGCAGGAAAGGTAGGAAGCTCCGATCCGGCTTGTTTCCCGGGCCGGAAGCGTCACCTGGCAAGGTTTTAGGCCGTCGTTGGATAATAATTTGATTTGACAAATCAAACTATTTGCCCTTAGCTTCATCTGAGCATGACGAGGGATGCCGCCAGACAGGTGATGGAGCTTTATCCCCGCATCTACTTTGCCTGTCACACGCGGCATGTTCGTGATCCCGGGACACGCCGGCTCTTGAGCGCCCACCAGGCCAGCATCCTCGACCATTTGGACGAGCGCGAGCCGCTCACTCTGGTCGATCTGGCAAGGCATATGGGCGTGACACCTTCGACGATGTCTTTACACGTCGAAAGATTGGTCCGCCGCGGGTACGTTTCGCGGTTGCGAGCCAACGAAGACGGCCGCCGGCTCAGATTGCTGCTCACGCCGGCTGGGGTTCGCGTGAGAGAAGCAAAATCCGTTCTTGATCCCGACCGCGTGCGCGCTTTGGTTGCGCGCCTCACGCCCGAAGAGCGGGAAGCAGGGATCCGCGGCCTGGCGCTTCTGGCCCGTGCGGGCAGTGAGCAGATGGAAGCCCATTGCAAACGAAAAACGAAGGGTCGCCGCGGCTTGCGGGGTAGCGGGATTTTGCCGGGCCATCTGGTGAGGTAGGTCATGAAATGGATTCTCTGGATTTCCAGTGTTCTTGGCGGGATGTTGATTCTCATCGCGCTGATAGGATCGCTGCTGCCGAAAACCCATACGGCCACGCGGGAAGCCCAGTTTCACCAGCCGCCCGAAACAATTTGGAAGGCCCTTACGGACATTGACGCCATGCCCAGGTGGCGCCATGGCCTGAAAACCGTCAAACATCTTCCCGACAAGAATGGGTTGCCTTCCTGGATCGAGACTTCCACCTCGGGAACGATTCCGTTTGAAACCGTGGTTTCCGAGCCTCCTTGCAAGTTGATGGTCCGCATCGCCGACCCCAAGCTTCCGTTCGGCGGCACCTGGACTTATGAAATCACTCCGGCCGCCGTCGGCAGCAGCCTGCGGATCAGTGAAGACGGCGAGATCTACAATCCCTTTTTTCGCTTCCTTTCGCGATTTGTGTTTGGCTATTCCGGCACGATGGACGCTTACCTGAAATCCCTGGCAAGAAAGTTTGACGAACAACCGCGGGCGGGGAGTTGAGCCATGGGCAACGAGGTCTTTTGCAGAGTGCGCCTTGGCCGGCAGGAGTCGGAGGGAAGAGTTCTGCTCGAAACAAGCGAAATTCTCTTCCGCGGGGACTTTCGCTTCAAAATTCCCTTTTCCACCGTCCAATCGGCGAAAGCTGTGGATGGCGAACTCTGCCTCCAGACCGCCCAAGGAGCCGCCATCTTGCAATTAGGCTCGCAAGCCGGAAGATGGCTCGAGAAAATTCTTCATCCCAAATCCCGCATCGAAAAGCTTGGCGTCAAATCCGGCGCAAAGGTTTCGTTGATCGGCAAATTTGACGCGGAATTTCTCCGCGAAATTCTAGCTCTCACCAAATCTGTCAGCAAAGGCAAGGCCCCCGCACATTCAGAGCACATCTTCTTCGCTGCCAATTCGAAAAACGATTTCTCCAGTCTGTCCAAGATCACGAAATCCCTTTCCGGCGCTGCCGCTCTGTGGATCGTTTATCCCAAAGGCCAGAAGCGCCTCACGGAAAACGATGTCCTCTTCGCCGGCCGGAAGTCCGGCCTCAAGGACGTAAAAGTCGTGGGCTTCTCCCCCACCCACACGGCACTCAAGTTTGTCGTTCCGCTTTCTGGTCGCTAGCGCACGAATCTCGGCACGGCAGGAAACCCGCCGGAGTTTTGGACCTGCCCGATCTATACCCGCGAACTCCTCGCGGCCGTCCGCGAACTTCCCGAATCTCCTCCCCGGTTTTTCAATCTGTTCCGGTCCTTTCCCTCCCCCCTCTTTTCCTCGATCCGATGTCTGCCCTCACTCCGCTCAGATCTCTATTCCCCATCAACTTTCTCTGCGCTAGAATCTCCCCGCTGAAATTTCTCCCGTTCCTGTGCGTAGTTCTAGCAAGCACCTGTTTCCCAAATCTTGTGGTGGAGGAGTCCTCGATGGCTACAACCCCTGCCCCAGTGACCGCAGCGCCGGCGGCAACGATCAGCCCGTTTGGTCGCGTTATAGGCGTCTTTTTTTCGCCGAAGGCTACCTTTGAAGACATCGTCCGGAGACCCAGTTGGCTGCTGCCGGTCTTGCTTGGCACGATTTTCAGCGTCGGAGTCAGCTTTGCCATCAACCAACGCATTAACTGGCGGGAGTTCATGAGCCAGCAGATTGAGAAAAGCCCGCGCGCTGCGCAACTCTCGGCCGAGCAGAAGCAGCAGCAAATCGAAGGCGGTGCTAAGTTTACCCCGCCCTTCACCTACGCCATTGGTCTGTTCGGCCCCATTCTCGCCACCCTCATTGTCGGCCTGGTCATGTGGGGTGCGTACAGCTTGCTTGGGGGCATCAGCACCAACTTCAGCACTGCTTTCGGCATCACCGCCCATGCTTTTCTGACCGGAATTGTAAGCAGTCCCTTGTTCATATTGATCTTGTATTTGAAGCCCTTTGGGACCGCCGACTTGGAAAATCCGGTGGCGGCCAATCTCGCGGCTTTCTTGCCTGACGATGCGGCGAAGTGGCTGGTGGCTCTCTGTAAGTCCTTTGACCTTTTCACCTTCTGGACGCTGATTTTGCTGGCCATTGGGTTCGCGGCGGTCAATTCCAAAAAGCTAAAGGGCGCAAAGCCCTTTACGATCGCCTTTACCGTCTGGGCTCTGTATGTCGTTTGCCGCGTGGGTTGGGCCTTCATCTTCTCCTGATACACTGAGCGCGTGGCTTTTCTCTTCGAAGGTCTCAAGACCGACTCCGCCGGTGGGCGCTCGGGCCGTCTCACCACGCCCCACGGCGTGATGCAGACGCCGTTTTTTCTGCCCGTTGGCACGCAAGCTTCCGTCAAAGCGCTCACTCAGGAGGCGCTCGAGGAGCTGGGCGCCCAAATCATTCTCGCTAACACTTATCATCTTTATCTTCGGCCCGGTCACGAACTGATTCGCCGACTCGGCGGCTTGCATCAGTTCATGTCTTGGCCCCGCGCGATTCTGACCGATTCCGGCGGCTACCAGGTCTTCAGCCTTTCCGAACTTCGCAAAGTTACCGACGAAGGCGTGCGCTTCCGTTCGCATCTTGACGGCTCCGAACATCTCCTCACTCCCGAGAAAGCCGCCGAGATTCAGCTCGCGCTGGGCTCCGACATCGCCATGGTCCTCGACGAATGCATCGAAACTCCCGCGCCTCGCGAAAAGGCCGAGGCTGCGCTACGGCGGACCACTGCTTGGGCTCGCCGCGCCCGCGTGCATTTTCAAGAATGCGCTCGCCGCAACGGCAAGCCACCGCAGCAATGGCAGTTTGGCATCGTGCAGGGCGCAACTTTCGCCGACTTGCGCCGTGAAAGTGCCCGCCAGCTTCTCGACCTCGACTTCCCCGGTTACGCCGTTGGCGGCCTCGCCGTGGGCGAGGCGCACGAAGTCACTTGTGCCATGACCGGCGAAGTCACCGCGCTCCTTCCGAAAGACCGCCCGCGCTATCTCATGGGCGTTGGCCGCCCCGAACAGATCGCCGACTACGTCGCGCTTGGCATAGACATGATGGATTGCGTTCAGCCCACTCGCGCCGCACGGCATGCCTGCCTCTACACCAGCGAAGGCCGCGTGCTCATCAAGAACTCGCGTTACGCCCAAGACCAGCGTCCCGTCGATTCGAATTGCTCCTGCAGCGTCTGCCGCCGTTATTCGCGGGCGTATCTCCGCCATCTTTTCGCCGCCGGGGAAATCACGGCCGCCATTCTAGCCACCCATCATAACGTCCACTTTTACCTTGACATCATGCGCCGAATCCGAGAGGCTATCGAGTTTGGGAACCTAGCGAAATTCTCATCTGAGATGCACGCGCGTTACGCTGTGGACCAGCTTGAGAACCCGTAGCTCTCAGGCTAAGGTCTTAGCCAAGCGCGCGGGGCATCAACCTAGGCTCAGTCGGGTTGCCCGAGAGGGTGCTCACAAAGAGGAAGGGTAAGGCGGTCGAGCGGGGAAGCGGGCCATTTGCCTGCGAGCTTGGTTTGTTATCTTCTCTGCGCGCGGAGCGCAACCGCAGGGTCCTCGACGCCGCTCGGGCCCTGAAGATCGGGAGAATATCGCCACGGCTGCGAACCGCGGTAAGCTTTTAACTGAGAACCAAAAACTGATAGCTTAGAACTAATGCAGACCATGACAGCAGCGATTCTTCAGGCATCCGGCGGCTTTGGTACGTTCCTCGTTCCCCTGGCGCTCATGTTTGGCATTATGTATTTGATGGTGATCCTGCCGCAACAGCGCCAGCGCAAGAAGACCCAGGCGATGCTCACGGCCTTGAAGACCGGAGACAAAGTCATCACGGGAAGCGGCATCTATGGCACCATCAGCGGCCTCGATGGAGACTCGGTCATTATGAAAATCTCTTCCGAGCCGCAAGTTAAAATTCGCATCGCGCGTGCGGCGATCGCTCAGGTGGAGACATCGCAAGATGCAAAATAAGCCCACCCTTCGTCCGCTAACGCGGCTCATCTCTTAACTATGAATCCCAATCTCAAATGGAAAGCGTTGTTCATTTCGGCGGTGATTGTTTTCTGCCTCTACTTCCTGTTCGGCTATCCCACGTTCCCCACTTCCTACGCGCAGGTCAAGGACAACTTCAAAAAGCAAATTAAGCTTGGCCTCGACCTCCAGGGCGGAAGCCACATGGTTCTTCAGGTCCAGGTCCAGGAAGCCGTCGCTCAGGAAACGGACACCACCGTCGACCGCCTCACCACCGCTGTGCGCGATAAAAATGTGCACTACGACGAAGTCCGCCGCGTCGACGATACGCACATTCTCATCCGCAATATTGATCCGTCCCAGTACTCGGTTCTGAGCAATATCGTCGGCACGCAATATAACAATGTTTGGGACATAGCACCCGCTGCGGGAGAAGCCAACAGCTACACTTTGACCCTTCGCCCCGGCGCGGTTGCCGCGATTGAGGAACAAACCGTCACGCAGGCAAAGGACACCATCGAGCAGCGCATCAATGCCCTGGGACTTACCGAACCTACGGTTCAGCCGCGCGGCGGAAGGAACGCCGATGAAATCTTGGTGCAATTGCCGGGCGTTGCTGATACCGCGGAAGCCCGGCGCGTTATTCAGGCTGGCGGTCAGCTGGAATTGCGGCTGGTCAATGACCCGCAGACCTACCCTTCCGTCGCTGCTTATATGGCGCAGCACACCGTGCTTGCCGCGGGTGATGAACTCGTACCCGCCTGTGCCGACAATCGCGATCGCACCAGCGGCTCCAACACCGGAGACCTGTTTTACGTGCTGAATCGTGCGCCCATCGTCACCGGTCGCGACCTGCGCAGTGCCACAGAAACTCGCAACACCACGAATCCTGGCACCTGGCAAGTAAACTTCACCCTCTCACCGGAGGCTGCGCGCCGCTTTGGGCCCTTCACCCAGGCGAATCTCGGCCGCAACATGGCCATCGTCCTCGATCATTGCGTCAAATCGGATCCCGTCATCAATGGTCGCATCGAGGACTCCGGAATGATTGAAGGGAATTTCAGCCAGCAGAGCGCGCATGAACTAGCAGTCGTCCTTCGCGCGGGAGCACTTCCCGCGTCGATTAGATATCTCGAAGAGCGCACCGTTGGCCCCTCTCTTGGGGCAGACTCGATCCGTCACGGCGTGCAGGCTTCCGTGTTGAGCCTCCTCGTGGTGATGTTTTTCATGCTCGTCTATTACCGTATGTCCGGCGGTAACGCGGTACTTGCCTTGATCCTCAACCTCATTATTCTTCTGGCCTTTCTCGCTATGTCCGGCGCCGTGCTTACCCTCCCGGGGATCGCCGGTGTCATCCTGACCATCGGCATGGGCGTGGACTCGAACGTTCTGGTCTTCGAGCGCATCCGGGAAGAAATTCGCAATGGCAAATCTTCTGCCGCGGCGGTCGACGCCGGCTTCGACAACGCTTTCCGGACGATCATTGACACACACGTGACCACCATCGTTTCCGCCGCTTTTTTGGGTTTCTTTGGCACCGGCCCCATCCGCGGCTTTGCCATCACTTTGGTTGTCGGTCTGGTTGCCAATATCTTCACCGCGGTCTATGTGTCCAAGACGATTTTCCAGTATCACCTGACCAAGATGGACCGTCAGGCGGAACTGAGCATCTAAATGCGTACTAGAACTGCCATGCGCGCGGCCTGCTTGCCTGCAAACGAACGGGCTGTAGGTTCGCCGGCCGCGATCTTCTGCCCGCGGTGGCCCTTGGGTAGAGGTCTCGAGACCGGGAACATTCCGCCGTTGGCGGTGTCTAAGAGAGGGTAGTCAAGAAGGTATGATCGAGCTCTTCAAGCAGCCCAATCTCGACTGGATGGGCAAGGCCAAGTACTTTTACGCCTTGAGCGGTATTCTTCTTCTCGCCGGATGGACGTCGATTTTTTTTGGACGCGGGATCAAGTACGGAATCGATTTTAGTGGTGGCACCAACGTGGACGTTCGTTTCGCGCAACCGCCGAGCATTGACCAGATTCGCGCCGGGCTGACAGCCCAGGGAATTGGCACTTCGGAGATCCAACCTATTCGAGACATCTCTGCCAGGAGTGGCAACGAAGTCCTCATCTTTGTCGAAGGCAAGGGTCAGGATGCAGAGGTCATGCAATCCAGCAGGGACAAGGTGCTCAACGCTTTGAACGCCACTTACGGAGTGGCCAATTCCGACAAGCCCGATTTTAATTCCAATTCGACCACCCCATCTTCACTCGCTTCCGTGCTTACCGCAAGAGATCCCCTATTCCTAACCGTCAACGCCGGGGACCGCTATCAGCAGCTCGCCAGGAAGATTCTCGATTACCGCGACTCGGAGGCGAACGGCATCCTCACGAGTCCCGATGATCTTTCCAAAGTGCCGGGCGTCACACCCGCCGTTCTCAATGTCATCAAGTCGAGCTTTTCGCTCGGTCCTTTCGCCATTCGCGATATCGCGATCGTGGGCCCGAAGGTGGGCGCCGAGCTCCGCAAGCAGGCGATCTACGTTACCCTCTATGCGTTGGGCGGCATGCTGGTATATATTGCCTTCCGATTCGAATGGGTTTACGGGGCTGCCGCCGTTCTGGCCGTGTTTCACGATGTGCTGATCACTTTGGGACTTTTCTCGCTGCTGCGTTTTGAAATTTCCCTGACAGTCATCGCGGCGCTCCTCACCCTGGTCGGTTATTCCATGAACGACACCATTGTCATCTTTGATCGCATTCGGGAGAACAACCGTCTGCTTCGCCGGGAACCGTTTGCGAGCGTGGTGAACAAGTCCATCAATCAAACCCTTTCGCGAACCATCTTAACAAGTGGCTTGACTTTCCTTACCGTGCTTGTCCTGTTCCTGATGGGCGGCCAGGTGCTTCGTGCTTTCTCCTTTGCCCTGGTGGTAGGGATTGTGGTAGGAACATACTCCAGTTTTGGTATTGCTGCTCCCATTGTCGTCGCCTGGAATCGCTGGCGCGGCCATGGCGTGCTCGCAGGCACCGGAACCGCAGCCGGCAACAAAAACCGTGGAAGCGAAAACGTCACCGAGCGTCTCGCTCCCGCCGGTAGGAGGTAAATACCTTATGTTTGAAGAGATGGTGGTTTCGAGTCCGCATCCGACAAAGACGAAGAAGCCGGTCACCGTTTTGCTGTCGGCCGTGTTTCAGTTGGTCTTCCTCGGAATCCTGATTCTCATCCCGCTGATTTACACCGAGGCGCTGCCTAAGACCATGATGGCTACCATGCTCACCGCTCCTCCGCCTCCGCCGCCACCACCGCCGCCGCCGGCGGCTGTTCAGGTGGTTCACGTGAAGCCGCAAGTCCACCTGATGGACGCCGGCAAACTCATGGCGCCCAAAGTCATTCCGAAAGAGGTCAAAATCATTAAGGAAGATCCGGAACCGGATATGAGTTCCGTGGGCGCTGTGGGTGGAGTTCCGGGCGGCGTCGCCGGTGGTTCGATGGGCGGCGTGCTTGGCGGCGTAATCGGTGGAATCGGCACGGCGCCGCCGCCGCCGAAGCCGAAACCAACCGGCCCCATCCGCGTCGGCGGCAACGTGCAGGCCGCGCGCATCGTCAATCGCGTTCAGCCCATTTATCCCCCGCTGGCCCGCCAGACTCGCATTTCCGGCACGGTCCGCTTGCACGCCATCATCAGCAAGGATGGCACGATTCAGCAATTGGAAGTGATTTCCGGCCACCCGCTCTTGCAGCAGGCGGCGCTGGACGCCGTTCGCCAGTGGCGCTATCAGCCGACTCTTCTCAATGGCGAGCCGGTCGAAGTCGACACCACGATCGACGTGATCTTTTCTCTTAACCAGTAGTACGGTCTGGCGCGCTGGTCGTGGGGCGTGCGTGCCGGCCCGCGAAGTAAATTTGAGCAAACACTCTCGCGGACCCTCGAGCCACCGCTCGAGGGTCGCTTGAAACTTAAGGAGCAAACAAAATGGTAGCCACTCTGAATCTCTTCTCAGCCCTGCTCCTGCAGGGCGCACAATGGGATATCCGTGGTCTGTTCAAAAATATGGGGACGCTGGCACTTATCGTAGTCGTTATCCTGTTCCTTCTTTCCGTTTATTCTTTCGGGGTCATGATCGACCGCGCCCTGATGTACAGCGCGGCTCGTAAGCAGTCGCGTATTTTTGTGCAGCAGGTCGCCGGTGCGCTCAAGGACGGCAAGCTCGATGAAGCCATCGCCATTGCCGAACGCAACAAGAAGAGCCACATCGCCAAGGTGGTGGCCACCGGTCTCTCGGAATTCCAGTCGGCCTCCCAGCAGGTCTCGGACTCCGACGTGATCGATGCCGCCAAGCGCGGCCTGGAGCGTTCCGTCGCCATCGTCCATGCCGAGATGAAGCGCGGCCTTTCCGCTCTTGCTACCATTGGTTCCACTGCTCCGTTCGTGGGCTTGTTTGGCACCGTCGTCGGCATCTTGAACGCGTTTAAAGGCATCGAGAGCCAGAAAGCTACCGGTCTGTCGGCGGTCGCGGGCGGTATCGCCGAAGCCCTGGTCACCACCGCTTTCGGTCTTCTTGTCGCCGTTCCCGCCGTGTGGGCCTACAACTACTTCACCAATAAAGTGGAGGCTTTCGACGTCGAGATGGACAACTCCTCGATGGAGCTGATCAACTACTTCATCCTGCGGCGCGGTGCCAGAAAGTAAGCGGTCATGGCGTACAAACCACAAGCCGGCGCACAAATGGCGTCCCCCAATGTCATCCCTATGGCGGACATCATGCTCGTGCTGCTCATCATTTTTATGGTGGTCACCCCGTTGCTGACTAAGGACATCCCTGTCGACATGCCCTCTGCCGCTAATTCTCGCGACATGCAGGATGCGGACAAAGACGATGCTATCGTCGTGGCCGTTACTCGGGATGGCCGGATTTACCTGGGCAGCACGAACGTACAAAAGGATGACCTCACCGGCCAGGTCAAGGATCGCATCGCCAACCGGCTTGACAAAACCGTTTACGTCCGCAGCGATGCTCGCGCCAAGTACGGCGACGTCGTCGCGGTTGTGGACGAAATCCGATCTGCCGGTGTCGATCAACTGGGACTGCTGACCCAGCGGTTGTTGGAAAAATCAGCGCAAGCCCCTCGTCCGCCTGCGGATTGAGACCGGTCGCGCGCGGCCGTGGTTGGGCCGCGGGAGTTGTTTGGCAGTGCTATTTGTTTGCTGATGTTGCAAAGCCGCGCCGGATCCCACCCGGCGCGGTCTCTTGGCCTCGGGAGGTGCTCTAGCCCGGGCCTACAGGAGACTCGCTATGGGCATGGAAGTAGGAGAGAGTCACGGCGCGTTGTCGACGCCGAACGTAGTGCCGCTCATCGATATCTTGCTGGTGCTGATCATCATCTTCATGGTCATCACGCCGCGTACGCCGAACGGCTTGGACGCGATTGTTCCTCAACCCTCGCCGAACAAGCAGCAAGACGTCGAGCTCGAAAACAAGACGGTCGTCGTCCAGGTCGAAATGAACGGCAAGCTCAAGATCAACCAGGAAGATACCACCTGGGACGGCCTTGGCCCTCGCATGGAAACGATTTTCAAGGAACGCGCCGAGAAGATTGCTTTCGTCAAGGGCGACAACGACGTGCTGTTCATGGATGTGGCCCGCGCCATTGACATCATGCGCGGCGCGGGAATCGACAAGATCGGCTTGATTACGGCCAAGCTCGAAGCCGGTCAGTAGTTTTTTCGCGGGTTGTGAGAGTCCTCCTCGCAGAGGAACATTCCTCAGACGAGGTGGCTCATGGGAATCGCGGTAGGCGGTAAGCGTGGTGTTGTCTCCGACCCCAACATAGTTCCACTAATCGATATCCTGCTGGTGCTTCTGGTGATTTTTATGCTTATGCCCCATGCGCAGGGGCTACCGGCGGAAATTCCGGAGGCGTGCGGGGTCCAGGAACCCGGGAATTGTGGGCAAGACAAACCCCACATAGTTGTGGTACAAGTTCTCGCGGACGGTTCCCTGCGCGTCAACCAGGAACCCGTGAAGTGGGAAAACCTGAACAACCGGTTGCGGGGCGTCTTCAAGGTACGTGCCGACGGCACTGCGTTTGTCTGGGGTGATGGAGCGGTCGAATTCGCGGCGGTGGCCCGCGTCATGGACGTCATGCACGCCGCGGGAATTGCTCCGATTGGTTTATTGACGCAACCGCTGGGAAACGACTTCTGAGCATTTTGTTTTTTGCCCTTCGCAGGGTGGATGTGAATACTCCGGCGCTAGGTCGACCTTTCAGGCCTCGCGCTCAGCAGGGATGGATGCCTCGATGACTCAAGCTTCATCGGTGACGCTTCACAGATCATTTTGCTCCCAACCGGCCCGCGCCCCACTCCAGGCCTTGGCATGCGCCGCTGCTCTGCTGGTGGTCGTCGGAGTCTCGGGATGCAACAAGCTGAAAGCTCGCGACCTTCTCAATAAGGGTGTCAACGCCTTCAAGAACGGCCAGTACGACGAGGCCATCGAGGATTTCAAGCAAGCCAAGGAGCTCGACCCAACCCTCATGAACGCTCGCCTCTACCTGGCCACTGCGTACGCCAGCCAGTACATTCCGGGCGCTCCGTCCGACGCGAATACTCGTCTCGGCAATCAGGCCATCGCAGAGTTCAAGGATGTGCTCAGCATCGCTCCCGACAACCTGAGCGCCATTGACGGCATCGGCTCCATCCTTTTTCAGATGGCCGGCACACCCTACGATCCAAAGAAATTCGAGGAGTCCAAGAGCTACCACGAGAAGCACATCGCCCAAAAACCGACCGACCCCGAGCCCTACTACTGGGTTGGCGTCATTGATTGGACTCTAGCCTTCCGTGCCAACAACGAACTGCGCGCCGAATACAACAAGAGCAACATCAAGAAACAAGTCAGGGACACCGATCCGCTACCGGCCTCCGTTCGCTCGGAATACACCGCCAAGTTCGGATCGCTTGTGGATGAGGGCATCGGCGATCTTAAGAAAGCTATCGAGGTGCGCCCCGATTACGACGATGCCATGGCCTATTTGAACCTGATGTATCGCCGCAAGGCCGACATGGTGGAGTCGGCCAACCAGCGCGATGAGCTGCTGAAGCAGGCGGATGCGCTGGTCGACAAGGTCAAGGAAATCAAGCAGAAGCGCGCCGAGCAGCCGCAACCCGCCAATTGAGGAGTGTCATCTTCAGACCGCGGGACACACCCCGGCTGCCGCGGAGTACTTTCACTTCGCGCGATGCGAGAAATTCCTCCTCAGCTTCCCAAACCACGCTCACCCGGCCTAGCCTGCTGCGGATGCGTTCTCGGCCGTGGTATCGGCGGCAAAATCGACAACAATCAGCGTGATGTCATCTTCCCGTGTGTCCGCTTCCCCTTTCCCGGACCAGCGAGTCAATTCGGTCAGCGACGCGCTGATCAGCCGAGCGGCCGCGAGATGGGACTGCGCTTCCAGGAACTGGAGGAAGCGCATCGCGCCAAACGCTTCCTGCGCGCCGTTTTTTGTTTCGAGCATGCCGTCCGTATAGAGCAAGCAGCGATCCCCGGGCCGGAAGGGAAGCTCCAGCGAAGTGTACGCCGCGTCTTCCGAGAGACCGAGCAACAGGCCGTTGCTGTCGATCTCGCGAAAAGGCGTTTTCTTTCCTTTCACGGTTCCGAACACCAGCGGCGGGTGGCCCGCCCCGGCGTAGCGCAGAATTTGCTTGTCTGCGTCCAGAAACAGATAGCCGGCGGTCACGAAGTGCTCTTCGAACTTGCCGCAGAGCGAACGATTCAATCCCGCCAAGACCTGTGCGGGGTCCGAAGCGAAGGCGGACTGTGCGGCCAGCGCTGTCTTCAGCATCGAAGCAATCAAAGCGGCGGGTACGCCGTGGCCGGTAACGTCGGCTACCAGAATGCCGACGCGCTGGTCGTCCACGGCGAGGAAATCGTAGAAGTCTCCCGCAACGGCGGTCATGGGCACGTATTGCGCAGCGATCTCCAGGCCGGCAATGCGCGGCGCTTCGCGCGGCAGGATGGAAGACTGAATCTGCCGCGCGATCTCCAGTTCCTTTTGCAGGGAAAGCAGGCGTTGTTCGTTGGCGTGGCTGCGCGACGCCGCGACGTAGCCGAGGCAACCGATCAGAACCAGGAAGCCAAACGCTTCAATGTCGCGCCCGCGGAATTTCCCGAGGTCCGCAAGGTTGTTGCGCGCCACGAAGAGGCCAAAAAC
>Ga0182041_10000721_pt1 | contig 15977 bp, 10 predicted proteins | sample flu12Cox44000178_FD_125967 | JGI IMG/M metagenome (GOLD analysis project Ga0182041, IMG submission 125967) | Lab enrichment of tropical soil microbial communities from Luquillo Experimental Forest, Puerto Rico - flux8day.12C.oxic.44.000.178 | ecosystem: Environmental > Terrestrial > Soil >...
ATCCTCCAGGTGGTCACGTCATCGAAGTCTGGCGCGGTTGGCATGTCGGCTGGGTTCCCCTGCATGGCACCCGTGTCGACCCACTTGATGATGGTCGCGATCTCATCGTCGCCTAACGACGGATCGTTCTTGTACTTCTGGATGCCGATCGTCTTGTCGAGGAACCACGGCGGCATCTCGCGCCTGGTGACGCGCTGCTTGATGGATTGCGCCCAGGGCCGCGCGTCGGTGTAGGTAAGGAGCGACATCGGCGCGATTTCGCCGGGGCGATGACATCGGACGCACGATCGGTACAGAATGGGCGCGACGTCCCTCGTGAACGTCATTTGGCCCTCCGTTGCCGGCCGCTGCTGAGCGCCCGACACCGTGGCCGCTGCAAGGACCCCGGTGGCGATCGCCGCCAGACTGAGAAAGCCAGACCTGAAAAACGCGTGGTTGCGGACAACAGTCCTCATGGCGGACCTCCCCCATCTGTGGAGTCGCGACCTATGCGAGCTCCACACAAAACCACGGGTCCAGACTGTCTGCCTCTGGAAGCGAATTGTCAAGAGTGTGCGCTACGTGGAGGGGAGCTGGCCGGCGGCGTTCCAACCGGCTACAGGTCGGTCGCTGTCGCGGATGAGGTAGCGACGGGAAAGTGCATGAGGGCACGTTTACCCTCTGGACGGCGTCAAATTCGTTACCTGGCGTTACACTTGCGTCTGCGGTCAGTCGAGGACCTCAGCCGAGTGAACACGTAGACGCGCCGACCCGGGAGGCTGCGGACACGAGCGCCGAGCCGAGGCGGCGACGACACGATACGCGAGGTAAGCGATGGCAGACCGGCGCGGTGTTCCCATTGTCCTGACGGCGCCCCTCACCGAAAGCATCGATCACGCCGGCTTCTTCATCCAGATGTCGTTGGCGTCCATCCCTGAATGGATGGAGTGGGTGATCGACAAAAAGTACCCGGCGTGGCGGGAGGTCCCGACGACTGCGGGCGGCCACGCAGGCACGGCGCCGGCGGGCCTGCGCGTGCTCGAAGCGGTGCTCGCGCGAGAGTTTGGACGCGACCAGGTTGCGGTGTGCTATCCGGAGCAGTTGCCCGATTGCATCGGCGACGCCACGCGTGTCGTCGCCGTCTCGACGCACAATCCCCTCGGCACGACGTTTGCCGCCGGCGTGTACGCCTCGATTTTCGGATCATCGCGCGAGCCCATCAACGCCTTGTACGCGCGGCGCATGTTCGCCGCCATCCAGGACGCCCGACGGCACTATCGGTTTTCAGTCATCCTCGGGGGATCCGGTGCCTGGCAGATTCAGGAAACCGGGAGCCGCACCGAATTCGGGATCGACACCGTCGTCAGCGGTCGGGCGGAGAGCCGGGACGTAGTCGAGTTGTTCCGCCGCGCGCTTGCCGGGGAGTCGTTGCCCGAGCACGTCGATGCGAACCACCCGTTCGACGCCGGGCAGCTGATTGTGCCGGAGGCGCGCACGTCCTTCGGCGTCATCGAAATGACCACCGGCTGCGGGCGACGCTGCGCGTTCTGTCAACCCGATCTGAATCCGCGAATCTCGGTGCCGAAGGCCGCGATTCTCAAAGCCGTCGCGGCGAATGTCTCGGCCGGCAACAACCAGGTGTCCTTGGCGACCGAAGATATGTTCATCTGGCGCACCGACGAAGCCGGGCTCCCCTTTTTCGTGCCGAACCGGACGGAGCTGCTCGATCTGTACCGCAGCATCGTCGAGTACCCCGGGGTCGAGCAAATCACGCTGTCACATGCGACCATCGCCCCGGCCCTCGTCGACCCCGACCTGATCGGGGAGCTGAGCGCGATGCTCCTCGATCGGAGCCCGATTCAGCTGCGATCGATCAGCACTCATCCTGATGGCCGTGCCCTGGCCCCCCTCATCGGGATCGAGACCGGCTCCGTACGAATCGCGCGCCAGATCATGGCCGGCAAGGCGTTGCCGTTCGACATCAAGGACTGGCCCCATATCGTCCTCAACGGGCTCGAGGTCTTGAACCGGCACAACTGGTTCCCCGTCTGCACGCTGATCGTCGGTTCACCTGGCGAAACGGACGAGGATTCGATGGCGACACTCGACTTGCTCTATGAGGTTGAGCGGCGCGGCCTCAACTGCATGTGGGTCCCGTCCATCTTCACGCCGCTCGTCCGGACACGCATGGAGAACGGCGAGGGCATCCGCGAGACGCAGCATCTCTCAAAGCTGCAGTGGCAGGTCATCTTGAAGGCTTGGGCCGTCGCCTCCCGGATTGGCCTGCAGACCACGTGGGGCAAGGTCTCGTTCGGGATTGGCGCGCTGGCGGTCTGGGTGGCGAGGCTCAGGCGTGTGAACGGTCCGAATTTCACCTGGCCGCTCGTTCAATTCTCTGGCGTCGTTCCGGAGCGATGGCTGCAACGCGCCGGCGTGCTCTATCGCGCTCGGCCGCTCCCCTTGCGCACCCGCGAGGATTTGCTCGCCACGGTTCGCCCCGCCTGGCGAGATGCCGTCCAGGCGGCTCGCGCAGGGGGACAGGCGCGGCCCGCGCGCCGCCTCGCGATGGTGACGCACTGACTGGACCAGCGGTATGGCGGGTGTGTCACTCGACCTTGATTGATACGCCTTTTCGCCTGTCGGCCGACAGGCGGTCGATCCGAGCGTCGATTACGGCTCGCAGGCCTTTGAGGATCTCGACGCGCGCGTTCGTGAAGTGCTGAGACACTTCCTCGGACGGCACGCAACTTCGAAGCAGGTCGTCAAGGTCTCTCCCGAGCCTCGCAAAAGGACCCTCAGCGGCGGCGCGGGCGCTGGCTGAATCGTTGCCGGTCGGACTCATGGGCTCTCCTTCATTTCCACAGTCAGCATACCGTGTTCGAGCCGGGCCTTGCTCGGGACGAGGTGCGCCATCGATATCGGCAGCCCGACATGACGTTTGAGCGTGCCAATCTGGATGACGAGCTCGTCGCCCTTCTTGAACAGCTCGACGTCGCTCTTGCTGGCAAACGGCAGCTGCAACTGTACAACGTATTGCCCATTCTGCTTGGCAAACGTATACGGGGAGTGCACGGTCGTGACCGCGGCCGGATCCTCGCCGTCGGGGTACAACACAGAGGCCAGTTCCTTCAATCGCTCTTGCCCGAACACTTCGCGTGACAGGAGCGGCACGCGGCGAACCGGGATCGGAGCGAAATACTCCTCGCTCTCGACCAAAATCCGCTGCTGAGAGCGTTGCCACTCGTCGAAGAAGCTGTCGACCCCCTGCTGGGGAAGCATACGATTGAGGACGATGCGATCGATGACAAGCCCGTGCAATGAGAAGTACACGAACGCGCGTTGGGTTTCGCGCAGTACCATGCGTTCCGCGTTCGTGACGAGGCGCACGCTCGTGGTGGCCGGGTCGGTCAGCTGCTCGTTGAGCCCCTCGAGCCGCTCAGACAGATCGAGGATGTTGGCGAAATAGCGGTCGGGCGGCAGCTCGACCGGCGAGACGCGATTCGCGATGGGCCGTACCGCCCGCATGAGCGTCCGCTGGACCGGAAAGATGTGCTTCATGTACCAATCGAGCGTTGTGGGCATGCTCACGAAGCGCAGGCTCTCGGCCGTCGGCGCGCAATCAAGCACGATCACGTCGTATCGCCGGTCGCGGACGTACTGGTTGACGTACATCATGGCGCTCAGTTCTTCCATGCCGGGAAGAATCGCGAGCTCTTCTGCCTCGATGTCGGCCACGCCGGTCGTCCGGAGCACTGACGCCACATAGCTGGCAATCTCGCGCCAGTGTCGCTTGAGCTCGGCCTGGATGTTGACCTCCTGCACGTCGAGCCCTTCATTGATCGGATACGGATCCGCAGTCCGCTTGCTGAACAGGTCGACGTCGAGCGCGAACGCATCGGCGACGCTGTGGGCCGGATCGACGCTCATGACGAGCGTGTGCTTCCCCATCTGTGCGAGCCGGAGCCCCGTCGCCGCTGCGAGGCTCGTCTTGCCGACTCCGCCTTTTCCCGTGAACAACAAGATCCTCATGGTGGCCGCCTTGTTCAACTCTCATAGCATTTTACGGCGGTGCCGTATCATCTTCTTCAACCCCGATGTCCACCGCTGACCACGCGGCGATTTCCGGCTTTCTCGGGACGCGCGTCGATCGTGGCGACGTGCCGGCCGTCGTTGCCGCGGTCAGCAATCGTAACGCGCTGCTGTATGTCGGTGCGTTCGGCAAGTGTGATGTCGCCCGGAATATCGATGCGACGACCGACACAATCTTCCGCATCGCGTCGATGACCAAGCCGGTGACGTCGCTGGCCATCATGATGCTGTACGACGCAGAGCAGATCGCGCTCGACGCTCCCGTCACGACGTATCTGCCCGATTACCGGCAACCCCCAGTCCTGACAAGATTCACCGGTGCGGATCTCACATGCGACTCGAGACCCGCCCGGCGCCCGCTCACGATTCGTGACCTGCTGACGCACACGTCCGGCGTCGGTTATCCATTCCTCGCACCCGTGCTCGCGCGTTTGAGTACCGCTGGAACACGCGACCGGGATCTGCCGCTGCTTCACGATCCTGGCGCGAGGTGGACCTATGGTCCGAACACCGCAATCCTCGGCCGCGTCGTCGCCCGGGTGTCAGCAGGTCGAACACATCCTTCATCACGATTGCTGCGCGCTCCTGCGGATGAAGCGACTGGAAAAGCGCTGCAGCCGCTGGACGGCTGTCGACCGGCTGATGCGGCGGCGCATACGCGGGCTCACTCTCCTCGACCGCCAGTGCCGCCCGTTCGCGCGCCGACCGTCGCACGCCTTCGGATTGTCCAGCGCCGTGTCCGTCTTGCCGAGCAGGCTGAAGACTCGCAACAGCGTGTCCTGGACGAGGTCTTCAGCGTCCCAGACGTTGCCGGTGAGCTGCCAGCAGTACGCGAGCCTACTGCCGCGATGCGGCCGTTGTCCTCGAGACCGGCGCCGCCGTAAGCGGGAGGCGCTGGTAGGTCCCGCCCAACGGTTTCTGATTGACGCCCGGCTTGGAGTAGTCGCAGACGCCGCCTGGGAAGATCTGCCGGAGCTCGCGGATCTGGTCGGCGGTGAACGTTGTCTTGTAGTCCCTCGCGTCGATTGGCTTGAGCTCACACTTGAGCACGTCATCGGCCAACGGCGCGCCCGCGACCAGACGCGGGGTCGAGTGTGGGGGATAGAGCGAGAGGCATCGGCCGGCGGCCGTCGCGCTGAGCGGCTCATCGATGCGCGTACCGTCAGCAGTGAAGCAGCCGTCCACGGCCCCTTTGGGCTTTGCGCGGACGACCTTCTCGATCGCCGGCGCCGCGGACGCGTCCTTCACGAGCGCGTCGAGCCATTGACTCATCGTGTCGATCGCCAGACCGGTCACCGTCGTGGCGACATTCGCGCTGCCGCCGTTGGGGAATATCCAGACGATCTCGTTGTCCGCGCGGCCGTTCGCCTTGCGCATCCGTTCGCGGATGGTGAAGTCGCGATCGAACGTGTGAATGTCGCCCAACGGATCGTTGTAGCTCCGGTAATGGAGGATCGGCAGCGAGCCGAGTCCGCCCGATGCGGCGTCGAGGCGCCCCGCCACGTACGCGAGTCGGACGGCTTCCGGATCGGCGACCGTGCGCTCTGCGCGGAGATGGCCGTCATTGTCGTAGCCACCGATCTTCCGGTTGAGATCCAGGAATTCCGCCGGCGTGATGGCCCCGCGCTCGAGCGCCCTCAGGCCGTACTGCACGCCCACGTTGTCGAGCGAGCGGCGCGCGAAGCCGGTGTTCGGGTCGCGACCGAACGTGGCAAAGTTCGTGTCCCACATGGTGCAGCGGGCGCCCTTCGGATTCGTCGCCGCGTCGTACACCTGATCTTTCGGGATTCCGCACCCCTGCGCGAAGTCGGCGACGATGACATTGATGAAGCTCCGATCCCAGCTGGTGCACGTACCCCGCGTGTAGCCTTCCACAGCTGTCTGTTTCTCCTGCGTCCACGTCGCCGGGTCGGTCTTGTAATAGTTCAGCAGCAGCCGGCAGTCCGTGACGCTCGGGCGCACGCTTATCGAGTCCGCGAACGTCAGACTGGGCAGCAGGCCGTCGAGGAGGCCGGGGAAGTTCTGCGCGATCAGCAATTGCTGAATCGATCCGCCGGAGCCGCCGAAGCCCACCGTCCACTTGGGAAGGCCGTAGTGCTTGATGAAGTGCTCTTTGATCATCATCAGCGCCTCGCCCGACAGCGCGTCGTTGCAGTGCTGCTGCATGACATTCTGAGTGGAGATGGCGTGCGCGAAGCCGCGCGAGAGCGCGGCATCGAAGATGGCGTTGATCGCCTGGTTGGTCCCCTGATTGTAGTTGGTGCCACAGCCGCCGCCGAACGTCATCATGAACGCGTGATTCCAGCCCGGTCCCGGCGTCCACGGGCTGGTCGCGGTTTGCCAGGGATCGTCGAGGATGGCGATGCGATAAATCGATCGATTAATGGTGCCTGATTCGACTCGTACGATGTAGGGTACCGTCCGGCCGTCACTGGTCGTCGTCTGACCGATGTCCCCGGGACGCGTCGCCGCCGGGTTGAGTGCCTTGAACGAGGAGGCGGCACCGCGGCCGCGGCCACCGGCAGTCGGCGGCTCCGTGGACTTGTAGAAGTACTCGATCTGCGTGCGCGCGGAGCAGTCGGCGTCGAGCGGCTCGCCCAGGCCCGACTCCACGGTTTTGCAGAGAAAAGGCGTCAAGTGATCGCCCGAGACGAGCGGCCCTGTGATCGGGTAGTTCGTGACGTCGAGGCGCGCCGTGTGCGATCCGGCCTTGGCGACGATCGTGTTGCGGCCGATCTTCAACCCGTCGACGAGACCGACGAGCGACGGCCGAGCCGCGTCGGCGTGAAATGCCGCGGTCGCCTCGCGATCGTTCACTCTGACCGTGACGTTCGACAGCGTGCCCGACGCGCTCCGAATTTCGACGAGCGCATCGCCGCCGCTCACCATGTCCGGGCGGCTGGAGAGCGTGGCCAGCGTGAGAGCATCCGCGGCCGGTTTGGGCGGCGCGCCGGATAGGCTGACCGCGACGGCGAAGACGAAGGCAACGGCGAGCGCGCTCAAAAGTCTCATGAAGGTTCTCCGGAGTCTCATGAAGGTTCTCCGGCCTTAATTTGGCGACTGTCGGGGGCGAGGGTCAACCAATTTCTGGTCGAACGCAGTGCCATAATGCCTCTTCCCTCGAGCTGAACTTGGAGGCTGACTATGGACGCCGGATTACTTCTCGTGCGGTTGGTGTTCGGAGCCCTCATGGCGGCCCATGGGGCGCAGAAGCTGCTCGGCTGGTTTGGCGGGTATGGCCTGACGGGCACCGGGGCTTTCATGGAGGGGCTCGGGTTTCGACCCGGCCAGGTGTTTGCGGCGGCGGCCGGCCTGGCCGAGTCGGTCGGCGGACTGCTGCTGGCGCTTGGGCTCTTTGTCCCGGCAGCGGCCACGCTCGTCATTGCCGTGATGACCGTGGCGATTGGCAGCGTGCATTGGGGGAATGGGCTCTTCGCTGCCACCAACGGCATCGAGGCGCCGGTGCTCTACGCGTCAGCGTTCGCGGCGCTGACCTTGATCGGACCGGGCTTGTACTCCCTCGATGCGACGCTTGGACTAGAGTCGGCGTGGACGCCGGCGCTGAAAGCGCTTGCGCTGGCCTTGGGCCTGACCGGTGGACTGGCGAATCTCGTCGTCAGACGACCGGTGACGCAGGCCGTCCGCGGATGAGCGGTTGGCCTACTCCGACCGGAGTGCCTGCAACACGTCGACGCGCGAGGCCCGGGCGGCCGGCATCAGGGACGCAACGACCGCGGCGCCGATGAGCACGGTTGCCGCGCCCGTCAAGGGCAGCAGGCCCGGCAGCTGCACCGTCGCGAAAAATCTGGCCGCCGCGCGCGCGAGAGCATAGCCGCCCGCCGTGCCTCCGGCGATGCCAATCGCGGCAATCAGCACGCCTTCCTGGAGCACGCGGCTCAACAGGTGCCGCGGGGCTGACCCGACGGCCAGGCGGATGCCGAATTCCCGCGTGCGCGCGCTCACTGAGAAGGCCAGGACACCGGCCACACCCACCACGGCGATCAGCAGCGCGATGCCGGCAAATCCGGAAAAGACGAAGGCGTTCAGCCGATCAGGCGACAGCACCTCGGTGCGGACGTCCTCGAGCGTCGCGGCGCGCTCCACGAGTTGGTCCTTGGAAATCTCGCGGATCACGCGCGTGACGGCCGGCACAAGCGCGTACGGATCGCCTGCCGCGCGGACGAACAGACGCTCTCCAACGCCTATCTGCCGGACCGGCTGGTAGACCGCCATCGCCGGTCGCCGCATCACGTTCTCGTCATCCACGTCCGCGACCACGCCGACGATGCGACGATGTACAGGCGTTTTTCCGAAATACGGATCGGTCCACCACATATGCCGGTTCACCGCGTCGCCGTTCGGGAACAGCCGCTGCGCGACGCTCTGGCTGACGATGACGACAGGCTCACTCTTCCCGCCGTCATCGTCCGTGAAGTCGCGGCCCGCGAGCATCGGGACGCCGACGACGGCGAAGAAGCGAGGCGAGACCACGCGAAACCGCGCGTGCGGATTCTCTTCGCCATCTGCCGGCGAGTAGCCCTCGACGGCGAACTGGATTCCAGGACCTAAGCGCCCAGCATCCCGCCACGGCACGAACATTCCAACGGCGACGCCTTCGACGCCTGCCAGTTCGCCGATGCGTCGCGTCGCTTCTTGATAGAAGTCGATGAGCTTTGCGCTTCCGAGGTCGGCGGCCGTCGCCGAGACCGGAATGTCGACGGCCAGCACCTGCCGCATGTCGTAGCCGGTGATGGCCGTTTGCATGGCGATAAGCGTGGTGAGTAGCGTGCCGGCGCCGGCGAGCAGTACGAACGAGCACGCAATCTGTGTCGTCGCGAAGACTCGCAGGCGGCGGTTGGTGCCCGGCGTGATCCGGACGCTGCCGCTCACAAGGCCCAGGCCGGTCGGGGCATGCGGCGAGGGCAGGCGCGGGACGTACGCCAGCAGCACGGCCGCACCCATCGCCAAGCCGGCGCCGACCCACAGCACGCTGGTATCGACGGTGACCTCGAGCGCGCGCACAGAGAAGCGGGCGGCGTAGCGGGCGACGATGGCGACGAACGGCTGCGCGAGCATCACGCCCAGCACGGCGCCGGCGCCGCACAGCACCAGGCTCTCGGCCAGCAGTGTGCGCCGAAGCGCGCCGCGGCCGGCGCCGAGCGCGGCTCGCACAGCCAGCTCGCCCTCGCGGCGGACCGAGCGTGCCAGGATCAGGTTGGCGATGTTCGAACACGCAATGACGAACACGACCGCGGCGGCGGCCAGCAACACGAGGAGGATCGTCCGCGCGGGCGACGCAATCTGATCGCGGAGCGTCGTCACACGCAGCTCGACGTTGGCCCTCTTCGAGTACGCCTCAGGGTGCTCTCGCACCATGGCGGTGTGGACCGCGGTCAGCTCGGCGCGCGCCGCCTCGAGCGAGACGCCGGGCGCGAGTCGGCCGAAGAGCTCCGTCATCCGATGCGTCCGGTCGGTGACCATCGTGGCCCCCAGATGATGCGGGCTCGTCACAACGTTCGCGATGATCTCGGTGTCAGCCGGATACGGGACCGAAGGCTCGAGGACGCCGACCACCGTGGCGGTCCGCGGACCGAGACGGATGGTCGTGCCGACGACATTCGGGTCGCTGTTGAGCGACGTCGTCCAGAACCGGTACGTGAGGACCGCCGCCCCGGCCGCGTTGGGACCATCGTCATTCGGGTTCAGCAGGCGGCCGAGCACCGGGCGAAGGCCCATCACGTCGAAGAACGAACCACCGACGACGCCCGCCTTGACCATGCGGGGCTCGCCGCCGAGACCACTCAGCGCGAAGTCCACCGTGGAGAAGTCGCCGAAGGCGGTGATGGTCGTGATGCGCGCCTTGAAGTCGTTCAGTTCCGCTATCGAGAACGTGATGTTCTCGGCGCCGAGGCCGGGGGCACGCTGGCCGATGTAGATCAGATGATCTTCGTCGCGATTGACGAGGGGGCGGAGGAGCACGCCCCGGACGACGCTGAAAATCGCGGCGTTGGCGCCGATACCGAGCGCGAGCGTCACCACGACCGTGGCGGCGAGGCCCCTGGCGCGCAGGAGTGATCGGAGGGCGAACCGCATGTCGCGGCCCAACGCCTCCGCCCCGTCGAGCCAGCGGTAGCGCCAGACGCCCCGCATCGACTCACGCGTGAGCGTCACGTTGCCAAACTCCTTCAGCGCCGCGAGCCTGGCGGAGGTCGGATCCTCGCCGCGTTCGATGCGCTCCTTGATGCTGAGGGCCAGATGGCCGCGAATCTCGGCGTCGAGGTCGTCCTTGGACGGCGTGCGAGGCCACATGGCCCTACTCCTTGCTGGCAGGCGCCGGGTTCATAATCCGTCCGATCGCGTCCACGAGCTGCGACCACCGATCCCGCTCGCGCGACAACTGTGCCCGTCCCGTCGCGGTCAGCCGGTAGTACTTCGCGCGCTGGTTGGCCTCGCTCACGCCCCACTCCGCCTTGAGCCATCCGTGCTTCTCGAGCCGGTGCAGCGCGGGGTAGAGGGAACCGGTTTCGACTCTGAGCAGGTCGTCGGACTGCGCGCGGATCGCCTGGCCGATGCCGTGGCCGTGCTGCGGTCCCCACTGCAGCGTCCGGAGGATGAGCATGTCGAGCGTACCCTGGAGGAGCTCCAGGCGGCGGTCGTCGGGCTGTTTGGCCATAGTCGTAGACAGTCTACGTCTCTAGACGTAGGAGGTCTACGACTTGTTCCGGCGGCGCCGGCACCCGAGCGCTGGCCGGTAAGCCTCTTCCTGCTTGTCAAGGGAATACGCGCACCGGCGGTCGAGTCACGAGCGCCACCACTCCTCCCATCATCGCGGCCATCGTACGGACTATGCTGGGGGAATCGCTTCTTCGCGGTTCAGGCGTCGAAGCTGTGCGTAAACGAGTTCCCCTGATCGTTCCAGCTCATCCGTTATGGTCGGCCTCAACGCCGCCGGTCTCACTTCCGCCAACCAGGAAGAGCCATGACCACGAAAACAGAGATCACCCCTCGAGGAGCGGCAGACACGGACGCGATCGAACGACTTCGCGTCCAGTACGGGCCGGGCTCGATTGAGATCTCCGGCACCGACTCGTCGTTGTATGAACGCCATCTCGTCTTCGACAACGTGGTCGAACCGGCTGATACGAGCCCACGTGAGCGCTTCGAGGCGTTCGCCCGATCCGTGCGTGATGTCTTGTCACGACGATGGATCAAGACCGAGGAAACGTATGCGCGCCAGAACGTGAAGCGGGTCTACTACCTTTCAATGGAGTTCCTCATCGGGCGCTCGCTTGCCAACAACGTCACCAATCTGCTGCTCGACCCTCTCGTGAAGCGCGCAGTCAGTGAGGACAAGCTCGATTGGCTGGAGCTCGTCGACGAGGAGCCGGATGCCGGACTCGGGAACGGCGGGCTCGGACGCCTGGCAGCCTGCTTCCTCGATTCGATGGCAACGGTGCAGCTCCCGGCCATGGGCTACGGCCTGCGGTACGAGTACGGTCTCTTCAAGCAGACCATCCGCGACGGCTGGCAACAGGAGCAGCCAGACAACTGGCTCCGTCGCCAGGATCCGTGGGAAGTCCCGCGTCCGGACGAGACGGTCGAGATCAGCCTGAACGCCTGCTTCGAGGTGAGCGGTGGCGGATTGCGCGCGATCGTTGGCCGGCCCTCCTGCCTCATCGGCATGCCGTACGATCGGCCCGTTGCCGGGTACGGCGGCAAGACCATCAACACCCTTCGCCTCTGGGCCGCCCAAGCACCCGACTATTTCGATTTTCAGGCCTTCAGCCACGGCAATTTCGTCGGTGCGGTGGCCGAAACCCTCGAGGCCGAATCGCTGACGCGCGTCCTGTATCCCGACGACTCGACCAGCGTTGGCCAGGGGTTGCGGTTCGTTCAGGAGTACTTCCTGGCCGCGTGCTCGCTGGCCGATCTCATCCGGCGCTTCCGTCGCACCAATACCGACTGGGCTGCGCTCCCCGAGCACGTGGCCATCCAGCTCAATGACACGCACCCGACGATGGCCGTGCCGGAGTTGATGCGGATCCTGCTCGACGAGGCGCATCTGGCGTGGGATACGGCGTGGGACCTCACGCAGAGGACGCTGGCGTATACCAATCACACGCTTCTGCCCGAAGCGCTCGAGAAATGGCCAGTCGAATGGTTCGAGACGCTGCTCCCACGACATCTCGAAATCATCTACGAGATCAACCGGAGGCTGCTCGAGTCGGTCCGGACCCGGTTCCCCGAAGACGTTGGACGCGTGGAGCGTGTGAGCCTGATCGAAGAAGGACCAGTCAGGCACGTGCGCATGGCGAACCTCGCGATCGTCGGCTCGCACAGCACCAACGGCGTGGCGGCGATTCACTCCGAGCTGCTGCGGACGACAACGGTCAAGGACCTGGCGGAGATGTTTCCGGAGCGGTTCAGCAACAAGACCAACGGCGTGACCCCTCGACGCTGGTTGCTCGTGGCGAACCCGGCGCTCGCCGGCATCATTACCGAAGCCATCGGCGACCGGTGGGTGACCGATCTCATGGAGCTCCGGAAGCTGACGCCGCTCGCCGGCGACGCAAGCTTCGCCGACCGCTTCAAGAAGGCGAAGCGCGACGCCAAGTCTCAGTTTGCCAGTTGGCTCAAATCGTCATCGGGCCAGATCGCGGACCCGGACACGATCTTCGATTGCCAGATCAAGCGCATTCATGCCTACAAACGGCAATTTCTCAATGTGCTGCGCATCGTCGTGCTGTACAACAGGCTTCGGGAAAATCCGCGCCTCGAGATGGCGCCGCGGACCTTCTTCTTCGCCGGCAAGGCGGCACCCGCGTACCAGTTGGCCAAGCTGGTCATCAAGTGCGTCGAAAACCTGGCTGCCGTCGTCGACGCGGATCCGGCGATGCGAGGCCGGCTCAAGGTGCTCTTCCTCACTGAGTACGACGTGTCGCTCGCTGAGCGGCTCATTCCTGCGGCTGAGGTGTCGAACCAGATCTCGACGGCGGGCTACGAGGCGAGCGGCACGAGCAACATGAAGTTCATGATGAACGGCGCCTTGACGATCGGCACCCGCGACGGCGCGACGATCGAAATGGCCGAAGAGGCCGGCGAAGAGAATTTCTTTCTCTTCGGCCTCACCGCGGAGCAGGTGGTCAGCAGCCGCCCGTCGTATGACCCGCGCTGGCACTATGAGCACGACCCCGAGACCCGCGCCGCAATGGACTTGGTCTTCTCCGACCACTTCAGCCCCAACGAACCGGGCGTGTTCGCCCCGCTGCGCGACATCTTGTTGGCCGAGGGGGATCATTACATGCATCTGGCAGACCTCCCGTCCTATCTCGCTGCCGACAAGCGGCTGTGCCAGTTGTACGCCGACTCGGACGGTTGGGTCCGCAGGGCTATTCTGAATGTTGCCGGCTCTGGAAAATTTTCCAGCGACCGGGCGATCGCCCAATACGCCGGCGAGATCTGGAAGGTGACGCCATGCCCAGTTCTGTAGAACGGCCTGCGGGCCTCTCGCCTCTGGCGGGCCGCCCCGCGCCGAAAGAGATGTTGGTCGATGTGGCGCGGCTGGAGCGCGAGTACTTCGCACGGCGCCCGGATCTGGGCAATCCGAATCAGCTGGTCAGCTTCGGGACCAGCGGGCACCGGGGATCACCGCTCGAGGGCACGTTCACTGAGGCGCATATTCTGGCGATCACTCAAGCGATTTGCGACTACCGGCGCGGCCAGGGCACTGACGGACCGCTCTACATGGGGAAGGATACGCACGCCTTGTCCGGCCCCGCGCAGCGCACCGCGCTCGAGGTGCTCGCGGCGAATAACGTCCACACGGTGATCCAACGGGACGATGGCGTGACGCCAACGCCGGTGATTTCGCGAGCCATCCTCGTTTACAACACGGATCGAAAAGCGCACCTCGCGGACGGCATCGTGATCACGCCGTCGCACAACCCGCCGGAGGACGGCGGCTTCAAGTACAACCCGACCAATGGCGGTCCCGCCGACACGGAGGTGACCCGCGCCGTCGAGAACCGGGCAAACGATCTCCTGCGGAGCAACAACATCGGAGTCAAGCGTGTCACGTTCGAGGCGGCCATCAAGGCGTCAACGACGCACCAGGAGGATTTTGTCCTTCCCTACGTCCGCGACCTCAGAAACGTCGTTGATGTGGATGCCATTCGCGCATCCGGGCTGAAGCTGGGCGTCGACCCGCTCGGAGGGGCGGCAAGATCGTACTGGGAGCCGATCAATGCCACCTATGGGTTTGACATCACTGTCGTGAACCCGCTCGTCGATCCCACGTTCTCATTCATGACCGTCGATCACGATGGCGTGATCCGCATGGATTGCTCGAGTCCGTATGCCATGGCCCGGCTCATCGGCCTCAAAGACCACTATCAGATGGCATTCGCCAACGACCCGGATTCGGACCGGCATGGGATCGTCACGCCGTCGGCCGGGTTGATGAATCCCAATCACTATCTTGCTGTGGCCATCCGCTACCTGCTGACGCACCGCCCAACGTGGCCGTCGCGTGCCGCTGTCGGCAAGACGCTCGTGAGCAGCCGGATGATTGACCACGTCGTGAAAGACCTCGGGCATCGGTTGCTCGAGGTTCCCGTGGGATTCAAGTGGTTCGTGCCGGGACTGCTCGACGGATCGTGCGGCTTCGGCGGCGAGGAGAGCGCCGGGGCGAGCTTTCTGCGACGCGACGGCGCCGTCTGGTCGACCGACAAGGACGGACCAATCATGGACCTCCTGGCGGCCGAGATCATCGCGCGCACCGGCAAGGACCCGGGCCAACACTATGCAGAGCTCACGGCGCAGTTCGGCGTGTCCTACTACACGCGCATCGACGCGCCTGCAACGCCCGAGCAGAAAGCCAGGCTGAAGGAGCTGTCGCCGGAGGCCGTCATGGACTCGAGCCTGGCGGGTGAGCCCATCATCGGAAAACTGACGCAAGCCCCGGGCAATAACGCTCCGATCGGCGGCTTGAAGGTCGTTGCTGCCAGTGGCTGGTTCGCGGCCCGGCCTTCAGGCACGGAGAACCTCTACAAGGTATACGCGGAGAGCTTTAAGGATCAGTCACACCTGGAGACGATTGTGACGGAGGCGGAGCGAATCGTGACCAAGGCGCTCGATTCCGTAGCCCGATAAAGGAGTAGCACGATGGCAACAGCAGCAGGAACGGCTTCCAGAGGTGAGCGCACCGAACCGTTGACCACACTCAAGGCTTGGAAGGCTCTTTCAAGCCATTACGAAGACATCAGCAAACTGCACCTGCGAGACCTGTTCGCCAACGACCCGGCTCGCGGCGAGCGGATGACGGCCGAGGACGTCGGCCTCTTCCTGGATTACTCGAAGAACCGCATCACCGATGAAACGATGAGCCTTCTCGTCGCGCTGGCGAACGAATCGGGCCTGCGCTCGCGGATAGACGCGATGTTTCGCGGCGACAAGATCAACATCACGGAGAACCGAGCCGTCCTGCACGTCGCCCTGCGTGCGCCAAAAGAAGCATCCATTGTCGTCGACGGCGAGAATGTCGTGCCTCGCGTCCATGCCGTGCTCGCCAGGATGGCTGACTTCTCCAATCGCGTTCGGAATGGTCAGTGGACCGGGCACACCGGCAAGCGCATTCGCAACGTCATCAACATCGGCATTGGCGGATCCGATCTCGGTCCGGTGATGGCCTTCGAGGCGCTCAAGCACTACAGCGATCGAACGATGGCGTTCCGGTTCGTGTCCAACGTCGACGGCACCGATTTCGCTGAAGCCGTCAGGGACCTCGATCCTTCGGAAACGCTGTTCATCGTCTCGTCGAAGACGTTCACGACGCTGGAGACGATGACGAACGCGCACACGGCGCGCGATTGGGCGTTGAAGAAGCTGGGTGATGAGAAGGCCGTGGCGAA
>Ga0182041_10000722_pt1 | contig 15963 bp, 19 predicted proteins | sample flu12Cox44000178_FD_125967 | JGI IMG/M metagenome (GOLD analysis project Ga0182041, IMG submission 125967) | Lab enrichment of tropical soil microbial communities from Luquillo Experimental Forest, Puerto Rico - flux8day.12C.oxic.44.000.178 | ecosystem: Environmental > Terrestrial > Soil >...
GAGCCCGTCCCGGTGGCGGTGGCGGGGGCGGTCGCAATGCGTTCGCGGGTAGTGGCGCCGGCCGCAGCGCGATGGCGCAGTCGTCACGCGGACACGCGAGTCTCGGCGGACGCGGCGGTGGCGGTGGCCCTCGCATGGGCGGCGGTGGCGGTGGCCCGCGCATGGGCGGTGGCGGCGGACGCGGTGGCGGCGGCGGACGCGGTGGCGGCGGCGGACGACGCTCGGATGCCGCACTCAAGCACGACATCACCCTGCTCGGTCATCTCGATAACGGCCTTGGATTCTATCGCTTTGTCTATAACGGCGGCGACAAGGCCTATGTCGGCGTGATGGCGCAGGAAGTACAGACGGTCAGGCCGGATGCGGTCGTACGTGGCCGCGACGGCTATCTGAGAGTCTTCTACGACAAGATCGGGGTGAAGTTCGAAACCTACAACCAGTGGATCGCATCCGGAGCACGGATTCCCTCCACCGCCTCGAGCTCGCATTAACGGGTGACAGCCATGACCAAAGCACAGAAAATTCGTTTCATCAGCAAACTGGCTTTGTTGGCGGCTACCGCGACATTTGCTCTCGGTATTGCTTCGCTCGCCCAAGCCCAACAGCGCTTCAATACTCCCGATGCTGCCGTCGAAGCGCTGGTAGCCGCTGCAAGAAGCGGTGACCGCAGGGCTGTCTTGTCAATACTCGGTCCCGGCTCGCAGGAAATAGTATCCTCGGGCGATCCCGTGGCCGACGACAATATCAAACAGGAGTTCCTCGCAGCCTACGATGCGCAACATCGGATCGTTGCTGAGGCGGGCAAGCCGTCTGTCCTCGTGATGGGTCAAAACGACTGGCCCTTCCCGATTTCGCTCGTGCAGAAGGATGGCCAGTGGACCTTCGACACGGCCGCAGGCCGCGAGGAAATCCTCGCGCGACGCATCGGCCGCAATGAACTCGGGGCGATCAAGGCCTCCCTGGCCTACTTCGACGCGCAGAATGAATACGCCGACATGTTCAAGGACAAGACCGGTCAGGCGGTCTATGCGCAGAAGATCGTCAGCTCACCCGGCAACAAGGATGGCCTGTACTGGCCGACGTCGGGCAGCGAACCTGACAGTCCACTCGGCGAAGCGGTCGCGGGAGCGACGCAACAGGGTTATCGCGTTGGCTCTGGCGAACCCTATCACGGCTACTACTACAAGATACTGACCGGTCAGGGACCGAGCGCCCCGGGCGGCGCCGTCGAATACGTCGTTCGCGGCAACATGATCGGCGGTTTCGGGCTCGTGGCCTATCCGGCGGAATACGGCAATTCAGGCATCATGACCTTCATCATCAACAATGATGGCGACGTGTTCGAGAAGGACCTCGGCCCGAGGACAGGCCGCATTGCCGCGCGCATGAGCGAGTTCAATCCGGACCACACCTGGAGGAAGGTCGTCGACACGGAAAAATGAGGCCCTTGCTTCCGCCTCGGCACGTTCGGTGACCGCATGCACGCGGTTGCGGACGAGCTGAGGCGGCCTCCCAAAAGAAAGTCCTGTCCGGCCGGCGCATGTTATCCGCAAGGTCATCCTGCGGCAGATTGCGATATTGAACTACGACCCATTCTGAGAGCCCGTAGAGAGCTTTGGCGCGGCGGAAGACCGCTGACGGAGACCGAACGGGTACGCTAGAATTGCAGCAATTTGTACGGATCGGGATCATGAAAAAATCCATTCTCGTGGCGCTCGCGCTCGTTTGCCTGATGGCTTCGTCACAGGCGCAGCCGGCCCGGGGCGTCGCCGACAGGGATGTTGTCGAGGCCTATGAATATTTGCTCGGCCGCTGGCTCGTACTGCGGCAGGAAAACCTCGATTTCAAGGAAGGCTTCAAGTGGAACCAGATCATCCACCGCGAGCCCGGCGGCGTCGACTGGGCCAATCCGAATCTTGATGTTGTCTATAGCGAGGCCTGGGTCGCCGTCGACGAGAAGAGCTGCACGTTGATCGAAATCCCAGAGATCAAGGGACGCTATTACACTGTGCAGGCGCTCAACGGCTGGGGCGAAGTTTCAGCCAACATCAACGAGCGCACTTTCCCGAAACACCCGGCCGGCAAATTCGCGTTCTGCCTAAAAGGCGCCAAAAGCATCACGCTTCCGAAGGGTACGCAACGAGTCGACCTACCCAGCAAGAAGTCGCGCATATTGATGCGCATCGAACTGGGCGCCAATCCCGCGGATGCAATTGCCTTGCAGAAAAAAGTCACGATGAAGGCCACCGGATCTCCCGTGATCGATCCGATGGTTGTGAAACTGGATTTTGCGAACAGCAAATTGCCGGGGGTCGAAGCGTTCGACAAAACCGAAGAGATCCTCGCGAGCGAGGCCGACCTCAACGTCGGCATGATCGATATCCGGGAAAGGGCGCGCGCGGTTGCAAAGGCTGCGGCCGATCCCGCTCAGCGGACACGCATCGACGAAGTGATCCGCAAATATGCGATCCCGGCCTTCCAGGGCGAAGTCCAGAAGATGGGCAAGGTCGTGAATGGGTGGATGCGTCCTCGCCTCACCGGCAACTATCGGACCGACTACACGATGCGGAGCGTGGCCAACTACGCCGGCATTTGGGCGAACACCGGCAAGGAAGTGGTCTACTTCGCCGGCCTGGGTCTCGACGGCAGCCAGACCTACACGCAAACCTATCCCAAAGAAGCGCTGCCGCTGTCGAAGACGCGTTACTTCTGGTCGGTCATCGCGGTCGATACCGCGGACTACAAGGTCATTCCCAACGAGCTCAATCGGTATCTGCTCAACAAGCAATCACCTCTGAAGTTGAACGATGACGGCTCTCTCACGCTGGTCTTCGGCCCGAAACTGCCCGAGGACTTTCTGCAGTCAAATTGGCTGCCTACACCGAACGGCAAAAAATATAACCTCACCTATCGATTTTACGGGCCGACGAAGGATGTCGCTGACGGCACGTATTTTCCTCCGCCGCTGGTGCGCATCAGCGAAACGCAGGCCGAGAAGTTCATCCGCAGCCTGAAGAAGTCAAAGAAATGACCGGTAGACGTAACGGAAGAAAAATTCGCAAAGTGCTCCTCGCGGGCGTTCTGCTGGCCTGCGGCACCGCTGTGGCTCGTGCGCAGTCATCAACCGGCGACGCCGTGCCAGTTACAGCCGACAACTTCAATCGCGCCGAAACTGACATGTATTTCACGCAAATCGTGAAACGCGGAGCATTCGGCAAATTCGTCCACGTCCGCGATTTGCCGGTTGAAGGCATTGGCGTACGGCCAAACCGTGACATGCTTTATTCCGAAGCGGTGTTCGACCTTGACGCCGGGCCCGTAAAAATCACGCTGCCCAAGGCGGGCAAACGCTTCATGTCGATAACCGCGATCAACGAGAACCACTATGTTTTCGAAGTCGCATATGGTCCCGGCAACTACACTTACAACAGAGGGGAAGTCGGCACGCGTTACCTTTTCGTGGCGCTGCGAATTCTGGCAAATCCCTCCGATCAGCAGGACATGAAACAGGCGCAGGCTCTGCAGGACGCCGTGATCGTCAAACAGAAGGTTCCCGGTCGGTTTGAGGCGACCAACTGGGATCCCGTAAGTCAGAAGAAGGTGCGCGATCTGCTTCTGGCATTGAACACGACGCTGCCCGACCTGCAACGAGCGTTCGGAACCAAAACCCAGGTGGACGGTGTGCGCCACCTGATTGCCACGGCGTCGGCTTGGGGCGGCAACCCCGAGAAGGACGTCCTCTACCTGAACGTCACGCCGAGCAAGAACGACGGCACGGCTGTCTACAAGCTCACCGTTCCGGCCAAGGTGCCCGTCGACGCATTCTGGTCGGTTACCGTTTATGACGCCAACGGCCGTTTCCTGAAAAACCCCTACAACACCTATTCGGTGAACAGCATGAACGCCACGAAAGGTGATGACGGCTCGGCCGCCATCCAGTTCGGCGGATGCGACGGGAAGATCCCGAATTGCCTGCCCACCATGAAGGACTGGAATTACATGGTGCGGCTATATCGCCCGCGCGATGAAATGCTGAACGGCAAATGGAAATTCCCCGAGGCGCAGTTGGCAAACTGATCAGCGCCACGCGCTGTGGCGATACCGCAATGTTGCCCGGCGCCTGATCACCAAATAGCTGCCTAGCCGGCCGCGGAACGAACGCGGGTTCTTCCCGTTTGGTTGGTGGCTATGGAGGATTGTGATGATCCGTAAACTCGCCGACGGGAAGTTCAGGCTCTATTCGCGTAAAAAGAATCCGCGCACGGGAAAACGCCGAAACCTGGGCACCTTTCCTACAAGGCGGGAAGCGCTACGGCACGAGCGTGAGATTCAGTATTTCAAGCGGCACTGAACGCAAAAGCCAAATGCCGCCGCCATTGCACGACGCTAGCCGTGGTGCGCAACGCCGAGTTCCTCTTCACCGCGATCGAGGATCAGCGGCACGATAAGGTCCTCCTCATCATCGAGATGACGGATGAGCCCCTTTAGTAGGACCGCGCTTGCGTCTGCGTAGCCGTCACTGCAGCGCCGAAGGGTATCGGTGTCGCTGCGCAGTGCCCGCAACAGCGCATTGGCGTTCTTTGCGGTCCGCGCCATTTCGGCGTGAATGTGGTGGTGGTCGCCTTCCAGTACGTCAAATCCGATGGCTAATCGGGCGTCCGCAGCGCGGAAGATCGGGAAGTAATGAAAGTCCTCGATCTGATGATGAACATTCAGCTGGTCCAGGACGAACTGCAGCCGCGGTACGAATTTCCGCGCGAACTCAATGGGTGGAAGCCTGCCGGCACGAAACTGCTCGGTGACCTTTTCAATCGCTCCTGAAAGTTCGCGAAACATGGCGTGCCGCGACAGCCAGAAACGGGCCATTTCGCCCAAATTGGCGTGGGCTTCCCATTTCTCGCGCGGATAGCGATCAAGCAGCACGCGCATGTCTTCTGGCCAGCCGCTGCGGCGGGCCAGGGCAAGTGCTTCAATCTCGATGGAATGAGCTCGTTCGATGGTCACGGGGGCCTATATAGCCATTGCGTGCGCGAATGCGAAGGGCAATCTTGCGCCGCATGAATGCTCCCACCACGGTCGCCCGTCTTTCTTGCGACGGACCAACTGCCCGGCGTCTTGCGGCTTTTCTTGGCGAAAGCCTTGATGCCGTGGACTCAGCCTGTGCCGCCTTCGAAGACGATGCCGGTCGCTGGCAGGTGGCGATTCATTTCCGTAACGCGCCTGACGAAGCCGGGTTGCGTGACCTGGTCAAGCTCGCGGCCGGCGAAGCCGCGGCGAAGGCGCTCAGCATCGAGCGGGTACCCGCCAACGACTGGGTGGCGGAGAGCCTTGCCGGATTGAGGCCGGTGCGTGCCGGACGTTTCGTCGTTCATGGCGCACATGACCGAGCCGGCCTCAGAGCAAATGACATCGGCATCGAGATCGAAGCCGCCCTCGCCTTCGGCACTGGTCATCATGGGACGACCCGCGGCTGTCTCCTCGCGCTTGATGATCTGACGAAACGCCGTCGCGCGCTTAACGTGCTGGACATCGGCACCGGCACAGGTGTGCTTGCAATCGCGGCGGCGCGATTGCTGCGCAAGCGCGTTGCGGCGGGAGACATCGACCGGGTGGCCGTGCGCGCCGCTCGTGAAAATGCCCGGGAGAACTGCGCGGCGTCGATGATCACCTTTGTGCGCGCCGCCGGTGTGCGCGCGCAAGTCATCCGCGAGCGCGGGCCATACGATCTGATATTTGCCAATATTCTGATGGGGCCCCTCACAAGGCTTGCGGTGCCCGTGCGTAGCCTTGCCGCGCCCGGGGCCCATGTCATTTTGTCTGGCCTGCTGCCTTCCCATGCCAACGCCGTCATCAGCATCTATAGCGCCCAGGACCTTGTGCTCGAACGACGGACCCTTCTCGAGGGCTGGGTTACACTGGTGATGCGACGGTCAGCTTCTTCCGGTTAGACATCACAAAGCAAAACCGCCCTGGGCGGGGACACCGGGGCGGTTTCGCCGGTAAGGCGGCTGTTGTCAGCCGCTGAACGGCATTTTGTCGGCGGTATTGATCAACCGATTGCCGCGTTCGTCGAACGTGTACGGCAGCAGGTGCGCGTGCCTGGAAATCTCGCGATGGACGCTTTGCAGACGTGACTCTACGAGCGCATCCATGAAGCGGGCGAACAGGCCTTTACGCGGCGCCGCGACTTTCGCGCGCTCAGCGGTTTTGGCGGTGGGAATTCGGTGAGTGCCATAAGTGACAGCAACCATTGTATGTCTCCTTCTCAAATCACAGCATCGGCAAACGTCTTCGCCTCCGACTATTGCACTGCAATATATTCCCGAGTCGCTCTCCGACCACGCGCAACCATGCATGGTTGCCATATAATTCCGGCATGAATCGATTAATCATTTGCCGAAATTGATGACACCGATGCACCATATTGATGCATCGCGCAAAAGCGGATGCCGGCGACCGATTTGCGCCCGAAATCGCCAACTTTACGAAAGAAATCTTCACAATCTTCGGGCAGTGTTTGCTCAAAGCACGTGCGACGCTTACGCATGCCTGCATTGCTAGGTCTGCGTGTCACGCTAGAGTCGATTTTCATGTTCGAAGCCCGCTTTCAATCATTTGACGATTCGAGCGAGCGCGCGCAAAGCGCGGCGCGCGTTGCGGCGTTGCGCAGCGAGCTTAAGCGACGCGGCCTCGACGGTTTTGTGGTGCCGCGCGCCGACCGGCAACAGAACGAATATCTGCCGGCAAGCGAAGAACGACTGGCTTGGCTGACGGGATTTACCGGCTCGGCGGGTGCGGCAGTTGTTCTGGCCGACCGAGCGGCGTTGTTCGTCGACGGGCGTTACTCTGTGCAGGCAGCGTCACAGGTCGATGGCAAGGTTTTTTCGATCGAGCACCTTGTGGAGCATCCGCCCGAGCAGTGGGTCGAACAGAATCTGAGCAAAGGTGCCAGGCTTGGCTACGACCCCTGGCTTCACACCAGCGATCAGGCGGAGAAACTGCGAAAGGCCTGCGCCAGCGCCGGTGCAGAACTGGTTGCGGTCGACAGTAATCCGATTGACGCATTGTGGCGCGACCGCCCTGCTCCGCCGGCTGGGGCAGCAACGTTGCGCGAACTCAAACTCGCCGGCGAGGCCGCACCGGATAAGCTCAAACGCGTCCGTGGCGAACTGAAGAAAATCCGTGCCGATGCACTGCTCGTATCCGATCCGCAGAATGTCGCGTGGGCTTTCAACATCCGTGGCGCGGACGTAACGCACACGCCGTTGGCACTTGCTTTTGCCCTCATCCCGCAAGACGGGCGGCCATCGCTCTATATCGAGGCAGGCAAACTCAACAACCAGGTGCGCCACGCGCTGGAAGAATTCACTGACGTCCGCGCGCCGGAGGACCTCGCGCACGATCTCGGCAGGCTGAACAGCAAAATCGTCCGCATCGACCAGGCGAGCGCGTCAGATGCTTTGACACGGGTGCTCACCGACAATGGCGGTAAGCCGCGGCGCGGCGCCGACCCGATCGCCTTGCTAAAAGCGACGAAGAATCACGCGGAGATCGTCGGCAGCCGCGCGGCACACAAACGCGATGGTGTCGCGATGGCTCGTTTCCTCGCCTGGTTCGACAAGGAGGCTTTGTCCGGCAAACTCACCGAAATCGATGCGGTGGCCGCGCTGGAGAGCTTCCGCCGCGACACTGGAGCGCTCAAGGATATTTCCTTTCCGACCATCGCCGGGGCCGGACCGAACGGTGCAATTGTACACTACCGTGTGACGCGCGCGTCCAACCGTCGTATCGGCACGAACGAGCTGTTTCTGATCGATTCTGGCGCTCAATACGAGGACGGTACGACCGACATCACGCGCACCGCCATTGTCGGCGAGCCGAGCGAGGAGATGCGCGATCGCTTCACGCGGGTGCTCAAAGGCCATATCGCGATTGCGACCGCGGTCTTTCCGGAAAACACCAGCGGCGCTCAACTCGACCCGCTGGCGCGCACGGCGCTATGGCAGGCCGGACTCGATTTCGACCATGGCACCGGACACGGCGTCGGCAGCTATCTGTCCGTACACGAAGGTCCGGCACGCATATCGAAGTTGGGGACTGTCGCGCTCCGTCGCGGCATGATCCTGTCGAACGAGCCGGGCTACTACAAAACAGCGGCTTACGGCATTCGCATCGAGAACCTGGTCCTTGTGATCGCCGCGCCCGAGCCGGTCGGCGCCGAAAAGCCCCTCAACGCGTTCGAGACGCTGACGCTCGCACCGATTGACCAGCGCTTAATCGAAACGCGGATGCTGACGACGAAGGAACGCGTTTGGCTCGACAGCTATCACGCGCGTGTGCACGAGGTCATCGGACCATTGGTCGACAAGCCGACACGAACATGGCTCGCCGCAGCGACGCGGTCATTGTCGTCGTAGGTGGACCTCAGCCACCGACCACTTTCAACCCACTTGGGACGAAGATAGCGAAGCGAATGTGATCATTAGGGAATGTTGCCCTTGGTGATCTCGCATCTGGCGTCAGTAAGGCGTCAGTAAGTCATCGCGGGATCAAAGCCTTCGGCCTGAAGGGAGGTCGGTGATCATGATCATTTTGGTGATCTTCTGGTTCGCTGCCTGCTACTCGATCCTGCAGGCTAAGGGTCAGCTAAAGCTTGCTGACGACGAGCGTACAAAGGCCATCATCCTGAAGGCCATCATCCTGCTAAGAGAGCGTCATGTCGATAGTGGCAAACTCAAGCGATGCGTTTGACGATAAATCGATCTTGGTGTGCTTCGTCGTGCTGGGTTCAGAACGTCCTTGGTCTGATCATGACTATCGTCATCGCAACACGTTTCATTTCATTCCTGCCACAGCCGAAGTCCATGCAACGTAGTCGGCAGGGTAGGCCACGGCCGGCCTGACAACAAAGGCATGTGACCTCACTGCAACAACCAAAAGAATTCGTAATCCCGACCAACCTAGAGGCTGTGAATTACGGTAACAATATTGGGCCCGACTGGTCGATTGGGACGGGAGGGATCGGGGGCTGCACCTTCGGAACCTTGGTGAGTGGCCCCCGATTTCTTATTAAAGACAGGTGGCCCCGGCCTCTGGGGACTGGGGGGAGGAGGCCGTGCTTTAGAGCGACCCGGATTTTACTCCTTTGCCATCTCGACAATATCACTACTTAGCAACGCTGCGTTGCAGACATTGCAATGGAACGATGGCCAAGTGATGTCGACCTTTATAGCCGGGGAGTTGGAACTCCCAATACCCTTCGAGTTTGGTTTGCAACACACATGACGCAATCAATTACTGACGGGCCTTCTTCAGTCGCCCTAGATCGTTTCTCCCCAGCGATCAATAGATTGCTCAGACCTCATTGCGGCTTCCCCCTCAGGAGAAGCGAGCCACTTGTTCAGCTCCTCATCTGAGTTCGGCCGACGACCTTTTATCCCTTCAAAGATATCACTAGGCGTCGGGGCTTGGGGTATCTCCGCTGCGTTGTTTTCCCTCTTGGCGACAACACGAAGATTGGATTTACGAGTGGACCGCTTTTTACGGTCGTTTTTCTTCGTCGTTCGCTTGCGTTTGGCCTTGGTTTTCCTCGCCTTGCGCTTTTTAGCCATGTGGGTGCTCCCCTGATTTCACTCAGATCAAAGTAAACTAAAGCCCCAAACCGCCAGCACCGAAGCTACAGCAAGTCCGGCCCATGAGACATCCATGGAAATGGAGTGCGGTCCAATCGTCACAGGCCAGCGATTATAAATCCTCCAGCCATGCATGATCGCTACAAAGGCAAACATCAATGCGGTGATGAATGCGTAAGACACCTTAGCCCCCTCTCGATATTCGTTCCGATTTTAACTCAGCGCCTAACTCGGTTCGCAGTTAATTACCTTGTCAATCGAACCGCCGAAGCAGCGGGGTTCACTAATCTTCATCCGCATTGTCTTCGGCACAGTGGTTATGTGTTAGCTGGTCGTGGCGTTGATCTCCGCACAATCCAAGAATGGGCTAGGGCATCGTTCGATTGAGATGACGGTGAGATATACCAAGGATATCTCAGCCCCGGTTCAACGGAACTTGGAGGGGCTGATTAGGACCGATGTCTCCCAAGAAGCTTCGCAACATAGTGTGAATTAGCCATCGTGCCTCGGACAGTTTCTAGTTTGGCACCTGCTGCCAATTCTTCAACAACCTCCTCAAGAGCTTTTAGTCTTTGCTCGGCCTCCCCCAAGGCGTTAGCTATCAACGTCACCTTCGTCTTGGCTATCGCATCAAGATCGGCTCTCTTCCCGAATTCCTGAAGCGCCTTCTTTGCTTCCATAAGGTCTTGCATAGCGTGCCTCTGGGCTCAGCCCCCGGATGCACCGTATTGATAGATATAGAGTGAACAGTGAAATAGTCAGGGGCCGCCGTAAAAGGCCGCAGGTGTAGGTGCCCCCGGCCTCGCCACACCAAATCACATCGAAGACCTGCGCTGACGAACATAACCTGTGTTGGCTAAGGAGGAATTCCTCTGAACCTCTAATGTTTGACGGCGCAATCACCAACAGGTCAGGTCAGCGATGCTTTCCCAAATGTGCCCTAATGGTAACAATTCAGAAAATTCGAAGGCGCAAACGCATTGCGTCCACCGAACAACCACAATTCATTGTAGAAATGTTGGCCCCGACCTTCGGGGACACTGGGGACGGGGTAAAGAAGATCGGGGCCGTGCTCTCTTGGGGATCGAGAGCGGCCCCGATACTACTACCGTCCCGGTCTCAACAATATGAATTCTTTGTAACTATATCGCTTATACTTTGCGACAAAAGCGCCCAACCCGGGCGCTTTTTGCATCGCAAAAGAAGCAGTAAAACACGGGATCTAAACGCCCTTATCCAGCTCTGTGAAAATACGATTGGCACGTCGCATGTCCTTAGCGAACTGTTCTGCTTCCTCCAACGATTTAAAGCGACGTGGGTCACCTATGCCTCTCGGGAAGTGGTGTTGGTAGTAGACGCGGAAGTGTCCACCCTCTTGTTGGATACGTACATGCCAGGCGTAGTGTTTTTTGAACATGGTGGGTCACCACCACTTGATATGTGATGAGCTAAGCGAATGAGATTGTTAGAGAATGCTGCCGTAAGCAAGCCCTACGAAGCCGCTAGCCCACCCTCTAGCCAGTGGGCTCAACGATCAAACCCTTCGTAAAGCTCGGGGTTGATGCTCAATGGCCTTGGGCGGACTTATTGTTCCCTGCATGGCATCATTTAAAGATGGTCGATCTTCATAAAGCTTGGGCGCTCTTTATGAGTGACCCGGTTGATTTCATTCTCATGTTTGTAATCGTAGCGGGTGCCGCATGGGCGCTGCGTAGTTTCATCGGGAAGGAAAGAGTAGACGGTCTTAAAGAAAGGGTGGCCAGTCTAGAGGACCATCTGAAATTCATCAGAGAAAAATATGATAACTCTCAAGCGGAGGTACAGAAACTAACTTTGGACACGAGGCAATTAGAAAACGATGTTGATGGATTAGTTGCGGCCATGAAATCGGCCTCACAGACGACGCCAGTCTCAGTCTTATCTCAACTTACCGCAGTGAGAGCTACGTCTGATTTAATGACAGAAACAGTCTCTAGTCTCTCCACTGCGAACAACGCATTGGGAGAAGCGCTAACGACTGACCCTTCTCCTCAAATCGGACAATGGTCTCCTCAAATCGGACTATGGAAGGGAAATCGGTAAGCAAGCCCCTCATCCCGAACTAAGCAACCCGGCGATATCCATACAGCCAAGCTGCAATATACATGCCGAGCATTCCCAGGACGAACCCAGCAGAGAACACGTTCATATCGTGCAGTTGAGGGTTACCTATCAACCAGAATATTCCGTTGATGATGGCGAGAACGATAATGACGGCAATTCCGTAGGCCGTGAGTGTGCGGCGCATGGGCTACCTGCCTTTCGACCGTTAGTTCCGCTGGTCAAGCTACCAGAGTGATTAGACAGATAATCTTGCATCGCTGCTTCCCTTGGCCGCTGCCATGAGTGGCCCGGGGAAGTTCTCCCTTGTACGTGGGGACGAAGATCATTTTTAGCCGCACTCATCTCGGCCCTGCATAAGCGCAGTACCAGTAAATCCCCCTTGAAAGAGTTAAATCTGAAATGGCCCCACCCGTGCCTTGCTTATTCGCAGCCGCTTGGCACTGATCTAGAGTTCTAAATTTGGCAAGGGTTTGAGAGGTAACACCAACCGGTACAACTGTGCCAGTCGCTGGAGAGAGTATCGCAAAGACTAAGATGAGCGCATACATTTCCAAATCTCCTCACATTGCATTCGGCTCACAAATAATCTTACCGAATGGAATGGACCGCCGAAATAGGAACCGCCCAAGTGGAATGTGCCCCATGAGGGAGGAGCCACTATCTGTGTTGTGCTGACTTAATCTTGGTCATCAATTCGGTGATCAGTTCGGTGATCAATTCTACCATCGGGGGCTAGCATCGATTTGGTAGGCGTCGCCTCCGTTATCGGGGACCTCGACACGACCAAGGGCTGCAAGGGCTGTCGCAAGGCGATTTCTGCATCAGCAAGCATGAACCCATCACCTGCCCAATACTCCATCATCACAAAGTCGAGGGTGAGGAGGAGGGCGGTGAGGAGTGCGAAACCAATGTGAGCTACGAAGATAAATCGCTGTCGCATATTCGCCCCCGCCCGCTTGTAAGAGATAGCGGCCTCAGAAACTATTGAGGGAACGAGGGTGCTGTATGTGACGGGGGTCACAGAACGACGAATTTAGTGCACGAGGAGCTTTCAATGAGTGCCATCGCCTTCGAAGTAATGATCGAGGCTTGCTCTGATCCCGAAGGCAGCGGTCACCGCTCGGTCTCAGATAAGAGACGCCAAGCAAGGCCAGAGATAGAAAGCCTCGAACTCACAGCAGGTGATGATGCCATCCTGTGATTACGAAAGCAGCCATCGTTGCGGCGATTAGAATGAAATCGTAACGATCCATAAACGTCCCCTACAACGCTTACCTCCCCGACTGCTTAAAGCCAATTTGTATCAAGAGCGTGAACCCCCAAATCGCCAACGTGCTAAACCATCTCAATGGCGTACAAGGGCCGCATAGGCACTAAAGAAACGGAACGTTACTATCCGCATATCGTCGAGCTGATGGTGCCACTGAAAGGTTTCGGGACGAGGCTTAACGACATGCACAGATGGCACGCTACTCGGGGCATTCAAACCCAACGAGGCAGCGGCCGCTATCACGATGGCCGTCATTATGTTCGGTGGTGCTTCGCCGATCCCGAAGATGCAAAGGCATTTCAAGAAGAGTTTGGCGGCGAGCTAATTCGCCCATCAACGTAGTCGAGCCACGAATTTAGATGGAGCTATTGCGGTTTCTGAGGGCTGTGATCCGAGCGAAATAATTTCCGTCATCGAACAGATCGTCCGAGCCATCATCCGGTGAAACTCCTCAATGATGGCTCGGACTATTTCGGATACTCAGCCGAATGTTTTAGCAAAGCCCGTCTTGAGTGGCTCAACAGCCGCAAGGGTTGCCTTCTGGGCAAGCTCCCCAAGTTCCTTGGTCTGCTCGGTCAACGTCGTGAGCTGCCGTTGTGCATTCGTGGTCGAAAGTTCGATGAACTCCGTAGGCGACTTCGCCACAGACAACTTCTGGAAAAACTCCATAGCCGCTTTTGTGTTGGCTTGAGCAAATTCCATGCACTTCTTGTTGTAATCTTGGACCCCTTTAAGGCCAATCGCATAGCTATGTTGCATGTCATTAGCCGCTTCAGTGGTGGCCGCACTCATTCTTTCAACAGCGTCCTTCGTAGAAACCTTCTCAGCCATGACGCACTCCTCTTACTTAAAGGGCGTTTCTGTTGAACATTGCGCTAGCGACGCCCTGAGCCGCTGGCCGATGTCTCTCCGACCCGAATTAATCGCCTACATGTAGTTTTGAAATGCGGCGCAATGACAGCGTGATAGGAAAGGTATCAGCGTAATCGGCATTGCTAAGGCCGATGACCGTTCTTAGCGCTGTCATGATCTATGACGCTGGATTGCGCTATGACTGTTCTATTAGCTCGATTTCGGTGATCCAGAGGTTCATGAACGATGCGACGTCGTAAGCGTCCTCGTTCGTTGCACTTGGCCGCAGGTTAAACCTGATTTCGCCGAAAGTGCCGCCGTCGGATGGCTGAGCGACAATCCAGCCCGTTCCCTCCGCAGGTTGATTGACGATGAATTGACACCGCCCTCGTTTCGTACCCATAGGCTTCCTCCCTCACCAGCAATAACTTTGATGAAATCACGGCTTAGTAGCGGTACCGAGATTTGCGGCGGCCCGCAGACCCACAGGGATTGTAAAACTGATTAGGCACGCAAAATCCACCGATGCCGCTCACCGTTGCCCTGCACTGCTCAATGGTGAAGAAGCCGCAATTTGTCGCTCTCCAGCCTTACCCGAATATTGGGCGCACCAACAAGTATTGTCGCAGGGCAGCGCATTGGCTGGCGTTTGCACCAGCATTACCGACAGCACAACGAGCGTCGCTATTTTAGTTGTGAAGCGCATTGCAAGGCCTCCGAGTTGTTACTCGAAATAACAACGTAGGCTCGTATCTCTTCCCGGCATTGGCCTTTGGTCCAACCCAAGAATTACACCGCTATAGTCTTTACACCGCATTTATAGTCGCCGGGTCATTTCCCAATCGAATTCCTACACGGCGATACGCAAGTAGTGGTTTGCCCAGACAGCATCTGCCGCCGCTGACGTCGCATGAGCGAGGTGTGTGCCATGCAGGCTTCAAAATGGGATTTCGACAACACAACAGATGACGACGCTGGCAATGGTCCGTCGCCAAGATTAGAAGAAGCCTTCACAGATCGGTTTGGGATCAGGGCTGCATTGATAGGGTTGTGCATAGCGTCTCTTATAGCCGCTGTCTGGTTTATACGCAGTCCGAGTTTCGAGAAATGCAGCGCAATTGAAAATGTGACGGAACGCAACGCTTGTTATGAAGCACTTAGACAGGAATTATTGAAGCCTCCGGCAAAGGGTGCAGACATTCCCAAGCGGTGATCACGACCTAGCTGCGCCCTCCGTAACAGGAACCTACCGAGGGGAAAGGCTCAGCCCTCGATGATGCTGTGATTGCGCTGCGCTTGCGTTCGTCCTTGATGAAGAGACCCACAGATCGGTAATGCAGGGGCTTGCGGCCTAAACCGTGTCCTGCGCGCGACGTTCGTCAGATTTCGCACCAACGACCGATCCGTTCGATGGAAATCTGTTTGATCCAAATCTCAGAACCAAAACAGCAAAAGACAACAAAAGAATTGCTCCTGAAACTATGAGGATATCCATCCCTGTGCGGTGCTCTGCGCTAACGAGTTCTATAAGGACACGCGCTAAAGCGGTGATAGCAATATAGATCAGGTAGCGCACTGGCATTCTTGTTGTTTTGAAATAAATTCCAACCATTGCTCCGATTTCTAGATAGATAAACAAGAGTAAGAGGTCCCCGAGTTCGGCTCGTCCCCGATGCACCATGCCGAGGAAAGCCCCGATGGCAGACCACACAGTTGCTGCGCCAAGCGCGAAAAGCGCCAGGTAGTGAAAGGTATCAACCAGAAGCGTTCCGAATACGTCGGAGAAGCTTTTCAGCTCCGCGTGAAGACTGGAGGCGAGCCGATTTGATCGGTGCGTTTGTTCGGGCATGTGTCTCTCTCCGTCAGAAGAGCGAAGATCATATGATGGAATTTCCACACAGCTTGCGTCCATTGCGCCGATCCGAGCGCAGGATTTTTGGTCCCGGCCCCCTCATCTTTCGACGCCAAAGATAATTTAACACGAACGATGATTCAAACATCAGCACAACAACGCAAGGATCATGCACGAATATTAATTGACTGATTGCGAGCGCTAGCGCCGAGATGAGAGCGAGCTTCAAACCTCTTTCACATTGAAGGAGCTGA
>Ga0182041_10000725_pt1 | contig 15951 bp, 13 predicted proteins | sample flu12Cox44000178_FD_125967 | JGI IMG/M metagenome (GOLD analysis project Ga0182041, IMG submission 125967) | Lab enrichment of tropical soil microbial communities from Luquillo Experimental Forest, Puerto Rico - flux8day.12C.oxic.44.000.178 | ecosystem: Environmental > Terrestrial > Soil >...
CATTATAGGGGGGCCTCCGGAACCGTGGCCATGGTGGAAATGAGATCCCACCTCGCAATCGAAAGAGCGAGACTGGTAACCCTCCACCTACAGCAGGCGCGCCGGAGCTCTATCCCAACCCTAGGCTACAGGCTGCCGCATAAGTTGCTTGCCCCAGAAACTGTGCATGCTAGCATGGTGTATCAGAGCGAACAGCTCTTTCTTTCCAATTCAACGGCAAAGAGAGGTGGCGTAATGGACCGGTCAGGGCACGCTGTTCGCCGTATCGCCTATGTTGGGCTTGTTTCTGCGCTGTTTGTAACTTTCTCTTCGTGCAGTAAGAAGGAGAACGCCGGCGCGAAACCGGAAGCAGCGCAGCCCGTCCAGACTTCGTCCTCGGATGCGATGCTGCCCACAGAGGAAGTGTCGGATGCGGCTACTAACAATGGCCAAGGTAATCTAGTACTTCCGCTGACCTTCCAACGCCGCACCGGCGATCTCGATGTGATGCTGAAGGAGCGCAACATTCGCGCGCTTGTGCTGATCAATCCCATCAGCTTCTTCTACGACAAGGGGCAGCCGCGCGGTATCACTTACGAGGCGCTCCACGAGCTGGAGCAATACGTCAATAGCAAGTACAAGACGGGAGCGCTGAAGGTGCAGATCACCTTCATCCCCATGCGTCCCGATAAACTGGCGGTTGCGCTGGAGCAGGGCGTGGGTGATATTGTTGCCTTCGGCGTCCAAATCACCCCGGAACGTGAACAAAAGTATGCGTTCAGCACGCCGATACAAGAGGACGTCGGTGAAATTGTCGTCACTGGGCCCGCCAAGACGAATGCTCAATCCTTTGATGACCTGGTGGGAACCGAGATCTACGTTAATCCGCTCACTGTCCATTACGCTCGTCTGATGCAGATCAACGACGAGCGAAAAAAGGCAGGTAAGCCGGAGCTTTCCATCAAGTCTGCCGACAGGAGTCTGCTGGAGGACGACCTCGTCGAGATGGTCAACGCCGGGCTACTTCCGGCCACCGTGACCAGCGATCAGCGCGCGAAGCTATGGGCGGACGTCCTGCCTAATGTCAAGCCCCATCCGAATATCGTCCTCTCTACCGGTGGCAAGCTGGGCTGGGTTATGCGGAAGAACAATCCCCAATTTGTGGCGCTCGTCGATGAGTTTGTGGCAGACCACCGGGAGGGAACGTCATTTGGAAACACCCTGCTGCGTCGCTATCTGCAGAACACGAAATGGATTAAGAATTCGACCTCTGCCGAAGAGATGAAGAAGTTCGCCGCCTATACCGAGTATTTCAAGAAGTATGCGGGAGAATATAACTTCGACTACCTCATGATCGCGGCCCAGGGTTATCAGGAGTCCCTGCTTGATCAGTCCAAACGGAATCCCAGCGGCGCAGTTGGGATTATGCAAGTAATTCCGAAGAATGCAGCGGCTTCGCCAATCAACGTTCCCAATGTGAATACTGCCGACCAGAACATCCTTGCCGGTGTTCGAATGCTCGACAACATCAAGGAGACCTACTTCAACGATCCCGCAATCGACCAGGTCAACCGAACCCTGTTCACTTTCGCAGCCTACAACGCGGGTCCTAACCGCATCGCGCGTTTACGCAAAAAAGCTGCCGACCAGGGCCTCGATCCCAACAAATGGTTCGGAAACGTGGAACTCGTGGTCGCGCAAGATGTTGGGCAAGAGACTGTGGAATACGTTGGCAACATTTACAAATACTACGTTGCCTACAAACTGGCTGTGGAACAGAAGCAGCTAAAGGAAAAAGCAAAAGGTATACCCAGCGCGAGCTGATAAGCACATTCCTCAGGTAAGGTGATACTTCATGGGCAAGAAATCAAAGAAAAAGAAGAAGCCTCAGGCAGTAGACACGCGTTCTGTTGTTGACCAGCAGTCTGCTGTCTCCTCCCCACCTGTCAAAATGAAGAATAAGGAGTACGAACCTGAGCTGTTCAAGCTGCAGGTTGAGCTGGTCAAACTCCAGGACTGGGTGAAGAAGACCGGCGCGCGCATTGTAATCGTCCTCGAGGGCCGCGATGCTGCTGGCAAGGGTGGCATCATCAAGCGCATCATGGAGAGAGTTAGCCCCCGCGTATTTCGGCTGGTGGCCCTACCGTCTCCCACCGAACGCCAGAAGACACAGCTTTACTCCCAGCGCTACATCGAGCAGCTGCCGGCCGGTGGAGAGATTGTCATCCTCGATCGCAGTTGGTATAACCGCGCCGGAGTTGAGCACGTCATGGGCTTCTGCAGCGATAAGGAGTACCAGCAATTCCTCAAGGGCTGTCCGATCTTCGAGAACTTCCTGGTCAGCAATGGAATTATTTTGCTGAAATATTGGCTCGACGTCTCGGAGAAAATTCAGCACGAGCGCTTTCTCGCCCGCATCAAAGATCCTTCCAAGCGCTGGAAGCTCAGTCCCATGGATCTCGAGTCACACCGTCGCTGGTACGACTATTCGCGGGCCCGTGACGCGATGCTCGCCGCAACCGACACACCGTTCGCACCCTGGTACATTGTGCCTTCAGACGACAAAAAGCGCGCACGCCTCAACTGCATTGCCCACATTCTGAGCAGTATTCCCTACGAGGAAATTCCGTATGATCCCCCAAAACTGCCGTCTCGACAGAAGTCAAAGGGATATGTCGAGCCCAAATTAAAGCATCAAGTTGTGCCCCAGCGCTGGTAATCGGCCAGGCGTACGGAAAGAGGGACTGCTTGACCACGACGCTGAAAAAGATCGCGATCAATACCGGCGGTGGCGACGCTCCCGGCCTGAATGCCGTGATTCATGGCGCCGTGTACGCTGCAAGCAAGTTGGGCGCTGGGAGATCGTCGGCATTCGCGAGGGCTACGACGGACTCCTCGAGCCGGAACGTTTCACCGACGGTGGACTGATGGAACTTCATCGTTCGACCGTCCGCGAGATTCCGCACCTCGGCGGCACCATTCTTGGTACCACCAATCGCGGCAATCCTTTCCGTTGCGTGGTCAAGCATCCCGACGGAAGCAAAACGGAGGTTGACTGTTCCGATCAGGTGCTTCAGCGGTTCCGCGATCACCAGATCGACGCTCTTATTGCCGTCGGTGGAGACGACAGCCTCACCATCGCCAATGAGCTGCACAAAAAAGGTCTCCGCGTTGTGGGAGTGCCCAAGACCATTGACAACGATCTTGAATCCACCACACTCACGTTTGGCTTCAACACCGCCGTAAGTTTTGCCACCGAGTGTATCGATCGACTGCACAGCACCGCGCTGTTGCATCGCCGCATCATGGTGGTAGAAGTCATGGGTAGATACGCAGGCTGGATTGCTTTGCATGCTGGTCTGGCCGGTCGAGCGGATGCGATCCTCATCCCTGAAATCCCCTATTCCATCGAGAATGTCGCTTTGCACCTCAAAAATCGCCTCGAGGAAGGCAAGCCATATTCGATCGTGGTCGTCGCCGAGGGCGCCAAACCGCTCGTGGTGACGTGACCGTGAAGAGCCGCGAAGTCGGACGCGTCGAACGTCTCGGCGGAATCGGCGAAACCATCGCCGCGCAGTTGCAACAGCTCACCGGTCAGGAGAGTCGAAGCCTCGTGCTCGGTCATCTTCTCCGCGGTGGCTCGCCAACAGCAATGGACCGCAATCTCGGTGTCGCCTTCGGTGCCGGGGCAGTGCAGGCACTTTCACAGGGCCTGGGTGGTGTCATGGTCGCATTGAAGCCTCCCAGGCTCGACTTCGTTCCGCTGGAAGAAGCCGTGGCCAAACTCCGTCTGGTCCCACTCGACAGCGAATTCGTCGTCACTGGCAGAGCGCTTGATGTCTGCTTCGGCGACAGCGCATAGGTCGACTTAGGTTTTTCTCTTGGTGGAAGCACCCGGGCTCCGGATTACAAGAAGACAATTCTGATTCAGCGCGATGCAACTCCTCGGTGCGCCACTATCGCACGTCTCTGTAAGCAACTGCCCAATAGCGCCTCACATCTAAAAAAGAGAAGATAGTTAAGCTGATTCTCCGGTCGCGTCCCCATAACGGGGCCACTCGGAGTGCGCTTCAATTCTCGTTTGTGAAGGAGGCTGCCATTCGCGTCGCATTGATTGCGCCGCCATTCATTCCAGTTCCTCCCCTACGTTACGGCGGCACCGAACTATTTATCGCCAATCTCGCCGGAGGTCTGCGCGAGCGCGGACACGACGCTGTCGTGTATGCCAACGGTGAGTCCGAAATCGGAGTCGAAGTTCGCTGGCTGTACCCCCACAGTCACTGGCCTATCAGGGGAGAGTGTTCCGAAGCGTTAAAAGAGATGGTCCACACGGCATGGGCGCTGCGAGATGCTGCCCGCGACTGCGATGTGGCGCACACCAATAGCCTCTGCGGCGTGCCGCACTCAGGATTCCTGAATATTCCGCTGGTTCATACCATCCACCACGAGCAGGTGGACACACTGAGCGAGTTTTATTCCCACTTCCCCGATGTGCATTACGTCACCATCAGTGACTTTCAGCGCAGAAGAGAGAAGATGCCGCTAATTCGCACCATCCATCACGGCATCGATCTCAACCGCTATATTTGTTGCTCCACCAAGCGCGGATATCTCAGTTTCCTGGGACGCATCGCACCCATCAAGGGGCCGCACCTCGCTATTGCCGTGGCCAGGAAGAGCGGTGTTCCGTTGAAAATTGCCGGCGAAATTCAGCCGATGTTCCAGGATTACTTCAACTCGGAAATCAAACCGCACATCGATGGCAAGTTCATCGAGTACATCGGCGAAGCCGGTCTGGAAGAGAAGAACGAACTACTGGCCCATTCCATTGCCTTGCTCTTCCCGATTCAGTGGAACGAGCCGTTCGGCCTGGTGATGATTGAAGCCATGGCATGTGGAACTCCCGTTCTCGCGCTCCCGGGCGGATCGGTCGAAGAGGTTGTGCACGACGGAGTCAACGGTTATATCTGTCATTCCGTCGAGGAAATGGTCTCTCGCGTTCGCGACATCGGCTCGCACCTCCCTCCGTACCGGGTTCGCGAATACGTTGAACAGAACTTCTCCATGGAACGGATGGCTGAGGACTACGAGCGTCTTTATCTTGAAATCGTCTCACCACACGCAACCGTGGGAGCATCCTCGCTTCTTTCCACGGGCGACGAGAATCCAGCAGCAGCATGAGTATTTCCTTCTTCCCCGGCGAATTGATTGAAATTCCCTCGCATGAAGTGGAGCCTGCCCTCGCCTTTCACCCTCCGGTTGCACGCAAGGATGACAATCTTACGCTCATCGATGGAAAGACCTTTCTTTCGACGTCAGTTACCGGAGACATCGTCCCACCCGGAGCTACCGATGTTGGTCTTTTTCACGACGACACTCGCTTTCTCAGCTATCTCGAGTTGCGAGTCAACGACCGGCCTTGCATCGTCCTCTCTTCGAACACTGAGAAAACTTTTGTCTCTCAGATTGAGCTCACCGCCGAGCCTATGCAGATTCGCGATTCCTTCGACATCGCGGAAAACACCATTCACATCCGACGCCAGCAATTGCTCGAGGCCGCAGTTCTGTTCGACCGCTTCAGGGTGGTGAATTTCAATCGCGAAGAAGTCAGCCTGTCGGTTGAGCTGCGCTTCGCCGCCGATTTCGTCGACGTCTTTCAGGTTCGCGGAACCCAGCGCAGAGTGCATGGCCATTACTATCGGCCAATTATGAAGAACGACGGTTTCTGCTTCGCATATCAGGGGCTCGACGGCATCTGGCGGCAGACTCGCATTGAGATGCGTCCCGCTCCCAGCCTCCTTGATGAAAAGTCCGCACGTTGGGATATCTCGCTCCGGCCGCTCGAGCACGCCGAATTCGAAGTAACCGTCCGGCCTCTCGTCAAGGAAAGCTCGAACCACACATCGCCGTCCGCCGATTTCTCCGCGTGTTTGCGCGAACGCCGGCACCGCTTCAACCGCTGGGAGACCTCCTCGACCTATTTCAGCAGCAACAACAGCATCTTGAACTCCGCCCTCAGCACGGCCATCGGCGACTTCCACGCGCTTCAATTGTCCGACCACGGACTGCGCGTCGTCGGCGCCGGCGTCCCATGGTTCGCCACGCTCTTCGGACGCGACGCCATCATCGCCGCCTATCAGGCGCTCTCTTTGAACCCGCAGCTCGCGATTGACACTTTGCAGGTCCTCGCTCATCACCAGGGCACAGACTACAGCGACTGGAAGGACGAAGAGCCCGGCAAGATTCTTCATGAGTGGCGGCAAGGCGAGATGACACGCTGCGGCGAGCTGCCCTTCGGCCCCTACTACGGAAGCATCGACGCAACTCCGCTCTTCCTCATCCTGCTCTGCGAGACCTACAACTGGACCGCCGATGCGGCGCTCGTGAGAAAGCTGTTGCCCGCTGCCCGCGCCGCACTCAACTGGATCGACAATTACGGCGATCTCGACCGCGACGGCTTTGTCGAATACCGCCGCCGCTCGCCCAAAGGTCTCGCCAATCAGGCGTGGAAGGACTCATGGGATGCATACATGCGCTCCGACGGCACGATTCCACCCGCGCCTATCGCCTCCATCGAAGTTCAGGGTTACCTTTACGACGCCAAGTATCGAATGGCGTCCCTGCTGCGCAGCTTTGGCGATCTAGAAACCGCCGAGCGCCTGCGTCGTGAAGCCGCAGAACTCGCTAAGCGTCTCGACAAAGCGTTCTGGATGCCCGAACACGACTACTTCGCCATGGCTCTCGATGGCGACAAACAGCAGCTCAGATGCATCGTCTCCAACCCCGGACAACTGCTGTTCACCCGCGTGCTCACCCGCGATCGTGCCCGCGCCGTCATTCAACGGCTGATGAAGGAAGACATGTTCAGCGGATGGGGCTGGCGCACCCTATCCCAGGACGACCCAACATTCAACCCGCTCAGCTATCACCGTGGCTCGGTCTGGCCGCACGATAACTCGCTCATTGCTCACGGAATGGCTCTAAACGAGTTTCGCAAGCCTGCAATTCAGTTGTTTACTGCGCTCTTCCAGGCTTCGCTGAACTTCCGCAATTACCGCCTCCCCGAGCTTTTCTGTGGAGTCCAGCGACGCGAGCATGATGAGCCCGTGCACTATCCGGTTTCTTGCTCACCACAGGCGTGGGCATCTGGTTCGTGGTTCCTGATTCTGGCTTCGATCCTCGGTATCCGGCCCAGCGCGACCCGCAAAGAGCTCAACATCATCAATCCGGAATTGCCCGAGTGGCTCAATCACCTGCACATCAGCAATCTCCGCGTCGGCAACAGCCGCGTCGCCCTCGACTTCACCCGCGATCGCGAACGCACCTACTGCAACGTCGTTTCTGTGGACGGCGACCGCCTCCTCGTCAACGTCGCCTTTAAAAAATAGGGTGGAGCACGCCTTCGCAGACTGCTGAAAAAATCGTTTCGCGACGGTTTTGCCAGGGCACGACTTCAGTCGTGCCGTTAGGTCCTCTATTTCTTGTCATTCCGAGCGGCTTCAGCCCGCGAGGAATCTGTCTTTTTGACTTTCCCGCAGGCTGTTCAGGCGTGCAGGATTTATTGAATGGGTGCCCCACACAAGCCACTTTTGGCTTGGGTGGGTCTTTTCGCAGCGCGCAGCACTAACGGCTGAGTGGCCCACAATTGCCGGTTTTGGCAATTATGGGTCAACTGCCTTCCTCTCGCCCCGCTGGAAGGTTCCATCTTATTTCCTTCAAAAACTTCCGCCGCAGTAGCGTGTTTTTCCTCAGAGAAGTCGAAATCGACTCGCTGACTCGAGCAACGTATGGCGCGCATTCTTCATAAACTTGGCAAACTTTGGATGACCATGGTGACGTCCACCGCGCCCATTACGGCTGCGACTGTGCTTCTTGCCGCAGCGTTCCTGCAGCGGGTTTCCAGGAGCTTTGGACGATGAAAAAGTCTCTTTTCCCCGCCGTACTTGCCCTGTTACTGATCGGGAGCATGGCCGCTGTCGCTCAGGCGCCAGGCGGACAATGGGGTCCCGGAGGCCAGCCTCCTACCGTCGATCAACGACTCCAGCGCATGGCCCAGGCACTCGAACTCACCGGAGATCAGCAAGAAAAGATCAAGCCGATTCTCGAGAGCGAAGCCAGCCAGATGCAGGAGCTGCGTGCCAACACATCTCTTTCGCAGGAAGATCGCATGGCGAAGATGAAGGAGATTCGCCAGAGCACCGCCTCGCAAATCAATCCCATTCTTACGCCCGACCAGCAAAAGAAATATGCGGAGATGATGAGCCGCATGGGCCGTGGCCGGCCATCCGGCCCCAACGCATCCACTCCGCCGCAGCCGCAATCGCCGCAACAGTAATTTCGTGCCCTGAGTACAGAGCTGTCCGGACCTAAGAGGACGGCGTGGGCCACAATTGCCCGTCGTTGGCAATTGTAGGTTTACCGACCCGATCACTCGCCACTGATCACTGCTTTAAAATAACTGGTTGCCGCAACCCCCGGAAAGGAATCCTTATGCCTGCCAGTGGTGAACTCATTCGCATGATGAATTATGTCGACGACATTGCTGCCACGCTTCGCCGTATTACTGCAGCTCTGCACGTTCTGTCTGACGACGAGAAGAAGCGCCTCGCTGAATACATGCGCAAATCCGACCCCAACTACGTCACCATCATGGGACAGCTCGAGCAGGGAGCCTAACCGCATGCCCGAAATTCGCACAATCGCCGTGATCGGCGCGGGCATCATGGGACGCGGCATCGCTCACGCCGCCGCTCTTGGCGGCTATCGCACCATTCTCGAAGACATCCTACCCACTGCGCTCCGTAAGGCCGAGCTCGAAATCCGCACCCATCTCGACAAGGCTGTCGAACTCGGCAAAGTGACGCAAGCCGACGCCGACAAAGCCATGGGTCGCCTCGAATACGCATCGTCGGTCGAGCAGGCTGCGCGCGAAGCCGATCTGGTGATCGAAGCCGTGCCCGAAGAGATGGAGTCGAAGTTGGAAATCTTCACCCTCCTCGACAAGATCTGTCGCCCCACCACCATCGTCGCCTCCAACACGTCATCGCTGAGCATCACCGAGATTTCCTCCGTCACTTATCGCGCCAGGAAATGCGTGGGCATGCACTTCTTCAATCCCGTGCATAAGATGAAGCTACTCGAAGTGGTGCGCGCGCTCGAAACCGACGACGAAACCCTCGCCGCCGCCGTCGAAGTCGGGAAGCGCATGCATAAGGAGGTAGTGGTGATCAAGGAGTCGCCTGGCTTCATCACTAGCCGCATCAACGCTCTCATCGGCAACGAGGCCTTCTACATGCTCCAGGAGGGAATTGCTTCGCCGCAGGATATCGATAAGGCGTTAAAGCTCGGTTTGAATCACCCTATGGGGCCGTTCGAGATGGTGGACCTCGTCGGTCTCGATACCCGCCTGCACATCCTCGAATACCTGCACAAAGCACTCGGCGAAAAGTTCCGCCCCGCCCCGCTCATGATTCAGTACGTCAAGGCTGGTCGCCTTGGCCGCAAATCCGGCCGCGGCGTGTACGACTACCCCGGAGAAACGAGCGGTCCTTCAGTTCGCGAATAGCGAACCGCGAAACCGCGAACCGCTCCTCGCTAGTGAAAATCATGCGATCGCACTTCCGCATCAGTGATGTCCACAGTATCTGCCGTGTAGGTTTCCCGCAGCGGGGCCACGTGCTCCACCCGCACGGAGACCACCCCGTCCTGGTTCTGAAGCACTCCCTCCAGCAGCAGGAATTTTTCCGACGTGATCACAACTCGATGTCGATCCATGAGATCGGGGGTAAGAATTGCATTGCTGATGCCAGTCTCGTCCTCCAGGCTGAGAAAGACGAAACCCTTCGCGGTGCCGGGACGCTGGCGGGCAATTACACACCCTGCTGTACGAACCCAGCTGCCATTGCTCGCTCGTTTGAGGTCATGCGCCGAGAGTACACGTGCCTGTTTGAGCTCAGCACGTCGATAAGCCATTGGGTGCGGCCCGACCGTCAGCCCAGTGCCTTGGAAGTCAGCGACCAGTCGTTCTTCCGGCGTCATCGCCGCCAGAGGAGAAGCCATATCCATTTCGGGAATTCCGTCCAGCAACGGCCCGGCAAAACGGGCGGCGCGCTCCACCTGCCACAGGGCATCACGGCGGTGCAGATACTGAAGTCTCCGCTTCAGTTTGCCGGCTGATTCTGAAGGATCGGCTTCAGCAGGCCTGAATTTTTCGTGTTCGGTTATTACACCACCAATCGAGTTCAGAGCTCCAATGGAAGCCAGCAGCACCAGGTGATCCCGCCGTAATTCCGGCACTCTATGGGCCAGGTCGGCAATCGACTCGAACGGTCGCTTGATCCGGGCCCGCACAATTGCCTCTCCGGCTTCTTTGCTCAGACTTTTCGCGTAGCGAAACCCGAGACGCAGTGCAAGCCCTTTGATTGCAGAAGCTTCTGGCTCCAAGGTGCACAACCAATCCGAGCAGTTGATGTCCACTGGTTTCACCCGCAACCCGTGCCTCTGTGCATCTTTCACGATTGTCGCCGGCGAGTAGAACCCCATCGGCTGATTGTTGAGTAGCGCGGCCGTAAATGCGGCTAAATAATGGCATTTAAGATAAGCGCTGGCATAGGCAATAAGGGCAAAGCTGGCCGCGTGTGACTCTGGGAAACCATAGAGTGCAAAGGAGGTTATGGACAAAATGATCTCCTCCTGCGCCTCCGGCGGGATCCCGTTCCGCTCCATCCCCTCCCGCAACTTCACCTCAATGTCGCGCATGCGCTTCTCGCTCCGCTTGAAGCCCATGGCGCGGCGTAATTCCTCTGCCTGACCGCCAGTGAATCCGGCGGCAATCATTGCCATACGGAGTAGCTGCTCCTGGAACAAAGGTACGCCAAGTGTCCGTTCTAGAATGGGTTCCAGTGCCGGATGCGGATAGATCACCGGCTCTCGTCCTTGCCGTCGCGCCAGATACGGGTTCACCATCTTGCCGACAATCGGCCCAGGACGGATGATGGCGACCTCCACCACTATGTCATAGAAATGAGTGGGATGCAGGCGCGGCAGACACGACATCTGGGCCCGGCTCTCGATCTGGAACATGCCCACCGTGTCAGCCTGCTGAAGAGTGCTATACACCGCCAGATCATCCGGAGGAAGCATCGCTAAGTCAACGTTTTCCTTATAGTTATCGCGAATTAGGGTGAGTGAATCCTTCAGCGTAGCCATCATGCCGAGACCAAGCAGGTCGACCTTGATGATTCCCATATCGGCACAGTCTTCCTTGTCCCATTGCACCACCACGCGGCCAGGCATAGTAGCCGGCTCCAGCGGCACGACGGAATCCAGTTGCCCCTGGCAGATGACCATGCCGCCGGAGTGCTGTCCGAGATGGCGCGGAAGATCTTGAACCGCCACGCATAGCTCGAAGAATTTGCGGATGCGCGGTTGCTGCAAATCGAATCCCGCATCACGAAACTGGCGCTCCAGCGTGTCGCCGGGATCCTTGTACTCCCACGAGCTCACCAGGCTGGCCAGTCGACCAAGAGTTTCTTCGTCGAAGCCGAGCACCTTGCCGACCTCGCGCGCAGCTGAGCGCCCACGATACGTGATAACGTTGGCAGTCATAGCCGCTCCAAGCTTGCCGTAGCGCTCGTAAACATACTGAATTGCTTGTTCGCGCTGGTCGCCGCTGGGAAGATCGAGATCGATGTCGGGCCATTCGCCGCGCTCTTCGGAGAGGAAGCGCTCGAACAGCAACTCCATGCGGATTGGATCGACGGCCGTGATGCCCAGCGAATAACAGACAGCGCTGTTAGCCGCAGAGCCCCGCCCCTGCACCAGAATGTCGTGCTCGCGGCAATAGCGCACGACGTCCCAGACGATAAGGAAGTAGCCTTCGAGTTCGAGCCGCTCAATCAGCGCCAGTTCGCGCTCAATCTGGCGACGGGCGCGTTGCCAGAGCTCGCCCTGCGCGGGCCGCTGATAGCGCTCATGCGCGCCTTCGTAAGTGCGCTTGCGCAGAAACGAAATCATGGTTTCACCTGCGGGTACGGGATAGGGAGGGAACTTGTAGCCGAGGTCGTTGAGCGTGAAGTCGAGCCGAGAGGACAATTCGAGCGTGTTGGCAATGGCTTCAGGTAGATCAGCGAAGAGCCGAAGCATATGCTGTGGCGACTTGATGTAGCACTCGCTGTTGCGGGATAGCAGACGTCCAGCACTGTCGAGGTAGCGGTGATGGCGGATGCAGGTAAAGACGTCGAGGATCTGGCGCTCTTCCGGCTTGGCGTATTGCGCACCTTGGGTGGCCAGCAGGGGCAGCTTCAGACTGCGCGCTAGTTCAATAAGCGCCTGGTTACGCGACTCCTGTACGCGGTTGTAATGGCGTTGGAGCTCGATATAAACGTTTTCGCGGCCGTAAATAGCGGTAAGCCGTTCGAGTTCGCGGCGGGCCTCTTCCATCCCCTCGTGCGCAAGTGCGTAAGCCAGTGGACCTTCATCTCCGCCAATCATGCAGATCAGGCCTTCAGAGAACTCGGCGAGATCAGCCATCGTGGCGATAGCCTGCGTTTGGGGCAACTGCTCCGTACCCTTGGACTTTTGCGGTAACTTCGCGGGATATTTGGGCGCACGCAACTTGGTGCGGGTGATCAGGCGGCAGAGATTCCGATATCCCTCGCGCGAAGCACACAGCAGAGAGACGCGGGGAAGCGCCGCATACTCAGGCATCGCAATAGAAGGGAGCAGGGAAGTGACCTCCGCGCCGATGTGTGCCTGCAGGCCAAGCTTCTTCATTGCGAGATGAAAGCGCGCGGAACCGTAAACGCCATCACGATCGAGCAGCGCCATCGCGGGCATCTGGTGCAAATGGCATGCTTCGGCCAGTTCCTCGGGGACAGAGGCTCCTTCAAGGAAGCTGAATGCTGAGCGGGCGTGGAGTTCGATGTACATCAGTCATAACTCGCGTCGGCGAACCAGTCGCCGGTAGCGATATCGCGATAAATACGGTAGAGGACAACATCATCGTTTTTTCCCGAAGCAAGTGCGATGTCCCACTCTTCACGATCCCAGACCTGCGCATCTTCGGTGGAGTGTTGGGCAGAAGACTGCTGAGCCCACCAATCGCCGGACGAGCGCCACGGCCCTGCCGACCATAGAATTTTTCCCTGCAATGCATCTTTTTCTTCATTTCGCGCTGGCGGCACGAGATTGCATGGACGTCCCTCCGACACTTGCACGCGAACCTGCCGCGCCGGGCGAAAGATACGCAGAGCAATAGGAGCTTCTGTTGCCCAACCCGACAATGTGGGAGAAGCTTCGGTCGTTTGCGATTCCGTTTGCGATACGAAACGCTCCATCCGAAATGCAGCAGGACGGTGCGTGTCTAGCGGCTTTGCAATTCCGGCGCGGCGCTCGCCCACGACACCTGTGATGCGGGCCAGCGTGATCTCCAACTTTTCAGCCTCGGGTGTGACGGGTAGAAACAAGCCGCGCTGTGCCGACCGGGGAATTGCCGGCTCAGCCGTGATCCAGAGCTTGCAGACAGGCGCTCCCGGAGGGTGTGCCGATAAATCCAATTGCAACAACTTGAGAAACACCTTGGAATCGCGCATAGCGACGGGCAAGCGCAGCGTGCGTGCGTAGAGATTGCCGTTGCTGTACTCGAATGAAAACGATTTACCATGGTGGCACCCTTCGAGTTCGCTCCGAGCAGGCTTCGAACACGGAGTATCTTTAAGGAAATTCCTCTGTGACCTCTGTGCCTCCGTGGTGATTGTCCCTGATGGACCAGAGGACGGCAATAGTGCTGTGTGGGATGCACCGGCCAATTCTTCCAGCGTTATTGCCTGTTCATCGCCAACACGCGGTTCCAGTTGCAGGCGCAATGTCAATTCCTGCGCAGCCAGCGCACGCGCTTCGAGCCTTGTACATAGCTGATCGAGCGTCCGATTCAGCAGAAACGAAAGCGGCTCGAGGGTTTCGACCGGCGACTCCAGATCCATTGCCTCTTCAAACCGTACCGAAGGCTCGCAGAGGGCGAGGGTGCGCATGGTGGCTCCGCGCGCGAGGCGTTGCAGGTGCGCACCTGCTTCGCCCAAGCGCGCAGCCAGCGCATGCTCGGGCAACAGCGCCAGAGTGCGAAAATCACGCACACCCCAGCGCTCCAGGGTATCGAGCATCTGTTCGCTCAACTTCTCGCGCTCGCGTGCGGCTGTTGAATTTTCGGATGAGTTGCTGCCTGTAATCTCAAACGAATCGAGCAGAACGTTGATTGGTAAAACGCCTAATCTCCTGGCTTCTTCTCCGGCAGGAATCACAGTGACACCACCGAATCCGCAAGCAGCGTGCATGGCCGCATCAGAATTGGCAGCCACACCGATGTTGGCATCCAGTCCCAGAGTGCTTACGCGCGAAGCCAGTTCGCGCGCTATTGCAGAGGGCGGTCCATAAAGCCGCTCCAGCCCATCGAGATCGAGCAGCAGGCGGTCGGGATGTGTGTCTTCGACACGCGGTGTGAAGGCATGCACAACGTCGAGAAGGGCAGCGTGAGAAGACTCTTCCTGCGCAGTCGAGCGTTGGCGAAGGATGGCCGCCACAGGTTTGGATTGAGCCTTGATGCGCTGCGAATCCAACTCTATTGGAGGAGACTTCTTTTTGCGGTCCGATTTTGCAGTAGCAGAGGTGTCTCCTTCGTGCTGAGGAATAGCGAAAATCGCCGCCTGTATTTTGGTCATTCCGATATTCATACCAAGCAGACGAGCCTTGTCATTCAGTGCGGCCACGCGCACTTGCGGAGGCTTACCATCGAGAACGGCAACGGCGCGATCGCGCAACAGCGGCTCCACGCGAATTATGGCGGCAACGGGAAAATCGGGAATATAAATGCAAGCGAACATAGGACCTTACCAGGCGGCGCGTAATTCGAAGTTGGCGCCAACCGAATGCACGGGCTTGCGCTGCGTCCACGAGCGCAGCACCTCGGCGTGCAATTGCATGCCTTGCAGCAAGGCAGCGTGGCTTATTTCGTTTGCCGAAGGAATGGCCGGCTCTGCATGGCTCAAGACCTTCCAGCCGTGGATTTCTGTCTCTTTCAGGAGCAGAGCTGCATTGCTTGCGCACATGGCTATTCGCTGTAATCGAACAACCAGCGAGGCGCAGGTCTTCGCACATGGTTCCTGCTCCAGGACGAGCAGTACAGTAGCCGTTGGTTCGACTGCGCGACGAAAACGAAACCACGAGGTCAACGGCACGCGACGTGCGCTCTCCGGCGGAATGTCGCCGAGATCGAGTACAACCATGCCGAACCCGCCGCCTTGCAAAAGTAAGTCAGTGACTTTCAAAACCTGCTCGAGTCGTCCAAGAGAGGATCGTCGTGAACTTCTGCGTGGGGAAGAGGAATTGTTATCGCTGCACCGAAGCCATAGCAGACGATCCAGATCGACACCCGCTGCAGATGCCGATGCTGGATCAAAGCTGTCGCTGGCATCGACCAGCGCGCACGCTTCTTCACGACGTGTTGCTCCGGCCAGTGCAGCCAGCATTACACCCGTGCGTCCCGAAGAAACTGGGCCGGTAATTTCGCTGAGGGCCCCGCGGGGTAATCCTCCAGTTAAAGCATCCAACTTGGCCACTCCAGTGGAAACGGTCAAGGGTGCGGCTTTTTCACGCAAAAAAAGGGTAGAAGAGAGGTGTTGGCCGAGCGACGATTCGATGCGGGCGCGAAGCGAGGAAGTGGATAGCGGCATGGAAGACCTCAGAAAAGGCGAGCAGAAAGAAAGTTTATTTTCGCTTTTTGTTCGCCTATGGAGATAGGATTCTGCGCCCTCGCCGAAAGGTTGTCAAGCCTTCTAGCCGCAATTTGAGCGGCTTCGGCCCCGATGCCGACAACTTTGTTATAATGAGCAAGTTACCCTAAGAGGCGCTATCGTCTAGGGGTTAGGACGGAAGATTCTCAATCTTCAAACCCGGGTTCGATTCCCGGTAGCGCTACCA
>Ga0182041_10000728_pt1 | contig 15908 bp, 10 predicted proteins | sample flu12Cox44000178_FD_125967 | JGI IMG/M metagenome (GOLD analysis project Ga0182041, IMG submission 125967) | Lab enrichment of tropical soil microbial communities from Luquillo Experimental Forest, Puerto Rico - flux8day.12C.oxic.44.000.178 | ecosystem: Environmental > Terrestrial > Soil >...
ATGCTGGCCCTCGTCAAAAACCTGAACGTCAACTGCGATCGCTACACCCGCCTGCACCTTGTCGTGACGCGCGACCAGCACCGTGCCGGCCAGGCGCACCGCGAGCTTCTTGAAGTTTGCAAGACGAAAGACCCTGAATTAGCCGCCGCGGCTCTGTGGCAACACATCACCGACGCTGGACAGTACTTAAAGGAGTTCATCAAGCGCCACCGTGAGCAGCAACCGTAGGCGGTGGCCAAGGCCTCGTCGGCCGGTTTCACCATCGATGCACTAGTCGACCTCGTCTGCGCGGATTATGCGAATGCCAAATACGCCGGGAATGTCGCCGCCCGCGGATGTTTCGAAGCGCACCGTCACCTTCTGCTTGCCTGCGATCAACTCGGGAGGAATCGCGTAGGCGACGTCAAAGAAACGCACGTCCTGCTCGGGGCTGCGTCTTTCCGTGGCTTGCTCTCCGAGTTTCTTACCCTCCACCAAGATATCAAACGAGCCTTGCCTGCGCGCGTCGTTGCTGAAGGTGACCACCAGGCCCATGGGATGACCAGCCTGGACCGGCAGATCAAAGGAAAACCATTTGGTGCCACGCCGGCCGTAGCGCTCCGCGAGTTGAACCGGGGATGTCTCTTCTCCTTGTTCGTTGAAGTCGCGCTCGGTCTCGGTTTGCCCGGGCTGCGCAAACGCTATTGTCGCGGCCACCAGCTTTTTTTGTTTTTCCTGTTCGGCGGCGAGCACTGCGGCCTTTCTCTTCCACTGTTCGGGACTGTACATATCCCAGTAGATCTCGTACCTTCGCCGGGGTAGCTGGTAAAACGGGACCAAGGTGACGTCCGTGGCCAGGCCGACTCCCGAGGTCACAAATGTTCCTGGCTTTCCGTCGACTGGTTTCAGAAGATTCTCGACCGGTTGCGCGTCGGCTACGAGCACCGGCGCGGGGCTAATGCTGCTGGCGTCTCGCCGCGTACGTCGCTCTTGTTCCGCACCGAGATCTCCGGCCAGCACGAGCGGCCCCCACATAAACGCGAATCGATTTGGATTGTCTGGCAGCGGTTCTTTGCGAAGCGTCTTCGGCAAAACCAAATCCACCGTATCGCCTTTCTTCCACTTCCGCGTGATCTCGACGTATGAATCGGGTTTAGGCAGATCCTTGACGGGCAAACCGTTCACTTTGATGCTAAAGCCTTCACCGGCCCAGTACGGGCGCCGCAGCGCCATCGTGAAGGTCTTGCGTGCTCTGGGTGTGATCTTGAGGGCGGCGGACTGGCCCATCGGAAAGTCCGTGTTCATTTCGACTTCCACACCTTCGGCTTCCCAATTTGCACGTGTGGGAGCGTACAAGCTGACCCAGAGTTTGTGGGCGGATTGATAGTAAATTCCATACCCATGAAGTGCATGGCTCTCCATGCCGCTTCCCACACAGCAGGTAAAATCTTGGAACTTGTCCTGGTATTCGTGTTGCACTCCTCGGCCAACTGGCACCATGTAGCATACGCGCCCATCGTCGGGATCTTGAGAGGCCAGTATGTGATTGAAGAGGGCGCGTTCGTGGAAGTCGGCATAGCGGATGTCCGGATCGACGGAGAAGAGGGTGCGCGACATCTTGATCATGTTGTAGACGTCGCAGGTTTCAGCCGTCCGCCCGTCGATCATGTTGTTCAAGTGATCGGGCCGGCTTAGATATTCGTTTTTGCCGTGTCCACCGGTGGCGAAACTGTGATGCAGCGCCACTTCGTCCCAGAAGAATGTCGCCGCTTTGTGGTCGGTTTCATCCCCGACGTAGATATACCTTGCCAGCGATCCGATCATTTTGGGTACTTGGGTGTTTCCGTGTTTGCCTGCAAGGATGTCCTGGCCGGCAGCAAGGGGATCGATGATGGCGCGGTGTTCAAATTTTCCGGAAAGATTTAGCCAGCGCGGATCGCCGGTGTCCGCATAGAGATCTGCCGTAACCTCGTTCATTCCGCCGAACTCGGTTGCCAGCATTTTTTGCGTTTGTTCGTCGTCAAGCTTCAAGACAATACTTTCGACCCAGCCAGCGAGTTTGATTTCAATCTCGAGAGCTGTGCGGTTGCCGGCGTAACGGTAGGCGTCGCGGAGGCCGGCAAAAATCTTGTGCTCGACATACCATGGCGACCACAGGCCATTCAAATCAAACCCACCCGACCGGATAATGCCCCTGCACAACTCCAGGAAACGGACTTTGCCATCGACTCCCTGGTTGTCCATAAGGGCGCCTAGGTAGCCGTCCCCCTGCGCATCCTGGATGGTTTTCAGCTCACTCACAAGGTAGTCGGCGCGCTCCTTGAAGCGGGGGTCACCGGTCGCCGCCCACATGAGACTTACGGCAGAAAGATAGTGCCCGGCAATGTGGCCGGTGAGTTGTCTTCCAGCGCCGTCCCAACCTCCGTAGGGTTTCGCTTTGGGCTCAAGTCCCGCGCGCTGGCGAAGGTAAGCCAGCATTCGGTCAGGCTCGAGTTGCAGCAAGTATTCCGCGTCCAGTTCCTGGGCGCGTTTCAGCGGACCGCCGGTAAGCCGCACGCTCTCTAGGGGCAACGGCCGGACCTTTAGGGTTTTGTCCTCCGAGATTTGTGCAGCATTAGGCGTTTGTGCTAAGGCATGAGTCTCAGAAAACGCGATGATCAGTGATGCGCCAAGAAATAGTTTCCTCACAAGAGTCTCCCCTATTGCCAAAGATAAGGTTCCCAGGCTTCTCCGCCGCCGGTTGGCCGTCTCCGTCAGTTTGGGACTCGCTGTTCCACGAAGGTTCCACTAAAACTACGAGGATATCGCCCATCGCGAAGAGGTTCCCGGCGATGACCACCTACCAGCCGTCTTTGCCAGGCGCGTGCTGACTCCTCCATCACGGGAAACAGCCATCGGACGGGCAACGTTCGAGAGAAAGCGGTTTGTTCTCCGTCCCATGCCCTTGTCCAGCGACGGCCTAGCGAGTGCCTTTGCAATTCGGCAGGAGAAAAGAGCCGATCTTGGTCCGATAGGCGATGTCCCCTTCTTTCATATAGTCACCGACGTACCAAAACGTGCAATCATCGCTCGGATCGATCGCCGTTGTTGTGTAATCTTCCCAACGCAGCGTGTTCAGCTGCGACGCTTCGCCTTCGGCGAGCACTGTTTCGAGAAGCGTCAACAGCCCTTTTGGATCGCCGGCCCGCCGCGCGGCGAAGCGCTGCCCTGGGAAATTCGGCGCACCGCCGAACGAATATCCGATGCCGATGTCGCCTTTCTTATCCATCGCGATGCTTGGCATCCAGCGGTAGAAGCCCCCCGGCGTATAAGTGCCCTGCTGAAACAGCACCGGGTCGCGATTTTTATCCAGCTGGAACTCATACCAGCGCACGCCTCCGCCGCCTCCTTGCGTAGCAACCGAATGCGCCGCGACGATCGACTCGTGTCCTCCGAGCCTGCGGTACACCAGTCGGTTCATGATCTTATCGCCTTGCACGTCGAGCCGGCGTTCGGTATTGGGCTGCGGGACGCAGCTCGTCAGCTGGCCGTTACACAGGTAGTGATACGGTGCGACGGGAATCTTCCTGGGACCAGTGGCCTTGGTATTCGCGGGGTTCTTCCAGTCGACATGAACCTTCCAGAAGTAGATACCATCGTCTTCAAAGACGTTTTTTAGCTGTGTGCCTCCCGCCGCCATCATGATGTTTGGCGCTCCCGCGGGAGGTAGCTTTCGGCCATCCATGTCAGCATTGTTGAGGAAATTCACCCCCTCCATGACGATGCACTGTTCGGTGGCGGGTTGGCCTGCAAGCATTTTCGTGCGGTCCGCGATGCACACGTGTTTCTGAATCACGTCATCGCCAGAGCTGGTTGCCAGATAATATCCGTCGATCCAAACCGCAGGCCGCGGGTAATCCGGAAACAAGTTCCGCTCAAAAGCATACCGGTAGTAAGTGCCGAAGGGGTCCGGACCCGTACTGACCGCATAGCACATGGCCCATACGCCCTCTTTTTTTTCGGCTGGTCTTTGGCCCCGTTCCGGCGGAGGCGGCGGTTGGGGCGGATTCGCCGGGAGCGGCCAAGCCGATCCTGGCGAAGACGCTTCGCCAGCTTTTGCGAGCTGTCCCTGCGGAATGGCTTCGCCGGGTGCAAGATCGGTCTTCCTTGGAAAATCGTCAGGGCCAGTCCGCGAAAAGATCGGCATAACAATTAACCATCGCTCGGCAACTTGGTCGTATCGGACCACCGCGTCTCCATTGTTGCGCGCTTCGCAGACGCCGCCGAACCCCGTCCACAGCGATTTCGTTGCCACCGGTCCGTACAACACCGCCCCGCTCTTGCCATATTTCTTGCCCCGTTTGGAGAAGATTGCGATTCGCGAATTCACGATCTGTACGATGTGATCGGGGCCCACGGCGAGGCTGTTGTCGGACGGGTTGCGGAAGGTGGTTGCACCTTGCGGACCTTCGAATCCCGCACCCATTCCGTCGAAGTTTTCAAGCAGAGCCGCCGCAGGCCGCGTACCTTGCGACGTTTGTTCAACGGCAATTTCGGCGGTACGCAAAGCTGGCGGCGGTGCCGGCGGAGGTATGGGTTCTTCCGGTCTTTGGTCTTGCGCAGGAGTTACAGCATGGAACGATGCAGGAGGTGACGTGCCACACGCCCTGCCTTCGCAATCAGGCAAGGCGGTCCTCACATGCAACGCTCGCATCGAAGCAAGCGGCGGCGAGGAGCCATCTTTCATAGCGCGACCGACGACGAGCGCGCTTAATGCGGAACGGCTTGTCTCGATCGTACCGGGACGGCATTTGAAACCATCGACAAAGAGAAGGACGTAGACCACAAAGCCGACAGTCGAAATGACGACGTATGACGGCGCGCGATACATAAAGGACTCGCCAACACTTGAGCGAGCGCGAGATTATAAAATATACAATGCGGCCATGCCAACGGTTTCCTTTCGGTCTGGTCGCGAGACAAGCCATGACGCCGAGAGATGCCAGCCGGAGACCTTTGCTAAACGGAGGATTGCGGAATCGAACCGCTTGCGGACGCACCATTCGCGAGATACTGTCGGGCCGCAATTCTCGAGGAGGACCCGGAATGATTCGTAAACTCGCTTTTCTCTTGGCTTTGGCTATTCCATTCAGCAGCCACGCCCAGCAGCTTTCCACCCGGGCCATGGATGATCTGAATTGGAAGGAATTCCAGCGGCTCGTTCCAGCACAGATCAAAACTGTAATTGTGACCGTTGGTACGCTCGAAGCGCACGGATTTGTCAACAACGGCGCAGACAACACCGTGCCCGTGGCGATTGCCAACGCCATTGCGAGTGACGTGGATGCACTGATTGCGCCCCATATTCCTTACGGTGTCACGGACATCCTCGCACCATATCCCGGCAGCCTACATATTCCAGAAGATGCGTTTCGAATTTACGTGCGGGCGGTGTTGGTCGGGTTGGTGAACAACGGCTTCCGGAACATCGTTATCCTCAACGGGCATGGACCACAAGTTCCTGTTCTGCAGCAGTTGGCGAACGAGATTTCATTGCAGTACAAGGTCAACACGTTGCTCATCAATTGGTGGCTTCTGGCCAATGATATAACGCGACAGTTTTTCGGCGAAGACGGCGGGCACGCAACGAACGACGAGACCGCAATGGTGCAGGCGACCAATCCGAAGTTGGTGCACTGGGAGCTTTTTACGGGGGTGGACATGGCCACATCGCTCCCCAAACCAGGGGATGGCTGGTCGGCAACTCCGTTTCCTTCCAGCATCTTGCTCTATACCGAGGGTCAAGGACTGCCGAAGGACCGCAGCCAAGCCAAAGCGGAGGAGTACTTTCGCAAAGTAGTAGCCAAAGTAAGGGCATTGATTTTGGACACGCTGCGGAAGTGGGAGTTAGCGGGATTCAAGTAGTGCCAGACGGCCAAGCTTCGGTGAGTGGGCGGACGTTGCGGGTGTTCATCCTTGCGTTGTTGAAATCGGTTCTCGACTTCAATTCAGGATCAAATGGCTCGTTCAACCATTCAACGGACAAGCGAGACCCAGGGCTTCGTTTGGGATGGATGAAGGTGCCCCCAGGCCCGACCAAAAAATCTTCCGCTCGAGCTCCTCCATCGCAAGATTCGGAGCATCTTTTCGAGCCGTCAAAGAGCGGCTAAAAACCAGTAGGCGCTGCCGAAACGACGATTGGATTCAGTGTTGCCGCCCATTCGGCCCTCTTACGAGGATACTTCTGCGGGATATTCTTCTTCGGCAGAAGAGGGCACCATCATGGCTGGCGTCGGGCGGGCAACACGATTGAGAAAGTAAACGTAGGTGAGAACCATTGTCGGAAGAAGGACCAGCGCGCCTTTCCACACCGCAGAGGGAGCATAGACGCCGCTGACCAGGCCCGCGAACGCGATCCCCACCATGAAATACGGAAACACCCACGCGTAACAGCGCCGGCAAACCTGCTTCAGTGGTTGACCTTCGACGAGGCCAATGACGATCGAAACCAGGGCTGAGTTGAGAGGGAAATAGGTGCTCCCACCGAGGATCACGCGGACCAATAGGGATTCTGTTCCGCTTTCCGCCGGGATGAGATGGGAGAACTCATACGCCAGGCTGCTGCTTAGGATAACGGTTGCGGCGCTAAAGGCCACCTGCACAAAACGCGGGCGCTTGGTGCTGGCCCAGAGAGACTGAACGAGAGCGGCCGCCACGCTGACAGCAACAACTTGGGAGTATGGCAGCGCCATCATCCCCAGCAGGAGGAAAACAAAATTCGGGGAGATCGTGCCTTCCATTCCTGGAATCCGGACCTTGAGCGCGGAGGCAAAGGCAACGAGGCAAAGATAGATGACAAACTGCCGGAGGTTTGCGGAGGACCAGCAACGGGCGGCCAGCAGCACGAGTATGCCGCCACAGGCGATCACGAAGGTGATGTAGGGTTTAGCTTGGCTCGGCATTCTCTTCATTCCTCCTTTCCCTGATCGTGCCTACGCCGGCCTATCATTGGTCTCCGTCATCTCCGGCACTAAATGCCTGACTAAGACTGGCACCCCAAACCACGGAATCTCCCCAGACCACGCTAAAACCTTGGTTCAGGCTGCTACCCCATACAACGGAACTGCCCCAGACCACGGAATACCCTTGGACCGTAGTGCCGTTGAAGATCGACGCCCCCCAAACAACGCTAGTGCCCCATACAACGGAGCTATTCCAAACCGAATTCGGGTCAGCGACCAAATACACGGTACCGGTCGACGGATCGTATTGCACCATCGGTGACTTAGCGCTGCCTAGCGTAGCCGGAGCAAAGTCAGTACTGGAAACCGCAGCTTCCGCGTCGACGAAACCTGCACCGATGGCGAAGACGTCGTGCTGAAGAGAATGGTTGATCCCATAGCTGTCCGTTTCGCTTATATAGTGACCGTAGCCCTTCCAGGCCGTTTTCATGAGCCGCGCCTTAACCTGATCGGGGGTAAGGCTAGGATTCTGTTGCAGCAACAGGGCAGCCACTCCACTGACTACCGGAGTTGCCATGCTCGTACCGCTGAGCCGAAAGTATTGAGCCGCACCGTAGGAACCGTTGCACTGTGTTGCGGTCAAATTGCACGGGTATACATCCAGTGAAGGATACGTGCCGACCAGAGTGCTATAAGGGGCAAGTAACGACACGACTCGGTTGCCAGGGGCCGCCAAATCCGGCTTCACGACGTGATCGATCAGCGTCGGCCCCTTTGAGCTATAGCTGGTGATCGTCTGACTCGACTGAGAGAACGAGCCGTGCAGGTTGGTGGCGCCAACCGTGATCACGTAGGGGTCGTTGCCTGGGGCGCCGATGGTGGCGTAGCCCTGAGTGCCTAGCGACGTGTCCCGCCCGGAGTTCCCGGCTGCCACGACTACAACGATGCCAGCATTCCATGCAGCTTCGACCGCCTGGCAGAGTGGATCGAGCGTGTAACTCTCGTAGACCGGGCGTCCGAGCGACAAATTCAAAACGCGGATGTTGTAGGTGCTCTGGAGAGCAATGGCTTGTTGGATGGCCGCAATCACCGAACTGTCCGATCCCGAGCCGTTTGCGTCCAGGACACGGAGATTGACGATATCAGCTTCGGGCGCTATGCCGCGGTAGACGCCCGGGTAGCTCTCCTGCGTCGAGTCGGTTCCATTGGAAGAGATGATTCCGGCAACGTGTGTGCCGTGGCCGTAGGCGTCTGCGGTCGAGATGTCTCCGGGCACAAAGCTCTGGCTGTAGACCACGCGCGGGGCTACGATGCCGCCATCAGTATAAAGGTCATCATGGAGCCCGACGCCGCTATCGACGACAGCTATAGTTACTCCCGTTCCGTCCCAGCCTTGCGCCAAAGCGATATCGGCATTGACGGCGCGCACGACATGATCCAATGCACCATTTACCGGGCGATTCGGCGAGATGAAGGCAACATCGGGGTCATTGGCTAGGGCTTCGAGCGCCGTGACGGGAATGGAATAGTGCGCGCCTTTAATGATGCTCAACGTCCTCTTCAATACCCCGCCTCGGTTCTGCACCTTCTGGTGGTGGGCAGCGGTTGGCGTTTGGGTGAATTGGATGATGACGTCAACGGTGGCGCCGCCATCGCCGCCCCTAAGAGCCTCCAGCTCTTTAGACAGCTTGTGATGATTGCCGTCGGCAAGTGCCAATGCGGCCGCCAGCATGGTGACCAAGGCTAAGCAGGCGAGGCGCGTGCCCCAGGTAGTGCTTCTTAAGAGACTATCCCCGTTCCTTGCTCGATTGTTAAGGCCGGTGCCATCCATTCTCGACTCTCCTAAGTAGGCTGGGGGCCTAGGAATCCTTTGGAAAGACCATGCTTCAGAGTGGAACAGTTATGCGCTATGTCCTTCCAGCGCGTCGATGGTACAGGGGTGGGGATCTACTAGTACGAACGTACAGCAAGTTTTTTCCGACGGTGGCCCTGCTCTCTTTAAGACTAGCTTGCGGAAATCCGTTGATGCGGAATCACGGGTCTGCCCTGGCACCTCGACAACCGTGGGAAGCCGTTTACCTTGAAGCACATCCTGCTTCCAGTACTATTGGCAGAAGCTTTCTCACATCCCAAGCTGGCTTGTGCAAGGCGACCTTCCCGGTCGTTCCTTGTTTGCAGGCTGGTCAAAGATGCCAAGGGACTTGGGCCAAAAGAAAGTCTCCACTCGTGCGCTCGAACCGCGGGACGCACCGAGCGTGGACTCCGCGCCAGCCGGCAAGCCGGGTTTAGGAAAAGAATCAGCAAACACTATCGGGAATTGGTGGAAGCGGGTTTGGACCTTGCCGGCGGCGAACGGGCGTTTTGTGGGCTGGCCAGCGACGGTTTTCATCATGACCCAGGTGTTGGCGGGCATTCCCTTGCTGCCCTACGGGCTGCTGCATTGGCACACGGAGAACTCCCTGCGATTTGCGAGCTTTCTTGCCGTGGCGCTTGGAGCATCGATCTTCAAGGTGCGCCTTCCGGGCATCCAGGCGACGATGTCCGCGAATTTCCTCTTTATTCTCGTCGGCATCGTGGATCTTTCCTACCCGGAGACTTTGCTGATGGGATGCCTCGGCGGGCTGGTGCAATCGCTCTGGCAGGCAAAGCCCCGCCCGAGGTTGATTCAGCTGCTGTTCAATTTTGCCAATCTTGCCATATCCATCTCTTTAGCGAATCTGGTTTTCCATAGCCAGTTTGCTTACAAGATAGGACTGCGGTGGCCGCTACTCTTGGCGGCAGCTTCGACGACCTATTTCGCGATGAACACCATGTCGGTTTCGGGCATCATCGCGATGACCGAGCGCCGGAATCCCATTTTGGTGTGGAAAGAGTGTTACCTCTGGTCATTTCCTTATTACCTGTTGGGCGCGCTGATTGCGGGAGGCGTGAGCATCATTAACCGCTCGTTGGGATGGCAAGTCGCTATCCTGGTCCTGCCGGTCGTTTACTGGATTTACCGGTCCTATCGGACCTATCTTGACCGGCTGGAGGCCGAGAAGAAGCACACCGAGGCGATTGCGGATCTCCACCTCCGCACCATCGAAGCTTTGTCGCTCGCGATTGAAGCCAAAGATCACAACACGCACGGCCACTTGAGGCGAGTGCAAATCTATGCCATGCAAATCGGCAAGGATCTGAATGTCACGGAATCAGAACTGAACGCCATCCGGGCTGCGGCGATGCTGCATGACATCGGCAAACTGGCGGTGCCTGAGCACATTCTTTCAAAACCTGGCCGGGTTACGCCGGAAGAATTCGAAAAGCTGAAGATTCACCCTATCGTAGGCGCGGAAATCCTGGACCGCGTTCAGTTTCCTTACCCGGTCGTGCCGATTGTGCGCTCGCACCATGAGAAGTGGAACGGAACGGGGTACCCTGACGGCCTGACTGGCGAAGCGATCCCGATTGGCGCGCGGATTTTGTCTGCCGTCGACTGCTTTGACGCACTGACTTCGGAGCGGCCGTACCGGCGCGCCGTGTCAACGGACGAGGCCATGGGCCTGCTCCGCGCGGAAAGGGGCAGAAGTTATGACCCGCGCGTCGTGGATTGCATCGAGCAGCGTTACAAGGAGTTGGAAGAGGTCGTGAGCCGCTCGACGAGGGAGGGAAGTTCGTTTGAGCTGCCCTCAAAAGTAGACCGGTGCGTAGCCCCCTCGGCGGGATTTGCCGAGATGCCCGACGAGGCAGAAGTTCGCGCCGCCTCCTTTCTTGCTTCCATCGTGTCTGCCCGGCAGGAGGCGCAGCTTCTCTTCGAGTTAGCGCAAACCTTGGGCAACTCGCTGAGTTTGCGGGAGACGCTTTCGGTGGTTGCTGCGCGCTTGAAGCAGCTGATTCCTCACGACGCGATCGTCTTCTTCATCTATGAGGACGGAAGGCTGATGCCGAGATATGTCCACGGTGTGGACTACGATCTGTTCAACTCGATCGAGATGCCGCTCGGGCAAGGCGTTAGTGGCTGGGTGGCGCAAACCGAAAAACCGATCATCAACGGAGATCCTGCGGCGGAGACCAAATACCTCGGAGACCGTGCTCCGGTCTCTGTACTTCAATCCGTGCTTTCTGTACCGTTGCGAGGCCGCGACGGCGCCGCCGGAGTACTCTCACTCTACCTCCGGGCAAAGCAGGGTTTTACGAAGGATCATTTGCGACTGTTGCTGGCGGCGAGTTCGAAGCTCGGATTGTCGGTCGAGAACGCGTTGCAATTTGAGAAAGCACAGGACACTGCGAGCACCGATTTCCTGACTGGGCTGCCGAACGCCCGCTGGATCTGCGTACACCTCGAACAAGAGATTGCGCGCTCTCGGCGTAGCGGCACTCCGCTGGCGGTACTGTTGAGCGACCTCAATGGATTCAAAAGTGTGAATGACAACTTCGGCCACCTTGTCGGGAACAAGCTGTTGCAGCAGATCTCAAAGAACTTGAAGAACGCTTGCCGCGAGTATGACCAGGTCGGCCGCCTCGGCGGCGATGAGTTCGTGTTCGTCCTTCCCGAGCTCACCAAAGAGCGTGCCGAAGAGCTAAGGCCGCGACTCGAACTCGCCGTCGAGGAAGCCGGCCAATCGATTTGCGGCGCCAAAGTGGTCACCGCAAGCATCGGATGCGCGTTTTATCCGAAAGATGGCTCCACGGCCGAGGAGCTCTTGTCCGAGGCAGATCGCCGGATGTACGAGGCCAAGGAAACCTACTACAAGCTGCGTTGTGAAGCTCCTCGGCTTCAGGTTGGTTGATGGGCGTCGCCTGTTTGACTCTCTGGAGCGATGCTTTAAGCGCGAAAACAGGATGAGAAATAGAATCCAAAGGATTGCTGGGCGGTTGCTCATGCTTGTCGCTCTCTGCCTTCTTGGCGGCTTGATGAGCGCGTCGCTCGTCCGGCTTGCTCCCGGCTACGGTGTGGACGAGCGGGAACTGGATCCTCGCCTCAGCCAGGCAAGCGTAGAAGCCATTCGGAACTCCCATCGCCACGGTTCCAGCCTTCTTTCCTACTACGGCCAGTATCTCGCGGGAATCTTACACGGCGACCTCGGTTCTTCGGAGTGGCTACACCGCCCCATTTCATCGCTCATTAAAGAACGTTTTCCGGTGACCGCTAAGTCTGTGACGCTCGGCGTCTGTTTGGCCTGGGGACTGGCCCTCGGGATTTCCCTTGGAAGCGTGTACCGTCGCCGGTTGTTCCTTGATATCGCGGGGACGCTCGCCAGTGGCGTGCTCATCGCGCTGCCGGCAGCGGTGGTCGCCATCTTCTCGGTTTATTTTCGCGCACCCGCGTTTTTGGCAATCTCGGTCGTGACGTTTCCCAAATTGTTTCGCTACTCGCGAAATCTTCTCGCGCATGCGTACGCGCAGCCCTGCGTCCTGGCTGCACAGGCGCGCGGAATCGGACAGACGAGAATTCTTTTCTGCCAGGTCCTTCCATTAGCGGGTCCCGCGCTTTTCGCGCTTTTGGGGGTTTCCCTGAGCATGGCGTTCGGTGCCGCAATCCCTATCGAAGCACTCAACGATTCCCCAGGAGTGGGGCAGCTCGCTTGGCAGGCCGCGCTCAATCGCGATCTGCCACTAATTATGAATCTGACGTTGCTCATCACCCTGATTACTGTGACGGCAAACTCGCTTGCCAGCGTTGCGAACGAGAGGATCTCCCTGTGAGTTCCCGCAGCAAGCTTCGCGGAGTCTGCAGCGCGATTTTATGCTTCATTTTCGCCGTTGGCCTGTTTGCCGGCGCAGTCAGTCCCTATTCCTATGCCAAGCAATTCCGCGAGCGGCCGAACGCCGCACCGTCCGCGTCCCACTGGCTTGGCACCGACAGTCTCGGAAGAGATCTCTTTGCCCGCTTAGCGTACGGAACGCGCGTGTCCCTGTTGCTGGCGCCGGCAGCCGCGTTGCTGTCCACGCTCATCGCCGGCGTCTTCGGGGGCCTCGCGGGACTGTTGGGCGGATGGTGCCAACGACTGATCCTTGCGGCTGCTGATCTGTCGATGGCCCTCCCCCTGCTGTTTGTCCTGCTAGCCCTCCGGGCGTTGCTTCCTCTGGATATTTCCCCCGTTGTTTCCGTCATGGCCACCTTTGCGCTGCTGGGTTTGCTGGGTTGGCCGTCTTCGCTGCGTGTGGTCTGGGCGGCCACAAAAAATCTCCGAAATTCCGACTTTCTTCTGCTTGCTCGCGCAACAGGATGCGGGCGGTGGAGAATGATCGTGCGCCACGTTCTCCCGAACTTGCGCCCCGTCCTGTTGGCTCAATTTTGTATTTCCATTCCCCTATTCGTCCTCACCGAAGCCACTCTGAGCATGCTGGGACTCGGCGTAATGGAACCACTTCCTTCTTGGGGCAATCTTTTGCGCGGACTCGAAGACCTTTCTGCCATCGGCGCAAATCCCTGGAGACTCTCGCCTCTCGTCCTGCTGGCTCTGGTGGTGATCTGCTTTCAACTTATTTTGCCCTCACAGGAGGAAACCGCGTGATGTCCCGTTTGCAAGGAAACCTGGCCCTCTTGATCCTGGTGGCCCTCGCGCCTCCTGTTGGTGCGCAGACAGGCGGCGAACTCCACTTCTGCCTGCACGGCGAACCCAAAACCTTCAACCCCGTCTTGGTTGACGATGAAGCCTCGGAAAACATCCGCTACCTAACGGGTGGAGTTCTCATTCGACTGAACCGGCAATCGCAGGCGCTCGAATCCGCCCTCGCAACGTCTTGGACGATCTCTCACGACCGGCGCACCATCACGTTCCGCTTGCGCAAGGGAGTCCGTTTTTCCGACGGGACGCCGTTCCGTTCTGAGGACGTCGCCTACACCATGCGACTTCTCATGGATCCCGAAACCCATTCCCCCACAGGCGACGCTTTCCGGTCGGGAGAAGGAACTGTGCAAGTTGAAACTCCCGCGCTGGATGTTGCGGTCATCACATTTCCCGCTCCTATCGCTGGGCTGGAGCGTCTGTTCGACCAAGTCGCCATCCTTTCCTCCCATTCCCCCAAGAAGGAGATGGCCGTCCTCGGCCCCTTCCTGATCGCCGACTATAAGGCGGGTTCTTACGTGTTGCTCGAAAAGAATCCAAACTATTGGAAACATGACGCACAGGGACGCGCCCTGCCCTACATCGACCGCGTGCATTTGGACATCCAGCGGAATCGCGACATTGAGCTGCTGCGATTCCGCCGCGGCGAATTGCAGCTGATCAATCGCCTAGAGGCGGAACAGTTCGACCGCCTGCAGCATGAAAATCCCGCGGTAACGCGAAACGCGGGCACGGGCCTTGACGCCGAGGAACTGTGGTTCAATCAGTCTCCGGCGGCTCCGCTGCCCGAACACAAGAAAGCGTGGTTCCGGACTAAGGAGTTTCGCAAAGCCATTTCCATGGCCATCAACCGAGCGGATCTCTGCCGCATTGTTTATGCTGGCTATGCGAAACCCGCATACGGGCCCGTGTCTCCCTCTAACCATTTTTGGTTTAACGCCGCACTCGAAGAGGAGAAATACGATCCTCAAGGCGCCTTACGACTGCTGAGGCAAGCAGGTTTCCGCTCCGCATCCGACACGTTGCAAGACCGAGCGGGAAATCGGGTCGAATTCACGCTTGTCACCAATTCGGGCAATGCGGCCAGGGAAAAAATGGCGTCGATGATACAGGAGGACCTCTCGCAAGTAGGAATCAAGGTTAACGTTGTCACATTGGATTTTCCGTCGTTGATCGAACGAATGACGCGCACCTTCGATTACGAGGCCTGCATCCTTGGGCTCGTCAACACCGACCTGGACCCCAACAGCCAGATGACCGTTTGGTTAAGTTCCGGCGAGAACCACCAGTGGAACCCCGGCCAGGCAGCTCCGGCCACGCCGTGGGAAGCCGAAATCGACAAGCTGATGCGCGAGCAGGCGGCTGTTCCCACGGAGAAAGAGCGAAAGGCGAAATTCGACCGGGTTCAACAGATTGTCGCCGAACAGCAGCCCTTCATCTATCTCATTAACAAAGACGTACTTGTGGCCGTCTCTTCCAACGTTGTTGGCGCAGCACCGGTGGTGCTCAATCCTCCGGGATTTTGGAACGTGGAAACGTTGCGGCTGGGGCCCGCGCCGGAACTGGGAGTCCAGAAGTGACCTCTACCACGCCGCTGCTTTCCGCACGGCTCTCTGTCGACTATCGGAACAAGCCCGGCGTCCTCAGAAATATTGTTCTGGAGATTTCTCGCGGGGAGATTCTAGGACTCGTCGGTGAAAGCGGTTCCGGAAAAAGCACGCTGGCGCTGGCGCTTCTGCGGCTACTGCAGCCCGGAGGAGCGAAAGTTCAGGGTGAGGTTATTTTTCAGGGCGAGAACCTTCTTCAAAAAGCAGAGAGTCAGCTCCGCGCGATGCGTGGGCGGCAAATAAGTGTCGTGTTGCAAAGCCCCCTGACTTCTCTGAATCCTGCTCTTCGCATAGGAACGCAGCTCAAAGAGGCCTGGCGCGCGCACGCAAAGGGCACAAAAGAGGAGTGCTGCGCAGCCGTGAGCGTTGCGTTAAAGAGCGTGAGCTTGTCGGACGACGACGAATTCCTCGCAAGGCGTCCCTCGCAGCTGAGCGTCGGCCAAGGCCAGAGAATCCTTATCGCGATGGCGATTCTTCACCGACCCGCGCTGCTGATAGCGGATGAGCCAACCAGCGCACTGGACGTGATTACGCAATCGGAAATTCTGGCATTGTTCACTCGGCTTAACCGACAACTTGACGTGGCCATCCTCTACATTTCGCATGACCTGCCATCCGTGGCGGCACTTTGCAACCGGGTCGCGATCCTGCACGACGGAGAGATTGCCGAGTGTGATAGACCTGAAGTGATCTTCGATTCGCCGCGGCACCCGTACACGCGCAGCCTGCTGGCCGCCCTTCCCAGCGTGCCACGGCAGAGACCTCCCTTCGAGCCTTCTGATCGATTTGCCAAGGACCTGCTTCCAGTAAATGCGGGGACCTGCGAGTGA
>Ga0182041_10000729_pt1 | contig 15906 bp, 13 predicted proteins | sample flu12Cox44000178_FD_125967 | JGI IMG/M metagenome (GOLD analysis project Ga0182041, IMG submission 125967) | Lab enrichment of tropical soil microbial communities from Luquillo Experimental Forest, Puerto Rico - flux8day.12C.oxic.44.000.178 | ecosystem: Environmental > Terrestrial > Soil >...
CATCGCCGAGCGCCTACCCGACAGCAGCGAATGGTAAACCCATCCTTCCGCCCCTTCCCAATCGCGGATGCGGCGCCAGTTCTCGAATTCGGCGGTAATTTCAACTGGCATGCCGGCGCGCGTGTAGACCCAGCGCACCTCCTGGTCTTTGTTGGGGCCCGAGCGGACGTTGACCCGGTCCGACTTGAGGCTGACGAACCGCGGGACCGGTAGGCCACTCACCGAACCGGCGGCGACATCGCCCGCCGCAAAGCCGGCGAGCGATTGCAGCGCCACAATTGCGGCCCCGACTGTCGCACAGCCGAAGCGGCGGCATGCGGCGGCAAAGCTTTGTGTTCGTACTATCATCTGGTAGGAAAAGTAGGATTTTGACCACGCACGTGCGCCGCAGTGTGCTCGAGCACGGTTAAAGAGGGTTGAACGGCGGTATTTGGGAGTACCCAGGGGCCGCCGGACTCTTTGGTATCAAAGTATGTCGAAGAGCAAGAAGCCGCTGGTTGTCGTGACGCGCAAGCTGCCTGACAGCGTCGAGTTGCGCATGCGGGAACTTTTCGATGCGCGGCTCAATCCTGACGACAAGCCGATGACGCACGCCGAGCTCGCCGAAGTGGTCAAGAACGCCGACGTGCTGGTGCCGACCGTCACCGACCGGATCGACGCGTCGATCCTCAGCAAGTCCGGCGAGCGGCTCAAGCTTATCGCTAACTTCGGCAACGGCGTCGACAATATCGACGTCGCCACTGCCGTGCAGCGCGGCATCACCGTCACCAATACGCCGGGCGTGCTGACCGAGGACACCGCCGACATGACCATGGCGCTGATTCTGGCGGTGCCGCGCCGGCTCGCTGAAGGCTCGATGGTGCTCACCTCCGACAAGCATTGGAGCGGCTGGACTCCAACCTGGATGCTCGGCCACCGCATCTGGGGCAAGCGGCTCGGCATCATCGGTATGGGACGGATCGGCCAAGCAGTGGCGCGCCGAGCGCGCGCCTTCGGCCTGCAGATCCATTACCACAACCGCCGCCGGGTGGCGCCGCGAATCGAGGAAGAGCTCGACGCTACTTATTGGGAGAGCCTCGACCAGATGCTTGCCCGCATGGACATCATCTCGGTCAACTGCCCGCATACGCCGGCAACCTATCACCTTTTGTCGGCGCGCCGCCTCAAGCTGCTGCGGCCGGAGGCTTACATCGTAAATACGTCGCGCGGTGAGGTGATCGACGAGAATGCGCTGGTGCGCTTGATCGAATCTGGCGACATCGCCGGCGCTGGGCTCGACGTATTCGAGCATGAGCCCGCGGTGAATCCGAAGCTGGTGAAGCTCGCCAAGGCCGGCAAGGTGGTGCTGCTACCGCACATGGGTTCGGCCACGTTGGAAGGCCGCATCGACATGGGTGAGAAGGTCATCATCAACATCAAGACCTTCATGGATGGTCACCGGCCGCCGGATCGCGTTCTTCCTTCGATGTTGTGATCCGGAGCCGGTGGCCTTTTCGCCAGGCTCCGATCAATGCGCTGGCGCTGCTCAGGCTGATGGATGGGCGGCGCGCTATCGACGCCCGCCAGCCGCCACCTCCACCTAATACGAAATCGCCAGCCCTCTCAGGCGTGCCCGGACAAATCCTTAATGCTGGACTTATCGCCGCTGAGCACATTGGTTGGGTCCCAGACGTAGCTCAACGTTTCGAACCGCATGGAACGCGCGTCTATCATTAACAGCTTTCCCACCAGGCCTTCGCCAAAGCCAACGATTTCACGGATCACTTCCAGCGCCATCAGCGAGCCGAGTACACCCGGCAGCGCACCAAGAATGCCGGCTTCCGCGCAGGCCGGCACCGTACCCGCCGGCGGCGGCTCGGGAAACAGGCAGCGGTAGGTCGGATTGCGCGTGCCGTCGGCGCGCGTCTCGTGCGCGCGAATGGTGGTGAGCGAGCCGTCGAATGTGCCAACCGCGGCGGTTACCAGAGGCTTTTTGGCGAAGTAGCACCCATCCGACACGAGGTAGCGCGTGGCAAAATTGTCGGAGCCGTCGGCGATCAGGTCGTAGCGCGACAAGAGATTAAGTGCGTTCTTGGTGGTAAGCCGCACATCATGCGCTTCAACCTGTACATGCGGATTGAGCCGCGTCACGGCGGCGCCAGCCTCCGCGGCCTTCGGCTTGCCGATATCGTCAGTGCCGAAAATCACCTGCCGCTGCAAGTTCGAGAGCGCCACCTTGTCGTCGTCGACCACGCCGAGTGTACCGACGCCGGCGGCGGCGAGATACAGAAGCACCGGCGCACCCAGGCCGCCGGCACCGACCACTAACACGCGCGCCGCCTTCAGTTTCGCCTGACCGGGGCCGCCGACCTCGCGCAGCACGATGTGGCGCGCATAGCGTTCCAGTTCCTTGGGTTCGAGCATCGGGATTAACCCTATGGGTTTGCAAACGTTTCGGCCAGCCTATTGCTCCCTTGCCAGGCCGTCGCTACGGGGAAGGCGCGGTATAATCAGATCAAAGGTAGCGTCAGGACGACGCGGCGAGGATTGATTCTGGCAATGCTCCTTACGCTCCGTATCACGGCCGACAACGAGAGCGGACGGGCGTTGCTGCGGACCTACGAGCCGCGCCAGCAAGCTTCGCAGTTTCGCTGACACGCGAGACGCCGAAGACCGCCTGATACTAGTCGGCATTTCCGACCCGAACGAGCATGACGGCAACCGAAAGGTCATTGAGGTCAATGACAAGTTCGCCTACGGCCGCGCCATCAAATTGCGTCAGCCGGTGCCGATGACCGACCTTTCCGGCGCCGGCGGACTCGACGCGCAAGGGCCATGACGCCGCGGTGCTGTCCGGCATCGAGGTTTCTACGTCGCCGGTGTAGCTGATCAACACCGCCACCATCCGCAAGTTCCTCCCCGTGCACCGAAACCAGCGACGTCGAGGCGTCAGTCGAACGGGTTATCTCTGCGCGGAAATAGCTAGCGGTTCTTCCGTTCCGGTTTGCGCTTCTCGACAAAGGCTCTCATGCCTTCCTTCTGGTCTTCAGTGGCGAACAGGGAGTGGAACACCCGCCGCTCGAACAGCACGCCTTCTGCCAGCGGCGTCTCGAAGGCGCGGTTGACCGCCTCCTTAGCTGCCAGTACCGACGGCAACGACATGCCGGCGATGGTCTCGGCGACCTTCATCGCCTCGTCCATCAAGTTGGCCGCGGGCACCACGCGCGCCACCAGCCCGGAACGCTCGGCCTCCGCTGCGTCCATCATGCGGCCGGTGAGGATCAAATCCATTGCTTTGGCTTTGCCGACCGCACGGGTGAGTCGCTGCGTGCCGCCAATACCAGGAATGACGCCGAGCTTGATCTCGGGCTGCCCGAATTTGGCGTTGTCGGCCGCGATCACGACATCGCAATGCATAGCGAGCTCGCAGCCTCCGCCGAGCGCAAAGCCCCCGACCGCGGCGACGATCGGCTTGCGCGCGCGCGCGGCACGATCCCAGTCGGCGGCGAAATTACCCATGAACGCATTGAAAAAACTTTTCTCCGCCATCTCCTTGATGTCGGCGCCGGCGGCGAAGGCCTTGTCATTGCCGGTGATCAGCAGACAGCCGATCGCATTGTCCGCCTCAAAGGCGTCGATCGCCTGACTAAGTTCGGCGACGAGCGCGGGGCTGAGCGCATTGAGCGCCGACAGTCTGTTGAGCCGGATGATACCAACCCGACCTTTGGTTTCGACAATGATGTTCTGATAAGCCATTCAGGTCTCCAACTATCCGTCACTATTCTGTCGGCTATCGGCCCGCGGCGCTGACAAAAGTCAATCGAGCCTGGCCCCGGAACGCATGATGATGCAGGGAAGGTGGCGCATATCATCTCCGCACTGTCATTGCCTGACTTGACAATGCAATCCATGAGGCCGGACGGCAATCGTAAGGTCATTCCCCACTGCCGTCATCATGGATGCCTGGTCAAGCCTGGGCATGATTATGGACGGGCATCACTTCTGACAGCTTGGGCAAAAGAAGGTCGAGCGACTACTCTGCACGATACGCTTGATCTTGCCCTTGCAATGCCGGCATGGTTCACCCTCACGGTCATAGACCTGAAAATTGTGCTGGAAGTCGCCGAGCGCGCCGTCGGTGAGGCGGTGGTCGCGCAGGGACGAGCCGCCGGCGTTGATGGCGTCCTTGAGCACCGCCTTAATGGCATCGGCGAGCGCCACTGCGCGTACATTCGGCGCGCCCTTATGGTCGGCGATGGTGGAGGCAATCCGCTTGGGAGAGAGCCGCGCGCGGAACAGCGCTTCGCAGACATAGATATTCCCGAGCCCGCAGACCACGCGCTGATCGCTAAGCGCGACCTTGAGTGAGGTCTTCTTGCCGGCGCAGGCTTTCGCTAGCATCGCGGCGTCGAATTCGTTGCTCAACGGCTCCGGCCCGAGTGCGCGCAACAACGGTTCCTGCTCGAGCTTGCCGTGCGGCACGAGCTTCATTGAGCCGAAGCGGCGCGGATCGTTGAAGGTCACGAGTGCGCCGTTCGACATGTGAAACACCACATGATCATGCGCGGTGCTCTTTGAGCGCTCATGATAATAGACGCCAGGCTTCGAGTCCTTGCCGACACGAAACGAGCCCGACATGCCTAGATGCATCAGCAGCACGTCGCCCGACGACAGATCAGCGAGCAAATACTTCCCCCGCCGTCCGAGACCCTCAACCGATTGACCCCCGAGCCGCTTCTCGAAATCCTTGGCGACCGGCCAGCGCAGACCGCGGTGGCGCACCTCCACCTTGACTATGCGCGCGCCCTCCATGGCGGACGCCAGGCCACGGCGCACGCTTTCGACTTCGGGAAGCTCGGGCATTGGTTAATCGGGTCTTCGTTAATCGGGTCTTCATGACACATAGCGCCCCTAAGGTTCCCGCGCTATGGTCCTGCCCGCAAAGGACTATTGGTCATGGCCAAGACCGGAAAAAGGACCACCAAGACGACTCATTTCGGCGAGCAGACCGTGTTGCTCGCCGAGAAACAGGGACTGGTGAATGACGTTTTCCATTCGGTGGCGCGCCGCTACGACCTTATGAACGACCTGATGTCGGGCGGCCTGCACCGCGCCTGGAAGGACGCGCTGGTCACCGCCGTCAATCCACCGAAGAGCGAGCGCGACTTCGCGCTGCTCGATCTCGCCGGCGGCACCGGCGACGTTGCCTTCCGCGTGGTCGATGCGGGCGGGCTTGGCACACGCGTCACCGTCTGCGACATCAACACCGCCATGCTCGACGTCGGCCGCGACCGCGCCGTCGCCCGTGGCTATGAAGCCGTGGTGAGCTTCGAGCAGGGAAATGCCGAACAATTGCCCTACCCTGATCGGCGCTTCGATTGTGTCACCATCGCCTTCGGCATCCGCAACGTGCCGCGCATCGAGCGGGCGCTCGCCGAAGCCCATCGCGCGCTCAAGTTCGGCGGCCGCTTCCTCTGCCTGGAATTCTCCTCCGTCGACGTACCGGGCATCGATGCACTTTACGACCTCTATTCATTCCAAGTGATCCCGCGCCTCGGCGAGGTAGTGGCTGGCGACCGCGAGGCCTATCAATATCTCGTCGAGTCGATTCGGAGGTTTCCCAAGCCGGCTGCCTTCGCCAAGATTATCGAGGCTGCAGGATTCCGCCGGGTGTCCTTCACGGCGATGACCGCTGGCGTCGTGGCACTGCATTCGGGTTGGAAATTGTGATCGCCGGCGTGCCCCATTTTGCACGGCTGGCGCGTGCAGGATTTGTGTTCGCACGCGAAGGTGTGTTCCGCCTGGTCGACACCCGCGGCTTCCCACTGCCGGCGCACATGGCCATTTCGCTGGCGCGGGTGATCGAGCGGCCCGATGTCAAGACGGGGGCCAGCCGGCTTTCGGCCGCGCTCACCAAGTTGGGCCCAACCTACGTCAAGCTGGGCCAGTTCCTTGCCACGCGGCCCGACGTAGTGGGCGCTGACATAGCGCTCGATCTAGAAAGCCTGCACGATAAGATGCCGCCGTTCCCGCAAAGCGCAGCGGAAGCTGTGATCGCCAGGGCATTCGAGAAGCCGGTCAAGGAGGTTTACGCGAGCTTCGGGCCCGCGGTCGCCGCCGCCTCGATTGCGCAGGTGCACCGCGCCGAGGTCGAGGAGAAGGGCGTGCGCAGGCCGGTGGCGGTGAAAGTCTTGCGCCCCGGCATTGAGCGACGCTTCAAGTCCGATCTCGCCGCCTTTTTTTACGTGGCGCGTAAGGCCGAAAGCGTTTCGCTGGAGGCGCAGCGGCTTCGCCCGGTCGAGGCGATGGCGACGCTCGCCCGCTCGGTAGCGATCGAGATGGATTTCCGCCTGGAGGCCGCCGCGCTGTCCGAAATGGCGGAGAATACCCGCGAAGACACTGACTTCCGTGTGCCGGCGGTCGACTGGGACCGCACCGCGCGCGAGGTGCTAACGCTCGAGTGGATCGACGGCACGCCGCTCAACGACCGCGCCGCGCTCGAAGCCAAGGGCTTCGACCTACCGGTGCTCGGCCGCAAGGTGATCCAGAGCTTCCTGCGCCATGCGCTGCGTGACGGTTTCTTCCACGCCGACATGCATCCGGGCAATCTGTTCGTCGATAACGACGGGCGGCTGATCGCGGTCGATTTCGGCATCATGGGCCGGCTTGGCCCGAAGGAGCGGCGTTTCCTCGCCGAGATCTTGTTCGGCTTTATAACCCGCGATTACATGCGCACCGCGCAGATCCATTTCGACGCCGGATACGTGCCGCGCCACCACTCGGTAGTGAGCTTCGCGCAGGCGATCCGCGCCATCGGCGAGCCGATCCACAACCGTACCGCCGAAGACATCTCGATGGCCAAGCTCTTGATGCTGCTGTTCGAGGTCACCGGCCTTTTCGACATGCGCACACGGCCCGAGCTGCTGCTGCTGCAAAAGACCATGGTGGTGGTGGAAGGCGTCGCCCGCACGCTCGATCCCAAGCTCGACATATGGAGCACGGCCGAGCCGGTGGTGCGCGAATGGATCGAGCGCAATCTCGGTGCCATCGGCCGGCTGGAAGACGCCGCCAAGAGCGCCGGCGAAATCGGCCAATTCGCCGCACAGGTCCCGTCGCTGCTGACGCGTGGCGCCACGCTGCTCGACCAACTCGACGACATCACCCGCGCCGGCCTAGTGCTATCTCCGGAGACGGTGGAGGCGATTGGCCGTGCCGAGCAGCGCCGCAACCACGGGACCGCGGTGGCGCTGTGGGTGATCGCGGCGCTGCTGGCGCTAGTGGCGTGGCGGATGTTTTAGGCGCTGTCATGCCCGCGGCAGATCCCATCGCGGCACTGAGCTCCTGAAGCCGCGCGAGAACGTGGTACTGACGCGGTCGGTCGGCATGGCCTTATGTAACTAATAAGTTACCGCCTGATAGCATTGATTGCAATGCAATCAATTTGGGGTAAGCTGCAGAAAATAGGGCTTTTCTCATGGCGTCTCTGACCGTCCGGCAGCTTGATGAGCGGCTCAAAAAGCTCCTGCGCCTGCGTGCGGCGCGAAGCGGCCGCTCGGTCGAGGATGAGGTGCGCACCATCCTGCGTGATGCCGCCGAGCATGCCGGCATCGAGGCGTTGGAAGGCTTCACTCCACCGGCGACGAAATCTTCACGTCGCCCAGCGCCCTCGCCTGCTACCAGTACCAAACGCGTGCTTTTGATCATTGGCGGTGGCATCGCCGCCTATAAGTCGCTCGACCTGATCCGCAGACTGAAGGAGCGTGACATCGCCGTGCGTTGCATCCTCACCAAAGCCGCAGAGCATTTTGTCACTTCGCTGTCGGCCGGCGCGATCGCTGGCGAGCGTGCCTTCACCGACTTGTTCGACGCCAGCGGTGAATTCGACGTCGGCCACATTCGCCTCGCGCGCGACACCGACCTCGTTGTCGTCGCGCCAGCGACCGCCGACCTGATGGCTAAAATGGCCGGCGGCCATGCCGATGACCTCGCCACCGCCGTGCTGGTGGCGACCGGCGCCAAGATCTTGCTCGCGCCGGCGATGAACCCGCACATGTGGGCGCACAAAGCGACACAACGGAATCTGGCGCAACTTGTTGCCGACGGCGCCGCGCTCGTCGGTCCTAACGAAGGCGAAATGGCGGAAGTAGGCGAGCAGGGCACGGGCCGCATGGCCGAGCCGCTGGAGATTGCCGCCGCAGTGGCGAAGCTGCTTGGCGCGGGCGACTCGCAGACGCTCAAAGGCAAACGCGTGCTAGTCACGTCCGGTCCGACGCGTGAGCCGATTGATCCGGTGCGCTACATCGCCAACCGTTCCTCTGGCAAGCAGGGCCACGCCATTGCCGCGGCGGCCGCGCGCGCCGGCGCCGACGTGATGCTGGTGAGCGGACCAGTCAACATCCCCAACCCGCCGGGCGTGACCGTCGTCAAAGTCGAATCGGCGCGCGACATGCTGGAGGCGGTCGAAGCCGCCCTGCCCGCGGATGTGGCGATCTTCGCCGCCGCAGTTGCCGACTGGCGCGTCGCCAATCCAGGCGAACATAAGATCAAGAAGACGACGGGCAAAACGACGCATGAACTGTCACTAATCGAAAATCCCGACATTCTTTCGACCATCGCGCATCTTAAGCAGGGACGCCCGCGTCTTGTAATCGGCTTCGCCGCCGAGACCCGGAATGTCGCGACCAATGCCAAGACCAAGCTCACTGTCAAAGGCTGCGACTGGATCCTTGCTAATGACGTGTCGCCGCAGACCGGCATTATGGGCGGCGACCGCAACACGATCCAGTTGGTGACAGCCTCGGGCACCGAACCGTGGCCGCCGCAAAGCAAGGAAGATGTGGCCGCAACGTTGATCGATCGAATTGCCAAGGAGCTCGAATGAGCGGCACAATCGACTTTGACATCATACGACTCCCGCACGGCAAAGATTTGCCGCTGCCCTCCTACCAGAGCACATCGGCAGCAGGCCTCGACCTAATCGCGGCAGTGCCGGTGGATGCGCCGGTGATGCTGGCACCCGGCGCCCGCGCGCTCATCCCAACCGGCATCGCCATCGCGCTGCCGTCCGGCACTGAGGCGCAGATTCGCCCGCGTTCCGGCCTCGCCGTTAAGCACGGGCTCACGGTGCTTAATGCCCCCGGCACCATCGACGCCGATTATCGCGGCGAAGTGCAGGCGCTGCTAGTAAACCTCGGCAGCGAGCCGGTAGCGGTCACGCGCGGTATGCGCATCGCCCAAATGGTAATTTCAACCGTCGCGCGCGCGCATTTGCGCGAGGTCGACGTTCTCCACAAAACTCCGCGCGGACCCGGCGGATTCGGCTCTACCGGCTATTGATATAGCCTTACTTGGACGAATCCTGGATGCCCAATTGCCGTTGTTGTCTCGCAAGAGAAATCCTTGCGATCGCCGCCGAGTTGGTCTCCGAAGCGCTGGCGGAAGCCGAACCGCAGTTTTCAGCCGCGGTCGGCCGCATCAGCCTCGAACAGATGGCCAAGCAAGCCGACACGCCAAAATAGTGCGGCTACGACAGAGTCCGTTCACGATCTGGACTCTTTCGGCCAGAGTCCGCGCAGGAGTAAAGTTCGGCGATTCGCGAGCGGCGCGGCGGACGTCACTCGCATTCCTGGGGCAGTCGGAATGCCGGAGACGTTCCGGACGGCGAACGAGAGGCTGCGTTCTCGTCCGAGGTGGGGTGGAGTCCTCACCGCCTTCGTTTTTGCGATACTTTCTATTCTGATCAGCACACCGACGTGGGCCGGTGTGGGGCTGGTCTTTTTCACCATCGATGATGTCCTCACCATGGCGGCGGCGCTGAGCGGCTCGCAGGTCGCCACGCCCGTGCTGACGCTCGTCTGTTTCGCGGTTCTCGCCATCATCGCATTGCTGCGTACGCGCAAGTCGGCGGCCAAAGCCGCGGCAGTGGACGAAGCCGCGACGCTGCACACTGAAATCGAGCGGTTGAAGACGCTCCTCCTGTCGGAGCCGCAAGTACTCGTCGGCTGGCCTGCCGGCAGCGATCAAGCGGAGATTTTTGGCGACACGAGCTTGGTCGTTCCCGGCGCCGTGCCAGAGCGCGTGCTCGCCTTCGGCAGTTGGCTGGAGCCGACCGCCGCACAGCGCATGGAACGGGCGGTCGACATCCTACGCAACGAAGGCCGCGGTTTCGTGATGACGCTCACCACCACTGCCGGCCGGCCGCTCGAGGCGAATGGCCGTGCGTTGGCAGGACGCGCGGTGCTGCGGCTGCGCGACATCAGCGGTGTAGAAGTCGAGCTCCTGGACCTCGCAGCCCGCCACGACCGGCTGATGGGCGAGGTCGAAACTTTGAAGGCGCTACTCAATTCGCTGCCGGCGCCGGTGTGGGCGCGCGACCACGAGGGACGGCTGATCTTCGTGAACGAGGCTTATGCCCGCGCCGTGAACGCTGAGGATGCTACCGATGCAGTGACGCGCAGATTGGAGTTGCTCGACCACGCCGCGCGCGAAACATTACGCGCACGTACCGGGAGCGGACCCAACACGCGGCTACCGGCCATCATTGCCGGCCAGCGACGCATCCTCGACGTTGCCGACGCATCGAGCGGGGACGGCAGCGCCGGCATGGCGATCGACGCCACCGAGGTGGAAGCCATGCGCGCCGAGCTCGGCCGCATGGTGGAGGCTCACCGCCGCGTGCTTGACCAGCTGGCGACCGGCGTCGCCATCTTCAACGTCAACCGCAAGCTGATCTTCTACAACACCGCGTTCCGTTTGTTGTTCGAACTCGAAAGCGATTTCCTCGACCACTTCCCCACCGATAGCGCGGTACTCGACGTCTTGCGCGCCAGCCGCAAGCTGCCCGAGGAGCAGGACTTCCGACAGTGGAAACAGCAGCTTTACGAGGTCTATCGGGCCGTCGAGCCGAAAGAGCATCTCTGGCACCTGCCGGACGGCCGCACGCTGCGCGTGGCTACCGCGCCGAACCCGGAAGGCGGTGTGACATACCTCTACGACGACGTCACCGAGCGGCTCGACATGCACCGTCGCTACGGCGCCCTGATCAAGGTGCAGAGCGAAACGCTCGATCACCTAGCCGAGGCGGTCGCCGTGTTCGGCTCGGACGGCCGGGTGCGGTTGCACAATCCAGCCTTCCAGCGCATGTGGAAGCTCTCGCCCCAAGCGCTCGACCAACACCCGCACGTCGAAGAGGTCACCGCCTGGACGCAAGCGCTGCATGACGAAAACACCGTCTGGCGCAATTTACGCGCCGCGGTTACCGCCATCGACGAGCGCGAACCGATCGTCGCCCGTATCGAGCGGCGCGACGGCGTCATGGTCGACATGACTACCATGCCGCTGCCGGACGGCGCGACGCTCGTGACCTTCCAGGATGTAACCGACTCTGTAAACGTCGAGCGCGCACTGCGTGAACGGAACGAGGCCCTGGAAACCGCCGACAGCATCAAGATCGATTTCGTGCACCACGTGTCCTACGAGCTGCGCTCGCCGCTGACAAACATCATCGGCTTCGCCAACCTGTTGGGCGATCCAACCTTCGGCCCGCTCACCGGTAAACAGCGCGAGTATCTCGGCTACATCACCACCTCGACCAACGCGCTGCTGGCACTGATCAACAACATCCTCGACCTCGCCACCATCGATGCCGGCGCCATGACGCTTACGCTGAGCGAGGTCGATATCCGTACCAGCATGGAATCCGCCGCAGAAGGCGTGCAGGACAGGTTGGCGAAGGACAGCATCTCGCTCGAAATCAAGGCTTCACCCGGCATCGGCAGCTTCAGCGCCGACGAACGGCGGCTGCGGCAGATCCTCTTTAACCTGCTGTCCAACGCGGTCGGCTTTTCGCCACCGGGCGCGACCGTCACGCTGGCCGCCGAGCGGCGGCCGGACGCGGTGATATTCACGGTCACCGACCACGGCCCCGGCATTCCGCCGGAGGCACGCGATCGTGTGTTCGACTGGTTCGAGACCGATTCGATGGGCTCGCACCACCGGGGAACGGGATTGGGCCTGTCGTTGGTGCGCTCCTTCGTTGAGCTGCACGGTGGCACAGTGACAATTGATTCCACGCTGGGGCGTGGAACGACTGTCACCTGCACTTTCCCGCTGCAGAAGCCGGAAAAGTGGAGCGCCGCCGCCTAGCGCACCGCCGGCTATTCTGCCGGTTCCGGCACACGCGCAGCGGCGGGGGCCTTTTCTGCTCCCGTCACCTGCACGATCTGCCCGCTTTGGGCCGATATGCCGATCGCTTCCAGCGCCGCGATGGTGTCGATCATCTCCTGATACGTGACCGGATAGGACGCTCGGCCGGCAGCTGCGTCAGCGAACGCCTCGAGGTTGGCGCGTACCATCGACATCACCGGATATTCGACGGTCTGCGGCTTGCCGCCCTGCATGCATTTGATCATAAGCCAACCCTCCGGCGCCTGCGGATGAGTCTTGTCCTGGACCTGGACCCAACCCTTGTCGCCGAAGACCGCAAAGCGGATCGAGAACGGCGGCCCGAAGACCGACGAGATCAACGCGCTGGCGCCGTTCTTGAAGCTGACCAGAACGCCGAGCGTGTCGGGCGTCGGGCTGACCAGCGAGCGCATGTTGGCAAACACGCTTTCCGCCGGCCCGTTGATGGCAACGCAAATATCGAGGCCGTGGATGCCCAGCGCCGTCATTGATCCAGCCGGCGCCTCGCGTTTCTGCAGCCGCCAATTGTCGGCCGCCAACGGCCGCACGCCGAGAGTCAAGGTAGCCTCGCTCATCTGGATCTTACCGAGCTCGCCTGAACGCACCATGCGCAGAACCTCCTGCATGGCCGGTTTGAACCGGTGCTCGTGACCCACTGCGAGAACCACGCCATTGGCCTTGCAGGCTTCAACCTCAGCAACTGCGTCACGCCGGGTAAGCGCCAGCGGCTTTTCGCAGAAAACGTGTTTCTTGGCCTTGGCGGCGGCTTGCGCCTGCTTCGCGTGGATGCTGTGTGGCGTGCACAGCACGACGCCGCCGACATTCGGATCGGCAAGGACTGCATCATAGTCGGTGGTAAAATCCAGACCTTGCTGCTTGGCCCAATCGCCCACGGCGGGAAGAGGGTCGATCATTTTCACGGCGCGTATCTTCTGGCTGTCTTTCAACGCTTCAATGATGACCTTTCCCCACCAGCCCAGACCGACAACCGCGACGTTGAGCTGTCCACTCTGCGAGAAACCCATTTTGCTCATTGGTCGACTCCTTCACTTAGAGGTGCCGTTATTGCCCACCAAAGTCGGTCAGCCGGTGCCAACCTTTGGTACCGGCTGACGATCTCTTCCGGCCTTATCCTTTCTTGACCGGAATCAGCTGCTTCGTATTGACCAGGAGCATCGCGACGATGCCGATGACCGGGAATAGCGTCAACTCGATCAACGCCGCCGTACCCCAGCCAAAGTTGCCAACCAACGCACCCATCAGATAGCCGGCCGTGGAAGCGGCGCCAAACAGCGCGGTCAGGAAAATGCCTGAGGCGCGCCCGACCATCTTCGGGCGGACGCTCCTTTGCAGGAATGATAAGAGGTTCACGAAGACGAAGCCGCTGCCGACCGCGCCGACCATGAAGGACAGGAACGATTGCAGCTGGAGCGTCGTCGCCACGTTGTAGATCGAGTAGCCGACTGCCGCTAGGACGGCAAAGGCGATGGCCATGACCCAGTGTTGCGGGAAACGGTCGCCGCACCAGCCGCCGACGAAGGACAAGAGGCCGCCGAGGCCGAAGAAGCTCAGAGCCGCGGCTGCGTCCGCCGGCGGGAATTTTAGCCCGCTCTGCAAATACGTGGTGTAGAGGCCGATGTAGCCGTACAGCACGTAGCCGAGGATGATGCAGCCGATGGAGCCAATGATGACGTTGCGGTTCCACAGATTGGCCGGCATGTAGCCAAACGCCGCCTCGTCGACCGGGCCTGCCTTGCCGGGTCCCTCGCTCTCGGTGAAGCCCTTCGGCACTAGCATCAGCACGATGGCCGCCAGCACGAAGCCTGTAACGGCAAACCAGACAAACGGCGTCTGCCAGTTGCCCGCGGCTTGCGAGATCATGGCGCCGGCGCGCGGGCCGAGGAAGGCGCCCGCCCCATATGACAGAATCAGCCAGCCGATGAAGAAGGACCGCTTCTGGTAGAAGTAAGCGCCGATTGCCGCGAACAAGCCCGCCATCTGCATGCCTTCGCCGACGCCGGTCATGGCTCGGTAGAAGAGCATGTCCCAGAAGCCGAACGCGTAGATCGTCGCCAATGTGAACGCCGAATAGATCACCATGGCGATGAGAATGATCGCTTTACGTGACGTGCGATCCAAGATGTAGCCGGTGGGAATACCGGCGACCGCCAATCCCAGCGTGAACACGGTCGACATCAATCCCGCGACCTTGAGGTCGTAGCCAAACGCCTGTCGAATTGCCGGCAGCAAGGTCGGGAAGATTTGCCGGTCGGCGGCGTTGATTGCATAGGCCAAGCACATAATCGCCAGGAAGACGATCGACAGCGCCAGGGAATAGCGGAGAGTCAGTCCGCCAGGGGACTTCGCTCTTGCCGCGAACGTTTCAGGTGTAGTCGTTGTCATGGCGTTTGGTCCTCCGCTTTCGCCTTGAGTTCAGCTGTATCGTTTGTCAGTGGCACTTCCATCGAACCAATCGAACGAGTCCGATGTCGTTTTCACGATGACGTTCTTCAGACGCGTGTAGTCTTTGTAGCAATCGATCCCGTTTTCCCGCCCGATTCCACTTTCCTTGAAACCGCCCCAGGGAGACGCGGGACCGATGCGGTGGTGGTCGTTTACCCAGATGATGCCCGCGTCGAGCTGCTCGGCGACGGAATGCGCTCGGCAAACGTCATTGGTCCAGATCGCCATCCCCAAGCCGAACCGCGTGCCGTTGGCGAGCTCGATCCCTTCCTTTTCAGAGCTGTAGCGCATGAGACAGACGACCGGGCCGAAGATCTCCTCCTGCGCGATGGTCATGTCATTGGTGACGTCGCTAAAAACGGTGGGGCTGACGTACCAGCCCCGATTGGGCAGCTGCGCCTTGCCGAAGGCGAGCGTTGCCCCCTCGCGGATGCCCGTTTCGATGAATCTCGTGACGCGGTCGAGCTGACGTTTCGCGACCAAGGGTCCGATATCGGTACTGTTATCGAGGGGCGGGCCGACGCGTAGCTTGCTAACCTTGTCGACGAAGGCGGACAGAAAGCGATCGTACATCGTGTCGTGAACCAGAACGCGCGCGCCCTGCACACAGGTTTGCCCGCTGGCAATGTAGCCGGCGAACACCGTTCCGTTCACCGCAGCCGTGAGGTCAGCATCGTTGAAGACGATCGAGGACGCCTTGCCGCCCAATTCGGCCGCGACCCTGACCAGATTCCGTCCAGCGCCCGCGGCAACGTCGCGCCCGGTCGGCGTACCGCCGGTTAGGTCGAGCTTGCCGAGCGCCGCGTTCTCGGCCAGCGCCTTGCCGGCAACAGCGCCGAACCCATGCACGACGTTGACTATGCCGTCGGGCATGCCGCTCTCGCGCATCAACTCCGCCAGCATGTTGATCGTCACCGGCGCGAGCTCGGAGGGCTTGATGACGACGGCGTTGCCAGCAGCCAAAGCCGGCGCCAGTTTCTTGGTAAGAATTAGCAGCGGGTGGTTCCAAGGCGTGAGCAGCCCGACGACGCCCAGAGGTTCGCGCCGCGTGTAATTTAGGTAGCCGCGCCCGAACGGCGGCAAAGTATCTTCCATCGTTTCGGCGACGCTCGCGAAATAGTCGTACCACTCCGGCAGCCGGCCGAGTTGCGCGCGCATCTCTCGAATCGGACGTCCAGTGACCCGCGACTCCGCCTCGACGAGCGTCGCAATGTTCTGGCGCAGCTGCTCCGCTACTTTGCGCAGCGTGCGGATGCGCAGATCGGCCCGCGTGCGCCAACC
>Ga0182041_10000731_pt1 | contig 15895 bp, 17 predicted proteins | sample flu12Cox44000178_FD_125967 | JGI IMG/M metagenome (GOLD analysis project Ga0182041, IMG submission 125967) | Lab enrichment of tropical soil microbial communities from Luquillo Experimental Forest, Puerto Rico - flux8day.12C.oxic.44.000.178 | ecosystem: Environmental > Terrestrial > Soil >...
CACCATGACCATGTCGAGGGCCTCTTCCAGGGTGTTCGTTGTATAGGGGCGCGTGGGGCCCGTCGAAGCGGGAATGACGTTCGCGAAACCGCATACCTTAATAATGTCCGGCGCGTGGCCCCCGCCCGCGCCTTCGGAATGGAACGTGTGGATAGTCCGCCCCTTGAATGCGGCGATCGTGTTTTCGACAAAGCCGCTTTCATTCAACGTGTCGGTGTGGATCAGCACCTGGATGTCCATGTCATCCGCGACGGATAGGCAACAGTCGATCGCAGCTGGTGTTGCCCCCCAGTCTTCGTGAAGCTTCAAGCCACAAACTCCAGCTTCGATCTGTTCCACCAAGGCGGAGGGTGAGCTTGCGTTGCCTTTTCCGAAAAACCCCAAGTTTACGGGGAAGGAGTCGGCGGCCTGTAGCATCCTTTGTATGTGCCATGGCCCAGGCGTGCACGTGGTGGCGGTTGTCCCCGCGGCGGGTCCGGTTCCGCCGCCCATCATTGTCGTTACCCCAGAGAACAGGGCTTCTTCGATCTGCTGGGGACAGATGAAGTGGATATGGGTGTCGATCCCACCGGCAGTCACAATATTTCCTTCGCCGGCGATAATTTCGGTTCCCGGGCCAATGATAATGTTCACGTTCGGTTGCACATCGGGATTGCCGGCTTTTCCAATCGCGGCAATGCGGCCGTCCTTAATCGCGATGTCCGCCTTCACGATTCCCCAATAGTCCAGAATCAGGGCGTTGGTGATGACCGTATCGACCGCGCCTTCGCGGCGCGTCCGCTGCGATTGTCCCATCCCGTCGCGGATAACCTTTCCGCCCCCGAACTTCACTTCCTCCCCATAGGTTGTCAAATCCTTCTCCACCTCGATGAGGAGGTCGGTATCCGCAAGGCGCACTTTGTCGCCAACCGTTGGGCCGAACATTTGCGCATAAGCGCCTCGACTCATCTTGTGAGGCATCGTCGGCTACCTCGAGCAAAGACTCATTTCGATTGCCCTGTCGGCAAACTTCCCATGACCGCCTGATTGAATCCGAAAACCAAGCGCGCGCCCTGATACGGAATGAGGGAGACTTCGCGGGATTGCCCCGGCTCAAATCGCACAGCTGTTCCCGCGGGAATGTCCAAACGGCACCCGAGCGCCGCCGTGCGATCGAAGTCGAGAGCCGCGTTGGTCTCGGCAAAATGGTAGTGACTGCCGACCTGTATCGGCCGATCCCCTGTGTTCGCGACCCTCAAGGAAATGGCCTTGGCTTCCTTGTTCAAAACAATCTCTCCCGCCGCTGCCAAAATCTCTCCAGGAACCATTTTGTCGCTCCCTAGCGAATGGGGTCGTGAATGCTGACGAGTTTCGTGTTATCCGGAAACGTCGCCTCCACCTGCATTTCGTGAATCATTTCCGGGATTCCTTCGATGACCTGATCGCGAGTCAGTAGCTTCCCGCTTTCGGACATGAGTTCCGCAACGGACTTGCCTTCGCGGGCTCCTTCGAGCACAAAATCTGTGATCAGCGCGACGCTCTCCGGATAGTTAAGCTTGACGCCTCTGGCAAGCCGCGCCCGTGCGACCTGCGCCGCCACCGCTATCATTAGCTTGTCTTTTTCTCGCGGTGTGAGATTCATAGAATCTGCAACGCAAAATTCATACTCAACACGACCACATCCTCGGCACTTGGAAAGGTCCTTGAGCCAGTCCGTTACCGAACTGCTGAAGCACATAACGCAGTGCGGTCCTGAGATCGTAGGACGTTCGTGCGGCAAATCGGGCGACCATCAGTCCGGCAACCTGTGTCACCGCACAGTGGCAGGCAAGCGAAGAGGCCAGGTCGCGCACGAGTTCGAGACGCGCTCCGGTCTCACTCCCGAAGTACACCAGCGTCGCTACGCCGCAGCAGTCGGACAGAAGCGCTTTGCGACTAAGGTGTGGAACAACCGCATCGGTGATTCGGAAGCTGTCCGCCCAGACGAGTCTCCCGTCTCTCACGACGTGCCAGCGATCCGTGATAGTTCCTGCGGAGAGTCTCTCGCCATGGGCGGCGCGGCCCAGCACCAACCATTCCAGGGCAAGCAGCTCCGTCCCGGATGTGACCTCAACGTGTGTTTCGCGGAAGACGCGGGCGCGATCGAAGACGATGGTTTCCTGCGGCAGCCATGCAAGTTTGGCGGTGTCGCTAGCTTTCAGGGTGGTCAGGATGTGCGCGGATTCCTTGAGGGCTCGATAAACCTTCTCCGCTGCCTGAGTTGTGATCGCGATGGACGCGTCTTCAATCGCCGTCACATCTGTTTGAAGTCGATCTCCTCCGGCGACACCTCCACAGGTATTGATAAGAACAGCTTCCTCAAGTCTGGCACCGGAGGTTCTCGGGAAGAGGACGCGAATCGGGGATTTTTGATAAACGTCCATGACTCGAGTGCCTTTCTCAGAACCGCCAAGTACGATCCGACATGAGCCTTCCGCTCTCTGCAGAACTTTGTCCGATGAAGTTTCTGGCCGTGGCGCAAGCACAACTGAAGCGTCTGTATGTTCCATAGTGGAGGGCGAGTGCCGCTTGGGCGGCTGGGCCGCTTCCGGAATGGGCTCGGTACAACAGAGCCTTACATACTCGGAAGCGGCCGTTCATCGCATCCGCCCGTGGGGGACAATCAAAAACCCGCGAGGCCTTGTGGACTGTTGTACGGGATCTTGACGCTGGTCACTTCCTTGAGCGAGCCATCCGGTTCCGCGGAGTAGCCGACCAGTTTGCATGCGTTCCCATAGATCTGATACAGAAAGGCGCCATCCGGGGTCACCCAGTTGTCGGCTGGCCCGCTAGTCACCGTTGTGTTGAGACCTCTGGCCGTGCCATCTCCCGGAACCTTCGGGCACGCCGGGTCCTTCGCGATTTCGAGCCCCTTGCCGTTAATGCGGTAGCTGGTGATGTAGCTGTAACCGAAGTTCGTCGCGAACACAAATCGATCGTCCGGAGAGATGCCGAGCCAGCAGAGCTCAGAAGGAAGACCTGCACTTGTATCGATCTTCACCAGAGGGCCTACATCGATCTTGCCGTCTCCATCGATCGTCGCCAGGGCGCATCCGTCGCCAACGGCGTAGCCAATCACGAAAGTATCCGGTCGGCTGTTGAGGAAGGCGAGGTAAAACGGAGAGCCGGCCTTCGCGTCCTGGAACTTCGCAGCGCCGAGCGACCCGTCACCGCGCAGGGGAAACACGACGAGGCCGTCGGGATCCGGAGCATTCGAGGCGATCACCCGGTAGGAGCCGTCCTTCTGTGGCACCCACAGAATGGGCGAGCCGTCCGGATATAAGCCTGTATGAGCGATAGGGCGATCGAACGTAGTGCCGACCAGGAGAAATTTCCCGTCCGGCGAGAGCACAGCCATGGTCGGAACGCGGTCGTTCTTGTCCGCGGTATTCACGGTATGCCGATCGTTTCGCGCGGTCAGCTTGCCTTCGCTGTCGACCGACATCAGCCGAAGATGGTCGGGGCCAAACGAGTGCAGCACGTAGAGGATGCCCTTCGAAGGGGAAAATGCGAGCGACTTGGCGGTCCCGCTCTTTCCCTCGGTGGGATTCCCCGTCGGCTTGCGATCCAGCAGCTTCAATCGGCCGTCTTCGGCGACGGCAAAGCTCGACACGGAATTGTCGCCGCCATTTGTCGTAAAGAGAAACCGTCGATCCGGTGAGAGGATAATGCTACCCGCCCCCTCGAAAGCGTTAGGCGCACTTTCCTGACCACTGATCGGCTTGAACGTGCCGGAGCCGCTGCCGCCGGTAGGAATACGCTCAACCTCAGTGAGTTGACCGTCCTCGCCGCAACGATAGTGAACGATGGCGTTTCGCATTTCGTTTGTCTGCATGTACAGATGGCCGCCGCGGCCATTCGACATACTCATCGGCTTCGACATCCCCATTTCTTTCGACATGTTTCCTCCCTTTGTCATGCTGGACTCCTTTGCCATAGCTTTTTCTTTCTCCTCGTGGTTGAAATTGGATTCGCTGCAAACGTCCGTACGTAATCCAAACTATTTGGTTATGTCTCCGTCACGGAGAATCGGGTAGAACTGGACCCAAGTCATGTCCGTCTTGGCGACGAAGGATTTGTGACAGCTAGCACACTCGGCCGCGGATGCCTCCTTGGCCCACGAAGAATAAGGAAGCGGGTGATGTCCAAAGTTAAAGAAACCCCAGCCGTTCGTTGCAGCAAATCTCTTGCTGTCCTTCACCGTGACATCCATGCCGTTGTATTCGCCGTTGAAATATCCTCTACCGGATGGTTCGGCGCGCGAACCATCGGGAAAGGTTGGATTCAGGACGCGCGTCAGTTCCTTCACGAGAACGGTACCCTCGGGAAATGAACCGGTCTTAAGGTAAACGTCCAGGTTTTTCTCCTCGACGTAAACATGGTGGTATTCAGGGAAGCCCGCCATGCCGTTGTTGAGGCCATTCGGTGTCAGGGGAGCGCCAATAAAGACCCAGTGACGATAACCCTCTGGCAGCTTTAGCTTCCCATCGGCGTCAAACACGGCAGTTGATTGCGGGGCGGCTGCGACGCGGCCCGAGTAGCGCGGGAATATGCTGATGGCAAGTACCCCCAATCCCAACATGACTATCACCAGTACTTTTCGCATTTCACAGTCTCCTTTGCAGTGTTTGCGAAGCAGACCGGCCCTCGTCGCGCGTTGTCCGTTACTTCGAAGCGAGAACCGGATAACCTTGCACGTAAACCCAATCCGTTCCCCTCGCGGGGATGTGGCACCCCAGGCAATCCTTCTTATAGTCTGTTGCAACTTGCTTGTCGGGAGCGTCGGAGGTGTACAGAGCCCAGCCCCAGCCATCCCCCCACAGTGGATTGTTGGAATAGCGGCCTTTCTCGTCCTTGATCATCACGAACCAGACCTTGGTTCCCGCAGCCCAATGTGCGTCCCCTGTGGTCATCGCACCATGGTCCGTACCGAAAACTTCTTTTACCAATACGGTTCCATCAGCGAATTTGCCCGTCTTGCGGTAATACTCAGCGGTGCCCGGCGAAGCGTAGGTGTAATGCATCTCTGCGCCACCCTTTGGATCGAGCACCGTAAAAGTTCCGAGCGCCTGATATCGATCCCGGTAGTCTGGTGGCTTCCGAATGTTCCCAGCCTTATCCACAAAGCCAAAACCTCCGCGAGTGTTGTCGCTCTGTGACCGAACTTGCTGGTAGCCGACCAAGAAGAGCGCGAGGATGATGAGCGAGCCAACGATGTAGCGCTTTGGTGGGTGAATGCTCGATAGCCCTCGACTTGGGCCACCGAATCCGCGGCTTTCGTTCACGGTTTGTAGCTGTCGTTTAGTGTTCATTTCTCTTCGTCTTGTTGCAAACGCAGCGCCAATCTAAAAAGCACTCATTTTCTTGGTCACACGCAGAAGAGTTCGCGCGATGCTTCTGCTCGCGTGTCGAAGTGTGTCGAAAAGAAGTCGCGGTCTCTCTGTCTGACGCTATTGCGACACTACGGCTTCGGCTCAGGAATTTGTGAAGCTCCGGATGAAGCCATCCCTGCTCGCATAGGAGGTCTCCAGCGACGAGTCGGGCAATCGCGCCCCTGCCGACAAGACGTCGCATACATGCTTGGTGATGTGCGAAGGAAGAATTGAACATGCAATGCTCTGCGAAAATCGTGCGGATGGTGGCTTCGAGTCCGATTTCGAGTGGAGCGATTATTTGCTCTCGCCGCTCGAACCATGGTCAAGTGGTGTTGGGGAAATGTGGTCGAGATAGTTGCTGATTGTCTTCAGGGCAATGCCGAGAAGAATCTCCATCACTTGCTCCTTTTTGTAACCCGCGGCAAGAAACTTCTGAATGGTCTTCGCTTTCGCATAGCCGCGTTCGCGGACCAGTTCTCTTACCAAACTTACGAGGGCATTGAGCTTGGCGTCTGGAACGGGTGTATTGTCGTGAACTGCAGCGATAACCTCTGGGGGCGTGAGGAGACTCTTCGCAATTGCTGAATGGGCAGCCGCGCAGTAATTGCAGTTGTTTTCTACGCTAGCCGCTAGCAAAATAATCTGCCTCTCTTTCGAAGAAAAGGAACTCTTCTCAAACACGCTGGCCAAAGCGAGATACCCTTCTAGGACTGTCGGGTTATTCGCAAAGATGGCGATTAAATTGGGGATGAAGCCGAGCGATTTGTGAACCTTTTCCAGCATCGGCTTTGAGACTTCCGGGGCCGTAACAATGGTTACTGGTGCAAAGAGCGTATCCGCGGTACTGCTCACGTTCTTTCTCCCTCTGGCTCAGCGGCTCGACGTCACTGAACAAACGATCGTATTTTCATGGCTGAGAGGATCTTTGCACGCGGGGTAAGACTTATTCCGCATGGAACAATCGTGGTTCGGCCGTTCAGCCGAACACGCGCAGATCCTCAACCCAGTGCTGGGGCCGCCGACTCCTGAATCCTTGGTTCTCCAAATTCAAGTCGATCTCTATTTTCCGATTACGCGCAGAAGCATTCCCGCCAATCCTCCACCGATGAGCGGACCCAGGATCGGGACGAGCGCATAACTCCAGTCCGAACCTCCTTTGTCTGCGATGGGTAGAACCGCATGCGCCAGTCGCGGCCCAAAATCTCGAGCGGGATTAATGGCGTAGCCTGTGGTTCCGCCGAGAGATAGCCCTATTCCCCAGACCAGCGCAGCCACTAGGTATGGGCCCAGTCCTGAAGCAGGCCCGGACGCTGCTACCGCCTTCGAAAAGATTGCCCCGACGACGAAGACAAGGACAAAGGTTCCGATAATCTCGCTGATCAAGTTAGCGCCAAAACGCCGGATCGCAGGACCAGTGCAAAAACACGCCAGTTTCAGCCCTTGGTCCGGCGTTTCCTTCCAATGCGGAAGAAAATGGAGCCACACGAGAACAGCTCCGGCGAACGCGCCGGCCATTTGAGCAAAAAGAAAAGGCACGAAGTTCGCGAAATGAGCGGAGGATATCGCAAAGCCCATCGTGACCGCGGGATTTAGATGAGCGTCGCTGCTGCCACACGCTATCGCGGTGAACACACCGGCCATCACTGCGAACGCCCAACCGCTTGTGATCACCATCCAGCCCGCCCCTTCGGCTTTCGAGCGTTTCAACAGCACGTTCGCGACGACTCCGTCACCCAAGAGAATCAGCACGAGTGTTCCCATGAATTCGCCGAAGCATTTCGCAAGCATTCGCACTCCTTCCCCGCTTTCAAATTCTGTTACCTTCGATCAGGCGGCCCAGTCAAACGAGCGCGTGACGGCCCGCTTCCACAAGCTATACATCTCCTCCCTCTTCCCGTTCTTGAGATTCGGTTGCCAAGTACGGTCGACGGTCCAGTTCGCGCGCAGATCCTTGAGATCCTTGAAGTAGCCGACCGCCAGGCCGGAAGCGTAGGCTGCACCGAGCGCGGTTGTCGCATCCTTCGTTAACGGCCGAACAACAGGCCGATCGAGAATGTCCGCCTGGAACTGCATCAGCAGCTCATCCGCGACCATGCCGCCATCCGCCCGGAGGACGTCCAGCTTGATACCCGAATCTTTTTCCATCGCCTCGAGCACGTCACGCGTCTGAAAAGCTGTTGCCTCCAGCGCGGCGCGTGCTAGATGTCCCTTATTCGCATAGCGTGTCAGTCCAGTGATCACTCCACGCGCACTATCCTTCCAATAAGGAGCGTATAAACCGGAAAACGCTGGAACAAAATAGACGCCTCCGTTGTCTTCTACGGTTCTTGCCAACGCTTCAATGTCAGAACTCTTTGCAATCAAACCAAGGTTGTCACGCACCCATTGCACCAGTGCGCCCGTAATGGCGATGCTCCCTTCGAGAGCATAGTGGACCGCCTGTTCGCCGAGTTTGTACGCAATGGTCGTCAGCAATCCAGACTTGGAGTCCACTTTGCGGGTCCCTGTGTTCATCAGCAAAAAGCAGCCTGTGCCGTAGGTGTTTTTCGCTTCGCCAGCTTCAAAGCAGGTTTGACCCACCAAAGCGGCCTGCTGGTCGCCTAGAATTCCAGCGATCGCCACATTTTTTATGGAGGGCTCCTTGGCCAGTCCGTAGGTTTCGCTGCTCGATCGGATTCTAGGCAGCATCGCTTCCGGAATGCCAAAGGCATCAAGCAATTCTTTGTCCCACGAGAGTGTTTCGAGATTCATCAGTTGCGTGCGGCTAGCGTTTGTCAGGTCGGTAATGTGAGCGCCGCCCCTGGTTCCACCGGTCAGATGCCAAACGAGAAACGTATCGACGTTTCCGAACAGAGCATCCCCAGCCTCGGCCAGTTCGCGGGCGCCCTTGATGTGCTCGAGAATCCAACGGATCTTCAGACCACTGAAATAAGTCGTAAGCGGTAATCCGGTCTTGCTCCGAAAGCGGTCCTGGCCTCCAGCTCTTGCCAGTTCCCGGACATAATCGGCGACGCGCGTGTCCTGCCAGACAAGCGCGTTTGCAACGGGCTCGCCGGTCTTCCGATTCCAGATGATCGCCGTCTCCCGCTGATTCGTGATTCCAATGGCTGCAAGGTCTTGAGGTTGAAGGCCTCCTTTTGCCATGGCCTCCGCGATCACCTCGCGCGTGTGCTGCCAGATTTCGTCTGGGTTGTGTTCCACCCATCCGGGGTTCGGATAGATTTGTTCATGCTCCTTTTGGGCCACTGCTTTTACCCGACCGGCCCGGTCAAACACGATGAAGCGCGTACTCGTCGTCCCCTGATCAATTGCGCCGATGTGATCTGACACTGTGCTCCTCCTCAGAAAATCTTTTGCCTAAAGACTCCTTTTGAGCTGCCGCCGGCCTCTATTTCTCGTGACTGTTTAGGCTTCTTTGCGCATCTTCTCTGTCATCGTCGGAAACAGAGTCCTCACGGAAAAGACCGGCTGCCTTCAATAGGCGACGGATCTTTCTCACGTACCCAGTGATCGCAGCCTCGGTTACGGAAGTGGACCAGTTCAACTCTTTCGCCATCAAACGACCCACCGTCGGGGCCGCATCGATCGCCATGTGCCAGGAATAGAGCTGCAGCCCAATCCTCCGCGCAAGAACGTCTTCGATGGTTGCCGCCATTTCTTTGCGGATGGCATAAGTCACTTCCGCCCGGACCGCTGGATATCCTTCGACAATGAGATCAACGAGTGATCGGTCTTCGCGGCTCATCGCGAGGACGTTTTCGGCTGCCGTTCCGAACTTGGAAGCCAGATGACGCGCGGTTTCGGCAGAAATCGGATTTTTGAAGGACAGCTTCTTCCAACAATCATCTGTAAAGTCTTTGCCACCAAACAGAATATAGTTGCGTGTCTGCCCTTCCGTCAGGAGGCGACCCAGCGATCCCTGTACCCGATCAATCGTGTCCTCGGCCATGGCGCGGTGCGTGGTCCACTTGCCACCCATTATGCTGATCAGCCCGCTTGCTGGATCCACTTCAATCACGTCGTCCCTGGCAAGCTTCTTGGTATCACCTCCATCATCCGAACCGACTAGGGGCCTCGCTCCAGCAAAGCCACTCACGATGTCGTCTGGCTTTGCGGCACGAGCTAAGTACCGGTTCAGGTGCCGCAACAAGTATTCGGCGTCTTCTTTCGTTACGACCAGTTCCGTTCCCGCGGTCAGTTCTTCATCCGTGGTTCCAACGAGCAGCCGGTCTCCCCACGGAACGGCGAAAAGGACTCGTCCGTCTTCCGTCTGCGGGATCAGCAGTGCGTCTTCGGTCGGGAAGATATCGAGTGGGAGGAGAATGTGCGCGCCTTTGCTGGGCCGCATGCGCTTGTGTGCAGAAGGTGTGGCAAGTTGCCGGATTGAATCCGCAACGGGACCCGTGGCATTCAAAACGACATTCGCGTTTATGTTGAACGCGGTGTCCGTGAGTTGATCGCTGATCACGACGCCTGAAAGCTTTCCGCTTGAGTCTCGCAGAAAATCCGTCACCTTGGCGTGATTCAAGGCATTTCCGCCGGCTTCCGTGAAGGTTTGTACCAGCGTAATGTTGTAGCGGGCGTCGTCAAACTGCCCGTCCGCGTAAGCGACCGAACCGATCAGACCATTCCTGTTCAGTTCCGGCATCCGTTTCACAGTTTCGTCGCGTGAAAGATATTTGCTAGGAGAGATTCGCCCAGGGCCCGCGAGCCAATCGTAAATTTTCAGCCCGACATCCAGATAGGCTACGTCGATCCAGCGATAGCTTGGAACCAGGAATTCCAGCTTTCGCGTGAGATGCGGCGCGTTCTCCAGCATTCGGACACGTTCGTGCAGCGCACGCACCAATACGTGATACTCCTGAAGGTCCGCTCCCTTGATCGCTTCTTCCAGATAGCGCACACCACCATGGATAATCTTGGTAGACGCACTGGACGTGGCCCCTGCAAAGTCGCCAGCCTCAAGCAGTACCGTTCGAATACCTCGCAGTTGTGCGTCCAGAGCACAGGCCGCGCCCGTGGCTCCTCCGCCTATCACGCACAGATCGAACTGTTCGCCGGAGATGTTCTTCAGTTCCTGAGATCGGCCTCTCATTTGGGCCCCTGTTAGAATTTGATCTTGGTTCGGAACCCCAATATAGGGGTGTTCGATAGAGCGGGGTTGCCGCCAACATTTGCGTAGTATTGAAACGTCGGCTGAACCAGCCAGTACGAGGTCACTTGCACGGAGTAGTTCAACTCGAAAGCCTTTTCCGAACCAAGCGGGGGCCCACCTAGGGACGCTTCGAAATTTCGGAAGGGGTCGCTGATCTTGCTGTAGATGAAACCAATACCAATTCGGTCGTTTGGCCGGCGCTTGAACGGAGCATTGATCCGTCCACCAGCCGTGATCTGAACATTTTGGCGGCTGACATCACCGGGACTATAATCGAAGCCCAAGGTTGCATCCAATCCGCGATTCGAACCGGCTTCCGTTCGCAATAGGGCCTGGCTGGCCATTCCATAGATGAGATGGTTGCCGCCCCTTTCGACACCCTGGGGATTCGGGAACTTACCTCCGTTGTAAACGGCGCCAAATTTGACTGCTCCAGGGTACGTTTTGCCAGTCGCCACTGATGACGCCGCAGTACAGTCAGGAGGCGGTGGGCCTACTTCAGCCGGCCAGCACCGATTGACACCCCACAGATAGCCTGTTTCGAACAGAAAGTTCGCCGAATTGCGAATCGCGAAGTTGGTGCCGGTTGGATCCTGCTGGTAAGGGTTCCGGTTGCCGGACATCACCGAACTCTTCACATAGAAATGCGCCGTCGGCGCATACAGAATCTCTGCACCCGGAACGCCCGCGGGATTGAATGACTCAAAGATGGAACTGAACAGGTTGCCGAACGCGTATCCGAGTGGCTCCATCAACCAGGTGCCGCCATATTCCTGGTCGCCGTAAAAATCCAGCCCGGCCAATTGTCCCGCTTTTACTCGGATCCTGTTGTTCAAGAAGACCTGTTGCACCCAGAATGAATCTAAGCGCGTTGTGTGCTGGCTCACCAAATCGCTCGGATTCGCCAGTGTTCCGATCTTTCCCCCCAGGTTCCCGCCTGATTGCCACAGCCCCGTAGCGTGAAAACTCAATCCCTGCCATGAGATCATTCTGTCGAAATTGATATCGACGGTTCCACGAAACCTCTCCCATCCCGCCCTTGTCTGCTGAAGCCCACCACTCGGATTGGCCTCCAGGTCGGTGACGTAGAAGAAATCGAAGGTAATGCCTTTTTCCGCCAACGTACTTCTCTCACCTCCCCAATCGCCCAGTACGTACTTTCGCGAGGACAGTTCAGCGGGGGAAGGTTGCGGATCCTTAGGAAGGGCATTCTGCGCCCACGCCCTCGTGGTCGATATCAAGAAGAGAATCAGAGTGAACGCAAATCTCCGCCTCCGCGAGAAGCACGAACGGATACATCCCAGAGAAGATCCAGCATTCGGCCCCGCGCAAGTGTTTGCTTGAAGCCAAAGACAGAAGGTGCCGTGCAGGTAATTGCTTTTCACAATCCACTGCTGAAGCACTTGCTTTGCCAATTCGACGAGGCGGGGATCTGCGCGGAAATCTCCGCCAGTTTCCGACTGGGTCACGACCTGTTCTTCAGATGCTGTGTGATTCTGGCAAGGGATCTCGGTAGTTCACGAGGCTAAGCGTCAGCGACCCATCTCTGTTGCGCAACTTCCTTCAAAAGCGCCTCGTACACGTCGATTCATTTGTCGTGTTCTGAGAAGAGGCGCGAACGACTGTACTTCGACTCAAGATGTCGACGTGTGTCGATGGAAAGACAGCCGCTTCTCCCACGCGAGTGGTCGCCAGCTGCATGCCGAGCGTGACAGCCCCGCATAAGTTGGCGATTCCATTCAGCGAGCCAACGCTAAAACGCGAAAGAAACGTGGAAGCTCAATTGCACTGTCAAGCCACGGGGTACCGTAAATGAATTCAGACGAGCGCACTACAACGGCAAATGACTTTATTCCCTCGAGAGAAACTGCATGAAACTGGCACGTTTAGAATGCTCTGATAGAAACCGAAGAGACCGAGGTGATCGCCACTTCTTCGCAGAGGCGAAGGAAGAACGCGACTTCGTAGCGGCAGCGAAAAATGGAGATTCGATTGCCTTTGAAATCCTTTGCACACACTCCGCGGGCATGGTCTTTAACATTGCCCGGCGATTTACGCTGACTAAGGAGGACGCCGAAGACGTTGTGCAGGAGTCGTTTCAATTGGCGTTCATTAATCTCAAGAAATTTAGAGGCGATTCCAGGTTTTCAACGTGGCTCACCAGCATTGTCACGAATGCCGCTCTGATGCGTCTGCGCAAGAACAGGGTCCGCCATGAATTGCCTCTCGAGGAATCGTCCGAATCCCAAAGGCGCTTCTCCCCATTTGACGTCGAAGACCAGGGTCTGAATCCTGAACAACTGTATGCCCAAAAGGAACGGCATCGGATGCTCGCCCAGGCCGTTAACGAATTAGATTTGGGATTGCGAAGGGCGGTCGAGCTTCGCGACCTAGACGAGAGATCAACCCACGAGGCCGCTCGTATGATGGGAATGCGTATTAATACGCTAAAGGCTCGATTGTTTCGCGGCCGAAGGAAATTGCGTCAGCTGTTGAACCAGATGGAGCCCGTGCTGGTAACTTGCAAACGAACTGTAAGTGGGGCACGGAGGGAGCGCCCCAAGTCGAGGGCACCCATGTGTTCCTTGCCGTAGGACGACGCCCCAACACCGACGGCCTCGGATTAGAGAAGGCCGGAGTCCTGACCGATAAGGATGGATACATCCAGTGGACGAGCAGTTGCGGACCAACGTGCCAGGGATCTGGGCCCTGGGGGATTGCAATGGCCGGGGCGCGTTTACGCATACCTCGTGCAACGATTTCGAAATTGTGGCGGCCGACCTCCTCGATCAGGATACCCGCCGAGTGAGCGACCGCATTACGGCCTACGCCTTGTATATCGACCCACCACAGGTCGCGCTGGAATGACGGAGATGGTCGGAAAACGACCCATGAGCAAAGTCAGTCGTGCAATTGAAAAAGGCGAGACCAGCGGGTTCATGAACGTCATCGTGGACGCAGAAACGCGCCGGATTTTAAGGGCCGCCGTACTCGGTACTGGCGGCGATGAAGTGATCCACTCGATTCTCGACGTAATGTATGCAGAGGCACCCTATTCGCTCATCCAGCGCGCTGTGCATATCCATCCGACCCTTTCCGAACTGATTCCTACAATGCTCGGCGAACTTCAACCGGTCGGGTCAGGCCAGTGAAGAGATTCTAAATTTAGTGTTCGACCCATCACGCATGTACTTGGACCGCTTTGACTGCGCACCCCTCAAAACGCCGTGCCCTGCCGTTCCTGGCTCAAAACCTGCGCCTGAACGGCCCGCTGTTCCAGTCACTGCCCTCCCTTTCGCTTCGATGAACACGAAAACTACGCGACCGCAACAGGGCGGCTGCGACGATTGAGCCGCAGGAATCGCATTCACGGTAAGGTGAACGAGCGAACGACCTGCTATCTGCACTCACACAGCGATTCCGCACTCGAGATTTTCTTATAGAGTAAGTTCCATCACCGCATAGAATTACTCCCTTCAAGGTCCTGGGCAGCAAATTCGCATTCGCATTTTGGTCCTTGACAAGAGCTGATTCTTATATACTATAGTATATAAGAGAAGGAGGCCCCCGTGCAGCGGACGGAACTCTCCGATCGCGAGCGGCGACGCCGCTCCCGTTTGGCACAGATCGTTCACGCGGCTCGTTTCCTCCGCGGCACCCTTTCCGTGCGCTCCGTGCGCTGTGGAAAGCCGGATTGTCGCTGCGCCCATGGGGAACCTCATGCTTGTCTTTACCTAGTTCGCCGCAAAGGTGGAAAACTGCACCAGCTATTTGTGCCCCGGCAGTGGGAAGGACGTATCCGGGAAGCGGTTCGCAACCAACAAGAGATGGAACGGCTGATCGAAGAACTTTCTGATTTGGAATGGAAGCGCTTACAGGAGCGAACGGAGTAAGACCGTTCTCCGACGCCTGATCGACTATGCGGAAAAGGTCTTTCAGCTCTCCACCCGAGTCCTCGATCGGGTGACCGATCACCGCTCTCTCCCCCGCATCTCCACCTGCCTGGTCATCAAGGCCGTTCTCGCCGTGCATTGGTCGCGACTCGGGAGTCTGAACGCTGTGGGGATGACTCGCTCGGCAAAGCTCTGGAAGTCTTGGTTGGATGGTCCGCTCTGTAGCGCTGACAGTTTGGGGCGCATCGTCGCTTGTCTGGATGCCGGTACTCTACGGCAGGGGATTCATCATCTTTATGAGCGCTTGAAACGCAACAAGGCGCTGCCGGATCTTCACGGTCTGGGGGTGGCGGTGCTGGATGGGCAGGAGACCAGCGCCAGCTATCGTCGCTGTTGTACGGGATGTTTGAAGCGGACCACCAGTAGTGGACAGATTCAGTTCTACCATCGCAATGTGACGCTGATGTTGCTGTGCGGATCTAGGTCGGACCGTCCCGCGCTACGTTTACTCTTGGATCTGGAGCCCCTACAGCCCGGGGAGGCGGAACTGGCACCGGCTCTACGCCTGCTCGAGCGCGTACTGGCGGCCTATCCGCGGGCCTTTGATGTGGTTTTGGCCGACGCCTTGTACGCGGTCGAGCCTTTTCTGAACTTTCTCTTGTTGCATGGAAAACAGGCTCTCGTGGTGCTGAAAGATGAGCGGCGCAATCCCTATCAGGATGCGGCCGGCCTGTGGGTGCAGCAGCCGCCCCAGCCGGGTAGCTACCATTCACGGAGCTGTCGGTGGTGGGATATTCCCGATCTGCTTTCCTGGCCGGAAGTGCACGGGGCCATACGGGTGGTGCGCTCGGAGGAATCTTGGACAGTGAAACGGCAGCTCACCAAAGAAGCCACCCCGCAGATCGCCAGCTGGGTATGGCTGACCACTTTGTCCGTCGCGCAGGCGCGCACCGAGCAGGTCGTGCGCCTAGCGCATATGCGTTGGGACATTGAAAACTATGGATTCAACGAACTGGTCAACGGCTGGCACGCGAACCATGTCTATCGTCACCAGTCCGGAGCGATCGAGTGCTTTCTGTTGCTCGCTTTTCTTGCCTACAACATCTTCCATGCTTTTTTTGCCCTCAACCTCAAGCCTGAGGCACGCCACCACACCACAATGGCGTTCTGGGTACGCCTGATCGCGGCGGAAATTCACGCCGTCCCGCGCCTATCCGCAACCGCGCCACCCTGACCTACCCATCGCATAGCCACACCTCATTTTTCTCCGCTCATTCTTTCCAATAAAAGCGGGTACTGTCTCCCCGGACTCTGAAAATGGCCCTCGCTCCCCGCGAGGAGTCTTATCGGATGGAAAAAAGGCCGTGCGAATCTCTCGAGACTCACTGAAGCCCCTATCGCAAAGGTTATCAAAGACATCCTCGGCCTCTGGGAGGTCGATTGCGGAATCGCTG
>Ga0182041_10000732_pt1 | contig 15892 bp, 14 predicted proteins | sample flu12Cox44000178_FD_125967 | JGI IMG/M metagenome (GOLD analysis project Ga0182041, IMG submission 125967) | Lab enrichment of tropical soil microbial communities from Luquillo Experimental Forest, Puerto Rico - flux8day.12C.oxic.44.000.178 | ecosystem: Environmental > Terrestrial > Soil >...
CCTTGTTCACCAGCGGCCGTAGCCGGCCTATATCCGTAACGAAAACAGTCAGTCGCACGCAGTCGCTAAGCCCGGCGCCGGCGGAGTCGGCGATCTTCTTCATATTCATGAAGGCCTGTCGTATCCGCGCTTCTTCGCCGTCGACCAAGGTGTTACTCTTGGGATCGATGCCGCGCATGCCGGCGACGAAGACGAAATCGCCGGCGCGCGTTCCGAGGCTCCAAGTGCCGGTCGGTGCAATCGCACCATCGGGTGAGAGAATGCGGACGTCTGTCATCAGGCGTCGGGCGCTGCAGTCTGGAGGGCGAGTGCGTGCAGCACATCACCCATCTGTCCCCTGAGCGCGTTGTAAACGAGCTGGTGCTGCTGCACCCGCGTCTTGCCCTTGAACGCGGCAGAGATCACCGTCGCCGCATAGTGGTCGCGGTCTCCCGCGAGGTCGCGGATCGTCACCTTCGCATCGGGGATACCCGCCTTGATCAGCCGCTCGATCTCGCTGGCATCCATCGCCATGGGTGGGAACTCCTCGAATCTGCGTCTTATAGGCGCAGTTTGTGCCAAAATTTTTGCACATGACAATACGGCAAACTTCCCCAGCATCGGCCATGCACAAGTCGGGGAAACGCTAGCGCGTGCAATTGCCGCTCTCGCCGCGCTTACGCTGACGGGTACGCAGACGCAAATCACTTCTCAACAGCGCGCTGCGGCGACCGTCTCGTCGGTGCCTCAGAGCGCGTAAGCCCGCGCTATCGTCGACCTGCCGCGAGTCGCTTGGGGATCACCCTGAAGTGAGCTTAGAGCTCGCCGGCCATATAGACCGGCAGCCAGCCCTCAAACTGCTCGCGCAGTTGCTTGACCGTGATCGGACGCTCGTCCGGCAACGTCAACGCATCGCCGCCGGTCGTCCCGATCGCCCAGACCAGAATGGTGGCGGCCTGCGCGCGGGCAAGCACGCTCTTGGCCTGCGCCGCCGGCACAGTCACCAGATAGCGCGCCTGGTCCTCGCCGAGCCAATAGGCATGGGCCGGGATGTCGTCGGGCGCAGCGCTGAGCATTGCCCCGATACCCGACGCCATGGCCATCTCGGCAAGCGCCACGGCCAGCCCGCCGTCGGAAAGGTCATGCGCTGCGGTGGCAACTCCATCAAGAATCAGGGCGCGCACAAAATCGCCGTTCTCGCGTTCCTCGACGAGGTCGATCGGCGGTGGAGCACCCTCCTCGCGGTCGCAGAGTTCGCGCAGATACATCGACTGGCCGAGCCAGCCTGTGGTCTCGCCGATCAGCAGGATTGCCTCGCCTTCCCGCTTGAAGGCGAGTGAGACCGATTTGGTGAAATCGTCGAGCACCCCGACGCCACCGATCGAGGGCGTTGGAAGTATCGCCCGCCCGTTGGTTTCGTTGTAAAGCGACACGTTGCCGGACACGACAGGGAAGGCCAGCGCCTTGCACGCTGCCGCAATGCCGCGGATGCAGCCTACGAACTGGCCCATGATCTCCGGCCGTTCCGGATTGCCGAAATTGAGATTGTCGGTGATGGCGAGCGGCTTTGCGCCCACGGCGGTGAGATTGCGCCAGCATTCCGCCACCGCCTGCTTGCCACCCTCGAACGGATCGGCCTCGCAATAGCGCGGCGTCACGTCGGTGGTGAGGGCAAGACCCTTCGGCCCGTTCTCGATCCGCACCACTGCGGCGTCGCCGCCCGGCCGCTGCACGGTGTTGCCGAGAATGATGTGGTCGTATTGCTCCCAGACCCAGCGCTTGGAGCAGAGGTCAGGCGAGGCGATGAGTTTTTCCAACGCGTCGGCCAAACCCATCGGCGCACGCACGTTGTCGGCCTTGATCACCTCCGGCTTCCGCATGCTGACGAAGGGTCGCTTGTACTCGGGCGCCTGGTCGCCCAGCTCCTTGATGGGCAGGTCGGCCATCACATCTCCGCCATGGCGCACGATGAAGCGCTTGGTCGGCGTGGTCTCGCCTACGATGGCGAAATCGAGCCCCCATTTGCGGAAGATCGCCTCCGCCTCTTCCTCCTTCTCCGGTTTGAGCACCATGAGCATGCGCTCTTGGCTCTCCGAAAGCATCATCTCGTAGGCGCTCATGCCGGTCTCGCGGCAAGGCACTTTATCAAGATCGAGGGTGACGCCGAGGTCACCCTTGGCGCCCATCTCCACTGCCGAGCAGGTGAGACCGGCCGCGCCCATATCCTGGATCGCGATCACGCAACCCCTGTGCATGATCTCAAGGCAAGCCTCGAGCAGCAGTTTCTCCGAGAACGGATCGCCTACTTGCACAGTCGGCCGCTTAGCCTCAGCGTCCTCGCCAAATTCAGCCGACGCCATGCTGGCACCATGGATGCCGTCGCGCCCAGTCTTGGAGCCGAGATACACGATAGGCATGCCGACGCCGGAGGCCGCCGCGTAGAATATCTTGTTCTTCTCGGCGATCCCAACCGCCATAGCGTTGACCAGGCAATTGCCGTCGTAACGCGAATGGAAGCTCACCGAACCGCCCACCGTCGGCACGCCGAAGGAATTACCGTAGCCGCCGATACCAGCCACCACGCCGGACACCAGATGCCGCGTCTTCGGGTGCTTGGGATTGCCAAAGAAGAGCGCGTTGAGGCAGGCTATTGGCCGCGCGCCCATGGTGAACACGTCCCGTAGGATACCGCCCACACCCGTCGCCGCGCCTTGGTAGGGCTCAATGTAGCTCGGGTGGTTATGGCTCTCCATCTTGAACACGCATGCGAGCCCGTCGCCGATGTCGATCACGCCGGCGTTTTCGCCCGGGCCTTGTATCACGTGCGGGCCTTTGGTCGGCAGCGAACGCAGGTGAACCTTGGAGGACTTGTACGAGCAATGCTCGTTCCACATCGCCGAGAAGATGCCGAGCTCGGTCAGCGTCGGCTCGCGACCGATCAGGTCGAGCAAGCGCTGGTATTCGTCAGGCTTGAGTCCGTGCTCGGCGGCCAGTTCGGCGCTCATGTTTAGCTCGTTGGAGATCACTGCAATATCCACCCGACGCACGTTCTTCCCTCGCCCCGGTTGCGCGGAGAGGGGAGCGAGTTTTCCATGTTGTCGACACCGCGCCGGGTGACGACGCATCTCCCAAGGTCCAACCTTTGGAAAGGTCCCCTCACCCGGATTGGTTGGCAATCCGGCCTCTCCCCGCATACGGAGCGAGGCGCCCTCACGCCGCGAGCTCCAGCGCTTCCATCAGCCCGACGAACAGGCCGCGGCCGTCGGTGACGCCAAGCGCCGCTTCCACGTGGTTCTCCGGATGTGGCATCATGCCGAGCACGTTGCCGCGCTCGTTGACGATGCCGGCGATGGCGTTGATGGCGCCGTTGACGTTCCACGCTTCGTCTAGCTTGCCGTCCGGCGAGCAGTAGCGCAACAACACGCGTCCCTCGTCCTCAATGCGCTTGATGGTCTCCGCGTCGGCGATGTAGTTGCCCTCACCGTGCGCCACCGGCACGCGGATCACCTGCCCCACGCTATAGCCGCGCGTGAACGGCGAATCGGAATGCTCGACGCGCAGGAAGACATCGCGGCAGATGAAGCGCAGCCGCGCATTGCGCATCAGCATGCCAGGCAAAAGGCCCGCCTCGCACAAGATCTGGAAGCCGTTGCAGACACCAAGAGTCAGCCCGCCTTTGCCGGCGAAGGCGAACACCGCGTCCATGATCGGAGCGCGCGCTGCAATCGCGCCGCAGCGCAGGTAATCGCCATAGGAAAAGCCGCCGGGAATCACCACCAGATCCGTCCCGGCCGGAAGCTCGTGCTCAGCGTGCCAGACCATCGCTGGCTCACGGCCGGAAATGAGCTTGAGCGTGCGCGCCATGTCGCGCTCGCGGTTGATGCCCGGGAAGACGAGGACAGCGGCTTTCATCCCACTACCTCGACCCGGTAATTTTCGATCACGGTGTTGGCCAGAAGCTTGTCGGCCGCCTGCTTGAGCAGCGCCTCGGCCTGGGAGCGGTCGTGCCCCTCGAGCTCGACGTCGAACACCTTGCCCTGGCGCACGCTGGCGACGCCGGTCAAGCCTAGCGACCGCAGTGCGCCTTCGATGGCCTTGCCTTGCGGATCGAGGACGCCGGATTTTAGGGTGACGGTGACGCGAGCTTTCATCGTTGACGGCTTATTGCATGACTAACCCCGCCCGTCCTGACTGCCACGGGCCATCCACACCTAAACTAGAGACGCCAAAGCCCGGCACAAGTCCGGGCTTTGGGTATTTCACGGCGAAAATGACTGAAATCGGGCCCGTCATTTAGCCTTTCACTAGCACCGGGCCGGAGCCCTGCGGGCGCTCGCCCTCGCTCATAATGCCGAGCCGCTTGGCCACCTCGGTATAGGCCTCCAGAAGACCGCCGAGATCACGACGGAAACGGTCCTTGTCGAGCTTGTTGTTCGTCTTGATGTCCCATAAGCGGCACGAGTCGGGTGAAATTTCGTCCGCCACCACGATACGCATCACGTCGTTCTCCCAAAGCCGACCCGTCTCCATCTTGAAGTCGACCAATCGGATGCCGACGCCGAGGAATAGGCCTGACAAGAAATCGTTGACGCGAATTGCCAGCGCCATGATGTCGTCGATTTCCTGCGGCGCGGCCCAGCCGAAGGCGGTGATGTGCTCCTCCGACACCATCGGATCGTTGAGCGCGTCGTTCTTGTAATAAAATTCGATGATCGAGCGCGGCAGCTGTGTCCCCTCGTCGATGCCGAGCCGGGTCGCCAGCGAACCTGCGGCAACGTTACGCACCACCACCTCGAGTGGAATGATTTCCACCTCGCGGATCAATTGCTCGCGCATGTTGAGGCGGCGGATGAAGTGGGTCGGAACCCCGATATCATTTAGGTGCTGGAATACATATTCTGAGATTCGATTGTTGAGGACGCCTTTGCCCTCAATAACCTCATGTTTCTTGGCGTTGAAGGCGGTCGCGTCGTCCTTGAAATGCTGAATCAAGGTTCCAGGCTCTGGGCCTTCATAGAGGACCTTCGCCTTGCCCTCGTAAATGCGGCGACGGCGGCTCATCGGAGTGTACCGTGGTTTTTGAAAGTCCATCGGATGCCGTGGCTCCTGTGCGTGACTATTTAGATCCGCGGCGGCGGGACCGGCCATTCGACAAATGCGCTAGAACGATCCGGGCACGAGGTCAACCTAGCCGATCAGTCGCGGCAACACAATCGAGGCTGTTTCACGTTTTCCACTCAAGGTCCTCAACGCTCAACAGCGCGGCATGTTGCCTTGACGCTGGCACGGCGATATGCAAGGCGGCAAAGAATGCGTGTGCATACACGAGGGCGGCATGACCACGACTTTCGACAACCCTGAGGAAGGCTTCGCAAAGAAAGTTCACGCATGACGAGGAGCTCAAATTCCAGGTCGGCGCCCACCGCAACAAACTATTGGGAATGTTGGTGGCAGATAAACTCCGACTGAGCGGCGCCCAAGCGAAGGCCTATGCTAAGAAAGTCGTCATTTCTGATTTCGAGCAGCCCGGTGAGCAGGACGTCTTTTGTAAAATCCGCAATGATTTCGACGCTAAGAAGATTGCTCTGTCGGATCACGAAATCAGGCGCACTGTGGAAGAGCTAATGGCGCAGGCCGCTGTCCAGATCAAGGCGAGCAGCTAAGGTGGCAACCCTCGCGCTCGCACAAGCTCTGCGCGCGGGCGAAACCGTTTACGCCGCCTGGTGCACGCTGGCCTCTCCTATCGTTGCCGAGACAATCGCGCGTGAAGGTTTCGCGGCCGTTGTGTTGGATATCCAGCACGGCCTGTGGGACACCGCTTCGGTGATCGCCGGCATCAGCGCCGTGCATCACACCGGCGCGGCGCCGGTGGTGCGCGTACCGCTCAAGGATTTCGGCTTCGTTTCGCGCGCGCTTGATTTCGGTGCCGAGGCGATTATTGCGCCGATGATCAATACCCCGGCCGACGCCCGCACCTTCGCCGACGCGGCCAAGTTTCCACCGCTCGGCGAACGCAGCTGGGGCCCGCAGCACGCCATGGCGCTACAGGGTAAGAGCACGCCGGTCAATTACCTGCGCGAGGCCAATGACGGCACGCTGACGCTGGCGATGATCGAGACGCCGACAGCCCTTGCCCAGGTCGACAGCATCGCGGCAACGCCCGGCATCGATGCATTGTTTGTCGGTCCTTACGATCTGTCCACGGCCCTCTCCGGCGGCAAGGCGCAGGATGTGCAGGCACCGGAGGTCGAGCGCGCCATCGATCGGATCTGCGCCGCAGCGAAGGCGGCCGGCAAGATCCCGGGCTGCTATTGCCGCGACACCGAGCGTGCGCTGGCCATGGTTAAACGCGGTTTCAAGTTCCTAACGATCAGCAATGATCTCGCCACCTTGCGAGAGGGTGCCGCGGCGCAGGTGAAGGCGCTACGGAACCGATAGCATGCCCGCGAGGTCGTCGAGCACCTTGCCGACGTCCCTCTCCACATCCGGCGCCTTCACATCGTTCACCCGATAGCCCCGGTCGATCAGCCATGCCCGTTTGACGGTGCGCGCATGTGCCTCCACCTCGTTCTCCACCGTCGGCAGTAGCTCGATTACACACTTGAGCGGGAATGAGACGAAATCGACAATGTGGGGGCCGATTGGCACCTGGCGCTTGAAGCCGCGGTCGGCGAAGCGGCGGTCGTTGACAAGCGCTTGCCATAAGGCGCGTTCGGCGTCGGTCGGGTTCCTGCGCAACAGCCGCGGCAGCCCACGCAGCGAGGTACGCTCGGAGGGAGCGCGCGAAGCTTCGTGCTCCCTGATGAGCGCGCGCAATTTCTCGGCGCCGGCGTTGTCGAGCACACCGCCGCGCGCCGGGCCTTTGCGCCCCTGCGCGATCGCGGTGAAGACGCCGTGCAGCGTGCGGATGTCCTGCTGCGTCAACTTCATGCGCTGGAAGATGTTGCGGAGGTTGACGCCCATGGTGCCGCGCTTTTCAGCGGGGCGAAAGAATTCGACACGATCGAGCTCGCGTTCGAGATCGGCGAGGAAGACCTCGAGCTGCTGCTTCGCCGCCGGCGGCGACTTTTCCGGCATCGAGAACGGCAGTGCGCCGTCGGCGCGCTTGCGCCACTCATAGGCGACGATCACCACCGCCTGCGCCAAGTTAAGCGAGGCGAAGGCCGGGTTGACCGGCAACGTAAGGATACAGTCGGCGCACGCGACCTCGTCGTTCTCCAGTCCGTTGCGTTCGCGCCCGAACACGACGGCAACGTTCTCGCCGGCCTTAACGTGCGGGACCATTTCGGCGGCCGCTTCTTCGGCCCCGACCACGGGCTTCGCTTGGTCGTGATTGCGCGCGGTCGCGGCCAGCACGAAGGTGCAGTCGCCGATCGCGTGGGCTACGCTGTCATAAATCTCAGCGCCCTCGAGCACACGGTCGGCGCCGGCCGCCATGACTCGCGCCTTCTCATTTGGCCAGCCCTGCACCGGATTGACTACCCTTAGGCGCGACAGTCCAAAATTGGCCATGGCGCGTGCCGCTGCGCCGATGTTTTCGCCAAGCTGGGGCTCGACCAGGACGACAATCGGCGCCGGCTCGATGCTCCAGCGTTTTGTCTTGTCTGTACCGGCGCCCGGCATAGCTGTCTCCGCAAAGGTGGCTGGCATTGCCATTGCCGGCCGCAAGATCGATATAGTTTTCTTAGCATCGCGTGGGCGCGGCAGCGACGGGGAACGGTCGTAGAACTGGCACGGGATCGGGTTATCTCCATACATTCATTTTCCTCGCCACCTTCGGCTCGCTGCTGCCGGCGTGTCGTTCAGCTTCCCGCATCGCCGGCACAAGTCGTTCACGATCCCGATACCACCCATCAATTGGTCCATCGTCTCGACTGTACGGTGCTGGCGCTCCGGCGCAACGCGCTGTTCCGCTGTCGGTGTACTTCACATGGGTGCCTACTCGCCTGCCAACACCATCGTGCTGAGCTCCGGCGCCACTTTACTCCCCGCGTTCACTGACTTTCCTGTTCGGGCTGCGGCCGACACTGCCAAACCGGCCCCACAAAAGCTGGAGGCAACTATGTATTTATCCGTGCTTTGCGCGGTAATCCGTGCAGTGCTATAGGCACGCCCGCCTACACCCCCCGTGCGAGTTCATAAGGCTTTCCGAAATGGCGAAAATTAAAGTAGCAAACCCCGTCGTCGAGATGGACGGCGACGAGATGACCCGCATTATCTGGCAGCTGATCAAGGATAAGCTGATCCATCCGTACCTCGACATCAACCTGCTCTATTACGATCTCGGCATCCAGAAACGCGACGAGACGCGCGATCAGATCACCATCGATTCGGCCGAGATGACCAAGAAGGTCGGCGTCGCCGTGAAGTGCGCCACCATTACGCCGGACGAAGCGCGCGTGAAAGAATTCGGCCTCAAGGAAATGTACCGCTCGCCCAACGGCACTATTCGCAACATCCTGGGCGGTGTGATCTTCCGCGAGCCGATCATCTGCAAGAACGTGCCGCGCCTGGTGCCAGGCTGGACGCAGCCAATCATCATCGGCCGCCACGCCTATGGTGACCAGTACCGCGCAACCGACATCAAATTCCCCGGCAGGGGCAAGATCACCCTCAAGTTCGAGGGTAACGACGGCCAGGTGATCGAGCGCGAGGTGTTCAAGACCCCGGACAGCGGCGTCGTGATGGCGATGTACAATCTTGACGGGTCGATCCGTGACTTCGCGCGCGCCTCGATGAACTACGCGCTAAGCCGCGGCTACCCGCTCTACCTTTCAACCAAGAACACGATCCTTAAGGTTTATGATGGCCGCTTCAAGGACCTCTTCCAGGAGACCTTCGACAAGGAGTTCAAGGCCGAGTTCGACAAGAAGAACCTCACCTACGAGCACCGGCTCATCGACGACATGGTAGCTGCAGCGCTCAAGTGGTCGGGTGGCTACGTCTGGGCCTGCAAGAACTACGACGGAGACGTGCAGTCCGACACCGTGGCGCAGGGCTACGGCTCCCTCGGCCTGATGACCTCGGTGCTGATGACGCCGGATGGCAAGGTCGTGGAGGCGGAGGCAGCACACGGCACGGTGACACGTCACTACCGCCAGCACCAGCTGGGCAAGGAGACCTCGACCAACTCGATCGCCTCGATCTTCGCCTGGACGCGCGGGCTCGCCCACCGGGCCAAGCTCGACAGCAACGCGCAACTCGCCAAGTTCGCGACCACCCTGGAGAAGGTCTGCATCGATACCGTCGAGTCCGGCTACATGACTAAGGACTTGGCCGTGCTGATCGGGCCGAATCAAAAGTGGCAATCGACCACCGGCTTCCTCGATAAGGTCGACGAGAACCTGAGGAAGGCGATGGCAGCTTAAAGCCACTTCGCGAAGAGAAGATGCAAATGGCCGAGCTTATACTCGGCCATTTTGTTTTAGGATGCGCGGGACGCTACCTCTCGACATCCGCCTTTTCGATCTCCTCGGTCACGATATCGCCCTTCGGCGATACTAGCTCGCGCCCGACGCGTTTCGCTACCACGTCTTTGATGCGTGCGGCGATGCGCGGGTCGCGCTGCATCAGCGCGTGCAAGTCCTGCGCCGAGAGCACCAGGAGGTTGGTGCGCGTGAGCGCGGTCGCGGTCGCCGAACGGCGCGCGCGCCGCAGCACCGCTACCTCGCCGAAGAACTGGCCGACGCCGAGCCGCAGCCGCTCGTTCTTCAACGCCACCTCGACCTCGCCGGAGGCGATGAAATACATCGAATGCGCGGTGTCTCCAGCCCGCACGATAGTTTCGCCCGCCTCCACCGCCTGCGCCCGTAACAGCTCCATGATGTCCGAGATCTCGGCGGCATCGAGCTCGGCGAACAGCGGCACGCGCGCGATCATGCTCCAGGTGACGATGAAGTCGCGGCGGTGGATTTGCTCGGCGAAGGCGGTGGCGATGATGCCGATCGGCAGCGCCATCATGATTAGGCCGACGAAGATGGTGGCGGTGGCGATGAACTTGCCGAGCACGGTGATGGGCACCACATCGCCGTAGCCGATGGTGCCGACGGTGACGATGGCCCACCACAGGGCGTCGGGAATGGTGCCGAGTTTGTCCGGCTGCACCTTCCCCTCGGCGAGGTGCATTAGCGCGGCAGCGACCAGCGCGCTGCCCATGGTGATGACCAGACAGCCGAACAGCGCGCGGCGCTCGCGGTAGAGCACGTCGAGCAGCGAGCGCATGGCCGGCGAATAGCGCGCAATCTTGAAGAAGCGTACGATGCGGAACACCAGGAACATCCGCAAATCGTCGGGGAGCACGAAGGCAAACCAGAACGGCAGAACGGCGACGAGGTCGATGATGCCGGCCGGGCTGAGGGCGTACTTCAGCCGCGCACGCACGGGGCTCAGGCGATTATGCGGGCCGTGCTCGACCGCGGTCCACAGCTGCAAGCCGTATTCGACGGAGAACACGACGAGTGAGAAGATCTCAATCAGCGCGAACAGTGTCGCGTAGCGCGCGTTGATCTCCGGCACGGATTCGATCGCGACGGCCACCAGGTTGATCAGGATCAGCAAGACCAACAGCCGGTCGGCCACCCGCCCGGCGGCATTGCCGACCGGGCCCTGCTCGAGCGCCAGATATATCCGGTGGCGCCACCCCCTCGTTCTGTCGCGTGCCATAACCGCTCCGCGAATCCTGAGGGATATTAATACACTAACACGCCTTTGCCCGATTTGCGGTCGATCAAATGACACCTGCCCGGCTCGGGGGATGAGCGACGGGTCTTCAGCCGCCGAGCGCGGCCTCGATTGCCTTAAGCGCCGCTTCTGCCTTGGAGCCGTCCGGGCCGCCAGCCTGCGCCATGTCCGGGCGACCGCCACCGCCCTTACCTCCAAGCACGGCGGCGCCCCGCTTGACCAACTCGACGGCGTTGAAGCGCGTGGTGAGGTCGTCGGTAACGCCGACCACGAGGCCCGCCTTGCCGTCCTCGGATAGGCCGACGATCGCGACGACGCCGGAGCCGACCTGCTTCTTGCCCTCGTCGGCAAGGCTGCGCAGGTCCTTGAGCTCGATGCCAGAGACCGAGCGCGCGATCAGCTTGACGCCGTTCACCTGGCGCACGCCGTCCTCGCTGCCTTTGGCCACGCCGCCGCCCATCGCCAACTTCTTGCGCGCGTCGGTGAGCTCACGTTCGAGCTTCTTGCGTTCGTCGAGCAACGCGGAGAGTCGCGCCGGTATTTCCTCGAGTGGCACCTTCAATTCGGCCGCCGCCGCCTTGGCAATCTGCACTTGCTTCTCGGCGGCCTTGCGCGCCGCCTTGCCGGTGAAGGCCTCGATGCGGCGCACGCCAGCGGCGACGCCTGAATCGGTGAGCCCGCTGATCAAGCCGATGTCACCGGTACGTTTGACATGTGTACCGCCGCACAGTTCGACTGACCAGCCAAGCGTGTTGCCGCTGCCCTCGCCCATTGCCACCACGCGCACCTCGTCGCCGTATTTCTCGCCGAACAGCGCGCGCGCGCCGGAGGCGCGTGCATCCTCCAGCGCCATCAGCCGCGTGGTCACCGGAGCGTTCTGCAGCACGATGTCGTTGGCGATATCCTCGACCCTCTCTAGTTCCGCCGGCGTAATCGGTTTCGGGTGCGAGAAGTCGAAGCGCAGCCGGTCGGGCGCGACTAGCGAGCCCTTCTGCGCCACGTGATCGCCGAGCACTTGGCGCAGCGCCTCGTGCAGGAGATGCGTTGCGGAATGGTTCTGCCGGATGGCGGCGCGACGCGTGTCGTCAACCTCGAGCAGCAGCGGATCACCGATCTTGATCGTTCCCTGTTCGACCTTGACGGCATGCACGAACAAGTCGCCGGCTTTCTTCTGCGTGTCGATGACGGTTGCGTGCACTCCGTCGCGCCGCATATCGCCAGTGTCGCCGACCTGACCGCCCGACTCGCCATAGAATGGCGTCTGGTTCATTACGACCGCACCGCTCTCGCCTTTCTTGAGCTCGGAAACTTCTCTGCCGCCCTTCACCAGCGCGGCGACCACGCCCTCTGCGCTCTCGGTTTCATAACCGAGGAATTCGGTTGAGCCGACCTTCTCGCGCAGGGAGAACCATAGCGTTTCGGTCGCTGCCTCGCCGGAGCCCGCCCAGGAGGCGCGGGCCTTCTCGCGCTGACGCTCCATCGCGTCGTTGAAAGAGGCGATGTCGACCGAGATACCGCGCGGACGCAATGCGTCCTGCGTGAGGTCGAGCGGAAAGCCGTAGGTGTCGTAGAGCGTGAAGGCGGTGCCGCCTTCGAACATGTCGCCTTTCTTCAGGCCCGCGCTTTTCTCGTCAAGGATAGCGAGCCCCCGTTCCAGCGTCTTGCGGAAGCGTGTTTCCTCGAGCTTCAACGTCTCGCCGATCAGCGCCTCGGCACGCAGCAGTTCGGGGTAGGCCTGACTCATCTCGCGCGTGAGCGTCGGGACGAGCTTCCACATCAGTGGCTCCTTGGCGCCGAGCAGCTCGGCGTGACGCATGGCGCGTCGCATAATGCGGCGGAGCACGTAGCCGCGGCCCTCGTTCGACGGCAGCACGCCGTCCGCGATGAGGAAGGCCGACGCGCGCAGGTGGTCAGCGATTACCCTGTGCGAAGCCTTGTGCTGGCCAGTGGACGAGACCTTGGTGAGGTCAGCGATAACCTGTATTAGTGCGCGGAACAGGTCGATATCGTAATTGTCGTGCACGCTCTGCACCACCGCGGCGATGCGCTCGAGCCCCATGCCTGTATCGATCGATGGCCGCGGCAGGTCGATCCGCTTGCCGGAGACCAACTGCTCGTACTGCATGAACACGAGATTCCAGATCTCGACGAAGCGATCACCGTCAGCTTCCAGAGAGCCCGGCGGGCCGCCGAGCATATGCGGCCCGTGGTCGTAGAAGATCTCCGAGCAGGGCCCGCACGGGCCGGTGTCGCCCATTGCCCAGAAATTGTCCGAGCCGGCGATGCGCAGGATCTTGCTGTCGGGAAAGCCGCTGATCTTCTTCCACAGCTTGAAGGCATCGTCGTCGTCGACATAGACGGTGACCAGCAGTCGGTCGGGCGATATGCCGAAGTCCTTGGTGATCAGCCGCCAGGCCAGCTCGATCGCGCGCTCCTTGAAATAGTCGCCGAACGAGAAGTTGCCGAGCATCTCAAAGAACGTATGGTGGCGCGCCGTGTAACCGACATTGTCTAGGTCGTTGTGCTTGCCGCCCGCGCGCACGCATTTCTGCGCGGTCACCGCCCGGCTGTAGGGACGCTTCTCCAGGCCGGTGAAGACGTTCTTGAACTGCACCATTCCAGCATTGGTGAACATCAAAGTAGGGTCGTTGCGTGGAACCAGCGCCGAGGACGCCACGACCTCGTGATCGTTGCGTGCGAAGAACTCCAGGAAACCTTTGCGGATATCGTTGACGCCGCTCATCGAAACGCTGCTTGCCCTACCTCCTACGGAGATTAAATCCCAATCCGGCTTGATGTTTCGGGGGGTATTTAGCGATGGCAGTGGGCGGAGTCTAGGAAGGGCGTTCCATTTGCCTGCGCGTGGGGAGAACGTGGCGAGGACCAAAGTCCGAACTGGATAAGGGGCCCATCAGTGATGGAAGTGTCCGCTGGCCCGGCCGCTCCGAGGCCCCACTTGGGGGCAGTGAGCCCCAAAAATGTTTTCGCCCCCGTCCTTGGTGGCGGCCACTTTACGCAGCCGGGTGCCGACGGGGGCGAACTGCTCAACGCAGTACCTTGAGACTGACGTTTAGGCTTGAACTTCAACCAACTGGTTGCGCCGAAGAACTGGCGCCGCCGCCGCGCCTCACTCTCGCTATTCCGTTCATTCCCTGCGAAAATCCAGAAGCCAAAATTGCAAGTCAGTGTTGCTACCCTGGATGAACCTACTTCTAGGCCCCGGCGGCCTTTTCGTCCTCATCCCTCCCCTCCCCGCCCATGATCGCCTCGGCGACGATGCCGGCATTCTGACGCACCGCCCCTTCGATCTTAGCGGCGACGTCGGGATTCTCCTTGAGGAACTGCTTGGCGTTCTCGCGGCCCTGCCCGATGCGCTGGCTGTCGAAAGAGAACCAGGCGCCGGATTTCTCGACCACGCCAGCCTTGACGCCGAGATCGATCAGCTCGCCAGTCTTGGAGACGCCCTCGCCGTACATGATGTCGAACTCGACCTGTTTGAACGGCGGCGCCAGCTTGTTCTTCACCACCTTGACGCGGGTTTGGTTGCCGACCACCTCGTCACGCTCCTTGATAGCGCCGATGCGGCGGATGTCGAGGCGCACAGAAGCGTAGAATTTCAGCGCATTGCCACCCGAAGTCGTCTCCGGCGAGCCGTACATTACGCCGATCTTCATGCGGATCTGGTTGATGAAGATCACCATGGTACGCGACTTGGAGATCGAGGCGGTGAGCTTGCGCAGCGCCTGACTCATCAGCCGCGCCTGGCTGCCTGGCTGCACGTCGCCGATCTCGCCTTCGAGCTCGGCGCGCGGCACGAGCGCAGCGACCGAGTCGACCACCAGCACGTCGATCGCGCCGGAGCGCACCAGCGTGTCGGCAATTTCCAGCGCTTGCTCGCCGGCATCCGGCTGCGAGATCAGGAGGTCGTCGACATTAACGCCTAGCTTACGCGCATAAACTGGGTCGAGCGCATGCTCGGCGTCCACAAAGGCGCAGATGCCGCCCTTCTTCTGCGCTTCGGCGATGGTGTGAAGCGCCAGCGTCGTCTTGCCGGAGGACTCTGGCCCGTAGATCTCGACCACCCGCCCGCGCGGCAGGCCGCCGACACCGAGCGCGATGTCTAGCCCGAGTGAACCGGTAGAAATGGCCTCGACGTCCAGCGCCTTGTCGTTCTTGCCGAGTCGCATCACCGAGCCCTTGCCGAACTGGCGTTCAATCTGGCTGAGCGCGGCGGAGAGGGCCTTCGACTTATCCATGGACGATCCTTCGACGATACGCAGGGCAGGCTGACTCATAATGTCGCGCTCCTTATGGCCTAAGATTCGACCTCCCGACAAACGTGGCCGCCACGCGAGCCGGAATCGGGTCGGAAGAGCAATGTACACTATTTGTTCTCCGTTCGCAATATGTTCTTGCAGTCGCCAATGGTGTTGGCCTGGCCAGTACCGCCTAAAGGCGGCCTGCCACGGAGACGCAGGGCCGTCCTCGTCTCGAGCCGCCGACTTAGCTTACTAGGACGATTCGGCTCGTTGGCTCCCCTTCCTGGCGACGCCTAGACCTCGGACGGCGCCCGCAGCATGGTGGTGCGAGCGTAGAACTTAACGCCAATCAACAGGGTTCTAGGCGAGCCCTTCCACAACCGAGCCTGCCGTTTCGGGCGGCGCTGGCGGGCGCCACTTCTGATCGCGTAAAGCGATCAGGGAAGAGGCCACCCCTTCGGCGGCCGCGTTCGTGGAGGTCTGCGTGATATGCCCGCGCGAAAGGCGGTTTATTTCTAGACCGCGTGGCGCTCGTTTTGGCGCTCTTGCCATTCCCGCCAATGGGTAGGGCGCACGTCTAGACGTTCTTTCGTTTCTGCCTTCATCCAACCGCTCAGAATGCGCCGACACGGAAAAACAAGCGCGTGCAGGCCGTCTTCATCGATGACGGCCAGTTCAATATCGCGGTCGAACGGAGCAGTGGACGCTTGCTGCCACATATGCGCATTTTCCGCGCTTAGGCCAGCGAAGTATTGACCTAGATCATGCCTGGGATCTGAAACCTGCCTGGTTTTGTCGCGGGTTCCGGCATTGACGTAGATCAATTTTTGCCCGGCGCGCGTCGGCGTCCGTTGGCGATCCAATCATTTGCGGGCAGGTCATCGTCATGTGTGCGTGCAAATCACGCTAGGACGTGGACACCTTCCAACGTTTGAGCTGCCACACCCTGATCCGCCCTCGGCAGGGCGCCGGGC